>Ga0126314_10000887_pt1 | contig 14182 bp, 15 predicted proteins | sample Plot105B_FD_92535 | JGI IMG/M metagenome (GOLD analysis project Ga0126314, IMG submission 92535) | Serpentine soil microbial communities from UC McLaughlin Reserve, CA, USA - Plot105B | ecosystem: Environmental > Terrestrial > Soil > Grasslands | place: USA: UC McLaughlin Reserve, Lake County...
CAGACAGAACGCTTTGAACTTCCAGCTGCTCGGCGGTGTCTGGATCCTGCAGACGTTCCCAGCGATCGTGTTCGGCCTATTCACCCGCTGGTTCCACCGATGGGCACTGCTTGCCGGGTGGGCGGCCGGCATGATCTACGGCACGGTGATCGCGTACGGGTACTGCACGGCCTGCACCACCCGGCCGTTCGGCAATTCACTGGCCGTAGTGCCGGTGCTGGGGAAGGCGGGTTACATCGGGCTCACGGCTTTCGTGGTCAACATCGCGGTCGTGATCCTGGTCACCGCCTTGCTTCGCGCGGCGAGAGTGTCGAATGGCACTGACCTGACCCAGCAGTCGGATTACTTCGCCGATCTGGGCGATCCGGGCGTCGAGCGGGTGGTCACCGAGAGCCGTCCGATCCACTGAACGCGATCGACGACGTGACCAGCCGGTGAACGACGGACTACACTCCCCGGGTCACGACAAGCGAATCTCGATCGGTGGAGCAGAAAGGATGTCCATGGCAAAGGGTGGCCGGAAGCGACGCGCCCGCAAGAAGAAGAGTGCGAACCACGGCAAGCGCCCGAACGCCTGACGGCGCAAGACCGGACGCCCGACGGCGCAAGACCGGACGCCCGACGGCGCAAGCCCGGACGATGCGAGCACCGCGGGGCTCTGATGTCTTCCGCGGCAAAGCCGCCGAGCTGTGCTGTCTCCCCCGCAGCCAAGCCGCGGAGCTGTGCTGTCTTTGGCGGCCAGGCCGCAGAGCTGTGCTGTCTTTGGCGGCCAGGCCGCGGAGCTGTGCTGTCTCCCGCGACCAAGCCGCGGAACTGTGCTGTCTCCCGCGGTCAAGTCGCGGATGTTTGCTCTGTTCCGCAGATCTAGGAGGTTTGGTGGAAGGTGTCGAGCTGGGTGATGATCTTGGCCCTCAGGTGGCTTGGGGCGACGTCACCGCCGCAGCTGCGGTGCAGCAGTGACTTGAACGCCTGATCGACGTCGAACCGGTCCAGACATCCCTCGCACGCGGCCAGGTGTTGTCGAATCGCGTGGGCCGACGCAGCGTCAAGTTCGGAATCCAGGAACTCCCACACTCGCTGAACGACGTCTGCGCAGTCATCGAACGACATTTCTCCGTGGCTCATGCTGAACTTGCCTCTCGCATCAGGCCTCGCTCCTTCGCGTAATCACCCAGCAACGTCCGCAGAGAGTTGCGGCCCCGGTTGAGTCTGGACATCACGGTGCCGATCGGGGTGCCCATAATCTCGGCGATCTCCTTATAAGAGAAGCCTTCGACGTCGGCCAGATACACCGCCAGTCGGAAATCTGGAGCAAGTTGCTGCAGCGCCTCTTTGATATCCGAGTCAGGCAGGTTCTCCAGCGCCACCACCTCCGCCGACTTCAGCCCCGAGGAGGTGTGTGACTCGGCTCTTGCCAGTTGCCAGTCCTCTACGTTCTCTCCATCGGAGATCTGCGGCTCCCGCTGCTTCTTCCGGTATGAGTTGATGTAGGTATTGGTGAGGATCCGGTAGAGCCAGGCCTTCAGATTCGTGCCGGGCGTGAACTGGTGGAACGAGGCGAACGCCTTTGCGTAGGTTTCCTGGACGACGTCCTCGGCATCCGCGGGGTTGCGAGTCATCCGCAGCGCGGCCGCATACAACTGGTCGAGATACTGCAGGGCGTCGGCTTCGAACCGCGCGGAACGCTCCTCAGGAGTTTCAGCGTGACCTTCCGACTCGACCGTTTCGCCGTTCGCCGGACTGGGGCTGGCAGGAATGCTCATCACGAAAGAGAGTACCGGCGAGCCCACAGGTCGGAATTCCTCCGACAGGCTGTCGACCAAGAAGGGCATGTCTGAAAGAACGCGTTCATGGTGAGGGTATTCCCAATCGCGCATCGACGAATCGGGTGACCTCACTCAGCAGGGCGGCACGAAGGTCGGCCAGCGCGAAAGAGGACGAGGTCGCCACCCGAAAGCTGTGGTCTGCACCAGGCAGCTCGACTAGCCGGATGCCGGCGGCCTCGTTGATGGCCGCCTGGATCTCTGCTGCTCGACCGAACGCGTCCGACGTGCCTTGGAGGACCAGCCGAGGCGCCTGCGGCTGAAGCAGCTCCGCGATCCGGGACTTCTCTGGCCGGCCTGGCAGGTGCAGCGGAAACGCGAGGCAGATGATGCCCGCCGGCCCCACCACATCCGCTGTCCGGCAGGCGACCCGAGCACCCGCACTGCGACCGCCGACGAAGAGGGGGCCTCTCACCAAGGACTCCTCTCCCAGCCAGTGCACGGCGGCGAGCCAGGCCTCGTCGAGCTTGGCCGGCGGCGTCGCGACGCGCCGACCGGCCGTCCGCCAGGGCTGCTCGAAACGGACGACGGTCGTTCCGTTCTCCGGCATCCGTCGGGCGAGAAGGTCTAAATCTGTCGCGTTGGGACCGCCTCCGGCACCATGGCCAAGCACCAGCGTCGCCACCGGATCGTTGGCCGCGTCGATGAGCAGCCGCCCGGGACCCTGCGGGGTCGCCACCGGCGCAATCACGGTCGGCATCGATCAGATCAAGGTGTCTTGAGCATCAGCCGACGAATCCTGCGCAGCCTCGGGGATTGGCTCCAGCAAGGAAGGATCGTTGTTCTGGACACTGTTGACGGCAGTTGACACCGGATACGCCTCAAGCAGTTCCGCCTCCGTCACCGCAAGAAGGTCCAACGCAGCCGCCGGATCGGTGAGTTCAGGATCCAGCCAGGCGGCCATGGCGTCGCGGGTGATCACCATCGGCATTCGATCATGGATGTGACCGGCCGCGTCGGTGGCCTCAGTGGTGATCACCGAGCAAGTCCGCAACCATGCGGAGTCGTCCTCGCGGTTCTTGGTCGGATCCCGCCAGATCTCGTAGATACCTGCCATCACCAACAGCTCGCGGTCAGCCCGATGGATGAAGAACGGCTGCTTCTTGATCTTGCTCGACCCTGCGCCTGCGGATCGGGCACCCTCGGGTGTGTACCACTCGTAGAAGCCATCGGCCGGCAGCAGGCAGCGGCGCAAGGAAAACGCCTTCCGGAAGGCCGGCTTGTCGGCCACGGTCTCCAACCGGGCGTTGATCAGCCGAGAACCGATCGAGGCGTCCTTCGCCCAGGAGGGCACGAGTCCCCAGACCAGCGGTGCAAGACGCCGCCGAACCTCACCCGACTCCCTGACCCGGCGCTCGAACACGGCGGGCACGGCAACCGTCGGTGCGACGTTGTAGTCCGGGCCTGGTAACCCGTCGAAAACATCGTCGACATCGAACTCGATACGCAAGACGTTGGCGTTGGCCGAGGACGCATACCGCCCGCACATGTTCACCGACGTTATCTCACCCCGGTGACACTGGGCCCCCAACCTCTCTCCGCCCCGCAGGGCACGATAGGAATAGATCATGACCTTGCTACGCGCTGGCGCGCGCACCATGCTCGCTTCCTATTTCATCGTGAACGGCGTCAAAACCGTTCGGAATCCTGATCCCCTGGTGCCGGCGGCGGAGCCTGTGGCCGACCGCGTCGTTCCCCTGGTCAAGAAGTACGCCCCCCAGCAGGTGGCCGCAGTCGTACCGGAGAACACGGCCAGCCTGGTACGCGCTAATGGAGCAGCGCAGATCGTCGGCGGTCTCGCGCTGGCCAGCGGGAAGGGTCGACGACTGGGGGCGCTCATGCTCGCCGGCTCACTGGTACCGAGCACCCTGGCGAGGCACCCGTTCTGGAGCCGTACCGACCCGGACGAGCGGGCGCTGGACCGTTCCCAGTTCCTCAAGAACGTCAGCTTGCTCGGTAGCGTACTGCTCGCCGCGGGAGACACCGAAGGCAAGCCGAGCCTCGCCTACCGGGCACAGAAGGGTGGACGCTCGATCGCCAAGGAGACCCGCAAGGCGCGCAAGTCGTTGGCCAAGGGCACCAGCGGTCTAGCGAAGAGCACCACGGGAGTGGCGGATGAGGCCCTGGCCGGCGGTGCTGCCCTGGTTGGTGCGGTCGTCGCCAGCTCGCGGGCCGCCAAGAAGAAGGCGGCAAAGGAACTAAAGCACGCCCGTAAGCTGGCTGCCAAGGATGCAGCGCAGCGCGGGGAAGCCGCCGAGAAGGCTGCCAAGAAAGCGAAGAAGGACCAAGGCAAGCAGGAGAAGACCCGCCGTCGGAACAAGCACATTCGGCGCGGCGAGAACTGACGCCACAGCCTTATCCAGCTCGCATACGTGTCTGACACTCAGTCGGAAGTTTCCGCACCCGGACCGCGATGGTCCGCACCGAGTGCGCCCGCACCGATCCGAGCCACCGTACCGATTCCCGGTTCGAAGTCCGAGACCAACCGCGCGCTGATCATCGCCGCCCTGGCCGAGGGCCCGTCGGTGATCATCGACGGATTAGACGCCCGCGACACTCGGCTGATGCGCGATGCACTCCGCACCCTTGGCGTCCGGATCACCGAGCAGGGCAATCGGTGGCAAATCGACCCACCTTCACGCCTGCGAGCTGGTGGCCGAATCGACTGCGGGTTGGCCGGAACGGTGATGCGCTTCGTGCCGCCGGTGGCGGCACTGGCCCCTGGGCCCGTGATATTCGATGGCGACCAACAGGCCTATGCCCGCCCCATGAAGGTCATCCTTGAAGCTCTTCGCAGGCTTGGCGCCCGGACCGATCGCAGCGCTCTGCCGTTCACGCTGACCGGGGACGCCAATCTGGCCGGCGGGCCGGTGACGCTCGACGCCTCCGAATCAAGTCAGTTCGTCTCCGGACTGTTGCTCAGTGGCGCCCGCTACGCCAACGGGGTCGACATCCGGCACGAGGGACCCCCGATTCCGTCGCTGCCGCACATCGAGATGACGGTGGCCATGCTGCGGGCGCGCGGGGTCGAGGTCAACGACTCCGGGCCCAACCGCTGGATCGTTCGACCGGGACGTATCGCCGCCCGGGACGTCACCATCGAACCGGATTTGTCCAACGCTGCGCCTTTCCTCGCGGCAGCGGCCGTGACGGGGGGCACTGTGACGGTGCCCGGGTGGCCGGCGCACACGTATCAGCCGGGTGAGCAGATCCGCGACATACTTCAGCGCTTCGGCGCTGAGGTCAACTGGCATGGTGGCGAACTCCAGGTGCAAGGCACGTACCACCTGCACGGCGTCGATGTCGAACTTCATGGTGCCTCGGAACTGACACCGGTTGTCGCGGCGGTGGCTGCACTCGCGGACTCGACCAGTCATCTGCGCGGGATCGCCCATATCCGTGGCCACGAAACCGACCGGCTGGCGGCCTTGGAGACCGAACTCAACCGGCTGGGTGCGCATGCCAGTCAGACCGAGGACGGGCTGGTGATCCATCCCCGACTGCTCGGTGGGGACATATGGCACACGTATGCCGACCACCGGATGGCTCAAGCAGGCGCGGTTCTCGGTCTGGTCGTACCAGACGTCGAGTTGGACGACGTGACCTGCACGGCCAAGACCATGCCGGAGTTCGTCGACTTGTGGAATGCCATGATCGTGGAGTCTCAGCCTGACCCCGCCGATGAGGACGCCGGCGAGCAGGGTGCTCCCCTCTGGTGACCTCCCGCAGCTTCGGCAGGGACGAGCAGGAGGCCTTCGACCGACGGGGTCGGAGCACGAGGCCGCGGACCAAGGACCGCCCCGACTATTCCGGCGCGCGAACCGGCATGATCATCACCGTCGATCGCGGGCGTTACCGGACGCTGGTGGACGACCGGGCGGTAACGGCCACCAAGTCGCGCCACCTCGGCCGTACGGGTGTCATCGTCGGTGATCGAGTCCGTCTCGTCGGTGACGTGTCGGGCGACGAAGGCACTTTGGCCAGGATCGTGCAAGTCGAAGATCGCGAAACTGTCTTGCGAAGGACTGCCGACGACGAGGACCCATACGAGCGACCGATCGTGGCGAATGCCGATCAGCTGGTGATCGTGACAGCGCTCGCGGATCCGCCACCACGGACAGGAATGATCGACCGCATCCTGGTGGCTGGCTTCGACGCCGGAATCGCACCACTGCTGTGTCTCACCAAGGCCGATTTGGCAACCCCCGATGAGTTGTTGGCACAGTACGAGCCGTTGGGAGTGCCAGTCCTGGTGACTCGACCAGGAGCAGACCTCGACCCGTTGAAGCAGGCGCTAGCCGGGCATCGCAGCGTCTTCGTCGGCCATTCTGGGGTTGGCAAGTCGACCCTGGTCAATACGTTGATCCCGGGAGCAAAGCGGGCCATTGGGGAGGTCAACGAGGTGACCGGTCGCGGCCGGCACATCTCCACATCGGCGATCGCTCTGCGACTGCCGGGTACGGACGGGTGGGTGATCGATACGCCCGGGGTGCGCTCATTCGGCCTCAGCCATGTCCGGCCCGATCGAATCATCGCCGCATTTCCTGATCTCGACAGCATCAGATCCGGCTGTCCTCGAGGCTGTAGCCATGCCGCCGGTGAGCCGGAATGCGCCTTGGACGAAGCGGTCCAGCGAGGGCAACTTTCTTCCCAGAGGTTGGAGTCGTTCCGCAGGATGCTCGGATCGGGCCAGTAGCGTAAGGCCATGTCCGGTTCGCTGCAGTCGAGCGCCAGGGGCGGCTCGGCTGGACAGGCCCCGTCGGCCGCGGCGGCTGGCCCCGCTGCGACAACGCGCGACGTCGGGCAGTCGGACAGCGCGCTGCGGAGAGGCCTGACCGACGATCTGCGCCTCGCCCACCTGCTTGCCGACGATGCCGACTCGATCACCATGAATCGCTTCAAGGCGCTGGACCTGTACGTCACCTCGAAGCCTGACCTCACGCCGGTCACCGACGCGGACACAGCCGTGGAGGAAGCGCTCCGCCGCACCCTGAGCCGCGCTCGACCTCGGGATGCGGTGCAGGGCGAGGAGTTGGCCGTCACGGGCTGGGGACCTCGGCGATGGGTCATCGATCCGATCGACGGGACGAAGAACTTCATCCGCGGAGTACCCGTCTGGGCCACCTTGATCGCGTTGATGATCAACGACGAGGTCGTGGTCGGCGTCGTCAGCGCACCCGCGTTGGGTCGTCGTTGGTGGGCAAGCGCGGGTGGCGGTGCCTACGCCGGCAAGTCCTTGATGTCGGGGACGCCATGTCACGTCTCCGATATCGCTCGGATCGAAGATGCGTCACTGAGCTACGCGTCGATCTCGCCCTGGGTCGATGCGGGTCAGGGCCAGGAGTTCGTCGATCTCCTGCGCTCCTGTTGGCGGACCCGTGCGTACGGCGATTTCTGGTCATACATGTTGCTCGCCGAGGGCGGCGTGGACATCGCCTGCGAGCCTGAACTGGCCTTGCACGACATGGCCGCGTGCGCCATCGTCGTCATTGAGGCCGGTGGGCGCTTCACCGACCTCAACGGGACCGACGGGCCGCTGGGCACGGGAGCCTATGCGACAAATGGCCGGTTCCACGATGCCGTTCTGGCACAACTTCGACCGGCTGGATTCGGCTCATGATCGGGCACTATCCAGGACAATGACGGCATGCGGCTGACTCACCGGTTCACTCTGCCGGCATCGGTGGAACAAGCCTGGACTGCGTTCTACTTCCCGAATCGGATCGCCCCCTGTCTTCCCGGGGCAACGCTGACTCGAGTGGCCGGTGACGAATTTGATGGGCTGCTGAAAATCAAGCTGGGACCGACGCCCTTGCAATACGAGGGAACCGCCACCTTCCTCGAACGCAGTCCCGAGGACCAGCGGATCGTCGTGCAGGCTCACGGCAAAGACCGGCGCGGCCATGGGACGGTCGCGGTGACCGTCACCATGACCTTCACCGGGGTGGAATCGCAGACCCACGTGGAGGTAACCAGTACCGCCGACTTCACGGGACAAGGTGCCTCGCTCGGCAAGGCCGTGATCCAGGAGGCTAGCGATCACTTGGTCCAGCGGTTGATCGACTGCGTCTCGGGCAGGTTCGCCACCGGCCTGGGGGACCTGCCGAGTGCAGAAGAGTTGGCGACTGCCACGGCTGCCGAGCACGCCCCGGCACGTCAACAGGCTGTCGGAGAGCGGATGTCGCTGCCCCCGAACCCTCAGGAAGCAGTACAACCCGAGCCTGAACCAGCCGCCGATGCGGTCCCCGGGCGCGAACCCACCACCAATGCGGACACTGATCACCAGCCCACCACCAATGCCGACCCCGATCGCCAACTAACCACAAATGCGGACACCACGCGTAGTGCTCTGGATGCGCAGAAGGCGTCTGCACCCCACACCGACTATGCGTCGGAAGCCAGTAGCGCGGCGGATGGCAGCGCGGCGTCCGCGCCGCACCCGCCGGCACTCCCCGTCCCGGCAGGTCCGGAGGGCAACAGTCTGGCCACAATGGTGCTGCCTCGAGTCCGGCGCTTAGGGCCCCCTGTGCTGGGAGCACTGGCTGCGGTATCGGTGATCAGCAGCATCGTGCGGCGCATCAGACGCTGATGATCGAACGGGCTCGCTTCCCGGTCAATGTTTGCGCGGTATTGCACCGCGAGGGGCGCTGGCTGCTCAACGTACGGGCCGAGGACGCCAGCTATGCACCGGACACGATCGGCTTGATCGGGGGCCATGTCGAAGAAAGCGACGGCCCGGAGCGCGTTCTCGAGTCCACGGTCCAGCGGGAGGTCGCTGAGGAGGCCGGCATCGACCTGACCGGGATACCGCTGGTGTATCTCGACAGCGAGGCATACAACGACCCCGACGGCTATCTGGTGTTGACCGTCACGTACGCGGCAGAGCTTCCGCCGGGCGTCGAACCGGTCAGAGAGAACGCGGTGGAGGATGCGGAACTGTCCTGGTGGACGCTGGAGGACCTGGAGGCTGATCCCCGCTGCGCTCCCTGGACCTCACGACTCGTGCGACGCGCACTTGCCACCATCAGCAGTCCATGAGCCCAATGAGCGCACTTTGTGGGCGGCTGGTGGCATATGCAGCTAACCGAGCGGGGTCTGAGGAGTCCGCAGCATGGCTGGAGCAGCTGCGAGCTCTCTCGAGACCCTTAGCCGGTAGCGCGGAGGCGGACGGTCTCGGACAAGCCCCTAAGCTTGTCGACCACCTCAGGCGACAGCTCGCCGCCGATGTCTGTCACCACGTACCCGAGGTCTCCCCGAGTCGATAGCACTTGCGATTCGATGTTGACGCCGTAGTCGGCAAGGACGCCATTGACCGTCGCCAGCACCCCCGGCACGTTGTGATGAACATGCAGGATGCGGCTCCGCCTCCCGGCGTCGTGGGTTTGGACCTGCGGCAAGTTCACTGACATGGTGGAGGTCCCAGTCGTCGCGTACTCGCGCAGCTTGCCGGCGACGAATCGTCCGATGTCTTGTTGCGCTTCCTCGGTGGAGCCGCCGATATGTGGGGTCAAGATGACGTTCGGGAGGTTCTGCAAGCCGGAGGAGAAGGGCTCACCGGCTGCCTTCGGCTCCTCGGCAAAGACGTCGACCGCGGCACCGGCAATGTGCCCGGACAGTAAGTGTTCACGGAGGGCATTGTGGTCGACCACGATGCCTCGGCACAGGTTGAGGAAGAGGCTGCGCGGTCGCATCTTCGCGAACTCCTGGGCACCGAAGAGCCCTGCGTTGCCTGGTCGGCCGTCAACGTGCAGCGATACGGTTTCTGCCTCGCTGAGCAACTCCTCGAGGCTGGCGCAGCGGCGCGCGTTGCCGAGGGCCAGCTTGTCCGCGACGTCGTAGAACAACACCCGCATGCCCAGGGCCTCGGCCACCACCGACAACTGACTGCCGATGTTGCCGTAGCCGACGATGCCCAGGGTTCGGCCCCGGACCTCGTGGGCGCCCTTTGCTGACTTGTCCCAGACACCTGCGTGCATCGCCGTGTTCTTGTCCGTGAGGTGCCGCGCGAGCGCAATGATCTCCGCGATCACCAATTCGACGACGCTGCGGGTGTTGGAGAACGGAGCATTGAAGACCGCCGTGCCGTTGCCTGATGCCGCGGCGATGTCGATCTGGTTGGTGCCGATGCAGAACGCCCCGATGGCCAGCAGCTCCGGACATTCATCAAGCACTGACCGAGTCACGTTGGTCTTCGACCGGATCCCTAGCAGTTGCACCCCCGGAAGCGCGGCTCGCAACTCGTCCTCATCGAGCGCCCCTTTGACACTCGACACCTCAATCCCCCGCTCGCTGAGTAAGCGCTCAGCGTCGGGGTGGATGTTCTCGAGCAGCAGAGCCTTCATGGTTTCCTCGTGGTCTGGGCGCTACGTGGGCAAATGCAGCGACCATTCTAGGAAGGGCTCCCCACTGCCAGCGGATATCTCAGTTGAGCGAAACCTCGTGACCTGCCTCGGCCGAGGCGTAGCAGGCGTCCACGATCACGGCTCGGGAAAGGGCCTGGTAGCCGCGATGGTTGGCGTAGTCCCCTGCCCGGACCTTCTCGAGGAAGTCCAATACGCAAGCCTTGTGCTTTCCATCGGGCGGAATGGCGGGCTGCAGCGAGGCCGGGATCCCCTCCTTCTCGGTCCAGATGTTGAGTGAGCGGTGTGGATCGCTTGGCGCACCCCACTCCACGCTCGCCCCGCCGTCGGAGCCGTAGACCGTCACGTAGCAACGATCCTTGGGAATCCACTGAGCCCAACTGGACTCCAGCAGCAGAGTGCCACCCCCATCGAGCCGGAGAAACGCGGTCGACAGGTCCTCGACGTCGAACTCGCCCTCCTCGACCCCAGACTTTCTCATGGTCGCCTCAGCGGAGCTTCCGCGTCCCCTGGGCCCGAACTCGGCATAGGTTGCCGCGGTCGCCGCTCGTACCCCGGGCTCGCCAAGTAGGTGGAGCGTCATGTCCAGCATGTGCACACCGATGTCCATCAGTGGTCCACCTCCGGCGACGGCTCTACGAGTGAACCAGCTGCCAAGTCCGGGAATCCCCTCCCGACGGAGCCAGCCCGCTTTCGCGTAGTAGATATCGCCCATCAGGCCGGCGTCGATGATCTTCTTCAGGGCCTGCACATCACCACGGCGGCGGTGATTGAACACGACGTCCAGGACTCGGTCGTTGAGTTCGGCCGCCTCGACCATCCGACGGGCGATCGGCGCATTCTGAGCGATTGGTTTCTCCGAGAGCACATGTATCCCGGCGTTCAGTGCCGCAACGGCGATGGGCTCATGCAACGTGGTCGGCGCCGCGATACTGACGATGTCGAGCTTTGTCCGGTCGAGAAGCTCTCGCCAGTCGCCGAAACGGTGATCCCGAGGGACGCCGTAAAGATCACCCAGCCGCGTCAACTGCGCTGGTTCCATACCGGCGATCGAAACCATATCGGCATCCGCTGCCTCCGCGTACGCCGCCATGTGCTGCTGGCCCGCCCACCCGAGACCGATGACTGCCACGCGCAGCGGCTGCCGATCAGCCACGGTCGACTCCAGGATTGATCGCTCCTCCACTCAGCCTTGGAGGCGGACTGTTGATCACCTCCGGAGAAACGAACTCCAAGCCCGGTTCCGGGCGCGCCCACTCCACCGCGTTGGCCAAAACCCGCTGGACGTCGGGGTGCCGGTAGACCGGGTACTCCTGATCACCGGGCGAGAAATAGAACACCTTGCCCTTGCCGCGCCGCCAGCAACAGCCGGACCGGAAGACCTCGCCTCCGCTAAAACTGGAGATGAAGATCAGTTCATCAGGGCTCGGGATGTCGAAGTACTCGCCGTACATCTCCTGCTCACCGATCAAGATCGGCTGGGGCACTCCCCGGGCTATCGGATGGGCAGGCGCCACCGTCCAGACGAGTTCAACCTCAGCGGAATTGCGCCATGCCAACGAGCAGGTGGTGCCCATCAGCCGGATAAAGATCTTGGAGAAGTGCGCGGAGTGCAGGACCAGCAGGCCCATGCCGCCGAGGACGCGCTGATGCACCCGCTCGACCACCGCGTCATCAACCTGAGCGTGGGTGGCGTGGCCCCACCAGGTCAGCACGTCGGTACTTGCCAACACCTCCTCGGACAATCCGTGCTCTGGCTGATCTTGGGTGGCTGTACGAACCTCGACTGCTGTTCCCATGAGGTCGCGGAGCCCGGTCGCGATCGCGCCATGCATGCCCTGCGGATATCTCTCCGCCATGCCGGTTCGATCTCGTTCAAGATTCTCGTGATAGTTCTCGCCCCAGACGGCGACACGGATCGGACTCACGATCGCTCAGTCTGCCAAGTCCAGCGGCCGCATCAGCCTTGGGGACCACGTGCGAGTTTGTTGGGCGTCGCGACAGCGGGCACCCACCGCGAGCAGGAAGCCATGGGCACCAGCGGCTCGATGCAGGGATCAATCTGTGCGTTGACCTGACCAGACCGACAGTCCGAAGTGGCCGAGCATTGATCGTAGGGCGGTTGATCGATGAAAACAGCGCTCTCTTATCGCGATTTGGCTTGGTCGATGACGTCACGTATGGTTGACGACTGCCGACGCGGGGTGGAGCAGCTCGGTAGCTCGCTGGGCTCATAACCCAGAGGTCACAGGTTCAAATCCTGTCCCCGCTACAACGAAAGCCCTTGTCAGACTCCCTTTCGATGCGATGACGAGAGGGAGTCGTACATTCTTGGCAGCAATTTGGCAGCAAACATCGGAGGCCAAAGACCCGGCCTTGGGGCAGTATGCAGGCGCATCGCGAGCTGACTAGTTTGGCTGAAGCCATCGGGACTTGAAGGCCGGGTATGCGACCTGGTCGGCGCCCGTGGCAAGCGCCGGGCTCACGCGGCCGGCGGGCAGGGTGCTCCGGCAGAGACATCTAAGTCAGGTCATGGCGGCGGCGGATTGGTTCGGAGCTTTGGATGATCACGACCGGGGCGTAGACCAACCCTCATTGGGCTATGCGCTCTGGGCTCCGCCGAGCGAGTTGCTCGGCCCGCGCTTTGAGCACCAGCAAGGTCAGCGTCCCGGCGACAGCGATGGCGGACCAAGTTGATCACCAGCTGAACGGCCGAACCGATTGCCTCGCTCGGCACCCAATTGGCGATCGCCACGGCCGCGTTGGCTGCTGCTGGGATCTCGTCACCGAGATCAGGATGCCCACCAAGGCGCCGGACTTGGCGGAGGTAACCGCGAGCATGCTTGCGATACCCGCGAGGAAACCAACAATCCAGGAGAGCGCGTCAGGCTGCCAGATGAAGCTCGTCAATGGCCGCTCGGCTATCAGCATGGACTCGCTCAGAAGACCGAAGGCGGTCATGATCCAGGTCAAGATCACTGTTGCCGCCATTCCGACGGCAAAGCCGAGACCTAGGGTGCCCAACGCGCGGGTGGCGGGCTGCGTGCGACGGGTCACGATGGCGATACAGAGGGCAACGAGCGGACCAAACTCCGGGCCGACGACCATAGCTCCGACAATGAGGATCGGCTGATCAAGCATGACCCGATGCCGGTGATCATGGTTGCCACGATCATGAAACAGAGGTAGGTGATGGAGAGCCGAGCTTCTTCGCCTGCGCTCCGTTCCAGCTGTTCCCAGACCACCGCATCCGACGGTTCGCCAGGCGTTTCTTCTTCGGCCCTGATCGCAGACTCAGAGATGTGAATGTCGCGTATGTAGTCGAGAAGCGGAGTGATGGCCTCTCGGTAGGGCGAGTTGATAATTTGCAGGTCCACTGGGATCTGACATGCGCGCCATTCGTCGGCGAGCGCGTGTGTCTCTTGCTGGTCGACGTGAACGGTGCGGTTCACCGACGCCTGACCGCGGTCAATGTGCTGGGTGGGAGGCGCGGGCGGAAGCGAGCGCCTGCAGAGAGCTCGAGACCTACGACGCGGACGAGACGCCGGGCGGTGAGGGGCGCGAGCCAAGTTAGGTGCTCGCGGAGCCACTCGGCCGCGATTGGGTCGACCCGCTCTTCGCGACCTCGGTCTGCGGCGCGGCTCGATGCCCGGGCTCCTCAGCGAGGGCATGCGCCATGTCGTCGAGCAGCTTCACGTCGGCGCCGATTGCAGCCGCGACCGTCAGCGGCGACGAGACGATCACCTGCTCGTCGTCCCCGCCCATGCTGATCCGTATGGCGCACCAGACCACCCCACGAGTCTGCGTGCCGAACGCCCAAGCTCGCCGGATCGGGCTTGGGACAGACCTACGCGCCTTTGACTTCGACCCCAACGGTTCAGTCACCGGCCGGATGGGTAGTGCTGGCAACAGAATGTGTCGCAGGCCGGGTGGAGCGAAAATTGTGAACGAGGATGCTTTGAGATGTTGATCATCGGCTTCGGTGTAAACGAGGTCCTG
>Ga0126314_10000888_pt1 | contig 14169 bp, 13 predicted proteins | sample Plot105B_FD_92535 | JGI IMG/M metagenome (GOLD analysis project Ga0126314, IMG submission 92535) | Serpentine soil microbial communities from UC McLaughlin Reserve, CA, USA - Plot105B | ecosystem: Environmental > Terrestrial > Soil > Grasslands | place: USA: UC McLaughlin Reserve, Lake County...
GACAGGTTTTCTTTATCCATAACCGGGTCAATGACCTAATGCAGCTCGGAGGCCTGATCCAGAAACTGGTTCCAAAAGCAAGAATCGGTATTGCCCACGGACAACTCGATGGTGATCAGCTGGAAGATGTTATGCTAGATTTCATCAACGGTGAAAAGGACGTTCTGGTAGCCACCACTATTATTGAGGCCGGCCTGGATATCCCCAATGCCAACACCATCATCATCAATCATGCCCATATGTTTGGCCTCAGTGATCTGCACCAGATGCGTGGTCGAGTAGGACGTTCAAATAAAAAAGCATTTTGTTACCTGCTTAGCCCGCCACTGAGCACGCTTACCTCTGAGGCACGCAAACGCCTGAGCGCGATCGAAGAATTCTCTGATCTTGGTAGCGGGTTTAATATTGCCATGAGAGACCTCGACATCCGCGGCAGCGGGAATCTACTCGGAGCAGAACAAAGCGGCTTCATTGCAGAGATCGGGTTCGAGATGTATCACAAAATTCTGGACGAAGCCATACAAGAATTGAAAGACGACGAATTCAAAGGATTGTTTAAAGACGAACCTCCGCGACCATTTGTCAGCTTTACGCAAATCGATACTGATCTCGAGCTCTACATTCCCGATGATTACGTCACTAATATTACCGAGCGTTATAACCTGTATACAGAACTTTCTAAAATTGAGAACGAGGCACAGCTTAAAGCATTTGAATTATCCCTCAAAGACCGCTTTGGTAACGTCCCAAAACCCGTACAGACTATGTTAAGTGTCCTGCGTTTACAATGGGTGGCCAAAAAGCTGGCATTTGAAAAAATTACCTTCAAAAAGGGTACTCTGAGGGGTTATTTCATAACCGACAAGCAAAGTCCGTTCTTCGATTCGAACATGTTTAATAAAATATTGCATTTTGCCCAGATCCATCCCCGCTTATGCAACCTCAAGGAAGTCAAAGACAGCCTGCGTATTGCTTTTGACAATCTCAACACAGTAGACGAAGCAGTAGAGATGCTGGAAATGGTCGTTAGTTAAACACATATATGAACCCTCAATTATTACAAGATCTTGTCACTATGCAGATGCCCTTTGGCAAGTATAAGGGACGTTTGCTATGCGATCTTCCTGAATCCTATCTGATTTGGTTTCACCGGGAAGGATGGCCGGCCGGCAAACTGGGTCAGCTTATCGCAACACTCTACGAGATCAAACTGAACGGCCTTGAATACCTGCTGCAACCATTAAAAAAATAAAGCTCATTTACTTAAAATGTAGTCTGAGATCGAAGACAGGCTTAACCGTCCTAACGCAAGATCAGGTACAGATAGGCATATACCACCGGAGCTGCAATCAGCAAACCATCGAACCGGTCAAGGAAACCTCCATGACCCGGCAGGAATGTACCCGAATCCTTGGCATTCAGACTGCGCTTTAGCATAGATTCTACTAAATCTCCAAGCGTACCAAAACACCCGATTAGCACGGCCATACCAGTCCAAACGAAAATCTGGATTTCCGTAAACGATAAGGAAATCAGCCATGAGGCGAGCACGCTGGTAAATACTCCGCCAAAAAAACCCTCCCAGGATTTCTTGGGCGAGTGCCGTTCAAAAAGCCTGGTTTTTCCGAATTTCATTCCAAACAAGTAAGCCCCGGTATCGTTGGCCCAGAGCATCAACAGAAAAGCAAGTGGTAAATGAAAACTATACTCTGTGGTGTTGATCAGGAAACCAAGAGAATAAAAAAAACAAAAAGGAATGGTCACATAAATGAACCCTACAAAAGTATAGCTGATGTTGGCAAACGGAATCTTGTCTTTTTTATAAAGTTCACTGATAAAGACAGAAAAAATCAAAGGAACAAGCAGGAACAGGTATTTCGAGTCGAACTGCAGAAAATGATACCCCGCCGTCATCAAAAAGATCAGACCAGCGGCCACCAGTGCTACATTTCTGTGCGGCCTGATACCGGAAGTTTTGATCAGCTTAAAAAACTCATACAGCGCGGCCAGGCTCAGTAAAAGATAAAATCCGGTAAATGTATAGCCTCCCAAAAAGATAGAGCCCAGCATCACGATAGTAAAAAAGAAAGCGGTTATTGCCCTTGTTTTCATTTCGCTTGTTTTTTGAAATATAGAAATGCAAATATAGTCAGGAGGGAACTGATCACGTAGCCATACCAGGGAAAATGAGGAACAGAGTCTGCTTCAGTCCAGGGAAGGCTATGTCTTTGCATATACCAAACCACCAAAACACTATATGCATTATTTAAAAAATGGGCTAGCATAGCATACCATAAACTATGGCTCCATAAATAGATATAACCAAAGCCGGCACCCAAAAGCATTCTAGGCAGAAAACCATAAAATTGCAGATGTATCGCGCTGAATATAGCGGCAGAAAGCCAGATAGCCACATGAGGATTTCCAAATATCCTCATAAATGTTCGCTGCACTCCTCCACGAAACATCAGTTCCTCTGCTACAGCCGGCAGCAGAGCAATCATGAACAAATTAAGAATCAGATCCCAGATGTGCCTCATGGTAAGTAACGCAATGGTCATTCCAAGCGCTTCCTTTTCCTTTTGCTTCATCCATGCTTCTACAGGCTTAAGAAATTCCGGAAATACCATTTTCTGATTCAAGATGGCCGACCATTCCATCAGTGGCATCGAAACGGCCATCAACAGAAAAACCAACACTGTAATGATCAATTTAGGTCTTTTGAAATTGTAAAAGTTTCCCGGGCTTTTTCCTTCATACAGCGCAAGAAATACAGCGGGTACCATAAAGAAACCCAAACTGGTGAATATCTGCAAGATTTTTGCCTCTGTCTTCAACATTCCCGCGCTATCCAAAAAGTGAGTCAGATTACTAATTGCATGTGAACCGTAGACAACAAGGCAAACGAGAACCGTCAGCAAAATAGCTGCAACAATTCCACCCACCGCAAATACGATCAGCATGAAGAGCTGCATGTACGGACTATTTTCTTCTCGTGGCTTTTGTATGAAATTCATTATTTGTAAATGTTGTACCTTTGTCGTTTGAATTTTGGCTTGAAGATAGAAAAATGTCTGTAAAGATAGGAAATATTGATCTGGGTGAGTTTCCATTATTACTTGCTCCGATGGAAGACGTAAGTGATCCTCCCTTTCGCTTTGTGTGCAAACAAAGTGGCGTGGATATGATGTATACAGAATTTATTTCTTCTGAAGGATTAATCAGAGATGCGGCAAAGAGCAGGGCCAAACTCGATATCTTTGAATATGAGCGTCCTATAGGAATCCAAATCTTTGGAAGCGAAATTGATCACATGCGGGAAGCCACAGAAATAGCTACCCAGGCTGGCCCCGATCTGATGGACATTAATTACGGCTGTCCCGTAAAACAGGTCGCATGCCGCGGAGCAGGCTCTGCGTTATTGCAGGATATTGACAAAATGGTTGAAATGACCAAAGCGGTCGTAAATGCCACGCATCTCCCCGTAACTGTAAAAACACGCTTAGGCTGGGACGACAACACAAAAAATGTTGAAGAAGTCGCAGAACGGCTTCAGGACATTGGAATTCAGGCATTAACGATTCATGGCAGAACCCGGGCTCAACTTTATAAGGGAGAGGCAGACTGGACGCTGATCAGAGAGATTAAACGCAATCCGAGAATAAAAATTCCCATCTTTGGCAACGGGGACGTAGATAGCATACAGAAGGCCGCAGACTGGAGACTGGAATATGAAATTGACGGAATTATGATTGGCCGTGCCGCTATAGGGTACCCATGGATCTTCAGGGAAATCAAACATTTCTTTAATACAGGCAAAACACTTCCGCCTCCAACAATAGAAGAACGTGTTTCGATATGCAAAACCCACTTTGAAAAGTCTATAGCCTGGAAAGGCCCTAAAGTTGGCGTGTTCGAAATGAGGCGTCATTATGCAAATTATTTTAAGGGTTTGCCAGACTTTAAACCATACAGAATGCTATTGGTCAAAGAAGATAACATCGATACTATTCATAATATCCTGGACGAAGTGGCAGATAAATATTACAATATTTTACCTGTCGGTGAAATGGCTTGATTTTTGAAACGCACTTAAATAAATAATATTGAAATGGTTACAGCGATCACACAGGGCGTTAAAATCTCAGTAGAAACTACTTATCAGGATGATTATTCCAATCCGGGGAATGAACATTTTATGTTCGCCTACCGTATAAATATCGAGAATCTCACAGAATATACCATACAATTAAAAAGACGTCAATGGTTTATCTTCGATTCAAACGGCACTCAACGAGAAGTAGAAGGCGAAGGAGTGGTGGGGCAACAACCCATTTTACATCCTGGTGATATGCACTCTTATGTCTCCGGCTGTCAGCTATCCACAGACATTGGCAGTATGAGGGGAAATTACCTGATGCAACGCACAATCGATGATTCTCAGTTTAGTGTTGAAATTCCCGAGTTTGAACTGATAGTTCCTTACAGATTGAATTAACCTTATTTATTCTCTGTTTCTGCCAAACAAAATAGAGAGATAATAAATCAGATTAGTCATAGCACCCAGCGCTGCAACAACGTAGGTCATAGCAGCCCACCATAAAGCATCTTTCGCTTGGCCATGTTCCTCAGATGTATACAGCACAGCCTTGTTGTTTTTAAGCCAGCTTAGAGCCCTTCTGCTTGCGTCAAACTCAACTGGTAGAGTTATGATGCTAAATATCGTAATTAACGCCAGCCCGGCCACTCCGATCGCCAAAACAATCGGATTGAAAGTAACGGCTATAAGCATCACACCTATGATCAATACCCACTGTAATAAGTTAGAAGTTATACTTACCACGGGGACCATGCTGCTCCTCAAATTTAACCAGTTATAAGACCTGGCATGCTGAACCGCATGTCCGCACTCGTGGGCCGCCACAGCCGCGGCAGCTACACTTCGTCCATAATAGACATCAGTGCTCAGATTGACCGTTTTTTCCTCAGGATTATAATGATCAGACAGCTGTCCGTCTACGCTCATCACCTGCACATCAAATATACCGTTGTCATGCAGCATTTTTTCTGCAACTTCTTTTCCCGAAAATCCCGAATTCAGCTGCATTTCTGCATACCTTGAAAATTTGTTTCTAAATCGCCACTGCACAAACATGCTTAGGATTAGAACAGGGATTATTAACATGATATATATTCCCATCTTAGTAGAGTATGTTTTTCACTGTATCATAATCAAAAAGCGTTCCCAATTTAGCAGCTCATTCAAAAAACACTAAATTTAAATATGGCAACGAATCTTTCTTACTGGGAAAAACAGCATTTTTTTGACTACGATATAATTATAGCCGGGAGCGGAATAGTTGGTCTGAGTGCCAGCATCGCCCTTAAAATCAAAGAACCGAACCTTCGCATAGCTATACTCGAAAGTGGATTCCTGCCTACAGGAGCAAGTACCAGGAATGCCGGATTTGCTTGTTTCGGCAGTATATCAGAACTGATCGAACAAGAGAAGAGCTGTGGTACCGATGGTCTTCATCAACTTATTGAACGCAGATGGAAAGGGCTTTTAAAACTCCGTAATCTTTTAGGTGACGAGTCTATCAATTATCAAAACCATGGTGGTTATGAAATTTTTAAACCCGAAGAATACAAGCTATCTGATCTTTGCTTCACTAAAATTGACCATTTTAATAGTCTTATCCGGGATATTGTAAAAACAAACAGCACCTATAAAATATCCGGTTCAAAAATAGCGGATTTTAACTTTAGCGGTATAAATGCCATGATTGAGAATAGGCTGGAGGCCCAGATTGACACAGGAAGAATGATGCGTCATCTATTACTGAAATCAAGCGCCCTTGGCATATTTATTTTTAACAGCTGCAAAGTAACTGAAATAAACGAAACCGGAGCCGGGCAGGAACTCATCACCACACAGGGTAATTTTTTATGTAAAAAATTGCTGCTCTGTACAAACGCATTCATTAAAGACCTTTTACCGGATATCGACGTAACTCCAGGCCGCGGACAGGTGATCGTAACCAGCCCTATAAAAAATCTAAAACCAAAAGGTACCTTCCATTACGACAGAGGATATTATTATTTCAGAAACGTCGGGAACAGGGTATTGATTGGCGGCGGCAGGAATCTAGATTTTAAAGCAGAAAGTACCACTACCTTTGGAGAAACCCCGATAGTTAACAAAGCCCTCGTGAAATTGCTAGAAGAAATAATCATTCCCGGATCACCTTTCGAAATAGAATACAGCTGGAGTGGTATTATGGCTTTCGGATCTGGTATAGATCCAATCATTAAAGAAGTAAGGCCAGGTGTTTTCTGTGCAGTCAGGTGCAATGGGATGGGTGTTGCAATTGGTACCCAAACAGGAGAAGACGCCGCAAAATTAATTTTAGAATTGCTTTAGTAATTGATTTTTCCGATTTTTGATAAAAAAATTAGTAATGGAGATCCCAATCATTGTCATATTGATCATAATTTTAGTAGTCTTGCTACTGATTGCATTCAGAAAGCCTGAATCAAAAACACAACAGTTATCCCTACTCGAACTAAAAGAGACTGAACATCAAAAAACACTACTAAACCTAAAAGATGAAAAGATCCGCTTGCAGGATGAAATGAATGATCTTCGCAACCTGTATATGGAAGAACGCGGTCGATTGATCAAAACGGAAGAAAATCTGGCGGCAGAACGCAGTAAACATCTTGAACAGCAAAAATATATTGCAGAACTACAGCAACGCTTCAAGCTGGAATTTGAAAACATTGCCAATAAACTTCTGGATGAAAAATCTGCACGGTTTACTGAACATAACCGGTTACAAATGGATCAGATCCTTAATCCATTAAAGGAAAATATTAAAGCCTTTGAAGATAAAGTAGAAAAGGTTTACAAATCTGAATCTGATGAGCGGAATATCCTCAGGGGGGTTATATCTCAGCTTATGGTACAAAGCAAACAAATTCAGGAAGATGCCAATAACCTGACCAAAGCATTAAAAGGCGACAGTAAGAAACAAGGTAATTGGGGCGAAATTATATTGGAACGTATTTTAGAACGATCAGGCCTTACAAAAGACAGGGAATATCGCATACAAGCCAACCTCACCAATCCAGATGGAACCAGATTACAACCTGATGTAATCATAGATTTACCCGACGACAAACATATTGTCGTCGATTCCAAAGTTTCCTTGGTAGCTTATGAACGAATGGTTAGTGCAGATACTGACCAAGACCGGGAATTATTTTTAAAACAACATATTACCTCTATTAAAACCCATATACAAGGGCTGTCTGCTAAAAATTACCATGAATTATTTCAGATAAATTCACCCGATTTTGTAATGCTTTTCATACCCATAGAATCATCTTTCGGTATCGCAATACAGCAGGATGCAGAGCTTTTTAACTACGCATGGGATAGAAAGGTGGTCATAGTTAGCCCCTCAACACTATTGGCTACACTACGAACCATATCAAGCATATGGAAACAAGAAAGACAAAACAGAAATGTACTGGAAATCGCACGCTTAAGCGGGGCCATGTACGATAAATTTGTAGGCTTTCTTACCGATATGGAAAGTATAGGTCGAAACATCAGGCAAAGCCAGGATGCCTTCGATAAAGCAATCAATAAACTCTCTTCCGGTGCCGGTAATCTGTCCAGCACATCCGAGCGAATTAAAAAATTAGGTGCCAAAGCTACAAAACAAATTGACACCCGATTCTTAGATAATCATGAGATTTAAGTTATAATCAAATTACTACTTATCAAAGGCATTCCAACCCTGTGCCTTAATATCATGGACAACATTAGACTTAGAAATCATTCTGCACCCAGCATTTTTTTCCGTAATATGACCTATAATGCTGATATCAACATCATTTTTAAGCTTGCTATAATCGGCTTGTTTAATGGTAAACAATAACTCATAGTCTTCGCCGCCACTCAATGCACATACCGTAGGGTCCAGACCCAGTTCACGTGCTGTCTCATAAGTTAACGGATCGATAGGTATTTTTTCTTCATAAAGTGTACAACCCTTTTCAGATTGTTCGCAGATGTGCAGTATCTCCGAAGCAAGGCCATCCGAAACATCAATCATCGATGTCGGTTTAATCTTCATCTGGGACAGAAGATCTACAATATCCCTTCTCCCTTCAGGTTTTAGCTGCCTTTCAATAATATAATCTTTACCCTCTAGATCCGGCTGTATGTTCGGATTTTCAAGATAGATTAATTTTTCCCTTTCCAGTATTTGCAACCCAACATATGCGCCGCCCAGATCGCCCGAAACGCAAATCAAATCACCCTCTTCAGCGCCATTTCTATAACAAATATCAGCTTTATCAGCATAACCGATACTGGTTATACTAATTACCAACCCCTGTTTACTTGTTGAAGTATCACCTCCTATAAGGTCAATATTAAATTTATTACAGGCCAGTTCTATTCCTTTATAAATCTCTTCAACCGCTTCCAGCGGAAATTTGCTCGATAAACCAATAGAAACCGTTACCTGGGTTGCAATACCATTCATTGCATAAATATCGCTCAGATTTACCTGTACAGCTTTATAGCCCAGGTGTACAAGTGGTACATAGGAAAGATCAAAATGAATACCTTCCAGTAAAAGATCTGTGGAAATAAGAACCTCCTTATCTTTAAAACTTAATACTGCAGCATCATCCCCAATTCCTTTGATACTGCTTTCATGCCTGATCTTAAAATTCCCGGTAAGGTGTTTGATCAATCCAAATTCTCCAAGTTCAGCAATATCTGTACGCTCTTTATTTTCAAACATTATGTTACTCTTTTATAACTAATTAACAGGGTTATTAACAATTCAACCACTACTTACAATCCCAAATTTGCCGAAATTTCCAGCATTCTTTCTATTGGTTTTCTTGCAGCTACAATGATATGATCTGGCACGGTAACTTCAGGAGATCCATTTTTCATACATAGATAAAGTTTTTCCAGCGTATTCCTTTTCATATAAGGACAATCATTACATGCACAACTATTGTTTGGTGGTGCAGGAATAAATGTTTTGTGCGGATTCTCCTTTTCCATCTGATGGATAATACCACTCTCAGTAGCCACAATAAATTCACGTGCATCACTGTTCATGGTATATTTCAGCAATCCTGTCGTCGACCCGATATAATCTGCCATTTTCAACACCGCTTCCTCACACTCCGGATGTGCAATAAATTTAGCATCGGGGTGTCTTTCTTTCAGTTTAGTGATCTTTTCCCTTGAAAATATTTCATGCACCATGCAAGCACCATTCCATAAAACAAGGTTCCTTCCTGTCTTCTTTGCTACCCAGGCTCCCAAGTTCTTGTCCGGACCAAAAATGATCTTTGTATCCTTCGGCAAGCTTTCCACAATCTGGACCGCATTCGTAGAAGTACAAACAATATCGCTGAGTGCTTTCAGTTCAGCCGTACAGTTTACATACGTAATCACCACATGATCTGGATATTTCTCTTTAAACTTCCTGAACAAATGGGGAGGACAGCTGTCTGCCAGAGAACATCCGGCTTTAAAATCAGGTAACAAAACTTTCTTCTCCGGTGACAAAATCTTGGCTGTTTCAGCCATAAAATGTACTCCTGCAAAAACAATCACATCAGCTTCTGTTTTGGCAGCTTCCTGAGATAAACCCAAACTGTCTCCAATATAATCCGCAATGTCCTGTATATCAGGATCCTGATAATAGTGGGCTAGTATTATCGCATTCTTTTCTTTCTTCAATCTTTCAATTTCAGCAAAAAGATCAAGTGTCGGATCGATTTTCTCTTCTACAAAACCTTTTCTATTCAATTCAGTCAGGGTGTCCATCATTCAGCTTTTATTATGAGTTTGAATCTTCCATAAAGGTACGGTGTTTCCACACTTCAATAAATAATAATTAATTTATATAAATAGATTTCTATTGTTTATTAGCATGTTGGTACTGTGTACAAATTTCCTTTTTTTAATGGTATTATATGAGTTATTAATAATTTACTAACATTAAGATTACATTTTAATTTTAAATATGAACTGATTTACAATCAGATATTAAACATCACATAAACTTACCAATGTAAATATGTTTATTATTAGGGTCTGTGTAAAAAGTTAATAAACTATGGAATGAAGCTTAAAAATAGCTTAAAATATTGTGTCAAATTCTCTTTTTAGCTTAGCTTTAAACATTCAAAAATATTTGTTCTATTTATTTAGACATGAAGTTAACAATTGAACTGACTTTGTTAACAAGTGCACTGAATTAACACATTTCAATGAGAAAAGTAGATTTTTTAGTTATAGGATCTGGTATAGCCGGTTTAAGTTTTGCTTTAAAGGCTGCTAAACATGGTAAAGTTTTAATCGTTACCAAATCCAACGAAGACGAATCCAATACCAAATACGCTCAGGGTGGAGTAGCGGTAGTCGTAGACAAAGATGATTCTTTTGAAAAACACATAGAGGATACACTAATTGCCGGTGATGGTTTGTGTGATGAAGAAATTGTAGAAATAGTGGTAAAAGAAGGGCCTCAGCGTATCCAGGAGATTATAGACTACGGTATTAATTTTGACAAGAACCAGACAGGCGTATATGATTTAGCCAAAGAGGGAGGTCATTCCGAACATCGGGTATTGCATTATAAAGATGTCACCGGGTATGAAATTGAAAGTGTGTTACTCCGGCAGATCCATGAGAATGACAACATAGAGATATTAACACATTACTTTTGTCTGGAACTCATTACCCAGCACCATTTGGGTATACATGTTGATAAGAGCACCGAAGATATCAACTGTTACGGTATATATGCCTTTAACACAGAGCTTAACGATGTGGAAAAGATTTTAGCAAACGTAACCATTATGGCTTCCGGTGGCGCTGGTCACATCTATTCCAGTACAACAAATCCTGTTATTGCTACAGGTGATGGTATGGCAATGGTTTATCGTGCAAAGGGAAAAGTTAGAAATATGGAATTTATTCAGTTCCATCCAACTGCATTATATCACCCAGGTGAATACCCGGCATTTCTGATTTCTGAAGCTGTAAGGGGATTTGGTGGTGTGCTAAGACGTAAAAATGGAGACGAATTTATGTTCGAATACGATAAGCGCGGTTCTTTGGCACCCAGGGATATTGTGGCTCGGGCCATAGATGCTGAAATGAAAAAGTCAGGTGAAGATTTCGTCTATCTGGACATAAGGAATAGAAAAAAGGCAGATATATTAGCCCATTTTCCTAATATATATGCAAAATGTTTATCTATTGGTATTGATATGACAAAAGATTTAATTCCGGTAACACCGGCTGCACATTACATGTGCGGAGGTATTATGGTAGATGAATACGGCAGGTCATCGATAAAAAATTTGTATGCGGTAGGGGAGTGTTCATCGACCGGGCTACATGGCGCTAATAGACTGGCTTCTAACTCATTATTAGAAGCACCCGTATTTGCACACCGCATTTATGAGGATGCGGTAGCCAGATATAAAAACAACGATATACCAGACAACATACCAGATTGGAACGATCATGGCGTTATACAATCCAATGAGGACATCCTGGTTACACACAACCTAAGGGAAACGCAAAAACTGATGAGCGATTATGTCGGCATCGTTCGCTCAGACTTTAGGCTGGAGCGGGCCATGCGGCGCCTGTATTTATTACATCAGGAGACTGAAGAATTTTATAAAGGAAATAAGGTTTCAGTAAAATTGTGTGAATTGCGCAATGTAATTCAGGTGGCATTTATTGTTATAAAATCAGCGATGTCCAGAAAGGAAAGCAGGGGACTGCATTATACCACAGACTACCCTGGTCATTCAGAAGCTTTAACAGATACAATTTTTTAACATGGCAGTAATATTACCAGTCAAAGGTATCGAACCTAAATGGGGCAACAATTGTTTTATTGCACCGAATGCAACAATAGTAGGAGAGGTGCAATTGGGTAACAATTGTTCAGTATGGTTTAACGCAGTACTCAGGGGCGACGTAAACAGCATTACTATCGGAAATGACAGCAATATTCAGGATGGTGCAGTCATTCATGCTACCTACCTTAAGGCAGCAACGGTTATTGGCAACAGGGTCTCGGTAGGCCATAATGCGATTGTTCACGGCTGTATTTTGAAAGATCATATCCTTATAGGAATGGGTGCAATTGTAATGGATAATGCGGTAATAGAAGATTATACAATCATTGCAGCTGGAAGTGTAGTACTGGAAAATACACATTGTGAGAGCGGTTATATTTATGCAGGCACCCCTGCCAAAAAAGTAAAGCCCATTACTGAAGAGCAACGGGCTTTACTCAATAAATTGCCGGATAATTATATCATGTATTCAGACTGGTTCAAATAAATTCGCTATTCTTTAGGAATAGTTATGATTTCATTTCTTTCCCACATCGGGCGTATTGAAAGTTCTTTCGGTTCGATCCAAATCTTTTCCGGCTGTAACCTTTGAAGGACGTTTCCTGTATCCCATACGCCGTTTTTATTGCTGTCATAGGTAATTCTTATAAAGTATTTCCCTGCCTTATAATTGGTGAAACTTACAGCAGTATCTTGTCTGATCAACAAGGTATTGACTACATTTTTATTCTCATTAACGACTTCCAAAATATAGCTCCTGTCTTTTTCCGGTGTTACAATCTTAACCTTTAATGTTCCGTAATTGTCCTTCCCGGCCACCTGGAAATTGCTTTTATATTCCTTATTTTTTGCGTTAAAAATGCCGGTAAATGCACCGGCATCGAACTTTAGATCATAAGCTCTTTTGAGCTTCCAAGGATATTTTAAAGTATAAGAAAGGAAGTCGCTACTGTCCTTTGTTAGCGTAAAATTCCTCACTTCAACAGAGTCTTCCAGCAAACTTATCTTACTGGTATCGGCATTTTCAACCGGCAAACTAAAATTAAATTTAAATGGTCTGTTCGGATTCAATGTGCTTTCCTCCAGGTTGGAAACGATGGTTAGTGTTCTGTTATACGTTTCCTTTTTTCCGCGTGTAAGGGTAGTAGTCTGCAGTAGTTTCCCCTCATCCTTTATACTTATTTTTGTCGAATCAAAACTAAGGTCCGTCAGCCAAACTTTGAGTGAATCGTTGTACCGGCTAAACTTAAATTTTTTAGATACATCAAGATTTGGAGGATCGAGTACAATCACTTCAGGAGATTTGAGTCGCTGATTAAAAGCGAAAGAAATAACACCATCAGGACCTAATCTCTTATCAAGGATGCGAAAGAGCACCGCCCGTTCCTTAAATAGTTTCATGTTCATACTATCCAGATTAGCAGTTAGCAATACAGAATCTTTAATGAAGCCTATTTCGTCCGCACTTTGCTGATAAGTCTTATCCCCATTTTTATCCCTGATTGCATATATTTTATAAGTATCCTGTCTTAAATTGTTCAGGCTGTAATGGCCACTGCTATCAGTCGTTGTATAAATAGAGGGCTTACCTTTGCCAAGCAATGTATCTTTGTTCAATGGCAAAATGAATGCAATTGCGTCGAGCTCAGGAAGCCCGGTAATTGAATTGGTGACTCTTCCTTTTATACTAAGGGAATCTAGTTTTGGTCCGGTGGCAAATACATAAGTCAAATTCTTTACAGCATTTCCTTCATTAACATCGGTGATCGCCTTTCCAAAGTTCAAAGTGTACGTCGTATTTTTTTCCAGTGTATCCGGGAAAGTAATTTCAAGTCTTTTCCCTTTTTTCTTCAGAACAGGAGGGCGGGCCATTTCCGGAGAAACTGAAAATTCCTTAAACTCGTTCTCTATTTTAAAATACTCATCAAATTCGATGATGATTTTTGGTGCTTTGAAATTTACAGTCTTATTTACAGGTGTCATTTTCAAAACTTCCGGGGGAGTAATGTCCCTTGGTCCGCCCTGAGGCTGTTGAATACTGGCGCATCCATAAAATAGAGCTATCGCAAAAACTGAGGCGATAAAAAATCTGAAAATTGACGACAGGTTCTTTTTGGTCATTTATAAGGGCTGTGTTTAATTAATAGTGTTTTCTGACCCGTAATATCAAAAGTTTTTAAAAACGCTTTATAGGTATTTTAATAGGGCCGCCAATTATTTGGTAAAAAAGTAAGCTAACTA
>Ga0126314_10000889_pt1 | contig 14167 bp, 13 predicted proteins | sample Plot105B_FD_92535 | JGI IMG/M metagenome (GOLD analysis project Ga0126314, IMG submission 92535) | Serpentine soil microbial communities from UC McLaughlin Reserve, CA, USA - Plot105B | ecosystem: Environmental > Terrestrial > Soil > Grasslands | place: USA: UC McLaughlin Reserve, Lake County...
AGGGTGAGCGCGAGCGACGCCTCACCGGACAGCGCGCCGGCCGCAACGCCGAAGCCGGCGAGCACGACGGCCGCGAAACTGACCAGGCTCGTGATCAGGAACAGGGCGACCGTCCGGCTTGCGGCGAACGAACGAGGGACACCGGCGCGGTCGAGCAGTACGGCGCCGACGGCCAGGCCTCCGGCGCCGCCCGACGGCAGCACGATGTTCATGCCCTGCACCGCCATCGACATGCTCGTGCTTGCGCGCGGACTGGGGCGCCGGTCGTACACGCCATGGAAGGCGATGGCGAAGCAGGCGGTCGAGACCAATTCCAGGATCAGGGCGGCGGCAATCCATCCGCCGTCCGCGCCGGCGAGCTGACTCGCGATCTCCTCCAGGCCTGGGAGCTGAGTAGCCACCACCGCGCCGACGGCCAGAAGGACAGCGATCCCCACCAGCTTGCGAGCGATCTGGCCGGCGCTCGGAAGCTCGGCAGACGCGGTGGTGAGGTCGTGCGCGGTCATCTGAGCACAGACTCCCTCGCCCGGCCCCTCCTTCGCATCGGTGATGCCACCTAGGGCGACCCTGAACTTTCCCATCTCACCCTTAGACCGGGAGGCCGCGTGGGACTCATCGCCTCGCGCCCGGCCGCTCACTTGGCGCTACGGCGCGGACCTCACTGAGCCGCCACTCTCGGGCTCCCGAGCCTCGCTGACGTACTCAGCCCTCGCTGTACTCGAGCCGGCCCTCCAGCGGCATCGTCGCGGAGAGCAACGGAGCTGGCGCGTCGGGGTCGTCCTGGTCGCACACGAACGTAAACTCGAGGACGCCGGTGTCGATCGAACCGTGGACGCCCTCGACCTTCCAGCGACGGTCGATCGTACGCAGACGCTTCACGCTCCCGTCGGGCGCAAGCGTGCCCACCACCGAGCCGCGGATGTGACCATCGTCGGCTTCCGCGGAGGCGGTGAAGACGAGCAGCTCGTCGGCGATCGGCGTGGCATCGCTGAACGTGAGGCCCACGCCGTCGATGTCGCCGAGGTCGTACCGGCGCACGTTCTCGAGCTCCTGGGCGTCGAGGCACAGGTCTTGTCGTAGAGACTGCATCAGCTGCTCGAGCGACAGCTCCGCCACAACGTTGGAGGCCTCACCCGAGGTGCCGCGGTGGAGCAACCAGAGGCGGTCGCCCATCGTCGCCGCGCCCTCGACGTTCAATTCGCCCACGTGCTCGCGCAGCAGCCGGTAGAGCGGTCCTAGGTCGAGCTCATCCGGCTCGCCGGCGATCGAGCCGTCGGCGGCGAAGCCGCAGACGAACCCACGATCGCGCTTCGGCGACGAGCCGGAGCCGAGGCCGAGCAGCGCTCCGTACGGGCGGCCCTCAAACGGCGGCAGCACGGTGAGCGCCTCGAGGTCCGGCTTCTCGCTTGAGCGCTCGCCGTGATCATCGGGCAGATCGCCAGCGAGTACACGGGTAAGTCGACCGGGCGCGCTCGATGACAGCCGAAAGACGCCCAAGTGCAACTCATCGTCCCCGATCACGTAGACGAAGTCGCCTCTGCGAACCACCCCGCTGGCGGCGCTCATATGAGCGGGACGGCCTCGCGCGGACGGCTCCTCGACGTCGAGGTCGCGCAGCTTGCGGAGATCAAGCGGCGGAAGTTGCTCCGGTCTTGCCTTCTCCTGCTTCATGGAGCCTCGATGCCCGCTCCGGTGATAAAGCGAACACCCAGCAACCCGGCTGCGCGTGGACGGAGACCGGGGAGTGGCGGCCGCAGCCTTCGAGGCGGGCAGGGGACGCCGCCCGGTCCGGCGTGGCGATCGGGTCGGCGTGTCGGTTTTGACCTCACCATTCCGTATTGCAGGTCGCCATGCACGGGCCCGCTCACGACCTCGTACATCGCCAAGCGACCGCGCTCACCCACTCCCCGATGCACTCGCCGAGCAGCGCCTCTTTGTCGTCGATATTCAGCCAGCCGGCCTGCCTCCAAGCGACATCGAATTCCTGATCGCCCAGCGGCATCTGCCGCGCGTCAACGCACGACACCTGACAGCTCGGGCCACGCTCGTAGTAGTCCGGGGCGGGCTCTTTCGACGTGCGGTGGACCTACCGCGACAGCGGCTTTGCAGGGGTTTCCTTGCGACAGGTCCGGGTACCGACCGCACACGCCAACAGGGAGGTAAGGCGAACAAATGGCCAGCAAAAACCAGCAGTCCCGAGCGAGCCGGTCCGGATCCGGTGGCCGCAGCAGCAGTCGGAAGGCCACCACGGGCCGCAGCCGCGGGCGCACTGCATCCAGCGGAAGCGCGTCGTCCTCGAGGAAGGCAGCCAAGCCGCGCCAGCGTGCGTCACGCCGGCAGCCAGCATCGAAGTCGACGGCGACCAAGGTCGTCGACGCGGTGCGCTCGGCAAACCGCCCGGCGCTGGCCGCTGCAGCGACCGCGACAACCGTGCTCGGGGGTATGGCGTTGCGCGCGCGCAGGAACTCGCGCGGGCTGGACGTTCATGGGGTCGTCAAGCAGATTGGCAAGGTGAGCAAGAGTGTCGGCAAGAGCAGCAAGCAGGTCGGCAAGGACGTTCATCGCCTCGGGGACGACGTCGAGCGCGTCGGCAAAACGCTCTCGTAGACGAACGTAACAACAGACCGGACCCACGCGAACCCGAGACTGAAGGAGGCCAGGATGGCCGAAGGAACCTCGAAATCAGGACAGAGGAGTGGCTCGGCTGGTGGACGAAGCCCGTCGAGCCGGAGTGGCAGCTCCGCTAAGCGCTCTGCGTCCAGTCGCGCCGGCTCGAGCGCGAACGGCTCCAATGCCAAGGCGCGCTCTGGAACGCGATCCGGCTCGTCCAGCTCGCGCTCGCGGACGGCGTCGCGCAGCAGCCGGTCGCGATCGAACCGGGCGTCGTCGGGCGGCGCGCGCAAGCCCTCGAGCAGCAGCCGAAGCTCCGCCACGAACCGCTCGCCCGTGAGCAAAGCGACTGGAGCAGTCAAGGAGCGCGTGCAGACCACGCGGGAGACCGTGGCCGACGGCGCACAGAACGCCGGCCAGGCGATTGGTTCTGCGGCGAATAAGGCGAAGGGCCCGGCGCTCGCCGGCGCCGCCGCGGTCGCCGGCCTTGTGGGCGGCATGACGATCGCCTCGCGCGGTGGCCGCCGCCGCGTGCTCGGGCTGCCGGTCCCCGGCAGCAGGCGTCCGCTCATCCAGGTGAAGCGGCCGACCCGCGCCAAGACCACGCGTGATCTGATGAAGGCAGCGGGCCACATGGGGAATGCCGGACGGCAGGCGGCCGAGCTGGCCAGCGAGGTGCGGCTGGCGCGCGAAGAGATCGGCACCGGCCGTAACGGCCGCCGCCGCTCCCCGGTTGAGGTCGTGCTCGACGGTCTCACCGCGCGACGCCTGCGCTAGCCGGCTACTGACACACCGGCGCGCGCCGGCGGGCCGAATGCCCGTCGGCGCGCGCCGACGTGCGCGTGGTCAGAGGTCGCGAGGCGGAGCGTTCCGAGGCAGACGCCGTCTCCGGCGGGCGCCTCTGACCGCCTCTTCCAAGTCCGGCTCTTTCAGGCGCGCCGCCACCCGCCAGCGCACCGCGAAGTCCCGGTAGGTGACTCCCGGCTCGAGCCCATCTGGCAGGTTCTCGCGCTCTGATTGCGACTCGGCGGTCGCAGGCGAGTCCGCGTAGGCCTCCACCACCACCTCGGGCTTGCACTCGAACCGGACTTCCTCCGCGCGCAGAGACACCTTCAGCTCGACATCCGGCTTCGGCTCCATCACGCCTCTTGGAGCAGCCGCTGAACGTCCTTGACGGTGATGCGGCCCCCGCTGCCAGTGCCCTCGACCTCCGCGAGGTCGACCCCTAGCTCGTCAGCCACGCGAAGCGCAGGCTCCGTGGCGTTGTACTTCTCGGCCCGCCGGTGCTCGCGGCGCTCCCCGAGCTCGCGGAACTTCCGCCTCGTGGCAAGCGCGAGGTCTCGCGCCTCGTCCGAGGCGGCGTGCCGAATCTCCTGGGCGGCTGTCTTCACCACCACTTTGGCCAGGTCTCCAGGGCCGGCCGCGCCGGGCATCCCGCCGTTCGGCTGCCCATCACCCTGTGCCGCCCCGCCGTTTTGCGCTCCGCCCTGACCCGCCTGCCCCGCGCCGCCGAGCGGAAGGGCCTGCTCGAGACCGCCCACCGCCTGCCCTGCGCCCTGCCCGACACCGCCAACCGCCTGGCCCGCGCCTTGGCCGAGGCCGCCTACCGCCTGCCCGGCTCCCTCGCCAAGCTGTCCCAGCGTCTGGCCCGCGCCGCCGACGAGCTGGTCGAGGTTGCCTGCGGCTTGACCGGCGCCCTGGCCGATGTCGCCGACGGCCTGGCCGGCGCCCTGCCCGACGTCGCCGACGGCCTGGCCGGCGCCCTGCCCGACGTCGCCGACGGCCTGGCCGGCGCCCTGGCCGACGTCGCCGACGGCCTTGCCCGCGCCCTCGCCCACGTCGCCCACGGCCTGGCCCGCGCCCTCGCCGACGTCTTGGAGCGCTCCTTCCGCGCCCTTGCCGATGTCCTTCGCGGCGTCGCCCGTCTTGTCAACGGCCTCGCCCGCGCCCTCGCCGATCTCGGAGATCGCTCGACTCAGCCCCTCGACCAAGTCGGGGTTGCGATCCAGGCTCGTCATCAGGCGGTCGACGATCGCGGTTACATGGTCGAGCCGCGCCTTCAGCAACACCTCCGCCTCCACGCCCTTTATGTCGAGCTTTACTCGACTGAGGTGGACGTCGATACCGACGTTGAGCTTGACGAGATTCAGCACGTTCGCCTTCACGGCGAGATGGGCGTCTAGGTCGTCGAGCTCGAAATGGATCAGATCGATTCGCAGCTCGGGTACGTCGAGCAGCACGTCCGGCGGTCCGCCTGAGGCGTCGCTTTCCTCGCGGCTCTCGTAGCGTCGGTACTGGCGATCGGTTTCGTTCTTGCTCCTGCGCGCCCCCTCAGCCGGGCGCGAGCCGTTCCCGCTCTGCTTGCCGCGTGAGCTTGAGCCCCGTGACGTCGTGCTCTTCTGAGCCATCAGAAACTCCTCATCCGCCGCGCGTCTGTGCGCCGGTCCCTTGCTGGCCTGCCTGCGTCAGCCCCTGAACCCCCTGCTGCACGCCCTGTCCGACGCCCTGAACGCCCTGCTGGGCTCCTTGTCCGAGGCCTTCGACGCCCTGCTGCGCGCCTTGTCCGAGGCCTTCGACGCCCTGCTGCGCTCCTTCTCCGAGGCCTTCGACGCCCTCTTGGGCGCCCTGTCCGAGTCCTGCCACGCCCCTTCCGGCTCCTTGACCCACGTCCCGAACCGCGCTTTCGGCCCCCTTGCCCGCGCTCTTGACGACGTCGCCGGTATCACCAAGCAGACCATGAGCTCCACCGCCCACGTCGCCGAGCGCGTCGCCAACGCTCTTGAGCAGCTCCGGGTTGCGATCGAGGGTCGTGAGGACGCGTGAGAGAATCTTCGTGACCTCTCCAAGGCGGACTTCCAGCAACGCCTGCGTCTCGACGGTCTGGATATCCAGCTCGACCTTGCCGAGCCGGACCGCGGCGCCGGCGTTCAGCTGAACGAAATGCCCGGCCTCCGCGAGCAGGGCAAGATGAGCTCTGAAGTCGTCGATTTCGAACTTGATCTCATCGACCTTGACGACCGGCGCGTCGACGAAGACATCGACTGCCTCTTCGATCTCTCCCGGATCGCTGACGGAGAAGTCGGGTACTTTCTGGTCGCCCGCCTTCCCATTCGACGCCGAGCGCCGGTTGCGGCTCGAACTCGAAGAGCTGGTCTTCGAGCGAGTGTTACGAGACTGCTTTCGGGTCGTCCCTGACTCCGACTTCCCCCGTGCCATTCGTTGCTCCCTCTTGTTGGAGACTCAGCCGAAGGGTCCTGTCGCAGGTTCATACCCAAACGACGTCCTGATGAACGCGTTTGAGGCCATTCCGTCTGTGCTCCCGGCTTGCAGGCAGGTCCGATTGGGCGCCGAGGAGGTGGGGTACGCCTCAACGATGTCCATCCCCTGGTGGCAGCAGGGCGCGATATATCAGATCTATCCGCGCTCGTTCGCGGACACCGATGGCGACGGCGTGGGCGATCTTCGCGGCGTGACCGACCGCCTCGATTATCTGTCGGAGCTGCGCGTCTGCGCGATCTGGCTATCGCCGTTTTATCGCTCGCCGATGGCCGATTTCGGCTACGACGTGGCGGACTACCGCGATGTCGATTCGATCTTCGGCACACTCGAGGACTTCGATCACCTCGTTGACGAGGCGCACGCTCGCAACATCAAGCTGCTCGTCGACTTCGTCCCGAACCACACGTCGGACCAGCATCCCTGGTTTGTCGAATCGCGCTCGTCGCGGAAGAACCCGAAGCGCGACTGGTACGTGTGGCGCGACGGCCGCGGGGCCAACCTGCCACCCAACGATTGGCCCTCGGCTTTTGCCGCGGTCGGGCGCGCCTGGACCTTCGACAAGGCCACCGCGCAGTGGTACCTGCACTCATTCCTGCCGCAGCAGCCGGATCTCGACTGGGACAACCCGGACGTCGAGGCGGCGATGCACGACGTGCTGCGCTTCTGGTGCGAGCGCGGGGTCGACGGGTTTCGGATCGACGTGGTGCAAAAGATCGCGAAGGACCCGCTGCTCCGGGATCCCCGTCCAGCTGAGCCGATCACCTGGGAGGACTGGCAGCCGACGATCCACGAGCGGCTGCGGCGGCTGCGGACCGTCGTCGACGAGTACCCCGACCGGATGCTGGTCGGTGAGGTCTACCTCCTCGATCTGCAGCGCGTCCTGGCGTATGTGAACACGGGCGACGAGCTCCACCTTGCACACAACTTCGTCTTCTTGCATCTGCCATGGGACGCGTCCGCATTCCGCGCGGCGATCGACAGCTTTGAGGCACTTTCTTCCGAGTCGGCCTGGCCGGCATGGTTCCTCGCCAATCACGACCACGCACGCGTGGCCTCACGCTTCGGCGCGGAGCAGGCCCGCGCTGTGCTGCTCATGCTCTACACCCTGCGAGGCACGCCGTTCGTCTTCCAGGGCGAGGAGCTGGGACTGCCGGACGCCGAGATCCCCCCCGACCGAGTGGTTGATGTCGACGGGCGCGATCCTGAGCGCGCTCCGATTCCCTGGCGCGCGCCATCAGAGACGGGGCCCGGGGCCGGATTCACGACTGGCGAGCCGTGGCTGCCGCTCACGAGCGCGGCCGAGGAGCTCAACGTGTCGCGGCAGGCCGATGAGCACGACTCGACGCTCTCGCTCACTCGCCGCCTCGCGACCCTTCGCATGGCCGAGCGCGCGCTGCAGTCCGGTGAGCAGCGCTCGGTGGACGCCGGCGACGACCTACTCGCGTGGCTGCGCATTGGTGAAGACGGGAAGGAACTGCTCGCGGTCGTGAACTTTGCGGAAGACGAGCGAGGCTTTCGCTGCCCACCGGACCTGCGCGGGACCGCCCGGCTGGAGCTCTCCACGGACCCCGCGCGCAGAAGTCCGGAGCTTTCTCTCGATGACCTGCGGCTCGCGGCGGCGGAGGGCCTACTGCTGCGGCTCTAGGGGAGCACGCGCTGCTTGGCGCGACGGATGCGCAGCCAGCGATAGCCGTACGGAGGTAGCTCGAACTCCACGTCTGGGCTCTCAGCCGATTTGGCGTCCGCATCTCCGAGCAGGTCGAGCAGCTGGTCTCCCGCCGCCAAATCGTCGAAGCGCAGCCTCGTGCAAATCGGCTGATCCGTGAGGTTGTGGGTAGCCACGACGGTCGCGCCGCGCCAATCGCAACGGTGCGCGAAGACGCCTGGCTCACACGGCACGTGACTCGGGCGGCCCCAGCCGATCTCGGGGCACTCGCGGCGGCGGCGAATGAGTCGTTCCATCCAGTTCAGCAGTGAGCCGCGATCACGTCGCTGGTCGGCCACGTTGACGGTCTCGTAGTCACCGCAGAGCGGCCGCACGAGCTCGCGCGTGCCGGGAGGCGAGAAGCCCGCGTGCTCCTCGGCTGACCACTGCATCGGCGGCCGCACCGCGAGCCGCCCTTCGACCTCCAGGTTTTCGGCCATGCCAATCTCCTCGCCGTAAAAGAGGACGGGCGTGCCCGGCAGCGAGAACATGAGACTGTAGGCGAGGCGAACCCGGCGCTCGTCCCCGTTGACCATCGAGGGCAGCCGGCGGCGCAAACCACGGCCGTAGATCTGCGTGGCGGGGTCCTTTCCGAACGCGGAGAAGACCTCTTCGCGCTCCTCCTCGCTGAGCTTGTCGAGGCTGAGCTCGTCGTGGTTGCGGACCCAGTTGGCCCACGCGGCGTCCGGCGGTATGTCCGGAAGCGCTTCGAGCGCACGCTCGAGGGGTTCAGGATCGGCGCGCGCGAAGGCGAGGTGCATCGCCTGGTTCAAGATGAAGTTGAACTGCATGTTGAGCATGTCCCCGTGCGGGCCGAAGTACTCCAGCTGCTCGTGGGGCGGCATGTTGTTCTCGCCCAGCAGGATGCCCTCGCCGAATCGTCTCGACATGAACGCTCGCATCGAGCGCAGCAGATCGTAGGCGTGCTCGCGATCCTCAACGAGGAAAGGCACCGCGTCGACACGGAACCCAGAGACGCCGAGCGCGAGCCAGAATCCCATGACCTTGACGATCTCATCCCGCACGTCGGGGTTGGCCAGATTTAGATCGGGCTGGGCCGCGCGGAAGTGGTGGAGGTAGTACTGGCCCGCCTGCTCGTCATGGGTCCACGCCGATTCCTCCTCGCCGGGGAAGACGACCTCCGTCGGCTCCGCGGGCGGCTCGTCGCGCCAGATGTACCAGTCGCGGAATGGCGAGTCGCGGCTTATGCGGGCGGCGTCGAACCACGGATGGCAGTTCGAGGTGTGGTTGGCCACGAGATCGACGATCACCCGAAGGCCGCGGTCGCGCGCCGTCCTCACGAAGCGCGCGAAGTCGCCCAGCGAGCCGAGGTCCGGGTCCACGCCGTAGAAGTCGGTGATGTCATACCCGTCGTCGCGCCGCGGAGACGGGTGGAAGGGCATCAACCACAGGCATGTGATGCCAAGGCCCGCGAGGTAGTCGACCCGCTGTGTCAACCCAGGCAGATCACCGCACCCGTCGCCGTCGTAGTCGAGGAATGTCTTGACATCGACGCAGTAGACGATCGCGTTCTTCCACCACAGGTCGCTGGTCTCGTCGATCCGCGGGACGCCGGCTTCGGGCGCGAGGCAGTGGACGGCGGCGATCGCCTCTGGGGTGCTCACAGCCAAGTGCGTACCCACGGACCACTATGTGAATCGCAGCTGTTCTCGCTCGAGTCACCGAGCTGGAACTGGATCGCGTGAACTGCGGCAGGGGCACCGACAGCGTGCGTGCCGACCAGAAGGACAAGCTGCGCGGCTGCGAGTCGGTGGTCGCGTCAAGGGCTAGCCGCTACAGGTGAAGCGGGCCTAGAATTCCGGCTTGGCGTCGTCGAAGCGCTGCAGCCCGTCATCCGGAATCGGCTCCCATACGGCCGCCGAAGCCACATGTGTACGCCAGCTGGGCCGCACCCCGGGGTCACCGTCGAAGGCGCCCATTCGGACGCTCATCTGGCTGGGATCGTTGGGGTTGCGGCTGAACAGGTGCGCTCCGCACTCGCTACAGAAGCATTTCTCGAAGCCGCCGTTTGGATGACGCCAGGCCTTGACGAGTTCCCCGCCCTGCAGTAGGCGCAGGGTGCGCCCATCGATGCGCGCCTGCGCCGACGCGGCGCCACCGGTGCGGCGCTGGCAGCGAGTGCAGTGGCAGTACCCGGCCGACGTCGCGGACTCGCTCAGCTCGAAGCGGACGCCGCCGCAGAGGCAACCTCCGGTGGTCGAGGGAGTGCTCACGCGACCACCACCGGCAGCCCGCCGCGGGGCGACAGCGTCGGCATCTGGCGGATCGACAGACGCCGCTCGGGCTCGGCCAGCTTCACCGAAACGCGCTCGAGAATGGCCGCGGCGATCGTCCGCACCTCGAGCAGTCCGAAGCGCATCCCGATGCACGTGCGCGACCCGCCGCCGAACGGCACGTAGGCGCCCTTCGGCAGCGCCGCACGCGCGTCTTCGGTGAAGCGTTCGGGGCGAAACTGGAAGGGCTCGGGGAAGACCTCTGGCAGGTGGTGGCTCGCCCAGGAGCAGTAATTCACGAGCACGCCGCCCGGCACGCGCACCCCGTGCAGCTCGAACGGCTCGATCGAGCGGCGCGGGCCGATCCACGCGGGCGGGTACATCCGCAGCGTCTCGTCGATCGCGAGCTCCAGGTCATGGTCACCGGGGTTGCGGGCGAGCTCGTAGAACAGGAACGTGACCGTCGAGGTGGTGGTGTCATGGCCGGCGAACAGCAGCGTCATCACCTGGTCGCGCAGCTCCTGCTTCGAGAGCCGCGAGCCGTCCTCGTCCGTGGCGTCGATCAGCAGGCTGAGAAGGTCCAGTCCGCGCTCCCCGGACGCGAGTCGGCGGTCGATCTCGGCGAAGATCACCGCGTCGAGTCGCGCTCGCGCGTTCACCATCACGCGGTACGGGCTCCTCGGTCCGCGCAGCATCTGGGCCGCGTAGGCGCGCCCCCAAAAGCGGAGCGCCCGTTCGAACGTCGTAGCCATCTGGGCGTCGCGCTCCGGGTGGAACCCGAACAGCGCGCGCATCGCAATACGCAGCGCGAGCCGGCGCGTCCACGCATACAGATCGAGGCGCTGACCCGCCCGCCACGGCTCGAGGGCGCGGTCCACCTCCTCCGACATGACGCCGGCGGTTGCGGCGATCTGCTCGCGGTGGAATGCGGGCAGCATGATCCGCCGCGCGCGCCGGTGGTAGTCGCCGTCGGTGGTGAGGAGGCCGTCGCCCAGCAGGGGAATCAGGTCGCCCATGCCCCCGTCGCGCCAGCGGAAGTTCGACGCCGCCGCCACCGTGATGTAGTGATTTGCCTCGGGACCCAGCGCGAATACCACGGGCGCGTACATCAGTCGCAACGAGAAGACCGGTCCGTACTGCTCGTGGAGCCGCAGCAGCAGCGCGAGCGGCTCGCGCTCGAACTCGCGCGTACGGCGCATACTGAAGCTGAGCTCGCCGGGCGGGAACTGGCCACGGGCGGCCTTCTGCCAGCGCATGTCGGAGCGCACGCGCTCGAGCAGGCTGGAGGGGACGGGAGGGGGCGGGGCCACGCCCATGGCCCGGGCATCCTACGCCTCGCCCGGCCGCCCCGGATAGCCTGCCGCCATGCGAACACGGAGGTTCCGCAGGGAGGAGAAGCACGTCGCGCGCTACGCATGGCCGGCGGGCGTGGCCACGGCTGCGGCCGCCTGGTATGGCGCCGACAGCCTGCGCCACCGGCGCGAGGGCGGCCATGGATACCGGCTGCGCGGCGAGGTGGACGTGCGCGAGCGGAGCTTCCTGCGCGCGGCCGAGGCGCTCACGGGCGCGCCCGTCTCGCACGGGAATGACGCAGACCTCCTGATCAACGGCGACGAGATCTTCCCCGCGTACCTGAGCGCCATCCGTGATGCCGAGGAGACCGTGAACCTCACCACCTACGCCTATTGGCGCGGCGAGATCGCCACCGAGGTCGCCGACGCGCTCTGTGAGAAGGCGAGCGCGGACGTCGAGTGCAACGTCATCCTCGACGCCGTTGGCGCAGCACAGATGGACCGAAAGCTCGTTCACAAGATGCGTGACTCCGGGGTGAACGTTTGCTTCTTCCGGCCGCCGAAGCCCTACGCGGTCCGCCGGCTCCAGTACCGCAACCACCGCAAGCTGCTGATAGTGGACGGCACCACGGGGTTCACGGGCGGCGTCGGCATCGCGGAAGAGTGGACCGGCAACGCTCAGGACCCGGACCACTGGCGCGACACCCACGTGCGAGTGACGGGTCCGGTGGTGCGCGGCCTTCAGGGTGCGTTCGCCGAGAACTGGCTCGAGTGCACCGGCGACGTGCTCGCCGGTGATCGCTACCTGCCCTACATCGAGGCCGTGGAGGACGGCGGGCCGATGCAGGTGATGAGGTCGAACGCCACCGTCGGCGACTCGAACGCCGAGGCCCTCATCTACCTCGCGGTTGCGGCGGCGAAGCGCTCGATCGAGCTGACCTCCGCCTACTTCGTGCCGCGGCCGGCCTTCACCGAGGCATTGGTCGAGGCCGCGGAGCGCGGCGTGAAGATGCGGATCCTCGTCCCGGGCTCGCACATCGACAAGCAGTTCGTCCGCACGGCCGGCCGCGCCGCGTACGACCAGCTGATCGACGCCGGTATCGAGATCCACGAGTACTGCCCGACGATGCTCCACGCGAAGACGCTCACCGTGGACGAAAGCTGGTCATCGGTCGGCTCCGTGAACTTCGACAACCGCTCGTTCCAGCTCCACGACGAGGTGACGCTCTGCGTGCAGAGCGAGCGCTTCGCGGGCCTGCTGCACGACGTTTTTGAGCGGGACCTCGAGGTGTCCGAGCGGATCGAGCCGGACCAGTGGCGGGAGCGCCCGATCACCCAGCGGGCTCGCGAGAACGTGACCAAATACGCACGGCGCGAGCTCTAGTCCTCCTCGGGTAGAGTCGCCGTCACCGATCTAGGAGGACCCCGTTGGACGCAAGTCATCTCAAGTCGATCCCGCTGTTCGCGGACGTGCCCGACGAGGAGCTCGGGCAGATCGCGACCTTCGCCCAGGAGGTCACCGTGGACCAGGGGCGCGAGCTGGTGCGGGAGGGCGACTTCTCCTACGAGTTCATGGCGATCGAGGAGGGCGAGGCGGAGGTCACGCGTGAAGGCCAGCACCTGGCCGACCTCGGTCGTGGTGACTTCTTCGGTGAGATGGGCCTGCTTGAGAAGACGCTGAGGAACGCGACCGTTACGGCCAGGACGCCGATGCGCCTGATCACGCTTACCGGCTGGGACCTCAAGCGGATGGAGCGCCACATCCCCGAGGCGATCGAGCGGGTGCGTGCCACGCTTGAAGAGCGCCGACCCGCCTGAACGACGATGGCGGCGCGGATAGTCCTATTCGGCGCCACGGGGTATACCGGCCGGCTTGCGGCCGAGGCGATGGTCGAACGTGGGTTGAAGCCGGTGCTCGCTGCGCGCAGCCGGGATAAGCTCGACGTGCTCGCGGACGAGCTCGGCGGGGGGCTCGAGACCGCCACGGCGGACGTGGCCGACCCGCCCAGCGTGCGCGCGCTGGTGGAGAGCGGCGACGTGCTGGTGACCACGGTGGGGCCGTTCGCCCGCTGGGGTGCGCCGGCGGCCGCAGCGGCCACGACCGCGGGGGCGCACTACATCGACTCGACGGGCGAGCCACCCTTCATCCGCGAGGTGTTCGAGCGCTACGGCGCCGCCGCCAAGCAGGCCGGCGCCGGAATGCTCACCGCGCTCGGGTATGACTGGGTCCCGGGCAACCTGGCCGGCGCCCTGGCGCTCGAGCGCGCAGGCGAGCTGGCCACGCGTGTGGACGTGGGCTACTTCATCACCGGCGGCGGCGGTTCGATGAGCGGTGGCACGAAGGCCTCGCTCGTGGGCGCAATCTCCGAGCCCGCATTCGCCTATCGCGACGGCCGCATCCAGACCGAGCGCGGAGCGAAGCGGGTACGTGCCTTCCCGGTCGGCGCGAAGCAGCTGCAGGGCGTCTCGGTGGGCAGCTCATCGCACATCACACTTACGCGCGTGGCGCCGCGGCTGCGCGAGGTGAACGCGTACCTCGGCTGGTTCGGCCCGGCGTCGCGCGCCATGCAGGTGATGTCGGCGGGCACCTCGGTAGCGATGAAGGTGCCCGGTGTCGGCAAGCTCTGGAGCGCGGCGGGCGAGCGCTTCGTGCAGGGCTCGACAGGCGGCCCCGACGAGGAGGCTCGCTCGAAGAGCGGCTCGCACATCGTGGCGATCGCGTACGACGCCTCCGGGCGAGCGCTCAGCGAGGTGCACGTGACCGGTGTCGATGGCTACACCTTCACCGGGCGCATGCTCGCCTGGGGCGCGGACCGTGCGGCCGCCGGGGCCCTCAACGGCGCCGGCGCGCTTGGCCCGGTCGACGCCTTCGGCCTCGACGAGCTGGTCAAGGGCTGCGCCGAGGCGGGAATCTCAGAGGAGGGGGCCGGGGCGGCGGCGTTCGGCTCGGACCGCGCAGCAGCTCCGGCCGGCTGAACGGGGCATCGAGGAGGCGGCCTCGGCGTCGAGTGTCGATTAGTGCGCCGTGGGCTGACCAACTCGACACT
>Ga0126314_10000890_pt1 | contig 14160 bp, 20 predicted proteins | sample Plot105B_FD_92535 | JGI IMG/M metagenome (GOLD analysis project Ga0126314, IMG submission 92535) | Serpentine soil microbial communities from UC McLaughlin Reserve, CA, USA - Plot105B | ecosystem: Environmental > Terrestrial > Soil > Grasslands | place: USA: UC McLaughlin Reserve, Lake County...
AAGCGCCGCGATCACATGCAGCGTCGGCAGCGGCGGGTGATGGGACTGCCAGCTCTATCCGGCGATGCCTCCGCTCGTATCCGTGCCAAGGCGCTCGGGTACCCCGGCCGTCGACACGATCCGTGGAGGTCTCATGCCGTTCAATCCGCTGGAGCAGAAGGGCGTGCCGCTGTCGGAGCAGTTCCGCAGTTGGCGCGAGCTGAACGTCGAACCCGTCGACATCGAGGGCGGTGACCCCTACACGCGCTGTCGCATCGTGGTGATGAACGGGATCGAGGTCGAGTCGATCATGTTCAGCCACCAGTTCGCCCGGCACACCGACAACCCGGAGGTGAAGCGGGCGCTGGCGCTGTCGCGGCGCGCCGAGCAGATGCAGCAGAAGGCCGACAACTGGCTGCTGCCGGGATCGGACGGGCCGATCGAGACGACGATCGTCTACGAGCAGGTGGCCGTCGACCTCACCGCGTGGCTGGCCCGCATGGAGCCCGACCCGTACCTGAAGCAGAACTACGACTTCGGCCTGCTGGAGGACTTCGATCACCTCTACCGCTACGCCAACCTCCTCGACCTCACCAAGGGCAAGAAGGCCGAGGCGATCACCGGCACCGTCACCGAGATCATGCCGGGACGGCCGAACCCCGAGGAGTTCCGCCATCCCTACGACGACGTGCGCCGGCACTACGACAAGCACTCCGTCGACCCCCGCTCGCGGCTCCACGTCATGACCCTCGTGGCCGCCGAGCAGCAAACGATGAACTACTACATGAACGCCGGCAACATCCCGACCGACGCGTTGGCGCGTGGCCTCTACCTCGAGATCGCCATGATCGAGGAGCAGCACGTCACGCAGTACGAGTCCCTGCTGGATCCGCTCGAGACGTGGTTCGAGCAGTGGCTGTACCACGAGTACCTCGAGGTGTGGCTGTACCACTCGTTCATGACCCAGGAGTCCGATCCCCGCGTGAAGGCGATCTGGGAGCTGCACCTCAACATGGAGATCGAGCACCTCAAGGAAGCGGCCCGCCTGCTGGCCCGCTACGAGGGCAAGGACGCCCGCGAGCTGCTGCCGCCGGCGCTGCCCGAGGCGATGATGTTCGAGCCCAACAAGCAGTACGTCCGCCAGATCCTCGCTGAGCAGATCGGCTACCGGGCCGACGGCCTCGACATCGTCGACGTCGACGGCAAGGTCACCAAGGACACCAAGATCTATCAAGCGACGGTCAATGGCGACGGCAACTACAGCCAGGACGTCGTCGACCTCCACACCGAGCGTTTCGGCGCCGACTACCGCCTCCAGCCGGAGGGCGAGCACCCGGTCGACCACCGCATGGCGATAGCGGGCGGCTCGCGTGACGGGGGTGCGCGATGACCGCCACCCCACCGCCCACCCTCGTCGAGACGTTCGCCACCGGCGGTCGCACCATGCCGCTGTCGATGACGGTGACCGAGCCGATCCGGGCCTGCAGCGGCGACCAGCTGGAGGCGTCGATGCTGCTCGGATCGGGGTTGAACGTCCCGTTCATCGCCGGCACGCTGAGCGGCTTCCTCGCCCACGAGCGTGCCGGCGCCAACCTCTATCGGGTCGCCGCGGAGCACTCCGAGAACCCGATGCTGGTCGCCAAGTACGGCGAGTTCGGGCGGGAGACCGTCGAGCACATCGCCATCTACGAGCAGCTGATCTCCGACCTCGGCGGCGACCCTCACTACGTCAGCCCGGCGGCGCGGATGGTCGAGCAGCAGGGCGCCAAGCTGCTCGAAGCCCCGGTGCTGCTCGCCGGTTCCGTCGACCTGGTGTCGCTCGAGACGGCGTTCCTCGAGGCCGTGGTCATCGCCGAGCACAAGTGCCACGACAACTGGGTGCTGCTGGCCACCCTCGCCGACTCATTGCCCGACGACGCCGCGCTCATCGTCCGCGCCGCCGTCGAGAAGGTCGAACCGCAAGAGGACGAGCACATCCGCTGGGCCACGGACACCTGGCTGCAGCTGGCGACGACGAACGCCGAGCACCCCGCGGCCAACGCCGCGCTCGGCCTGGTCGAGCGGGCCGCCCACAAGATCAAGGACGCGCTCAGTTGATCTTCCATCCGATCGGGGCATGATCGAGCTCCGACCCGGCCGCGCAGCGCGACCACCTCTTTGGACACCGCCGATCCCGACGCGGCGGCGCTCACGATCACCGCGGGCTCTAGCATCGAGGCCACCGCGTACAGCGACACGCACCCGACACCCCGCGCCGTGAACACCAACGATCCGAACAAGCCCTCGCCGCGGATCCGGTGCAACTTCCTCGCCATGCGCGGTGCCGACGTGCTGTTCACCCGCACCGTGGAGCTCGCCGACGTGCCGCGGATCGGTGAGCGCGTCCACATGTGGTTCGACGGAGCAGGGAACGTCCGCGGCACCGTCCGTGACGTCCACTGGACGATTCCGCAGCACGGTGCGGCGGTCGCCAACCTGCAGATCCAGCTCAGTCCGGCGGACCGCAGACGCTTCAGTCGCCGCGCCCCCATCCCGGTGACCGAGAGCGAAGCCGCCGCCGAGACCACGGCCATGCGGCGGGGTGGCCGCGCCGGCACCGAGGCTGGCGACCACGGGTCAGTGAGCTGATGGACGCCGCCATCGGCACGCATGTCGACGACGACGTGTTGGCTGCGCCCCCGTCCACTCGGGTACACGTGCTCGGATGAGTGGTGCTCGACCAGAAGAGCGCGTGCGGACGCCGATGCTCCACCAGGCGTGGCGCGATGTGATCTTCGTGCACTGGCGGTTCGACCGGGCGGTGGTGGGCGCTCGGCTCCCGGCGGCGCTGACCGTCGACGAGTTTGACGGATCGGCGTGGGTTTCCTTGGTGGCGTTCCTCGTGCGCGACACACGACCGGCCTGGGGGCCTGCCGTGCCGTTCGTCTCCGACTTCACCGAGACCAACCTCCGTACCTACGTCGTCGGGCCGGACGGTCGGGACGGTCTGTGGTTCTTCACGTTGGAGACGGACAGCCTGGTGACGGTGTTGGGAGCACGGGTCATCGGCGTCCCGTACCGATGGGCCGACATGGTGGCTCGTCGGGACGGCGCGGAGTTGGTGTACGGCAGCCGCCGGCGCGCGACGAGCTCGAGTCCCATGCACCTCACCAGCGTCGACACCACCGGCGCGGACGATGCCGTCGACGCGCGAACTCATTGGCTGACCGGTCGATGGCGGGCATGGACGCGGGTCGGGCGTCGGTTCGCCACCGTCCCGGTCGAGCACCAGCCGTGGGCGTTGCGCTCGAGCGCGCTCGTCTCCCACGAAGACTCGCTGTTGGCCGAAGCGGGCCTGCCCGCTTCGACCGCACCGTCCCTGGTCCACACATCTGGCGGGGTCGACGCGCGGCTCGGCTGGCCGCAACCGGTTGGCCGTGCCGGCCGACTCGGTCGGTGACCGGCTGACGGCGTCAGCTGCCGATCATCTTGCCGAGACCGCCGCGGCCGAGGTGATCCAAGAGGTGGTCGACGTCGAGGCCGAGCTCGAGCAGCGCATCACGGTCGCGCTCGGTGTCGACGAGCGGCGGCAACGACGCGGCGACGGCGCCCGCCTGCTCGTCCAAGCCTTGAGCGCGCAGCGCTTCAGCGATCCGAGAACGGTCGACCTTCATGGTCGCCGATTACCCGACCTCGTCAGCAGGGATGCCCTTTGCACCCCGTGGGCATCGATGTCACCAAGCCATCGAAAAGAGGAACCATGACGAACACAGATCCTCGGGATCAGCCCGGGACCGCGGGGGTGCGACCCGCGCCGCGCGAGGCGACGCTGCGTGACGACGAACGTGACCGGCGCCCGGATGCCGTGAGCGAGTACCGCGATGACCCCGGGGCGTACCGCGATGGTGGTGGGGCCTACCGTGACGATGCCGGGCCCTACCGTGGCGACCCCGGGATGCGCCGAGAGCCGATGCGCTACGAGGACAGTGACGGCAACCGTCAGGATCGTGACATCCCGATGCGCAAGGTGCGAGAGACGAAGCCGGCGTTCCTGACCACCGAGTTCTGGTTCGCGGCCGGCGGGATCGCCGCCCTCATCGTGATCTACGTGGTGAAGGATGACCCGAGCCTGGACCTGTTCCGCACCGCCTTGCTGGCCAGCCTGATCGGCATCGCGTACATCATCAGCCGCGGCCTGGCAAAGGCCGGCAGCCGCACGACGCGGCAACCGGAGGATCCCCGCTACGCCATCGGGAACTCGCGCTGATCGAGCGGGCCGGCGCGGGCTCGGGGCCTGGGGTCGTCGTCGGTGCTCCACCGTCGAGCGCGGCGGCGATCAGATCTCGCGTCGTCCAAGCTCACGGCGCAAGGCGGCGATCTCGTTCTCGAGCTCGATGACGCGCTGCGCGCCGGCCAGCGTGAGCCCTTGGCCGATCAGCTGGACGAGGGCGGCGATGTGGTCGACCTCGTCACGGCTGTAGCGGCGCTGTCCACCGCTCGTGCGGTCGGGCACGACGACGCCTCCGTGTCGAGTCGCCGCACGAACGCCGGTTGGACCCCGAGCATCGCGGACACCTGGCTGACGGTGTAGAGCGGGGCGGCGCCGTCGAGCCGTGGTGCGCTGCGTCGCACACGGCTGGTCGCGGACGGCGCCGCCCCGCCCAGGCGCGTCACGAGCTGGTCGCGCCGACCGGTTCCGACTCCTCGGCGTTCGAGGAGGCGGCGTTCGCCTCGATCGAGGAGTGCTCCTGGCGGCCCACGGCGATTTCGATACGGCGCGGCTTCGCCTGCTCGCGAACGGGAAGCCGCAAGCGGAGCACGCCGTCGGTGTAGTCGGCGGTCAGCCGGTCGCTGTCGAGCGTCTCACCGAGGAACAGCTGGCGGCTGAACGTTCCCTGGGGGCGTTCACCGATCAGCAGCTCGGCGTCCTGGTCGCCCGGACGGGTCCGCTCGGCGTGGACGGTCAGGACGTTGCGCTCGACGGTCAGGTTGATCGAGGAGGACTCGACGCCGGGTAGATCGAAGAGCACGACGAACTCATCGCCCTTGCGGTAAGCGTAGATCGGCATCGCCGCCGGTCGGGCGGTCGTGCCCAAGACCTGCTCGGCCACCCGATCGAGCTGGCGGAACGGGTCGGTGCGCATCAACATCTCGGACTCCTTCCTCGTAGAGCAGCTATAGGGTTCTTAAACCACGAGCGGTGAGAACTGTCAAGACCAGTTGCAGGTTTGTCGCGATTGGTCCATACTCGGAGATGATCCTCACGTGCGAGGAAGGAGGGATGGCGTGGAGCACTACCTGCGTGAGCTGACGGAAGCCTTCAGCACCGAGCAGCGCGACGCCCTTGCCGCACGGCAGGCCGATCAGGACCGCACGGTCGAGGCGGTCAGCCAACTCAGCTCGGCGCTCGTCGCCGCGGCGTCGGGCCGGGAGGCGGTGTGGCGGCGGAACGCCGCAGACGCCCTGGAGATCCTCGACCAGGCCGTCACGGCGGAGACCCGGGCCCGCGGCCAGGCGGACAGCCTGTTGTCCGACATCGCACGCACGCAGCCCCGCCTGCGCAACCGCGTCCGGGGGCTGCGGTTGCACTACGCCCGGCTCAGCCAGCAGATCCACATGGCGTTGCACGACCTCGCCGACGGCGACGACGTGGGCGTGGCCGAGACCCGTCTCCACCTCGGCAGCTTGATCAACGACCTGCAGCTCATCAGGGGCCGCGAGTCGGACCTCATCTACGAGGCCTACTTCGATGCGTTCAACCGCGACGTCGAAGAGGAGCTCTGGGGTGGCGGCTCGGCGCTCGACCACGCCAGCTGACGGCGGATCCCTCGCGCCGCTCCGTCGCGACACGCGCGGTCTGCAGCGCTTCCCCGCCGGGTACCGCCTCGACGTGAGGGGCCCGCCGCCGGCCGTTGCCGGCCCATCGATCGTGAGCACACTCCGATCTCGATCGAACCTGACCCCACGATGAGCATGGCATCGCCACCCGTCACGGCGCCGACGTGACACCGTTCGACGCCGCCGAGTACGGCGCCACTGGGATCGCTGAGGAGTACGACGATCTGTATGCCGGCGAGTGGGACACCGACGGCGCGGTGGACGCCCTGGCCGCGATCGCCGACGGCGGTCCGATCCTCGAGCTCGGCATCGGCACCGGTCGCCTGGCAGTCCCGCTCGTCGCGCGCGGGATCGAGGTACATGGCATCGATGGGTCACCAGACATGGTCGCCCAGCTCGTCGCCAAGCCTGGCGGCGCCGACATCCCCGTGACGATCGGCGACTTCGCGGTCGCCCGCACGGGCGTCCAGTACAGCATGGTCGTGCTGGCCGTCAACACGATCTTCGCGTTGCCCGATCAGCAGGCGCAGGTGGACTGCTTCCGGAACGCCGCCGACCACCTGCGGCCGGGCGGAGCCTTCGTCGTCGAGGCCTGGATCCCCGACGTCGCCGCGTTCCATCGCGGCCGCCTCGTGCGCCAGCGCATCCTGCGGCCCGATGTGCTGTCCATCGAAGCGGCCCGGCTCGAACCCGCCGCACAGATGATGCGAACGACGCAAGCCGTGCTGCGTGACGGGTCGGTCCGCTTGTACCACGCCAACCACCGCTATGCATGGCCGTCGGAACTGGACCTCATGGCCCGCTTGGCGCGGCTGGAGCTCGAGCACCAGTGGGCCGACTGGACGGGCACTCCGTTCGACGACGACAGCACCAGCCGCATCGCCACCTACCGCAAGCGATCCACCGAGGATGGCGTGAGGGCTCAGGCGACGGCCGCGAGCTGACGCCGGCGGAGCTGTCGCACCGAGTGGGCGGCACAGCGGATGCGCACACCCCGGTACGGGACACCACCGCGCAACCGTGCGCCGGCCGCGATCCAGGCGCACACCGCTCGCTCCAACACCCAGCACGGGGCCGCCACGGACGCCGCCCACGGGAAGTGTGCACGGCCGTCGCCCTTGCGGCGACCGATCTCGGCCGTCGCCATCACCACACCCACGGCGACCGGCAACCAGCGCGGCCGGCGCCACGCCATCGCGACGACCGTGGGCAGGATCCCCAGCGCAGCCGCCAGGCGGACCGGACGGGCGAACTCGTCGTACGCCTGGCGGACCCGTTGGGTCACGAAGTGGCGCGAGGACGGCGGGAGTCGACCGACATAGACATCGGGCAGTCGACGAGCGCTGCCACCAGCCACCTCGACCGTGCGGATCAGCTCCAAGTTCTCGAACATGACGTCGCCGTCGTAGCCGCCGGTCGCCCGCAGGGCGCCGGCCCGGACCCCGAGCGTCCCGGGGAAGTCGCCGCCCAGGACGCGGTTCACGAGGATCCGACCGGTGTCCCAGATCGCATGCCAGGGCAACGGATCGAAGTAGTTCTGTGGGATCACGACGTCGGCGTGCTCGAGCGCTTCGACCACCGCGCCCAGCGCGTCGGGCTCGTAGCGCACGTCGTCGTCGGCGATGATGACGACGTCCGTCTGCGCCAGATCGAGGCCCGTCAGCACACCCTGCACCTTGCCCATCGCGCAGGCGTGCCGCGGCTGCGGCCGCACATGGCGAGCCCAGGGCGCCCACTGCGCATGGGCGGCGGCGAAGACACGCTCGGGAGATCCGTCGACGACGATCAGCTGGACGCGATCGGCGATCGAGCGGAGGTAGTCGGTCAACTCCGGAGACGGTGGCGAGGAAGCGACGATCGGCATCAGGTACGTGACCTGCGGCGGTCGGTCCACTCACGCCTCCGCCGGATCGACGCCCCAGCCGCGCAGCAACCGCGTCGCGAAGCGCTGCTCGGCAGCGATCGCGCAACTGGCACCGAACACGACGTCGCCCACCAACTCCGGCTCATCGGCCGCCAACCGGCAGGCGAGATCGAGCGCCATGACCTCGTGCTCCGCGTCGGCCAGCACGTGGACGTCGTAGAAGCGCCGGGCGACGTCGCTCGCCGCGAGCCGCTCGAGCGCCGCGGCGTAGCGCCCCATCGGCACCACCGACGTCATCTCGAACACGGCCAGGTGGCCGACCAGCGCCCCTCGCCAACGACGGTGCAACCCGAACATCGAGATGAGGTTGCTGATCGCCAGTGCCGTGCCCGGCTGCACGTCGAGGTAGGCGTTGCGGCGATCATCGAGGCCGATCGCCCGCATGGTGTCGGCGAACAACGCCGCGTGCATCGTGCGATCAGGGCCGTCGGCGCCGTACTCCCCCGCCTGGATCTCCGCCAGCATCTGCTTGGCCGGACCATCGAGCCGAGGGATCCCGAACGTGTGCCCGTCGGCCTCCTTGAGCTGGTAGGCGGCGCGGTGCACGACGAAGTCGCGCATCTGCTCGAGCGTTCCACGGGCTTCCATGTATCGCGACAACGACGGTCCGTCGTCGGCCAGCAACATCGCCGGGATCGTCACGCAGACATCCGCCGTCGTCGGAACCGGGCCGACGATGTCCCGTAGGCCGAGCTCGAAGACCCATTCGAGCGCCCGCCGGAACCGCAACAGATCGATGTCCCACTCGAGATCGCCGGCGGCCTCGGGGAGCGGCGCGAAGTGGCCCTCGTAGCAGCAGTACAGCGCCAGTTGGAGGTCATCGTCGAACGGGTCGCTGAACGGCACGGTGGGCGCCGGTGCGCGGGACCCTCGGACCGTGTCGATCACCCATCGTGAGAGCGGACCCCGAGGCGAGGGCAGCGAGAGCGCGGTGACGGCGCGTTCGTTGATCGACATGCGCCGGTCACTCGCCGATCACGGCGGCCGATGCGGGCACGGGGCTGGAGGCGGGCGGCGACACGGCAGGCCGGTACCCATCGTGGCCACGGTCAGACACGCGAGCGCAAGCAGCCCCACTCCAGGCGACACCACCGAACTCGCCCCGCAGCCGGCGCTGGGCTCATCCGCCGAGCTGGCGGGCGGCCATCACCTCCGCGCGCTGCAGCCGCATCTCCTCGCCGACGCCATCGGCCATGAGCATGCCTTCCTCGACCATCGCCACGACCTGGGCCGGCTGCACCGTCAGGAGCCGCGCCGCTTCGGCGAGCGACACCAGATCCGCGCCGGTCGCCGCCAGGGTCCCTGACGTGGCATCGCCGACGTCGATGCCACGTGGTCCCACGCCGACACCACGAGCGAACGACAAGTGGCCGCCGAGGTACCCGGTCATCCATGCCAAGGATCCGCCGGCGAGGCCCCACATCACACCGCGGGTCCGGCTCCGAGGGCGCGCCGACCACGACTTCACGTACAGCGCCACCACGGCCGCGTTGCCGAGCCCATGGACCGCGGCGACCCGTCGGGACCGCGCGTCCCGGACCACCGCGAACTCAGCCAGCCCGGCGAGCGCCGTGGGGACCGCCGCGACGAGACCCAGACCGACCAGCCGGCGCGCTCGATCCCGTCCCCGCTGGCCGCCGACCAGATCGAGCAGACCAGCCCCGAGCCAGCAGCCCAACGGCAGATCGGTGAGCAAGGGGTGCAGCGCGTGGCCCAGCCATTGTCCACGCAGCGCCTGACCGGTTCGACCGGCGCCCACCGGGCGCGCCGCTTGATCCACCAGCACCGTGACACGGTCCAGCTGCACCATGTCCTCCAACCGCCGTACGCCGTGCTGCAGCCATCCCGGCACGGTCATCTCATCGTCACCTGCGGAGTCCCAACGCTGCACCGTCATCAGCGCCGGGATACCCCGTCGGCACGAACGGCGATACGTCGCAGGACGGAGGGTCGCCGCCGGCCGGATCCGGGTTTCGCGGCTCATCGTTTCGTGCAAGCGGAACGACATGAACATCGACAAGACGCAGATCCTCGATCTGCTGCGCTCGCAGGGTGACCAGGACAAGGCCGAGCAAGCCGACCGGGAGCTGCCGGATGAGGTCGACACCGATCGTGACAGCGGCCTGCTCGACCGCCTCGGTCTCGACGTCGGAGACCTCCTGAAGAAGTTCGGTGGGGACGGCCTCGGCAAGCTCCTCGGCTGACGAGTTGCCTGACGAGTCGGAGGGGTGACGAGGCCACCGCCACGTCCGCGAGATGTGGACCGGGCCGCCGTCACGCGCTCTCGGCGTCGGTAGCGGTCACACAGGGGCGGGGCGCGTCCCGAAGAGACCAGCGGCCGTGCGGGCGTGGAGGGTCTCCAGCCGGCGTCGCTGATCGTCCGCCCTCGCCACCAGTCCTTCCAGCTCTCCGTCGCGGCCGACAGCAAGGGTCTGCAACGTGACCCACAGGCCGCGCTTCAGGCTCACGGCTCCGGTCAGGCCCTCCAGCTCGACCAGCACGCTCAGTGGCGACGTGCGCACGATGCGACCGTTCAGCTTGAGGCGGCCCAAGCGCTCCGCCGCCATCCCGGCGACCTGCTTGAACCTCGAGGAATCGACGTCGAGGCCGGTCATGATCCCGGCCAATGACGTGCGGTCTTCGTCGATATCGGCCACCAGACGTGACAGCTCGGCCACCGTGTCAGGATCACCGGCGTGGCTGCGGCATCGTTCGGCCAGCCGCACGCCGGCGTCGGCGCCCGCCCGATGGTCCTGCAGGTAGATCGCCAGGTAGCGCCGACGGTCAGCCTCGTCGTGAACCATGTCTCGTCGCCTCCTCGTCACCGGCACGCCCAAGCACCGTCCTGTCGACGGGTACCCGGCTGGGGTGAGCGGCACCCGGGCGATCGGACCGGACCACGCCAGCAGCTCGCCCGCCGACCGGTCTGCGTCGACATCACGGTTCGGGCTGTCGGGTAGTGCCCTCGGCATGGCACTCAACCCCGCGCAACGTGACCGGCTGCCGTCCACGTTGCTGCGCTCGCCGGCCGAGGCGCAGGAGACGTACATCCACACGCTGGAGTCGGCCGAGCGCACTCACGGCGATGGGGAAGCAGCCCATCGCATCGCCCTCAGCGCGCTCAAGCACTCCTTCGAGAAGGTCGGCGACCACTGGGAGCCCAAGGAGCACAAGGGTCCCAGCGATCGTCAGGCTGCTCGAAGCGGACCCGCCGCTCGACGCAACGGCGCCCCGACGGCGGGTGGCGTCGACGCCAACGCCTCCAAGGCACACCTCATCGACCTTGCTCGCCAGCTCGATGTCCGCGGTCGGTCGGGGATGACCAAGGCCGAGCTCGTCGAGGCGATCGATCGGGCCAACCGACGGTCGTCGGCACGTGCTCGGCGGCGCTGAGGGGTTCCGCCGTCGTCGGGGGTGGATGGTGCGAGCGGTCGTCGCGGCGACCGCTCGATTCCCGGCGTCACCGCGTCGACCCGAGGCCCCCAAGGTGGAAGATCGGTTGCCACCAGCCGTCGTCTACGTCCACGGCGCGGCGGCCGCCACGATCGTCGTGCTCCTCGTGGCGCTGCTCGTCGTCGAGTGAGCGACCGACGACGAGGAGCGCCACCTCGAAGGCGGAGCGCTGAGCCCGTGGCGGCCAGCACGTCATGCAGGTTGTGCCTGCACCGAGGAGGGTACCAGGTCATCCAACGCCCGACCCGACACAGAACGCAACGGTCATGACCACTGGCTCCATGACGCTGACAGCCGACACGCCCGCGGCGGCACGGACGGCCCGGACCGCGTTCATGGAGGAGTTGGACAGGTGGGAGTGCGGTCGCGTCGCCGACGCGCTGCTCGTGTTCTCGGAGCTCGTCACGAATGCCGTCAACCACGGTGGCGGTGCGACCCGCATCGACGTGGTGCACGGTGACAAGACCCTCCGCTTCGAGGTTCACGACACCACCCGCCGGGTTCCGCAGCTGCGCGACATCGCCGGCCCTGCCGGGGGGTTCGGCCTGCGGATCGTCGACCAGGTGAGCGAAGGGTGGGGGTGGGAGCACACGGCGTCGGGCAAGGTCGTGTGGTGTGCCGTCCGCTGTTGCATCGACGACTGAGCTGACGGGCGACCGTCTCCCGGGTTGGTCGTCATCGGCGTTGCGAGCGACCATGTGTCGTGCCTGGCGTCGCCCAACGAGTGATGGACGCGCTCGATGCCTCCCTGCCCTCACTGTTCGACGAGGTGGCCGAACTGGTGCAGATCCCGAGCGTGAGCGGCAGCGTCGCGGAGAACGAGATCCAGCACGTGCTCGCGGACCGGCTCGGCCGGACCGGGTTCGACGTCGACCACTGGCAGCTCGACCTCGATGAGCTGCGGTCCGATCCCGACTTCCCCGGGATGGAGGTCGACCGCACCGAGGCATGGGGGCTCGTCGGACAGGTGGCGGGTTCGGGTCACGGTCCGACGCTGATGCTGAACGGCCACGTCGACGTCGTGCCCACGGCGACGACGGCGCCTGGGCGACGCCACCGTTCGCCGCCGTTCGGCGCGCTGATCGCCTCCATGGTCGTGGCGCCTGCGACATGAAGGCCGGCTTGGTCGCCGCGATCGGCGCCGTGGATGCGATCCGGGCGGCTGGCGTGGTGTTGCGTGGCGACGTCGTGCTCGCCGCTGTGCAGGGCGAGGAGGACGGCGGTCTCGGCACGTTCGCCCTGTTGCGACGAGGCTGGCGAGCCGATGCCTGCATCATCCCGGAGCCGACCGACCTGGCGGTGATCCCGGCGAACTCGGGTGCCCTCACCTTCCGGTTGCGCGTGCACGGCCTGGCGACCCACGCCGCTCGACGCACCGAGGGGATCAGCGCACTCGAGCGGTTCTGGGCCGTGTGGCGGGCGTTGCAGGCGCTGGAGGCGGAACGACACCTCGTCGTGGACCCGTTGATGGAACGCTGGCCGTTGGCCCACCCCGTGTCGATCGGTCACGTTGCCGCCGGGGACTGGGCCTCGTCGGTGCCGGACCTGCTCGTGGCCGACGGTCGCATCGGTGTCGCTCTCGATGAACCGGTCGCCGCGACTCGTGCCGCGCTCGAGTCGGCGATCGAGGAGGTGAACGCCGCCGATCCGTGGCTGCGTGATCACCCGGTCGAGGTCGAGTGGTGGGGCGGCCAGTTCGCCTCGGGTCGACTTCCTGTCGACAGCGACCTGATCTCGCGGGTGCAGGCGGCGCACATCGCCGCCACGGGCGCCGCCGCGCCCGACGTGCACGGTGCCCCGTACGGCAGTGATCTGCGACTGCTGACCGCCGTCGGCGGCGTCCCGACCGTGCAGTACGGGCCGGGCGACGCCCGCTTGGCCCATGGCCCGCAGGAGTCGGTCGCCCTTGCCGACATCGCCGTCACGGCGCGCACGCTCGCCCTGCTCGCCATCGATCTTTGCGGCACCTGAACCGGCGCCCTGCGGGCACGCCTCGACGCGCCGACGCAGTTCTGGACGTCAGGTGACGATGTCTCGGACCCGGCGGGCAGCCGTTCCGGTGAGGTTGGCAGCGGCGTCGAAGGGGGCGCTGATCGCCTGGGCGACGACGCTTCCTGGCGGCGTGTCGGGCGCCTCGGGGTGCGGGCGGGTCGGCGCCGACTGCTTCGCTGCGGCCAGCTCGGATCGGAGCTCGCGCAGCCGCGCCGCGCCGAGCGTGCGGCGCAGCCTCGGGAAGAGCTCGCCCTCCTCCTCCTCGACGTGGTGGCGGACGCTCTCGATGAGCACGGAGACCTTGGCGCGGTAGCGCTCGTTGCGCGGGTCCATGGCCTGCAGCTCGGCCAGGGTCACCTTGACGACGTGGTGCTCTTCGAGCGCTTCGAGCACGTCGTCGTTGGTGTCCGGCACCTCACGCCGTGCGGCCGGGTAGAACACATCTTCTTCGATCGCGGCGTGCTGCGACAGGGCAACGGTCATGCGCTGCACGAGCTCCTCGCGCTGCTTGTCCGCTCCCGAGCCGGTCTTCTCGAAGCGGGCGAAGACCTGTTCGACCTCTCGGTGATCAGCGATCAACAGGTCGATCGCGTCGGGCTCGCCCGTCCGGCGCGGCGACGCCGCACGCTTGGTCGTCGATGCCCTCTTGGTACCGCTGACCTTCTTCGCCCCGGCGCCGGCCCGCTTGGCACTGGCGGCCTTCTTGGCACCCGAGGCAGCCTTCTTGGCGCTCGCCGCCGCCTTCTTCGGCGTGGCCGCCTTCTTGGCGCCCGAGGCGGCCTTCTTGGCGGCGCGCGGGGCCGCCTTCTTCGCCGATGACGTCGTCTTCTTCGCCGCGCCGGCGGTCTTCTTCGCGGTCCGGGAAGCGCGCTTGGTGGTGGCCATGCGTCCCCGTTACCCAACGCTCGGCCCGCGCATGCCGAAACTCCCGGCTCGAATCGTCTCCTCGTCGCCGTTCGCCGACCGCTCGGAGCGCGCTGTCGCGACCACCGGGC
>Ga0126314_10000891_pt1 | contig 14158 bp, 11 predicted proteins | sample Plot105B_FD_92535 | JGI IMG/M metagenome (GOLD analysis project Ga0126314, IMG submission 92535) | Serpentine soil microbial communities from UC McLaughlin Reserve, CA, USA - Plot105B | ecosystem: Environmental > Terrestrial > Soil > Grasslands | place: USA: UC McLaughlin Reserve, Lake County...
CCTCGCCTATGACTACGGCTCCATCATGCACTACCCGAGGACGGCGTTCTCCAAGAATGGGCTGCCCACCATCGAGCCACTGGGGGGGCAGGCCATCGGGCAGCGCGATTCGCTGAGCATCACGGACGCGGCCACCGTGGCGCGTCTCTACTCGAGAACCATCAACCTGCGTTCCTCGGGCGGCTATTACGTGGTGGCCGAGGGCGGCGGTGGCGCCATGGTGGACGTCAACCGCACCGCCGTGGGGGCCTGGGAGAGGTTCCGACTGGTGGACCGCAACGGCTTCGAGCTGCAAACCGGCGACCTCATCCACCTGCAGACGGCCAACGGCAACTATGTCATGGCCGTGAATGGTGGCGGCTCGGGGGTGACAGCCACCCCCACGGCGCCTGGCAACTTTGAAACCTTCCGCATCTGGAAGATTGCCGGCACGGGCCTGCTCACCATCGGCACCGGAGACACCGTGGCCCTGTCGACGAACGACCTCCTCAACACCCGCTACGTGGTGGCCGAGAACGGCGGCGGCGGCAGGCTGAACGCCGACCGCACCGCCGTGGGTGCATATGAGCAGTTCATCATCACCTTCGAGTAAGGGATGGGGGAGGACCTGCTCCAGCGCCGAGCACTGGAGCAGGTCGCAGTCGTCCCCTCAGGCGATGAGCTCGGAGAGCACGCCCTTGGTCAGCGCCGGGTCGCCGAAGTCGTCCAGATTCCCGCCGGCCGCGTTCCTCAGCCCCACGGCGGTGCCAATCGTGTTCAGCATCCGGTTGTGGTTGGGATTGCCGCCGCCCGACGCCTCGACGTAGACGCCCTGCTTGAGGAAGCCATTGCAGCTCCCCGCCAGGACGAAGGGCACGTTGCGCGCCGAGTGAGCCGGCCCGTTGCCCAGGTCGTTGTACCAGACCGCCACGCCGTGCTCGATGAGGCGCTTTCCGTCCGGCATCTGGTAGGCCACCAGCCGGTCCAGGAGGTGCTTGAAGGCGCTCGCGAACTGCACGTCCACGTGGTGGTGCAGCAGGTCCGAACCGGTGATGATGCCGCCGCTGGCGTCGTGCGACGTGCGACGGTGGGACACGTAATGGAAGTTCTCCATCAACTGCCCCGTCTCCGGGTCGCGGTAGCGCGTGTCGCCGTCGTTGCCGTTGCCCACCTGGATGACGGCCGCGCGGTTGGTGCCGCACGCAATCGCCATCACCGCGATGTCCATGTGCAGCCTGGCGGTGGCGAGCACCTCGGTGCCGTCCGTGCTGTCATAGCCGGGCGCCTGCTGCTGGAGGAGGAGCTCCTGGTCCGCGCGCATGCGGCAGCTCAGGGCGACTTCCAGGTCCCGGACGTTGGACAGGTGCAAATCCAAGCGCTCAAGGTCTGACGCGCTCAGCTCGGGACGCTGCTGGAGCGCCTGGAGCTGGGCCTTCACCAGGTCATTCACGCTGCGCTGCCGGACGAGGAGCTGCTCGCGAGCCTCGGGAGTCAGTCCTCCCGGGCCGCCAATCATCGTCTGGTACGCATTCCACGGGTCATGCAGCGCGGCCCGGCGCACGTTGCTGCTCCGGTAGGAGAGGCAGGGCCCCCCGAGCCAGCCGCCCCGCCGGCCCGCGTAGAAGACGAGCGAGTCACGCTGCTGCGGATTGAGCTCGCGGCCGATGCGGTGGTCAATGGACTCGCCTCCGGACTCGGAGCCGCCACCCGCGCCCTCCACCACGGGGCCCCGCGCGGTCAGCCCCTGCATGGCGCCGCGGGCGTGGCCGTCCCCGTAGTTGTAGTCCTTCATGTTGATGTTGCGCACCAAGAGCAGGTGCGCGCGGTGGTCCTTGAGCACGTCCACGGCCCGCCCGGCGATGCTCTCCGCGGTGAGCGCTCCCAGGGTGCGCGGCCAGAAGCGCTCCGGCTCCGCGCCGAGCTCCGACGTCGTCTGGGCCGAGGCGACGCCGTTGGCCTGCCGGAAGAAGATGGCGTACGGCAGCGCCCCCGAGTCCGCCGCGCGGGCGGTCCTCGGCATCAGCCCCTCGAGAAACGGCAGGCTCAGCATCGTCCCGCCCAGGCCCTTCAACACCATCCGGCGACTCAGCTTCATGGCAGCTCCTCCGGGTGGCGATTCACGAAGCCCTCGCTGGTGACGACCTCCACGACGAGGTCGACGATGGACAGGTTGCGCGCCTTCGACAGCTTTCCAAGCCGCTCCACCAGCGGCCCATCCTCGTGGGAGAACGGGCGCCCGTGGAGGTACTCCACCCAGTGCTGCGCGTAGCACGCATGCACCGACTCATTGGCCGCGAGTGCGTCCGCCAGGTCGAGCGCGTCGCGCACCGGCACCTTCTCTCCGTTGATGTTGGGAGTCGAGCTGGCGTCCACCGGATGTCCGTTGTCCGTGGTGCGGAAGCCGCCGATGGCGTCGAAGTTCTCGAAGGGGAAGCCGAGCGGGTTGATGAGGTGCGTGTGGCAGCTGGCGCACGCACTCCCTGGCGCTTCGGTGTGCGAGGCGACGACCTCGCGATTGGTGCGGCCCTGGGGGGCGGGGAGGGGTGGGATGTTGGCCGGCGGCGCGCCAATCTTCCGGCAGAGGATGCGCTCGGACACGAAGACGCCGCGGTGGATGGGGTCCGGGTCCACCGACGTCGCGTGCGCGGCCAGGAAGCCCACCTGGGTGAGCACGCCCTTGCGCTCGCGCGAGTCCAGCGTCACGGGGACGAAGTCGGCGGTGAACGCGCCACTCAGCCCGTAGACGCGCGCCAGCTCGTCGTTGACGAAGGTGGCCGGCGAGGTGAGCAGGTCGCTGTAGCCGCCCTTTCGGGAGAAGACGACGTCCTGGACGAAGAGGCTCGTCTCCCGGGCCGCATGCTCCCCAAGGCGCTCGGACACCTGCGGGTAGCGCGTGAGGGAGGGCCGGATGGCGGCATAGCGGGGCACGTCGAAGAGGGTGCGGTGGAAGGCCTCCACCACCTTGTTCGAGCGCGCGTCCTGGAGCATGCGCCGTGCTTGTGCGGCGACGCCGTCGCGGGAGTGCAGGGTGCCCTCGCTCGCGGCGGCGAACAGGGCGTCGTCCGGCATGGCGCTCCAGAGGCCGTAGCTCAGCCGCGAAGCCACTTCGTAGTCGTCGAGCGGCACCCGGTCCTGCACGGCCTGGGTGCTGCGCTCCACGCGGTAGAGGAAGTGGGGCGACTGGAGGAAGGCTTCAAGCACCAGCCGGATGCCCCCCTCGAAGGCCGCCATGTCCGCGTAGGCCTGGGGACCCTTGCGGTACAGCGCGAGGTAGCTCTCCACCTCTTCGGACGTCAGCGGGCGCCGGTGCGCGCGCAGGCCGAAGGACTCCACGAAGGCGCGGGCGCGCGCTTCACCGGTGGCGGTCGACGGAGGCAGCAGACGCGCGAGCTTCGTCGCGTCCGTCGTCACCTGGGTGGCGAGCTCCGCGGCGGCGCGCTGGTAGGTGCCCCAGAGGGCTTCGTCGACGGCGAGGGCGCGCGCATCGTTGTCAAAGAGGAAGCCGCTCTGGGCCGGGTCCGCGCGGAAGGTGCTCGCCAGCGAGGTGGGCGGTGCGTCCAGCCTGAGCAGCTCCTGCACGCTGTTCGTCCACTGCACGTGCGTCAGGCGCGCCATCCGCACGGACGGGGCTGGCTTCTCGATGACGGTGGGCGTCCCGGGGCCGGGCCCTCCACCGGGGCCGTCCGGGTTGGAGAGGGTTCCTTCGCAGCCAGCAGCCCCGCTCAAGGCCAGCCCGAGCACCACCGGGCGCCACCACCGTCCCCGCTCCGCTGGCTCTCGTGACAACCGCTGTGAACGCATCCTCGGCACGAGCGCCTCCATCATTGGGAGACATACCAATCGGATGGATTACGCGTTCCTGTCAATGTAGCCGCGACTCGCACGCGCCTCGCTCAAGGGCCCGATGACACGGATACTGAAAAACTCGTGTCACGCATGCATACGCGTTGCAGCAGGCCCGACTTTTCGTGCGGGCCTCGCGCAAAAGTGTGGAGGAGGCGCCACAGGCGTGGGGGACAGACCCCCTCAATGCGCCGGTGCTACAGCCGCAGATACACGCCGAGCTGACCGCTGAAGTACAGGTCCTTGGCGCCACCGGCGAAGACCGGGGCTCCCTCCGCGGCGTCGGCGGTGAAGGAGTAGCTCCGCATTTCTCCGCCCAGCCGCAGACCCAGCATGCGCGTCAGGGCGAACTCCACGGCGAGCTCGCCATCGATTCCGGAGCCGCTCAGCTCCGGGAGGTAGTCGTCCGAGGACAGCTCGCCGCCGCTCAGCACGTGCTGGTAGCCCACGCGCGCGGCGATGGCCCATCGCTCGGTGAGCGCCTTGCGCAGGCCCAGCTCCACGTGCGCGAAGCGGTAGTCCACGTCGGGCAGGGCGAAGGTGCTCTCCGGCGGGAGTTCCAGCGTGAAGGAGTGGGTGCCGTACAGCGCGCCCACGGAGACCTCCAGCCACCGCAGCGGCAGGCGGAAGCGCAGGCCCCCCTCCAGGAGCTGCGCGGTGGTGCCGTGACTGGAGCCATCCGGGAGCCGCGTGGACAGCCCGATGGAGCGTGAGCCCCGCGCCACGATACCCAGGTTGTGCACCATCCCATCCGTGAAGTGGGAGAGCGGGAAGTAGCTCACCGCGAGGCTCGCCGCCGCGGCGCTGTTGAGGCTGTAGTCGGGCAGCCCGCTGGAGTTGTTGCCCGAGAAGTTGAAGCGGCGGAACAGCCCCTGTCCGGACAGCAGTACCTCCAGGATGGGGCCGTCCAGGTGGCGAAGGCCGGCTGCCTTCGGCTCGGGAGTCACCGGCGGCTCCTCCTTCGTCACGGTGGGCGGAGGAGGCTTCACCACCGCCGGGCGCGGTGCCTCCGCGATGGGGGCCGGGGGCGCGACCTCCGGCTCGGAGACAGGCGTCGGAGGCGTGACGGCGGCGGGCGGTAGGCGCTGCTCCGGGCCCGTCTTCAAGGCCGCTCCCAGCCTGGGCTCGAGCTCGCGCCGCACGTCGGGGAAGGCGCGGTTGGTGCTGACGTCCCAGCGCTCCTCCGTGAGGAGGGTGCCGTCCTTGCCGGAGTAGGCGCGGACCTCCACGTCCCAGCGCTTCGTCCCCTTCACCGAGGCGAGGATCAGCACGTCCGCGCCGAGCTTCTTCGCCAGCGCCTGCCGCTGCTCATCCGTCTTCGGACCGCCGCGGATGAGCTTCACCTGGGCATCCACCTTCTTCGCGGGCAGCACCTCTCGACCGCGTCCCTTCTTGCCCAGCTCCTGCGTCAGCACCTTGCGCAGCGCATCCGCCTGGCGGCCCTCCGGGCGCAGCACCGCCACCCGGGTCTTCTGCGCCTGCGGCTTCTTTGCCTGAGCGGCCTCGGCCGGGCGGTACGACACGACCAGCGCCAGCACCAGCACCACCCATCCCGCGATGCGGCTCACAGGGCCACCTCCTGGGAGCGGACGGACGAGGTGGAAGCGGCCGGGAGGACAGGGACGAAGGGGCGGGAACGCATGGGTGCTCGGCTTCCAGTGACGAGACGGGGGGCTGCCTCAGCCCAAAGCAATCGAGGGGCCAACATCCCGGAGCTTATCTCGGCAGGCGCGCGAGGAACCAGGAGATGATGCCCACCGCGAGGTACGGCATTCCCGGAGAGGTGCATGGCTCATCAGAACGAGTGGCGCCACCGCTTTCCGATACCGCCCCACGGAGCCAGTTGCCTCGTGGGTGGCCGCCCCGTGTCGGTGGAAGCCTTGCGAGTGCGGACCATGAACTTCAACCAACCTTGGCGCACTCCAGGAATCACCGAGGTGCGTTACGAAGTCATCTTGCCTGGACGATATGCAGTGGCGCTGCTCGAACGCGATTGGGCCGACCTGGTGAGCGACTACCAGCGGTTTCCCGCGCCGGATGACCCGCTGGACGCGTCCCTGCGTGCCCTCGAATGGCCCGAGCCAGAACGGGCACTCGCTGACGCGGTCGCGGCTCCTCGGGTACTTGCCTTCTTCGCCCACGAGTTGCTGCTGCGCTGGTTCGACGATGGCCTCCCAGCAGGTCCCGGCTTCGTGCTCAACTCCGTTGAAGAGACACGCATGGCCGGCACGGACGTGTATCTCGCGGGCCGTGCACGACCGCACGACCCTCGGGTGTCCTATGCCTATCAAGATGTCTGAACCCTCTCCGCCAAGGAGAGTGAGACAGTCAGAGGAATGGCAGCTTCTCTCCGGTCTTCTGCCACATCGACGCCGGATAGGCCTGCGCGGAGGAGAAGCCCTTGTTCGTGAAGAAGTACTCGTAGGTGGACTGGTACGACGCCTTCCAGCCGTAGCCGGGGTGGTCGGGTTCGCTCCATTCGGACTGCGGAATGCCCATCGCCTGGAGCGCCGTGCCGAGCCACTGGTTGTAGACGAGCCCCGCCCACAAGAAGTTGCCCTCGCTGCCCGTGCTTGAGTCGCCGCTCACCTTGCGCGTGATGTTCCGGTAGTCGCAGTAGCTGCCCGTCTTGAGGGCGCCCCCCGCGCTCCCGGCGGTCACCACCGGGACGGAGAAGGAGAAGTGCGGCGTGTTGCCGTTCTCCTGGCCCCACGCGAGCAGCGAATCATCCAGCAGGGTTCCCCCCGCGCCGTTCGAGAACCGCTCGAAGCGAGAGACGAGGTCGAGGAACACTTGCGAGAAGAAGACCTGGTTGAACTGGACCACCAGGTCCTGGTTCGCCCCGGCCACGGTCGATGGATGAACGACGTTGTTGTGCCAGTCCTCCCCCTGGGGCGCGCGCGGGGTGAACGTCAGGTTCTGGTTGTGTTCGTCGATGCTGAGGGTGGCGATGCGACAGACGCCGCAGTTCATCGCCACGGCGAGCACCTCGTTGATGAGCCGGAAGTACTCGACGTTCTTCGCGGGGTCTCCCGCGAAGGAGCTGGAGTTTCGCAGCGACAGGTTGTCGGTGGTGGGACGGGGTGGCACCTCGCAGCCGGTGCTGGTGGTCTCCAGCCGGCGCTGCAGCTCCGCGACCGCGTCGATGTGCTGGTCCAGCCGCCCCCTGTCCTCGGCCGACAGCCGACCGTTGCCGTTGCGCAGCCGCCGGTAGCTTTCGAGGACCCTGTCCACCACGGGAGCCCGGGTGGTGCCGGGGCTGCTGCTGCCGGCCAGCAAGGTGTCGAAGAGGGCGAGAGAACTCTCGGTGCCGCTGATGGAGCTCGAGGCGACTCCGGAGGCGCGAACCCCCGGGGTGTTGTATCCCCAGCTGCCGCTCGAGGTACCCGAGCCGGCGATGGCGACGCTTCGCTTCCGGACGGAGGCGACGCTCGGGTAGAAGGCCGGTGAGTAGGCCATCACCTGGTCGATGGTCGCTCGGGGTGAGCCGGGCCTCTGCTTGTCGAAGTCGTAGTAGCCCAGCGTGGCGCCGAAGTTGTGCCCCATGTACTGGGGGAAATCGAGTCCCCGCAGGATGTTCATCTTCGAGACGAGCGTGGGCGTGAGCACGGACGACTTCGCGGTCAGCACCCGGCTGATGACCGCATCACCGTTCGCCTGGGCCGTGGCGGCCAGGTCTCCCCGCCGGACGTCGTGGTCCGCGTAGAACAGGGACTGCGTCAGCGCCGGGTCCGCCGGCCACATGCTCGCGCCAAAGATGGCGCCGTGGGGGGTCCGGAAATGCACGAAGGACTTCGGGCGCTGGGCGGCCTGGGCCTTCGCTTCGCGGGGGCTCAAGAGCGATGGGAGCAGCGGCAACGCCAGCACGGCTCCGCCCGCGCCGCGCAGGAACATGCGGCGGTCCCATTGGAAGACAGGTGTGTTGCTCATTGGAAGCTCCTCTGCTTGAACGTGGGATGCTGGGCGACGGTCTTCAGCAGGTCGGCCATCGGTGCGCCGCTGCGCGCGACCGACTCCATCTCCGAAAGAAGGCAGCCATCGCGGGAAGTGGACTCCACGCGAGCGTGCGCGAAGCGGAAGTAGTGTTGCGCGACGCAGGACTCGAAGAGCTGGCTGTCATCGAGCATCCGCGACAGCTCCGCGGCGCTGGAGATGACGCGTTGCTCGGAGTCGTAGAGCCACACGTCCGCCGAGGTGTCCACGGGGGGCGTGGCCGTCTCGTGGCCCTGCGGGTTGAACAGCCGCTCCACGCCGCGCTCCCGTCCGAGCGCGTCGAACCCTTCCAGCACGAAGCCCGGCGGATTGATGGTGTTGTTGTGACATCCCCCGCAGCTGCCTCCGGAGGTGAGCTGGGTCACCACCTGTCGCGTCGTCATGCGGTCCGTCGGCGCGGGAGGCCTGTCGCTGGCATTGGGCGGAGGGGCTCCGACTTGCTGGCAGAGCAGGGCGTTTCGCACCAGGTAGCCCCTGTGGATGGGACGCGTCGACGCGGTTCCCGTGGCCAGCAGCGCCGCGCGGGTCAGCAGGCCGCCGCGGTTCTGGGACGGGATGACCGGCGCTGGACCTGTGCCATTCCAGACGGGGACACCGTAGATGGAGGCCAGGAAGGGGTCCGCCGTGTAGGACCTCCGGTCATGAAGGAAATCAGTCACAGAGCCACCTGACACAACGGTGTTCCAGGCGGAGAGCTGGACGTCCTCGAACATCGCGGTGCGCGTGGCGTCCGTGGGCATCTGTGCTCCGACGAAGGCCTGGTAGACCGGGTCGTTGCGGAGTGCTTCCAGCGACGGCAGCTCCTCAAGGCGCAGCCACTCGCTGACGAACTCGTCCAGTGAGCCTCGCAGTTGGGGGTTCTTCATCATCCGGTCGAGCTGGGCGCTGAAGCCGCTCGCGGTCAGGAGCGAGCCATCGGCCGCCGCGGCCCAGAGCAAGTCATCCGGAGGCGCTTGCCAGAGCTGGTAGGACAGCTTCGCGGCCAGCTCGAACGCGGAGAGGGGGCTCACCGGCTGGCCGGCGGCGGTGCCATGTTCGACGCGGTAGAGGAACCAGGGCGAATTCAGGACGGTGGTGATGACGTCCGCCACCGCATCCCTGTTCACGGGAGTGGCCCCGGCGATGTCGGCGAAGGCGGTGACCTCCGCCGTCGGCAGCGGGTAGCGCAGGACGCGGGAGCCCCATCCCCGGATGAAGGTCTCCAGGCAGGCGCGGTCGTTGGCGGTCTGGCTGTCGCTCGCGCAGCTTCCCAGGAGCGCGTCGCGGCGCGCGTCGGTGCTGGTGAGCTCCTGGGCCACGGCCTTGCCCAGGTCATACATGACGTCTATCTGGGTCTGCTGGATGGATTGGTCCAGCCGGCTGAAGCCACCCTTCAAGTCACCGGGCGCGGGAGTGCGCTGGTCCGTGGGGTAGCGGGCAAGGAGGGGGGTGAGGTTCGCCCAGACGGCGTCGGCCTCGTCCGGCAGCGCACGGGCAAGGGAGAAGCGAAGCGAGTTCATCAGCTGCGTCCGGGACAGCCGGGGGAACGGAAGGTCCGAGGGGACGGCGCTCGCGTCGCAGGAGAACTTCGCTGGCGCCGGACGGACGGAATCGGACGTGGGTGGCGGCTCGGGTTCGTCTCCGCCGGTGTGATGGGTCTGCTCGGCGGAGCCAACACAGGCGACCGCGCCAGCGCAGAGAAGCAGGATGCTCACGGAGCGAGGAAGCGTCATGCCCCTGGCTACGCGCGGGGCCGAAAATACTTTCCTGCCCGGTGGGCCACGGGCGACGGTACTCTCGCCGTCACCGCATGCTTGCTCTGCTCTGCGCGTTCTCCCTCATCGTGACCCAGGCCCCGGTGGTGTCGGTATCGTTCGACCTTCGCGCGCTTTCCGAGCAGGACTATCGGAGGTGGGACGCGGTGGAGCTGGAGCGAAAGGTGGCGCTGCGGCTGATTCAGGAGGGCTTCGCGGTCGTCTCCCCACGGAGTCCGGCCCAGCTTCGACTGCGCGCGAGCCGCACTCCTGAAGGGCTGTTGCTCGAGGCCGCCGGGCCGCGACAACGGGTGGAACAGGGCGTCCGGGTGGGACGGGGTTCCATCGCGGAGCTCCATCTGGAAATCGCACAGAAGCTCTCCGAGATGACGCGGGCGGTGCAGCCCGAGCCGGAGCCGCCTCTGCCCGAGCCGGAGCCGCCTCCGCCCGAGGTCGTGCTCCAGCCCTCCGTGGAAGTGGCTGCCGCTCCAGGGCGCTCCGAGCTGGACCTGGGCCTGGGGCTGGGCACGCTCTGGCAAGGACCTGGAGTCGCTCCCCACCTCCTGCTCTCCGTCAGGCGCGGCCTGGGGGCCTTCGGCCTGGAGGCGGAGGCGGGGCTCGGGGTGTCCCGCGATGCGGCGTTGACCGTGTTCGAGGCGCAAGGTGGCGCCTTCTTCAGTTATCGGCACGCCGTGGCGGAGCGCCTGCAGCTCGAACCGGGTGTGGGCGCGGGCCTCGTCCTTCACGCCTTCCAGCTCGAGGACGCCTGGGTGTCGGACCGGACCGGGACCCAGGTCTCTCCCGCGGGCTGGGCCCGGATGAAGCTCCGGTGGCGGTTCACCGAGCAGCTCGCGGCGGAGTTGCGAGTAGCCCTGGGGCTGCTGCGGCCCGTGACGCATGTGCGCGAGGGCGAGACACTGTGGTCGCGGGGAGGCGCGAGACTCGAAACCGGCGCCCAGCTTTCCTGGGGGCCGTAGACCCCAAGGAAAGTTTCTCCCGCTTCAATCGTAGGTTCGCAGGTGATGGATGTCGCGTGCTCTCCACTCCAAGGCTCCGCCCGCCCAGCCTGCCCGGCCTGTGTCATTCGACACGCTCTACGAGGAGCACGCCGAGGACGTCTACGTCTGGGCCATGCGGTATGCGGCCGGTCGCTCAGGCTGGGCCGAAGACGTCACCCATGACGTCTTCCTCAAGGCGTGGGAGCACCAGGCCTGGCTGCGCGAGGAGGATGTGAGGGGCTGGCTTTTTCGAGTCACGCAGAACGTGGCGTTCTCCGCCCTGCGGCGCGAGAAGACGTTCCGACAGCGCATCGCCGACCTCTTGTTTCCGGTGCACTCCGCGGAGACGGAGGCCACTCCAGAGGCGGCGCTCGCGCGACAAGAGGCGGTGCGCAGCGCCACGGCGACGTTGGACCGCTTGCCGGGGCAGGAGCGGGTGGTGATGACCTTGAAGCTCCTGGACGACCTGAGCCAGCGCGAGATTGCCCAGATGCTCTCCCTGTCAGAGGGCTATGTGTCGAAGTTGATCAGCCGCGCCCAGGGCCGTCTGAGGGCGTGGGGATGGAAGGTGGATGATGGCTCCCCGTGACTTCCGTACAGAGCTCCGGCGTGAAGACCCGCTCCGCCGAGAGCAAGGGATGCCACCCGCCGTCCGCGCCAGACTGTGGTCGCGGCTGCGGGATGCACGCGAGCCGAAGCCCGCATGGCGCAGACGTCCTGTGTTCTGGGGACTCGCCGCATCGGCGGCGGCGCTGGCCTTCATGGTGTTCTTCATGCGGGCTCCCTCCGCACGCGCTCTCGGGGGACTCGAGGTCGCGTGGGCCAGTGCCGACCTCATGGTGCGGGAAGATGCCACGGGGGTGGTGATTCAAGGGGGCGAGGCCGCCCTGATGGACGCGGCCCGAGGCATCACCCTCCGGAACCAGGGGCCACTCGTCGTTCGTCGTGAACCCTCCGGCGTGCGACTGGTCAGCGGTCGCGCGGAGTTCTCGGTGAATCACCGCCAGCCCGGTGCGCCCCCTGCCGTCGTGCTCGTGTCGGGCGGCGCCATCGAGGTCATGGGGACGCGCTTCACGGTGGAGGAGAGGGGAGGGGAGGGCACGGTCACCTTGTACGAGGGGGCCATTGCCTTTCGTGGGCTCAGTGGCGGGGTGGTTCCAGTGAGGTTGGGGCAGACGTTGGCGTGGCCGGTGGCCGAATCCGCCGAGCCAGTTCTTCACGAGCCGGTCCTTCGCGAGCCAGCGCCTCCCGAATCGGGACGGCCCCAACCGCTGGCGACGCCCAGCCCGAAGGGTGCTTCCACTCGCGTTCCCTCCCCGCTGGTGCGTGCTCCGAGCGCGGAGGAGGTCTTGCAGGAGCTGGAGGTCCTTCGCGGTCGGCATGAGTTCGAGCAAGCCGCGAGGTACCTCGAGGAGGCGATGCGCAAGCAGCCGGCGGCGACGCGGGAGCGCCTCAGCTTCGAGCTGGGCTCGTTGCTGACGTACCAGCTCAAGGACGCGCGGCGCGCCTGCCCCCACTGGGCCCGGCATGAACAACAGTTCCAGCGCGGGCACTACGCGGAGGCGGTCCAGCGTGCCCGTGGGGCGCTGGCCTGCGAGGGCAAAGACAGCGAGAGCGCGCGATGAACCGGGGGCGCTGGAACCTGCTGTGCCTGGCCGCGGCGCTGACCGCGTGCGAGCCCGCCATCATCGACCATTCACCGACCTCCAATCTGCTCGATGCCGAGTCGGCTTCCCTGGAGACGGGGCTTGGCGCCTGGGTTGCGTGGTACGCGGCCACCGTTTCGAGAGGGTCCACCGCCGCGAGAGAGGGGGAAGCAGTCCTGCGCGTGGAGGTGACCGAGCCGTATGGCTGGGGCGTCCACCTGGACAACTGGCCGGGGTTCGTCGCATCCCCAGGGGCGCACCGCGCTTCTTTCTGGGCACGTGGGACGTCGGAGCGCTCCCTGGTCGCCGAGATGCGGGTCATCTGGCGTGACTCAGGCGGCCAGGAACTGAAGGCGGAGACGCTCTCCAGCCCCGTGCTCTCCGGGCAGTGGGTGCGAACCGTTCGCGAGTTGACGGCTCCGGAAGGAACGCAACGGGTGTCCGTGGAAGTGACTGGCGCCGAAGGTGCCCCAGCCGATGTCATCGAACTGGATGCCCTGGTCGTCCAGGCCTTGGGCGCACGTTGACGCGCGCCTCGCCCGCTCGCCTTGACGCACTTACGACGCAGCGAGCGAATTTGGGGTAGGCACAGGCGGGCACGCTCGCCGCCGTTGGCCTCGGGATTGAGGCGCTCAAGAGGGAGACGTCATGAAGGCATTCATTCTGGACCGCTATGGGAGCAAGGTGCCTCTGCGGGCAGGGGAGGTCGCGGACCCGGAAGTGCGGGAGGATGATGTCCTCATCCAGGTCCACGCCGCTGGTGTGAACCTTCTGGACTCAAAGCTTCGCAAGGGTGAGTTCAAGCTGATCTTGCCCTACCGCATGCCGCTCGTCCTGGGGCACGACGTGGCCGGGGTCGTGGTTCGTGTCGGCGCACGCGTGCAGCACTTCAAGCCGGGTGACGAGGTCTACGCTCGCCCTGCGGACTATCGCATCGGCACGTTCGCGGAGCTCATCGCCGTCCAGGAGAAGGACGTGGCGTTGAAGCCGAAGAAGCTCTCGATGGAGGAAGCGGCGTCGATTCCCTTGGTGGGCTTGACGGCATGGCAAGCACTGGTCGAAAGGGGGCAACTGAAGCCCGGCCAGAAGGTCTTCATCCAGGCCGGCTCGGGCGGGGTCGGTACGTTTGCGATTCAGTTGGCGAAGCATCTGGGCGCCACCGTCGCGACCACGACGAGTGCATCGAATACTGATTGGGTTCGCGGTCTCGGCGCGGACGTCATCCTGGACTACAGGAAGGATGACTTCGAGACCAGGCTGCGCGACTACGACCTGGTGTTGCACAGTCAGGATGGCAAGACGCTCGACAAGTCCTTGCGCGTGCTGCGGGCCGGTGGGCGCCTTGTTTCCATCTCCGGTCCGCCTGATTCAGACTTCGCTGAAGCCATCGGAGCGCCTTGGTTCGTGAAGCTCGTCACCCGGCTGCTGAGCACGGGTGTGCGGCGAAAGGCAAAGAGCCTCAAGGCCACCTATTCGTTTCTTTTCATGAAGGCGAACGGCGACCAGTTGCGAGAGATCGCCGCCCTCATCGACGCTGGGCACATCCGCCCGGTGATAGACAGGGTCTTTCCATTCCAGTCGACGAATGAAGCGCTGTCCTACGTCGAGACCGGACGAGCGAAAGGCAAGGTCGTGATCAAGGTGAAGTAGGGATACGACCTTCACAGGGCACCGGTGCGATACGCGCCGGAACACTCGGTGCGCCGCGCTCGAAGGACGCGGCGCACCGATTCTCCTACCGAGACCGCGCTGAAGTCAGGGCACACCGCCCCAGCGCGGGTAGCGACTCAGAGTCCGTTGGGGACCACTGTCACCGTGCTGGAGCCCCTGTTGGTCAGGATGAGGTCGGGGTACCCATCCGCGTCCATGTCAGCGGTGGCGATGGCGTTGAGGCCAGGCGAGGCGCCGGTCGTGACGACAGGGCCAGCGGTGAAGCCTCCGTTGCCGTTGCCGGTCATCGGGCGGA
>Ga0126314_10000892_pt1 | contig 14140 bp, 11 predicted proteins | sample Plot105B_FD_92535 | JGI IMG/M metagenome (GOLD analysis project Ga0126314, IMG submission 92535) | Serpentine soil microbial communities from UC McLaughlin Reserve, CA, USA - Plot105B | ecosystem: Environmental > Terrestrial > Soil > Grasslands | place: USA: UC McLaughlin Reserve, Lake County...
CGGCCATCCAGAGGTCGCCATCCTCGTCGAGGTAGCCCGTGTCGCCGGTGAAGTACCACCCGTCGCGGATCGCCTTCTCGGTGGCCTCCGGCCTGTTGTAGTAGCCGGCGAACGCGTCGTCGGAGAGCCTGACGATGATCTCACCGGTCTCGCCCTCCGGCACGACCTCGTCGGGGCCCACGTTCGGTTCGGGATCTGCGCGCACCACGCGCAGCTCGGTATGGAAGGAGGCCCTCCCGGCGCAGCCGGGCTTCTCTCGGGGCTTGGGGTAGGTCGAGAAGATGTACACCTCCGTGCTACCGTAGTGGTTTATGAACACGTCCGGCTGGAACTTCTCGATGCACCTCTCCACCAGAGCGCTGAGCATCGAGGCCCCGGCGTAGCTCAGCTTCCGCACGCTCGACGTGTCGTAACGCTCAAAGGCTTCGTGATGCACCAGCTCGTGAAAGAGCGTGGGTATGAGGTACAGGCAGCTGAGTTGCTCACGCTCGACTATCTCGAGGGCATGCTCGGCGTCCCACTCAGGCATCGCGACAAAGAGCCCGTTAAGTGCCAGCATGGCGGTCAAAGAGTGCATCCCCATCGTATGGAAGAGCGGCATCACACCCAGGGTGTGCTCGCCCAGAGCGTAACGGTGCTCCACTATATGAGCTATGGTTGCCGCATACTCCGCTCGCTGACTCCGGGGAACACCCTTTGGTCGTCCGGTCGTGCCCGAGGTGTAGAGCATGAGAGAGATGTCTGTCTCCTCCACCTCTTCGGAAGGCCGGGTATGCTCGGCCGCCTCGACGGCCTCGTCGAAAGAGTCGACGCCCTCAGGCGCGTCCGGCCCGACAAAGAGCACACGTGGATCGGAGTCGAACTCGTCTCTAACCGACAACACCCTCTCGGCCGTAGCCTCCTCGATGACGACCAGACGCGCCTCTGCGTCGTTGACACAGAACTCGATCTCGCCGCTCGTCCAGCGGAAGTTTATGGGCGTGTTTACAGCGCCCAGCTTCTGACAGGCCATGTGGATGGCACAGTTCTCCTCGCGGTTCTTGATTACCTGGACCACTCGATCACCCTTGCCCACGCCTAAGCTTCGAAGCGCGTTGGCAACAGTGCTCACCCTCTCGTCCCACTCGGCGTAGGTGTAGCGGCGATCTCGATCCACGATCGCCGGGTTCTCGGGGTAGCGGGCCGCGGCAAACTCGAGCATGTCGCGAAGAATCATTGTGCATCCTCCTTCCGTTCGTGAACAGCCGAGTACAGCGCGCTCGGCTTGATGGGTAGCTCTCTAATACTCAGGCCCAAGGGGCGCATAGCGTCAGAGACAGCGTTGGCGAGGGCCGCGGGGGCGCTCATCGAGTTGCCTTCCCCCAGTCCTTTGGCCCCCAGCAACGAGAAAGGGGATGGCGTCTCGAGGTGATCGACGGTCAACCGCGGCGTCTCCGTCGCCGTCGGGCAAAGGTAGTCCATAAAGCTGCCGGTGACGAGCTGCCCATCCTCGTTGTAGCGGAACTCCTCGTAGAGGGCACCGCCTATGCCGTGAGCTGTGCCTCCGTAGATCTGGCCGTCGACTATCATGGGGTTCAGGATCCGCCCGGCATCGTGTACCGTGACGTAGTCGACTATGCGGATGTCGTAGGTCTCCGGGTCCACCTCCACCACCACGACGTCCGCGAGAAAGCCGTAGCACGCCGACGAGTCTATTTGATCCTCTTCATTTGGCGGGGTCGTGACCTGCAGGGAATAAACCCCCGTCTCGTACAGAGCCGGGTCGATCTCCTCGGGAAGGGAGGAGGAGTTCCAATGGGCGGTGCCCGCGGCCGCACGGAGCGGGATGGAGTTTTCGGGGTCATCGCGTACCGTAAAGACTCCGTCCTCCAATTCGAGCTCCTCTACGTCCGCATCAAGCAGGTGAGCGGCTATGCGTGCCAGCTTCGCGCGCAGCTTTCGAGCGGCCATAGCTACCGCACTGGCCGAAAGCGGGGCGAAACGACTCGAGTACGATCCGGTGGTGATGCTCCAGGGCAGGGCGGAGGTATCCATCTCCGCTATGACGTGCACGTGCTCCGCCGAGACGCTGAGCTCGTCCGCCACGATCTGGGTCGCCACGGTCTCGTGTCCTTGGCCTTGCGGGGTGCTCGTCAGCCGCACAGTCACTTTCCCGCTCGGATCCATGCTGATGGTGGCGAAGTCGGTACAACCCGACATGCCGCGGGCCCGCTCTTCGTGGGGTTGAGCGAGGGTCACGTAGCCCATGTTGGTGCCCGAAGGCTCGACGACCACCGCGATCCCGATGCCAAGGTACCGGCCCTCCTCCCGGGCGCGTTCCTGCTGCTCGCGCACCTCCCGGTACTCGCTAAGCTCCAGCGCCCGATCCAGGACGGCCTCGTAGTCGCCGCTATCTAAGATGCTCCCCAGGGGGGTGTGGTAGGGAAACTGATCCGCCCCGACCAGGTTGCGCGACCTTAGCTTGGCCGGGTCCAAGTTTAGCTCTTCGGCGGCCAGGTCCATGGCTCGTTCTAGGGGGAAATATAACTGCGGGCCGCCGAAACCGCGGTTCAGGCCCGTCGGGGTCTTGTTGGTCATCACCGAGAGGGTCTCCGCTCGTACGTTCTTTACGGCGTAGGCCCCCGTGAAGTTGCCGAAGCAACGGTACATCGTGGCGGGCTCCGGCGACCGGATGTACCCGCCTACGTCGTCGATAAAGCGGTAGTCCAGGCCGATCAGCTCGCCGTCCTGGCGAAAAGCCGCCCTTACATCGGCCACGCGGGCGGTACCCGAACTACTGGCGAGCAGGTGCTCTACACGGTCCTCTATCCACTTCACCGGTCGTCCGAGTTTACGGCTCGCGAGGCCCATAAGCGTCATGTACGGATAGACCGCCGACTTGATGCCGAAGCTGCCACCGTTGTCGGGGGGGACGACAAAGCTCAACCGGTTCTCTGGGATATCCAGAGCGCTGGCCACGACCCTGTGCAGGATAAAGGGCCCGTGGAAGTTCGACCATATGGTCATCGAGTCCTCGGACTCCTCGTAGTTTGCGATCACCCCGTAGGTCTCGATGGGGGTGGAGCTGTACCTGTGGAGCTTGAACTTGTCCTCGACCACGACGTCGGCCTCCGCGAACGCCGCGTCGGGATCTCCGAACTCGAAGGTCCTGTGATTACCCGCGTTGGATCCCACCTCGTCGTGCAAAAGGCAGGCGTCCGGTTCCAGCGCCTCTTCCGGATCCAGGACCACGGGAAGAGATTCATACTCAACCTGGATCAATTCGGCGGCGTCCTCTGCGAGGTACCGATTCTCCGCCGCCACTACCGCCATCGGCTCCCCCACGTAGCGTACCCTGTCTATAGCCATCGAGTAGTAGTTGACGGGAACGTTCACGGCCAGCGGAAACGGCTTGGACAGCTCCTGAACGTCGTCACCGGTGAGCACGCCAAGGACACCCGGTGCCCCTTCGGCATCGCTCGTGTCGATGGAGACAACCCTTGCGTGAGCCTGCGTACTGCGCAAAATGGCGGCGTGAGCGATGTTTGCCACAGGCTCGAGGTCGTCGACGAACCGTCCCTTACCAGTCAGTAACCGTTGATCCTCTACCCGTTGCGCACTCTGGCCAACCAGCCCTCGAGCCTGCTCTTCTTGCCTCGGAGCAGTCTCCACTCTTCTCCTCCCGTTTCCCCTAGGTTTGTTCCCAATAGAGAAACATGTTTCTCAAAACATGTTTTCCTCCACCTTAAAACACAGGGTAATGTCTCCCCTATCCTTGGTCAACCTAGGGAGTTGACTGAAAAGGCAGCGGTAAGCTCGACTTTAAAAGCATAAGAGTGCTCTATGCTTATGCGGGGGCCTTGATTGTTTCATCGTGGCCACCGCTAACGACACATTGAGGCGAGCAGCATACTCTTTACAGTGCAGAGGCATAGGAAAGGCTTTCGCTATAGGAAACCTAGATCGATGGAACCGCGAGATCGAAGGCCCAGGAGCTTGAGTCGTTGTACCTCGCCCTTCGCGTCCTCGGCTTCTTCAGCAACGGGCAGCCCGAGCGAGGCGTTACAGAGCTTGCCCGAGATTTTGCGGTCAGCAAGGCCACCATCTACCGCGTTATACAGAGAGGCAGGGGTGAAAACCTTCTGCCTCTTGCCCAACACTGCCTACAGCATCGGTCATAATGGTTGACCCGATATACCGTCCTCACAGGTGTCTAAGAAACCCTGGTTCTGTGGCTCGGACTATCTTCTGACAGAGGTGTTCGGAATAGGTTTCATGCTTCTACGATCGTCCCCGGGTCAATGATTTTGACCGACGCTGTAGCTGCTTGTTTATGGTCCTGGCTCCGGAAACCCGTAGCGGATCTCGAGCATTAGTACCCCTCCTTCCGACCGCCAAGGCCCGTGAGGCATTCCGGGAGGCCGGCAGGCATACATGCCTGCTTTGAAGGTACTCTCGAGGCGGAGGTCGGTGAGGTCACCCTCCACTATAAATACTTCCTCCCAAAAGTCGTGAGTAAAGGTGCCGTTGGGGCTTGAATCCACGCCAGGCTCGAAGCGCAGGAGGCGTGTGTAGTCGCCGTTGTCCGGATTATAAGACAGGATCTGCTCCCAGATCCCGTCTACTTCGCCGCCCGCGGGACGCCACTCGCCTTGGGGCACGTGGAACTCGTATTCAGGCTTGGGCATAGCGTTTCCTTTCTAGCAGGTGAGTCTGGCGCCCTGCTTCCATGCAGATAGGCCTTACCACCAGTACGGAGTCTCCCTAACTTGCACGTGTAGGTCCTGGTAATTGCCGGTGTAGAACAACAGCGGAGCCGCGTCTCGGTAATCTAGATACTCTACCTGGCCGATGTAGAGGGTGTGATCCCCTGCAGGATGCGCGTCTACCACGCGACAAGCCAGGTGAGCCACGGATCTCTCCAGCAGGGGCAGGCCTTCGTGCCAAACGAAGGGGACCTCCAGATCTTCCTGCGGCTGTCCCGCAAAGTGCTGAGAGAGCGCTCGCTGCTCCTCGGCCAGAATGCTTACCCCGTAGCGGTTGGTTTGCGAGAGCAACTGGTGCATTTTGGTTTGGTTGTCTATCGAAACCAGTATCAAGGGCGGCTCAAGGGAAACCGAAACAAAGGCGTTGACGGTGACGCCATGAACCTCTCCCTCATGCACAGTGGTAGTCACAGTTATGCCACTAGCAAAGCGTCCAAGCGTTTCACGAAAAGCTCGCGGGTGGATCCCGCTTTGTGTACCCCCATCTACCATGTTCTCTGTACCTCCACGTTCTATGCTCACGAGCCTTCCCCATACACTGCAACCGTTGTGGCAACAGGACTACACGTCGGTGTCCAATAGCTCTTGTAGGACGGGAGGGCTGTTGGATCAGGATAAGGGTCCGCACAGGCAACCTAACGGCCACAGCCACACCCGTTCGAGAGGCCTTGCCCTCTTTGGGATTCAAGCTTGCCCCGTTTTGCGACCACCTCCCCTTCTCTCTCTACAATCCTTTGCTAAGCGTTTCGGCAGCAAGGTACATCGACAAGACGTTGGTGTAGCATTCCCGCAGCCTTTCAACGGTAGCTGTATTCACTCAGGTCTACAGGTCTAGGCCAACGCGCTGACAGTGATTGCTTAGCCCTGGGTCGGCACCTCCTCTTTCGCATCAGCCAGACCGTAGCTTTCGAGGAACGATTCTACGAGTTCAACAGGCTCATCGTATCCATAATTCCTGTAGGCGTACCCCTTGGCGACGTAAGGCGCTCCAGCGTAGAAGAGCTCGTACTGATGGTGCCGCCCGGCGAACTCGGAGCCGACGAGGTCCCAGGCCAGCTTGAAGAGCTTGATGCGTTCCTCGGAGGGTACGTCCGGGGACTTCACGTAGCGCTTGATGTCGGCCGCAGTTTCTGGGTTCACAAGCTCCTTGTAGGAGGAAGGAACCTGGATCACCCCCGCGCCGACTATTTCCCGCAGCAGATGGAGGACGCGCGGGTAGAGCTCCGATTGGAGCCCCATCGCGCCGTACAGGAAGCGGGGGTTCGGTCGGGCCACACCATTATCGTCGACCACGTGGCTTGCCTCAGAGGCTAGCACCATTCCCTCCACGATAGCGGCCAAGGAGGCGAGATCTCCCAGCTTCTCTTGAACGGACGGGATCGAGTCAATTTGGTTCGTGGCAGCCACCTTCCTGGCTACCCCTATAAGGAACTTCATCTTGGTGATCAGGCGTATCTGGGCCTGATTGTTGCCGAGCACATGCGCAGGTGTCTCGAAGAACTGGTTCCTGACCAACTCCACGTCCCGGTAGACAAATACATTCTCCCACGGTACGAACACGTCGTCGAAGACGACCAGCGCGTCGCTCTCGTCAAAGCGGGTCGAAAGAGGGTAATCGAAGGTGCTGGGCTGGTCTACAGCGTACGGTCGCCGGCAGTACAGCTTCAGGCCCGGGGTGCCGATCGGAACCACAAAGGAGAGGGCGTAGTCCTCGTCGCCCGGCTTGAGGGGTTGGATGCAACTGACAAAGAGGTAATCTGATATCGGGCCGCCGGTGTCGAGCATCTGAGCCCCTCGGACGACGATGCCGTCGTCCCTCTCTTTGTAGGCCCCAACCTGGGTGAAGGCGTCTTCCTGGCCCTGCGCCGTTTTGCTCCTATCGACCTGCGGCGGGATGATGGTGTAAGTTACGTAAAGGTCCTCGCGTATTATCGTCTGGTAGAAACGTTTGACGTTGTTGGCAAAGGAGTCGTTCGCCCTGGCGAATACCTCAGGGGCGCTGGCGAAACCCGCCATGAAGTTGCCCACGTGGTCGGGGCTCCGGCCCAAAAGCCCCTTCGTTATCTCGGCCCACGATAAGATAGCCTGACGCCGCTGCTTAAGGTCATCCAAGTTACGCGGAATCATGAAAACCTTGTTCGCTTCGACCCCCGTCTCCGGATCGGTGAAGATCATATCGTTGGACGGATCGAGAGCCGTATCGTACAGGGAGGCTGTCGTGCGGACGACTCCGCTGAAAGCCGGGTGTTCCGCAACACCGCGAACTTTCTCACCATTGATGTAAACTTGCCGACCATCGTCCAAAGACTCGATATACTGGCTACCGGTTCTCACTGGGTTGCCTCCTCGTTTGCTTCCTACTCCTCATGGAACAATCTCCTTAGCACGCTTCGCCTGGTAGGCGTAACTGAGGCGTCGCGCACTAGTCGGGTCGTACAACTCAATGCGATAGTGGTCACTGAAGACGAAACCATCGGTGAGCAGCGGCACGGTGCCCAGAAATACTGCGGCGCCCTCCACCCTCTCTCGGTTTTTCTGTCCAAACGTCTCTATGATTTCAGGAACGGGCATCAACGCCTCCAGAGCGGCCTCTTGGTAGAGCACGTCCTGACCGTCGACGCTTGCCCAGGTGCGTGCAGTAATCTGATCCCACTGCCCACGAACTTCCTCGTAGGGCCAGACTTCGGTGGAGACCGGTTTGGGGCAAGCTTTTTTGCTCTCCCCTATGTCTACGCGCTCCAGGTCGCGTGCGGTATGGTCACTCCCCACGGCCACATACCATCCCTCGGGTAAGCAAAGCAGCACGGGCTCTACCTCGGCCGAGGTTTCTGGAGTTGGAACCTCAATGGGGGTAGCGTGGGTGAGGAGATCCGGAGCCAGCAAGTAGAATGAGGGTACCGACTCGGGTGCCTGGATACCTTGATCAACAAGCTCTCGGATGTGCTCGTCAACCGCTGCCTTGTCTCTGCCGGTAAATCCGGCAATGACCAGGGTGCGAGGCGAGAAGGAGATGGTCTGATCCGTTTCGGCGACCCGGAACAGCATGCCTCTAACCCCCGTTCTCGGCAGCCGACGTTAGGGCTTCGGACTGCCGACTGCCGTGCTTACCTAACCGCCGGTCCTTCAGGACAGGAAACTCCTCGCGAAGGTGGTGCAACCGGTCCATGTCAAGCTCTGCTAACAAGATCTGCTCCCCCGCGTCCGCGCGGGCGATTACCTCTCCCCAGGGATCCACGACCATACTATTGCCCGCCAGGGTCGTGCCCCCCTCCTCACCCGCCATGTTGCACGCCACCACGTACATCTGGTTCTCGAGGGCTCGAACCTGGTTCAGCACTGCCCAGTGGTCTAGTCGTTCCATGGGCCACGCGGAGGGCACCAGCACTACCTGTGCCCCAGCGTCGACGAGTCCCCTGTAAAGCTCGGGGAAGCGCAGATCGTAGCAGGTTGTCGCGCTCATCGTCCCGATGGCGGTCTGGGCTACGGTAACTGAGTCCCCGGCCGTTAGCAGGTCAGCCTCCTTCGAGCGATACCCGAACACGTGCATCTTGCGGTAGGTCATGAGCAGTGCACCGTCGGGGCCCACAAGGAAACAGGTGTTATGAAACCGGCCCCGCTCTGCCCTTTCCACAAAGCTGCCGCCCAAGACGAACGCCCTCCTGCGCACAGCAACCTCTCTTATCGCTGCGATAACGCCGCCCTTTAGTGACTCCTCCAGGGATTCGGACTCCTCTTTGTATCGCTCGAACCGGAAGAACCCAACGGGCCACAGCTCCGGTAGCACGATCAGGTCCACCGGGGGTAGCTGGTCAATCAAAGAAACCGCGTGGTTGATTCGGTCCTTTTTGGTGCCTTCCCCAGGAGAAGCCATCTGCACGCAAGCGACGGTCACCGTATCCGTTGGATGGCTATTCAAGAGCTTCTCCCGCCAGCTTGTTCTTTGGATTCAGCCTCCGAAATCAAGCGGCGCTCTTCGGCCTGATCCTCCTCTACATCTGTCTGATAGGTCTCCGTGATCAGAAAGACCGAGACTAACGTGATGGCGCAGATCGCGGCCATGTACGCCGCGACCGAGGCCGAAGTGCCCGTCGCCGCAAACAGGGAGGTGGCGATGATCGGTGCCAGGGCACCCCCGAGCAGTCCCCCCAACTGATAGCCTACGGAGGCTCCGCTGTAGCGGACCCGCGTGCCAAACATTTCGGAGAAGAGAGCTCCCTGTGGACCGTACATCATGCTAAAGAAGATCTGGTAAACCAAGCTAGCAATCAAGATCAGAACCACGACCCCCGTATCGATGAGCCAGAACCCGGGGAAGGCCCAGAGCCCCGTGAGCACCGCGCCGAGCATATAAACTCCTCGCCGGCCAAATCGATCAGAGAGCGCAGCGAAGAACATAAGGGCGGGAACCGTCACGACGGAGGAGATCAGGACAGCCGTTAGCATGCTGCTGTTGGACACGCCCAGTGTATTTGTGCCGTAGGAAATGAGATACGTGACCATCACGTAATATGTCCCGGTGATAGCAATATTTGCCCCCGCCGCCAACGCCACCCCCTTAGGATAGGTGCGGAATACGTCCAAGATCGGCAGCCGAGCCTCGGTATGGGTCTCCCTCACACGTTCGAATGCCACCGTTTCCTCGATACGCAGGGCTATGTAGAGCGCTATGCCTATGAGTATAAGGCTCAGTAAGAACGGCACTCGCCAGCCCCAAGCAGCAAACGCTTCCTCAGAAATCGTCGCTGCGACTATGAGGAAGACCACGTTCCCCAAAATGAGCCCTGCCGGGACTCCTACCTGTGCGAAGCTGCTGTAGAAGCCCCGCCGGCCCCTGGGGGCGTTCTCCGCGATCAAGAGTAGCGCACCACCCCACTGGCCGCCGATAGCAAGCCCTTGGGTAAGACGCAAGACGGTAAGCAGTATAGCTGCCAGTATCCCTATGCTGGCATACGTGGGCATAAGACCTATGAGCGTCGACGCTATCCCCATTACCAGCAGTACGGTGACCAGTGTCTTTTTACGGCCAATCTTGTCTCCTAGGTGGCCGAAGAGTACGCCCCCGAGCGGCCGCCCTATAAACCCGACACCGAAAGTGCTGAATGAAAGAAGTGCCCCGACGGTCGGGCTCGCCTCTGGGAAAAACAGCTGGGGAAAGACCAAAGCAGCCGCCGTGCCATAAGCGAAGAAGTCGTACCACTCAATAGTAGTCGCTGAGAGGCTCGTCAGCGCTATCTTCATGATGGATCTTCTCTGTGTCGGAGCCTCTTCCCCTGTTGTGTCCATTGGTTCTCCTTCCGCTCTGCAGGTTTTGGCCCCTACCTAGTAAGAAGTTGTTCCTGGAGCTTAAAGCGCATCGTCTTCCCGGATCCCGTCCGAGGAATTGCGTCGGTTATCACCACCTCATCCGGGACCTTGTAGCGGGCAAGGTACTCGGAGCAGTAATCTAGTAGATCGTCGGGTTCGAACTCGGCCTCGTCTTTGGGGACAACAAAGACAACCGGCACCTCGCCGAGTTTCTCGTGCGAGGCTCCAACTACGGCGCAGTCGGCTACCGTCGGGTGCTGCGCCACCACTTCCTCGACTTCAACCGGCGCAATGTTCTCTCCGCCCCGGATAATGAGCTCTTTGATCCGGCCGGTAATCTTGAGATACCCATTCTCGTTGCTGCACGCCAGGTCTCCGGTGCGGTACCAGCCATGATGCAAGACGTTGCCCGTCTCTTCGGGGAGGTTGTGGTACCCGAGCATAACGTGAGGGCCTCGAACCCACAATTCACCCTCTTCTCCTGTACTAACGTCAGCTTCGGTCTCCGGATCAACGATCCGTACAGACGAACCGGGCACCGGTAGCCCGCAGTACCCCATTAACCGGGTCCCGGTCAACCAGTTCTGGGTCACCATGGTCGATGTCTCGGTGATCCCGTAACCATCGAGCAGAGGGACGTCAAAGGCTTCTTCGAAGGTCTGGTTGAGGTCGGCTAACATGATGGCCCCGGCCGACTGACAAGCCCGCAAGTTATCGGCCCCTAAGCCTTCATCTCTCGCCTCCTGAAGTAAATAATGGTACATGGTCGGTACGCCCAGCAGCAGCGTGATGGGTTTTTCACGCAACAGCTTGAGCGCCTCTCTGGTCGAGAACCTGGGCATCACGTACTCGGTTGCCCCAACCGCAACGGTTGCCAGAACGGCAGCGTTCAGGGCGTAAGAATGGAAAAGCGGCAGGGGCGAGAGAATGTAGTCCTCGTCCGAATAGCCGACGATCGGAGCCCAGCAGGCCGCCACAACCCAAAGGTTATTGTGCTGGGAAAGGAGAACGCCCTTGGGCCGTCCCGTGGTTCCAGAAGTGTAAAGCATGAACGCTGGGTCGTTCATGGGTAGATCGTCGGCCGCCGAAACCAGGGGTTCTGTGTCGGCCAATGCTTCGTACGCCACGGTTGGGGCATCGCTCGCGGAAGCGTCTCCCCCCGCGACGATGATGTGTTCGAGCTCGGGTAAATCAGGCGAAAGGTTAGCGACAAGGTCGGCGTGCTCGGTATCGGTCAGCACCACACGAGCGCCGGAATCCGAGAGCATGTAGGAGACCTCGTCGTCGGTAACCTGAGGGTTTAAGCTCACGGCGACCCCTGAGGCTCGGACTATGGCAAAATAACTCTCGACGGTTTCGACGCTGTTCTCCATGAAGATGGTCGCTCGATCGCCTCGTGAGAGACCCATGTCGCGCAAGTGGCCGGCCAGGTTACCCGTGCGAGTAAACAGATCCTTATAAGTGACTGAGCGGTGCGGGTCGCAGAAGGCGGTTTTGTCGCCGCGCTCCTGAGCTTGGCCGGCAAGGATCTCAGAAACCGGGCGTATCAGCTCCGTTCGCAGCATCGCACTACCTCTCAGGGAGAGGAGACCCCGAATCCAGGTCTGACCAAAACTCGCTTGCGAGTGAGCGTCGACGTTCCCACAGCTCGTTCTTCGCCGTGAAAGCTTCCAAACCCTTACCGGGTTCGGCGTCCGGTATCTCTGGCGTCGACTTGGTCCAATTGACGGCCGACGTGATGACCTCGTTCATTGCTTCAAACGCCAGCGCCGTATGTATGTCTGCGTCTGCGTTCTTGTTAAGAACAAACTTCAGTTGGCGAAGCGTCTGCTGGTTCTTTACCAGAAGCACCTCAATCAAGCGGTCAACCTCGGAATTAAGCTGATCGTCGGGTACGGCTCGGTTAAACAATCCCCACTCGACGCCCCTCGCCGCCGATTGCAGAGCGCCGATCATGTTAATCTCCTTCGTCCGGCGGCGACCGATTAACCGAATCATCCGCGTGGTGCCACCCCAGCCGGGCGTCATGGCACTATCGACCTCTGGCATCCCCCAACGACAACTCTCCCCTGCGACCACGAAGTCGCAAGCCATCGTTACCTCTAAACCGCCGCCCAGCACGAGTCCTTCTGCGACCGCGATCGTGACCTTATCCAAATCCTCAATGGTATTCGCAAGCCGTTGGTAGAAGCGAATGCGGCGCATCACCTGGTTGGGATCCCCCCAGGCTCCCTCCGCCATCTCGACAAGGTCGTCACCCACCGAAAAGTAGCCACCCGCACCTCGGAAGACGACGATGTTCAAACGCTCGTCGGCCTGGGCCTCCTCTACAGCGGTTACGATTTCGTCCGACAACTTAACAGACAGCGGGTTCATCAGCTTGGGTGGATCCCAAGTGATCACCGCCACTCGACCATCGTGAGAACGCTCAAAGGAAACCTCTTCGTACTTGTTCACGGTGTCTGCACGAAGCGCAGGAACAGGTACTGGTTCAGTCATGCTGCTTCTCCTTTCCCACTTACCAGCTAACTATCGCTAGTTCGTAACAAACCTCATGATATCAGAAACCAGTTTATGTCCGTTAAGCCCCTCAAATCTCCGTCGCCGCCAGCCTGCCGCGAAGGACCTGAAGGGCTTCGAAGAGGTAATAGTCGCCCCAGATAAGCTCGTGGCGCGTCGCCAAACCTATGTGCTTGTTATAGCAACCCTCGGTGAGGATGCCGGGAATCCGCGCGTCGTGAGCTCCGGTGGGGGTCAAGTAGCCCTCGACCAACGCTCGGATCGTCGCCCGGGCAGCATCCTGGTACCGGGCCTTGAGATCGCCGTCTGAGACGAGCTCGCCCAACTTAAGCAGGGACGCGGCCGCAATGGCTGTTGCCGAGGTGTCGCGCTCAACGTCAGGGATGTTGGGGTCCCCGAAGTCCCAGAAGGCCACCCCGTGCTCTGGTACGTGGTTCAACCACCAGTCCGTGGCCCGCAAGGCGGTTTCTAAAAACTCTTCGTACTCGGGCATCCAGCGGGCGGAGAGCGTGTAAGCGAGCATGCACCACGCCTGTGCCCGCGCCCAAGTGCTGTTCTCGGAGTATCCCTTGTGGCTGTACCGGCGGCCTATCTTCCCCGTATCGGGGTCGAAGGACGCCGACTGGCCCACAGACGCGTCGTCCCGAACGCAGAACTCTATGTGCCGCTGCGCGTGCCTTGCAGCAGCCTCTCGATACGACGGGTCGCCCGTCTTCTCCGACGCCCAACCAAAGAGCGCGGAGATAGAGCCGACAGCGTCAATGCTAGTCTCCTCGTCTCCCACGTCCGAGGCCTCCTCGGCCTCTGTTCCAAGGGGTATTACCCCAGCCTCCGGGTTGTACAGGCCCATCAACCCTCGTGCGCCCTCGAGCGCAACCTCCTTCGCCCGTCCGTCGCCAAGCAGGATCTCCCCGAGCGCCGCCCCGTAATAGAACAGGAAGCTGCGGAAAACAGTGTTGGACGAAGCGCGCAGGCGCAGCGCCTGACACCACCTTGTGGCCCATTCTCCGTAGCGCTCCTCTCCGGTTACCTTGCGGGCGATCCCACAGCTCGCCGCCCCAGTGTCCCCCCGTCCAGTCCCCCTGAGGCGAGGTCTCCCACTCCCCGGTCTCGGGGTCGGCGAAGTTGGGAAACCCTTCCGTTACCCGCCGAGCAGTGTCATCTATGCGCTCGAGCATCCTCCGGCTGCCATCGACCCAGAGCGAACTCTCCACCTCATTCATTCTCGATCCTCCTTTTCCATCGCCCGTAAATCCAATTTTGATGACTTTAGAAGGCGAGTCAACCTTTTAGGATCCATAACGAAAAACGTAAGCAAACAAGCGAGACAGAGTCTTAACTTGCGACCGACGCCATGACGCCCTTCATACTACACGCGTGTTTTGACCGCAATCTGACCGCAACTGGGTGTCTCTCCCTGTCCCTACCTGTCCGTTCGAAGGCCCCAAATCCCCTATAAAAGTGCGGTTTTGTCTCCCCGTGTCCCTCCGTGTCTGCCCTTGTCCTTGAGCAGGGCGGACTCAAAATCCGGTGAGGGCAACCTCGTGTGGGTTCGAGTCCCACCTCCGGCA
>Ga0126314_10000894_pt1 | contig 14108 bp, 9 predicted proteins | sample Plot105B_FD_92535 | JGI IMG/M metagenome (GOLD analysis project Ga0126314, IMG submission 92535) | Serpentine soil microbial communities from UC McLaughlin Reserve, CA, USA - Plot105B | ecosystem: Environmental > Terrestrial > Soil > Grasslands | place: USA: UC McLaughlin Reserve, Lake County...
AGGGCGACGGATTCTACGTGAATGGAGTCAAAATCCGTTTCAAGGGGACGAACCGACACAGCTTCTGGCCCAGTTCCGGTCGAACCCTCAGCAAGGAGTTGAGCATCTTGGATGTCAACCTGATGAAGGAAATGAACATGAATGCCGTGCGGATGTCGCATTATCCGCCGGACCAGGATTTTCTGGATGTTTGTGATTCCATCGGTCTTTATGTGCTCGATGAGCTGACCGGCTGGCAGGCGAAATACGATACACTTGTTGGGCGAAAACTGGTTAAAGAACTGGTGGTTCGTGATGTGAATCATCCTTCCATTATTTTCTGGGACAATGGCAATGAGGGCGGATGGAACAGGGGGCTCGACAATGACTATGCTTTATATGATCCTCAGAAGCGGGTGGTATTGCATCCCTGGGAAAAGTTTAATGGTACAGATACCAAGCATTACCCTGATTATGATTACATGGTAAAATCGGCTGCATCGGGTCAGGAGGTCTTTTTCCCGACAGAGTTCATGCACGGATTGTATGATGGTGGTGCCGGAGCGGCACTCGACGACTTCTGGGCTCAGATGGTGAAGCATCCGCATGGAGCGGGTGGTTTTATCTGGGTATTTTCTGATGAGGCGATCATCCGTACCGATAAAAACGGGATATATGATGCTGATGGCAATCATGCGCCCGACGGAATTGTTGGCCCGCACCGGGAAAAGGAAGGTAGTTTTTATACGATCAAAGAGATCTGGTCGCCGGTATATATAGACCTCAAATCGCTTGATAAAGGGTTTAACGGACAGATTCCGGTGGATAATAGGTATAGTTTTACCGGCCTGGATCAGTGTACATTTAAATGGAAGCTGGTAAAGTTTCCTGCTGCGCACGACAAAACAGGGAAGGCTATTGTAAAGGCTACGGGTATTCCCGCGGCTACTGATCTTAAACCGGGAGAAAAGGGTATTCTTGATCTGAAACTACCGGGTTCATGGGCTGGAAATGACGCCTTGTACCTGTCGGCATATGGCCCTGATCAAAGGGAGCTGTTCACCTGGAGCTGGGCGATCAAATCACCGGCTGTTATTAATGCTGGCTTGGATATTGCAAAAACGGCTCCGGTAAAGGGCAAATCGGGTGTTAGCGCCAGCGTTCCGGCAAAAAGGAAAACGGGCAGCGCAGGGAACGCTCCGGCAAAGGGAAAAACAGCCGTTATAAGCACAGAAACGGGTGAATCGTTGTTGGTAAAATGCGACGGACTGACGTATTATTTTGATAAAACGACTGGGTATCTGCAAAAGGTGGTTAAACCTTCAGCTACTGTTTCTTTATCCGGAGGGCCGGTACTGGCCGGGCTGAAGACTAGTTTGAAGCAGTTTAGCCATAAGGCCATTGAAAATACCTATGTGGTAGAGGCCGCTTATGAGGGTGAAGGTGAGTTGCAGGTTAAATGGACCTTCCGTGCAGGGCAGCCGGTAAAGTTGGAATATCTGCACTCCCAGCAGGGAGAAGCGAACTTTACGGGAATCACCTTCAATTATCCTGAAGAAAAGATCAGCGGGATGAAATGGTTGGGACAGGGGCCTTACCGGGTGTGGAAAAACCGCCTGAAGGGGCAGCAGTTTGGTGTTTGGCATAAGGCTTACAACAATGCCATCACTGGTGACAGCTGGGGTTATCCGGAGTTTAAGGGTTACCATGCGCAGGTGAACTGGGTGGTGATCGAAAACAAGGAATCGCCTTTTACGGTGTACACGAGCAATGAAAATATGTATTTACAAATGCTGCGTCCGGAAAGGGAAATGGCTGCCCTTAAAAATAACAATGTGGAACCGGCGTTTCCGGAAGGCAATATCGGTTTCCTGAATTCCATTAACGCAATTGGAACCAAGTTTCAGGATGCTAAGGTGATGGGGCCTCAAAGCCAGAAGAACCAAAATAATGGGGAACTGGTAAACGGTACGCTTTGGTTTGATTTTATCCATTGATAACAGCACAGTTCATTGATAATTGCCCAATTCATTGATAATGACACAGATTATAACAACATAGATCATAACTACACAGATTATAACAACTCAGATCATAACTACATAGATTATATGAATCAATCGATTATTACAAAAATATGCGCTGCTCTGTTGCTCTTGCCTTTTTCTGGTTTTTCGCAGGCCGGGCCGCTAAAGAAAACAGGGTTGCCGCTGCCGATGACATTGAAGGTAAAACAGATTGCCGGAGATTTGCAGGCACCCACGGCTATTGCTTTTCCGGGTAATGGCGAGGTATGGATAACGGAACAGACCGGAAAGATCCGCGTGCTGAAAAATGGTAAGCTGAGTGCAGTTCCTGTGCTTGACCTGGGCAGCAAGCTGCCCAAAATGAACAATGGCTATGAAGAACGGGGTTTGCTGGGTATCGCTCTTCATCCTAAGTTCAGCAGCAACAAAAAGTTTTATGTGTTTTACAGTACGCCTTCTGCACAAAAGTTTAACCATACGGATGTGGTGGCGGAATATAAGCTATCTGCAAATTCCGGAACGGCTGATCCGAGCAGCGGTAGGGTAATACTTACTGCTGAAAAGCCGGATGGTAACCACAATGGTGGTTGTATTCAGTTTGGCCACGATGGGTATCTGTATATTTCATTTGGCGATGGCGGCGGGCAGGGGGACAAGCATGGTGAGTTTGGCAACGGACAAAACCTGGATACATGGTTGGGTAAGATCCTGCGTGTAGATATCAATGCCGATTCTGGCTATGTAGTACCAAAAGACAATCCTTTTTACGGCAGAACTGATGCGAAGGCTGAAGTATGGGCTTATGGTTTCAGAAATCCTTACCGGTTTTCTTTTGATAAGGCTTCGGGGTTGCTGTTTGCCGGAGACGTTGGCCAGGATCTTTGGGAAGAGGTAGATATTGTGAAGAAGGGCGGTAATTATGGCTGGCGGTTAACGGAAGGTACGCATTGTTATAACCCGGCTACGGGTTGCGACATCAGTGGAATTACTATGCCTATTGCAGAATATAACCATAGGGAAGGTGTGAGTGTTACGGGTGGTTATGTTTATAATGGTAAACAGATTCCGGCTTTAAAGGGCAGGTATCTTTTTGCAGACTGGACTGGACCTGTTTTCTACCTGAAAAAGAATGGGGCTGAATGGCAGCGGGGCCGGGTTACCTTGAATGGTTTTCCGCAGGATGCTAAGATAACGGGATTTGGTGAGGACCCTTCCGGAGAGCTTTATATGTTAAGTAATCCGGACACCGGACCGGAAAATACCAAAGGGATGGTCTTTAAGGTGGTTGCTAAGTAATTGTTATTATTAGCCCGTTGAACTGGTTTTTCATTTCCGGTTTAATGGGCATTCAGATGATGCAGTTCTGTATCGAGTACAATGGTTTCAAATTCGGCGATGGGGTATTTGCTTTCAATGAGCTTTAATAACATCTCAACCGCAATCCTTCCCATTTCGAAGGCCTTTTGTCTGACATAGGAAATGGAGGGCTCCAACAGATCGATCACGTCGGAGTTGGAGAAGCCGGCGATCCTGATCTGCCCAGAGTCGAAGTTTAACTTTCTGAGTGCTCTGATGCAGGATATGCTGATTCTGTCGCTGCTGACGAATATGGCATCGGGCTTATCATCCATGGCCAGTAGTTCGGTTAGCAGGTTTTCAACCTCCTGATAGTCATTTCCACCTTTAACGCAATTTTTTACCAGGTCTGTTCTGAAGTTTATATGGTGGTCTTCCAGTGCTTTTTTGTAGCCCGAAAGGCGTTCGTTGGTAATCGACAGCTGTGGAACATTGGCCAGTACGGCAATTTTTTTACAGCCCGCATGGATGAGGGATTCAGTGGCATTGAAAGCACCGCTGAAATTATCGGAAGTGACTTTGTAGGTGTCTATTTCTTCAATGATCCTGTCGAAGAATACGATGGGAAGACCTTCGTTATGCAGTGTTTTCAGAAAGCTGTAGTCGGAGGTGCCGGATGACATGGAGATCAGCAGGCCGTCTACCGAGCGTTTTGCCAGGTGATTGGTATTGATGAATTCTCTTTCTGAGGAGTCGTGCGTCTGGGAAATGATGGTATGGTACTTTTTTTCGTAAGCTATGGATTCTATGCCTGCGATTGCCTGTGAAAAAAAGCTGTTGGCCAGCTCCGGAACTACAATGCCTATGGAATAGCTGCGTCTGTTTTTCAGGCTCAGTGCGATTGGATTAGACTGATAATTGACTTTTCCGGCATATTCCAGAACTATTCTTTTGGTTTCCGCACTGATTTCATAGCCATCGCGCAATGCCCGGGATACGGTCGAATTGGAGAGATTCAGGGCGGTGGCGATGTCTTTAATGGTAACTGGTTTGTACATGCTGGTTTGATGGGGAAATAAAAATAAACAAAAACCCTTTGATGAAAGAATGATGGATACATAGAATGCTTACATTTGTATTTTATTTGGTGAGCTTCCGGTTCATTAAATGTGCACAGTGTACTTATCCAATGATTTCAAACAATAAACATCGTTTTTTTTTAAGTCTGTTTTTCTTTATATCGGGCTTCAGCTTTGCCACATGGGCGTCGCGTATTCCGACCATCAAAACTACTTTTGGATTTAACGAAGCGGAGCTGGGCAGCATATTGCTCGCGATGCCGGTAGGTTCTTTAATTGGCTTGCCGATCTCGGGCTGGCTGGTTTCCAAATACAACAGCCGCGTTCCGCTTACTGTGGGTTATGGGCTTAACGGGCTTTCGCTTGCGTTGATCGGTTTTGCGCACAATACTTTCAGCCTGGTGCTGGCCATTACACTTTTTGCTTTTACCACCAGGATCTTCAATATTTCAGTAAATACGCAGGGACTCACGCTGCAGAAAAGATTTGAAAATAAAATTCTGGGCTCTTTTCATGGTTTCTGGAGCATTGGCGGCATCGCGGGAATCGCATTGTCGACGCTTTTGCTGACGCTCGATGTAGCTATCCAGTATCATTTCCTGAGCGTTGCAATCCTCATGGTTCTGATCAGCATCTATTCTTACCGGTTCCTGCTGAAAGGCGATCGCTCTGAAACGGGAAACAAGCTGGTTTTGAGTAGGCCGGATCCATATATTTTCTACCTCGGTGTAGTGGTGTTTTTGTGCGCGATCTGCGAAGGGGGGATGTTTGACTGGAGCGGTATTTATTTCCAGGAGGTGATCAAGTCTGATATCTTTACTTACGGGTACCTCATCTTTATGACTTTTATGGCCACTTCAAGGTTTCTTTCCGACATCATCATCGGGCGTTTCGGCATGCCAAGGACTTATATCATGAGTGCGGCCTTTATCGTACTGGGGATTTGTATGGCTATTATTTTTCCGACCTTCTGGACGGCTATGATCGGATTTTCAATGGTTGGCTTTGGTACAGCTTCTATTATTCCGATGTCTTATGCGCTGGCGGGGGCATCAAAAAAATACTCTCCGGGTATGGCAATTTCTATTATTGCTACCTATTCAATTACAGGTATGCTGCTCGGTCCTCCGCTTATTGGATACCTTGCGCATGCATTTAACCTGAGAGTATCTTTTGTAATCTTTGCTTTGTGCGGAGTGCTGCTTGTTCCGATCACCAGGATGTTCTTTAGCCATCAGGCTAAAATTGACCAGCCGGGTTAGACTAGCGCAGATTCTGATAAAATGAGTGTTAGCTATTTGAGTTAACGTAATTAGGGTCTTCGCCCTCATTGTTTTTATTCAGTTCGGCGTCTCTGAATTCTTTATACTCACGGGAAACGTCGTTTGCTTTATTTTTTACCTTATCGACAATTTCGTCTCTATAACCCATCAGGCTATCTCTTCCGTTACTGATTGTGCCTTTCAGTGAATGGATTCCGTCTTTGACGTTATCTGCAAGGTCTAATGCTTTGTCGGATATTTTTTCTCTTGTTTTCTTTCCACTTTCAGGGGCAAATAACACACCAAGTACTGCACCTACTGCAAGTCCCGCCAGTAATCCGATTACTGCCGCGGATTTATCGCCCGAATGGCCTGACAGGCCAGACAAACGACTGTTTATTAATTTCTTGTAATTCATAGTCGGTATTTTTGGTAATCAGTAACATATACCGTACCAATGTGTTATTAAATAATCTTATTTTTAGAATTTCACATCTGAATAATTCTATATCGAAAAGTTTATGCTGCGATTTCTTTTGTTTATGCTTTTTCTCAGTCTGGTTCCGTTACGGGCTGCGCTGGCTCAGTATATCCACCCGGACAGTACTTCAAAGGCATCTGCAGTGCTGGAAAACAGAAAAAAATTGTTGTTGGCACAGTTGAAAAAGGGGCATACGACAAAAACCATAGACAGTTTGCTCAGGATGGGCATGTGGGAACAGGCAAAGCAATTGATTAATCTGGATCATGCGCCATCTGATGCTGAATACCAGCTGCTCAGTGCCGATTATTCTGTGGCAGTTAATGATTTCAAAAGGGCAGAAGAATTGGTTAATTTTGTTGTGGCTAAGGATAGTCAGAGCGAAAAGGGACTTTTGCTGAAGGCTTACCTGGAGATACAGGCATGGCGGTTACCCGCTGCCGCAGAATTTGCGTTGAAGGCTAAGCGGCATCATCCGGCGAGCGAGGCTGCCTCGCTTATGCTGGGCAGGGTAATGCTCCTGCAAAAGAAATATAAAGAAGCCATGGCCGTGGCAAAAGCTTTGCAGGCTGTTAATGTGAACAATGCAGGGGCTTACCTGCTGGAAGCGGATGTGTATTTCTGGAACCAGCAACCTGATAAGGCTGAAGCGCCATTGTTTAAATCGCTGGAACTTGACCCTTTTAACGCTGATGCCAGGTTTAGCTATGGTTATGCAATCTGGCGCAGGATAGATGCTACCCAGCTCAATGCGATGGCAGCTCAGTGGGAGTTGGCATTGTCTATCAATCCGCTGCACTACCAGACGCACTGGCATTGGGGAAACGGACATACTAACCTTACTTATGCGGATTATGCGGGTAACGATGATGATGAAGTCAGGAAGAGGCTGGACGCCGCAGATGTTTTGGCGGGGAAAAATGACCTTGACTCTGCAGTTGCACTGACCCGGGAGGCAGAGCGGCAATATCCGGGCTCTGTTTTACCGCTTATGCATAGGGCTTCTGTCTATTATAATTCCTTTAATGAGGATCGTCTGAATCGGCTGGAGCTTGCAGAACAGCTTTTCAGGGAGGTTTTGCGCAGGAAAAAGCATTACGGTCCTGCACATAACGGCCTGGCCGCGGTGATAAAATCAAAGCGGATCCCGTACCTGGCTGCCTACGACAGCATTGCTGCTTCGCTGAAAAATACAAAGATCAAAGATATGCGTAATTTCCTCAGGGTATTTCCTGACGTGGGTTATTATGCGGGTGAAACGGTAAAGGCTATGGTTTGGAATCAGTTGTATACTTCGGTTGTATATTTCCCCTTTTTATCGAGGCTGGGAGAGTCTTTCCGGATTCCACCGCTGCACCGGGACTTGGCCATCACCATGAAGTTTCCGTCTTTCAGATCTATGACCACCTTCGACAACCGTCAATGGATGGACATCAGAGGGGTTGGCAGTGGTGCTGCTGCCATTGAGTATGCAGAAAAAGGAGCTTTTATGGAGCGCAATGTGGTGCTGCATGAATATGTGCATTTGTTTCATGGCGCTGTGCTGACTGATGCAGAGAACCGGAAGATCAGGTCTTTATATTATAAGGCGATGAAGAACGGCAGGACCCTCGATTATTATTCGCAAAATAATGAGAGTGAGTATTTTGCACAGACCTACCCGGCGTATTTTGAGCCCGTTAAAGTACACCCTCAGGATTTTAAATCCATGAATACCAGTAATGACCTTATGGGAAAGGATCCTGAAATGTATGATTTTCTGGTTAAACTTGTGAAAAAAGAAAAGGCTTATCTGGCGGGTGATGAGCAGGCAATGGCGGCTAATTGGGCAGAGGTCTACGTGAAATTGAGCTATAAGTCTGGGAATTCCGAGAGATCTTCCCGTTACCTGGATACCGCAATGACCTACGATTCCGGATATCTCCCTGCTTTTTTAAGAATGGCACAGTTGAAACAGTTCAATAATGATCTTCCTGGTGCCGAACGCTGGCTGAACAAGGCAAAGGCAATTGATTCTGCTTATGCGCCCATTTACGTGGAGTATGCAAATCTGGCGTCGGCAAGGTATGCCGCTAAACAGACAGACCGGAAAACCGCTTTGAAAAGGCAGGTTATGTATTTAGAGCGATCGCTGAAACTTGAAGGTGATTTACAGGAACTGGCAAGGCTGAATCAATTGCTGAGGGAACTTTATTATCGTAACGGAATGATTCCGGAGGCCATAAAATCGGCGGATGCCTATGTGAAGAGCGGTGCGGTGGTTTCCACGTACCTGCGCGACAGAAAGGACGATGCACGTGCGTTTTCGGCATTGTTGAGGTCTGAAACGGGTGAACTTCAGCAAGTTGGTACGTTGGAAAAACTGGTCATGCAAAAGCCGCAAAACTTTGAATACAGGAATATGTATGCCGATGTGCTTGCGAACCGGAAAGAATATTCAAAAGCGATTGAAACGCTTAAGGAAGCTCAGAGAATACTCAGGGCTTCCGGAAATGCAAGAAGTGATTATGACCTGAGGATTGCCTCTTTTTACGGTGCGCTGTATCAAAATGACAGCGCTGCTACCTACCTGGCGCCTTTTCTGAATGGGGGCGAACTGGTCCGGGGGGCAGATCAGTTGCGATACATCCGTCTGCTGATCGTGACCGGACACCGCGCTGAGGCGACCCGCCTGCTAAGACGGCAGCCGGCTGGCGGTGATCCACTTTACCTGGCCGACTATTACCGTACCCTTGGCAATTTGAAACGGGCCGAAGGTCTAAGCAAAGCGGCCAGAATATTCTATATGAAAGCCAGAACATTCAATCCTTATTTCTTGAAATACAAGTCTGTCTCTTTGTTGTAATTTTTTACGTTTTCTATACCGCAAAAGCCATTTTTATAGCTACTTTTGTAGTGTGTATTTTTTACACTAACTATTGCTTAATCCTGATAGATTATGAAGAAGAGTTTGCTTACTTTAACCCTGGGCGGGCTGGGGATCGGAATCACAGAATTTGTGATGATGGGACTGTTGCCTGATATTGCTAAAGACCTTGAAATTTCTATTCCACAGGCGGGGCACCTGATATCTGCTTATGCGTTAGGTGTTGTTATCGGAGCGCCTTTACTGGTTCTGATTGCCGGCAGTTATCCGCCTAAAAAGATCCTTATCGTTTTGATGATGATGTTCACAGGTTTTAATGCGCTGTCTGCTTTCGCACCTGATTATACGACGATGTTCATTGCACGTCTGCTTGCCGGACTGCCACATGGTGCTTTTTTCGGTGTTGGTTCCGTAGTGGCCAGCAGACTGGCCGACAAGGGGAAGGAAGCGCAGTCGGTATCATTAATGTTTGCAGGTCTAACGGTGGCCAATGTACTTGGTGTTCCGCTGGGAACATATATCGGACATAATTTTTCATGGAGGTATACCTTTGTGATCATTGTTATAGTGGGTATTGTTACCTTACTGAGTTTGAAGGCATGGATGCCGGCCCTGCCAGCGACTAAGGACAGGGATCTGGGTAAGGAACTTAATTTTTTCAGAATGCCTGAATCCTGGCTGATCATTCTGATGATCGCTATCGGAACAGGGGGGCTTTTTTCATGGTACAGCTATATTGCGCCTTTACTTACAGAGGTTTCCGGATTTTCTGCTGGTAGCATCACTTATATACTGGTTATAGCGGGTGCCGGAATGATGGTTGGTAATTTCATCGGAGGTAAACTTGCCGATCAGTTTTCACCGGCTAAGGCTACCATTACACTGCTGATTGCCATGTCTGTTTCTTTGCTGGTTGTACATTATGTGTCTGGTAACCAGATTATGGCATTGATCATGACCTTTGTAACCGGTGCGATTGCCTTTGCTGCTGCTTCGCCCATTCAGATGCTGATGATCAATACGGCTAAAGGTTCGGAAATGCTTGCTGCTTCTGTTAGCCAGGCCAGTTTCAATATTGGTAACGCATTGGGTGCCTTTCTTGGAGGGTTACCATTGCTTGCGGGCTATGATTATACTTCGCCGGTAGCGGTTGGCTCTATAATGGCGCTTACCGGTGCTGTGTTTGCCTGGATGCTGATTGCCAGGACCAGCAGGGTTGGGAAGTTCGCACTTTCATAGTGTTTTAAGATAAGATTGCTAACTTGCGGCTTAACAAGTTGCCTTGCTTTTTTCCATATTTCAGATCATATGTTCAGCGCTTTAGTAATGTGATAATGCCGGATGCTGATCAACTGCTTCGGGCCTTCTGGAAATGAGAATTACCAATGCTGCGCATCAGGAATATGTGGGGCTTAGCTACACAGTATGGTATCAGAATATGGATCAAAATGCAAAGCCAGGTTACGCAGATAACTCATGAGAAGCAGAATCCCTGTCCATAAGCTTACCGACCGCTCAATTGACGGGCTCGAAATCATTCGGTTCAACAATGCTGAAGGGATGGATGAGGGTCGGGCTCCGGTAGGGGCACATCGTGATGATCATTATATTTTTATTTTTCAGGAGTCTGGTGAGAGTTCTTTTATGCTCGATTTTAAGCCCCTGCAGGTAAGCGGGGCGGCGGTAATGTGTATCTTTCCCGGTCAGGTGCATCAGGCGATAGCTCCATACCATGTTACCGGTTGGTTTCTCGCATTGGATACCATGCTGGTAGCCGAGGAATATCGTAAGGTATTTGAGCAGTACCTCTTGTCTAATGATCCGATCATGCTGGACGACCGGCAGAGGGATAGTTTAAGTAGTTGTATGGCGCTGCTTTATGAAAAATACCAGCATATAGATGGGCCAATGAACAAACAGATCGCTTATTCACTGGCTACATCTTATATTGGCATGATTGCCTCGGGATACCTGCTCCAAGCGAAGGGTCAGGATACTGGAAATTCCAGGCCTCAGCAGATCAGCGGGCAGTTCAGATCGTTATTGCTGCTCCATTTTAAATCTGTGAAGTCTCCTTCAGCTTATGCGGAGATGATGAATATCTCTGCCGCTTATCTGAATGAGGCGGTTAAACGTATAACAGGTTTTACGGTAAGCTACCTGATACAGCATGAAATTATTCTGGAAGCTAAACGCCTCCTTTACTACACTGACCTGAGCATAAAAGAGATCGCATTTGAGTTGGGTTTTAACGATCACACTTATTTTTCACGGTTGTTTACGGCTACCGTGGGTTGCTCTGCCGGGAGGTTTAGGGCTGCTTGCCGCAAATAGTCCAACAGTTGCCTTTGATCATTCATTGTGTATTGAGGCTATTTCCTGTTGTTTTGTAAGATAAAACAACGCTAATATGAATTTTTTGAAAAAGAAAGCACTCGGAATGCTGGAAAAGCAATTTTCCAGGTCGGCAAAGGTCTTGGAGGTTCGCGCATGGAATCCTTCAACTTTTTACGAGATAGATCTGCACATGCCTGATGTTGATATGAGTAAATGGCAAAGCGTACAGCACATGAAATGCAAGGTTGCGGAGGCTACTTACAGAGATTATACGCCGGCGCACTGGGATGCGGAAACACAGACCTGTACGCTTTTTATAGACGCGTCGCACGACGGTTACGGCAGTAAATGGGCGGCTAGCCTTTATACCGGTGATCTAATCATCTATTTAGGTATATCCACTACGTTTACCAGGCCTTTATCGTCGTCACTGTTCTGTCTGGGAGACAGTTCGGCAATCGGACATTTCCTTGCACTGGAGCAACTGGCGGGAAAAGGGAACCTTACCGGTGCACTGGTTATTAAAGACCCGGCGCACAGAAATACATTTCAGTCATTCTTCGATTCGGCTTTGCAGGCGATTCCTCAGAAGGCTGCCTCGAATATTGACAATCTGCACGACTGGCTGATCGAGCAGTCTTTGGAAGGCGGAGCTGTTTACCTGGCGGGAAATGTGCCTATGGTTGTAGAACTGAGAAAAAAGATCAAGGCGCTGCCAGGCTTTAACGGACCTGTAAAAGTACAGGGATTCTGGTGGTAGGGGTTTTCGGTTTTAAGGATTGATCAGCTTCAGAAATTTATCTACGTCCTTTTCGTTGCTGGAGAAAAAGGTTAGCTTTCTTTCAGGGCCAAACAAATAGAGGGATGGAAATTGTCTCGGGTGAAATAATGGAATGAATACCCGGTCTTTGTCTCTCAGTATGGTTACATTTTTTAAAGCTGCTAATGGTTTGGCATACTTATTTACATAATAGTCGATAGATTGGGGTTCATCCTGGGTAACCAGGTAGATGTTTACTTTCCCAAGTTCAGCGGTTTTTTTAGAAAGGTGTGCGCCGACACGCTGACAATGCTCGCAGGTTGCATCAAAAAACATGATGAGTGATTTCTTTCCCTTTGGAATCTGATCTGTGGAGAAGATCTTGCCGTCGGTTTTATAAAAAACTGCTTTTGGCAGGTCGGTTCCGGGTTCGAGTCCTTGGGCGTACGATAACGAAGAAACAACAGTGAGGATCAGGGCCAGGAATAGTCTTTTCATAATAGGATTCTGTTAAAGATGCAAATATCGATAATGATTTTTACATTAAAAACTTTGGAGGGCGCTCACTATAAGGTTGTAGTAACAATACTGATATAAAAAGCTGGCTTATTTTATGATATAACTTTTTAGATTTGTTTGCACACAAAGAAACTGTTAACCAACTGCACTGCCAGATATGAAACGTTATATATACGCCTGTTTAGTCCTTGTCATCTTTACTTTATATCAGTGCCAGAGCTATAGGAAGGCTTCAGAAAACAGACCGGTTAGAACATCTGCCGCAGATCTGGCAGCTTCACCGGTTGTTCCGGCCAGTGAGTCCATTGCTAAAATGCAGTTAGAAGAGGGATTTGAGATCAGTCTGATTGCCTCAGAACCGCTTGTTACTACGCCTGTAGCAATGTCATTTGATCGAAAGGGCAGGATGTGGGTGGTTGAAATGAACGGCTATATGCCCGATACGCTCGGTACCGGAGAGGATCAGCCCAATGGCAGAATTGTGATTCTGGATGATAAAAATAAGGACGGAATTTTTGATCAGCGTAGAATTGCTATTGATTCTTTGGTTTTGCCCAGGTCTATTTGCCTTATAGAAAATGGAATATTGGTGGCTGAACCCCCAAACCTGTGGTATTATGAGCTTAAGGATGATAAACCGGTAAAGAAGACACTTGTTGATCCTAAATACGCAACTGAGGGAAATGTGGAACATCAGCCGAACGGTCTGCTGAGGGCTTTGGATAATTGGATATATAACGCGAAATCCAGTAAACGCTACAGGAAGAACGGCAGCCAGTGGCTTATCGATGATACCTATTTCAGGGGACAGTGGGGGATTAGCCAGGATAATTATGGCCGCTTATACTACAATGATAATTCTTCAAATGTTCAGGGTGATTATTTTAGTCCGGGTTTCGGATCCACCAACAGGAACCAGAAAAGTGTGGCCGGATATTATGAAAGGACGGTACCAAATAACCGTACTTATCCGATCAGACCTACACCAGGGGTGAACAGGGGTTATATGCCGGGTACACTTGATGACAGTCTTAAACTGGCCAATTTTACTGCGGCGTGTTCTCCGCTGGTCTACAGGGCTGCCCTTTTTGGCAGTGCCTATGATTTCAATGCTTTTGTGGCCGAGCCCTCGGGCAATCTGATCAAAAGAAATATACTTAAGGAAACGGGGTATGTGGTAAATGGCGAACAAGCATATAAGGGCAGAGAATTTTTGGCCAGTACGGATGAGCGCTTCAGACCAGTGAGCTTGTACAACGGCCCGGATGGGGGCTTGTATGTTCTGGATATGTATCGTGGGATTATTCAGCATAAAACATATGTTACACCATATCTCGCCAATCAGATAAAGATCAGGAATCTGACTCAACCGCTTTCTTGCGGAAGGATTTACCGGATTGTACCCAATGGTAAGAAGGCTGTGTCTGTCTTGATCCCGGATAACCCGCAACAACTGGTTGCGCTTTTGGGAAATGCGAATGGATTTGTGCGGGACATGGCCC
>Ga0126314_10000896_pt1 | contig 14098 bp, 16 predicted proteins | sample Plot105B_FD_92535 | JGI IMG/M metagenome (GOLD analysis project Ga0126314, IMG submission 92535) | Serpentine soil microbial communities from UC McLaughlin Reserve, CA, USA - Plot105B | ecosystem: Environmental > Terrestrial > Soil > Grasslands | place: USA: UC McLaughlin Reserve, Lake County...
CCCATCCAATAGCCGAGGCTGACGAATTGCGCGGCCCGGCGGCGGATGTTGGAGAGCGTGATGCCGCCCAACAGCGTTTCGCCCTGCTCATCGGGCAAGAAGACGAAGAAGGTGTAGTCGGTCCCCTCCTCCGCCTCCTGCCGCGCGCGCCTGACGCGCATGGAAAAGACGCGGCGGCTGAGATCGGCTTCCGTCCAGCGCGGCTCGAAGGGTTTTAGGAAATCATGACTGCTGCGCCTGAGGTGATACCAGGCCGCATAGTCGCGCGACTGCGGCAGGCGAAGCGCGACCGTGGGGCCGCGCAGCAGGATCATGTGTTCCGGCGACGACCAGGGCCAGAACATGGCTCAGCGCTGCAGCGTCTCGCCGATGCTTTCGACATCGGCAAGCCGGCTGATCGGGCCGATTCCGGCGAGCGTCGGGGAACCGGCGGTGAATATCTGCTCGGCGACCTCCTGCACGCGCCGCGCCGTGATGCGGTTGATGCGCTCGACCGTCTCTGCCATGGCGATGGGGCGGCCCCAGAGGATCTGCTGGCGGGCCAACTGGCCGGCGCGGGCCGAGGGGCTTTCGAGCGACATCAGGAGGCCGGCGCGGATCTGGTTGCGCACGCGCACCACTTCCTCGTCGGTGATCGACTCGGTGGCACGGCGCAATTCATCGAGGACAACGGGCACCAGTTCGGACACCTCATCCTCGCCGGTCGCCGCGGCGACGCCGAAGACGCCGCTATCGGCAAAAGCCCAATGGAATGCATAGACCGAATAGCAGAGGCCGCGCTTTTCACGCACTTCCTGAAAGAGGCGCGAACTCATGCCGCCGCCGAGAATCGAGGCCAGCACCTGGGCGGCGTAAAAGCCGTCCGAATTATAGGCGCGGCCCTCGAAGCCGAGGACAATATGGGCCTGTTCGTGGTCCGAGATCAGCCGCTCTTCGCCACCCTTGTATTCGGCGCGCTGGGGCGCCGGCGCCCCGCTCGGCGAGAGATCGCCAAAGCGGTCCCTCGCGACGTCGACCAGGCCTTCATGATCGACATTGCCGGCCGCGGCGATGACCATGTGGTCGCCCACATAGTTGCGGCGCATATATTTGCGCACCATGTCGGGATTGAAATCGCGCACCGAATCCACGGTGCCGAGAATCGTGCGGCCGATGGGCTGGCTGGGATAGGCGGCCTGCTGGAAGAGATCGAAGACGTGATCGTCGGGATTGTCCCGCGCCGCGCCGATCTCCTGTACGATGACCTGCTGCTCGCGCGTCATCTCGGCTTCGTCGAAGGTCGAGTTCTGCAGGATGTCCGAGAGGATATCGGCTGCCAGCACGACGTCGTCCTTGAGCACCCGGGCGAAATAGCCGGTGTGCTCGATCGAAGTCGCGGCATTGAGATCGCCGCCGACATTCTCGATGGTCTCGGCGATTTCAAGCGATGTCCGGCTTTTCGTGCCCTTGAAGGCCATGTGTTCGAGCAGGTGCGAAATGCCGTGTTCGGCCTTGCGCTCGGAGCGCGCGCCGGCCTTCACCCAGACCCCGAGCGAAGCGCTTTCGAGATGCGGCATGTCGTCGGTCAGCACCACCATGCCGTTCTCGAGAGTCGTCGTCTGTACCGTCACACTCGTCCTCCTGCGTGGGTGGTGGGGCCTTCGGCCTCTTCCACCCCGACTGGTCTTTCAGCGCCCTTGACGGGAAAGCGGGACCGCCTTCCCAAGCGCAAATGGCTTTCAGGCCGCGCGGCTGCGCGACCCGATGAACTCTTCGATTTGCCGCTGGTCATTGGCCAGCACCTCAAGGCGCTCCTGGCGCTGGTAGAGATCGGCAAGCCAGGCGGGCAGCGGCGGCTCGATGCCGCTCGCGGCTTTCACCGCCGCGGGGAATTTTGCCGGATGCGCCGTCGCAAGCGTGATCATGGGCACTGCGCCATGGGGCAGGCTGCGGGCCACGGCAACGCCGACCGCCGTATGGGGATCGAGCAGATAGCCCGAAGTCTTCCAGGTCTCGGCAATGGTGCGGCTCGTCTCGTCCTCGCCCGCTGTGCCGGCGGCAAATTCGGCGCGAATGGCGGCGATGGACTTTTCCGGCAGGTCGAAGCCGCGCGACTGCTTGAGCGCAGCCATCATGCGGTTGACCGCATCGGCATCACGGCCGGCGCTTTCGAACAAGAGGCGCTCAAAATTGGAGGAAATCTGGATATCCATCGAGGGGCTGATGGTGGGGGCGACGCCCTGCATCTCATAGCGGCCGGTGTCGATGGTGCGGCGCAGGATGTCATTGGCATTGGTGGCAATGACCAGCCGGTGGATCGGCAGGCCCATGCGCTTGGCGCAATAGCCGGCGAAGATGTCGCCGAAATTGCCGGTCGGCACCGTGAAGCTCACGGGACGATGCGGCGCGCCGAGGGACACGGCGGCGACGAAATAATAGACGATCTGGGCGACGATGCGGCCCCAGTTGATCGAATTGACGCCCGAGAGGCGCACGGAGTCGCGGAAGGCATGGTTGTTGAACATCGCCTTGACCGCGTCCTGGCAGTCATCGAACGTGCCTTCGAGCGCGATATTGTGGACGTTGCTGTCCAGCACCGTGGTCATCTGCCGCCGCTGCACTTCCGAGGTGCGCCCGCGCGGATGAAGAATGAAGATGTCGGTGGTGTCGCGGCCGCGGAAGGCCTCGATGGCGGCCGAACCGGTATCGCCCGAGGTCGCGCCAACAATGGTGGCCTTGAGGCCGCGTTCGGCGAGGATATGGTCCATGGTCCGGCTGAGGAACTGCATGGCCACGTCCTTGAAGGCAAGCGTCGGCCCGTGGAACAGCTCAAGGACGAAATGATTGGGCTCGAGTTCGACCAGCGGGGTTACCGAGGGGTGGAGGAAGCTCGCATAAGCGCCATCGACGATTTCGCGCAGTTTTGCAGCGGGAATTTCGTCGCCGACGAAGCGACCGATAATGTCATAGGCGACATCGGCATAGGGCTTTCCGGCAAAGCCGGCGATCTCGGTGGCGCTGACCTGCGGCCAAGAGGCCGGGACGTAGAGACCGCCATCGGCGGCAAGGCCGGCAAGGACCGCATCGGAAAAACCAAGCGCCGGCGCCTGGCCGCGCGTCGAAACAAACTGCATCGGGGAGAAGAGCCCTTCTAGAATTGTTGCAACCTAGTGAATGCCGCGCCGCGCCGCAAGGTTTTGGCGCTTCATGCCACTGGGTCGGGCCGCCGGCCGCGCTGGTGAAGCCAGAAGCCGAGCATGACGAAGCCGACTATGGCAAAGCCATACCAGGTCAGGGCATAGCCGAAATGATTATTGGGGAAGCTGACGACCGTCTCGCCGCCCTGGGGCAGCTCGCCCGGAGCGCCGGCCGGCAGATCGACATAAAAGGGCGCAATGGGGGCGAGAGCAGGATCGACCATCTGGGCGAGCCGGGCGGGATCGCGCACCCATTCGATGCGGTTGGACATGTCCGCTTCCGGCGTCGCCATGCCGGCAGCCTCTGCCGAACGGAAGACGCCTGATATCGTCACAATGCCGGGATCGTCGCCGTGGAGATCGCCGATGGCGGCCGTCTCCTGATATTGCTGGGGCACGAAGCCGCGATTGATAAAGACTGTGCCGCCGCCCTCAAGCACGAAGGGCGTCACCACCCAATAGCCGGGGCCGGCATATTGGCCCTTGGCGTCCGACAGGCTCGTAAAGACCGTGACGGTCTGCGTGTACCTATAAGCACCAGTCAGTTCGACGGGCTGATAGACAAGGGCCTGCGTGTCGAGGCTGTCCCACTGGTCCTGAGGCGGAACGGGCATGGGCGCGGCGGTGAGCCTGATATCGACCGCCGCGATCAGCGCCTCCTTTTCGGCCAGCCGCTGCATCTGCCAGGAGCCCAGCCACAGGCAGGTGGCGCAGAGCGCCAGCATCAGCACTGCGAAAAGCCAATCGCCCCATCCCAGTTTGCGCCGCTCGCTCATTGGTGACCCTCATGGGCATCGTTGCTGAACTGGAGATTGATCAGGACGCCCTTGAACGGTGGCAGCAGCAGCAGGCTCAGGATGATCGTTGTCGGGATCCAGAGCACCAGGTGCATCCAGGGCGCGATCGGCCAGAGCGCACCGACGACCAAAGCAAGAATGATGACGATGGGTGCCACGAGGAAAATCACGAACACCGCCGGACCATCGCCGCTATCGGCAAAGGCAAAATCGAGCCCGCAGCGTTCGCAGGCCGGCGCCAGCTTGAGATAGCCGGCAAAGAGCTTCCCCTCGCCGCAACGCGGGCAACGGCAGGCAAGGCCGCGCAGGATTGGATTGGGTCGGCTCATGAAAGGTCCCGAGACGAAAAGGGGCGCAGCCAAGCCGCGCCCCCTTTGCATGAAAAGTCGAGCCCTAGTGGCTCAAGGCCACGCCCCAGCTGCCCCACACATAGATGGAGGCAAAGAGGAAGAGCCACACCACGTCGACGAAATGCCAGTACCAGGCGGCAAATTCGAAGCCCAAATGGCGCTGCGGGGTGAAGTCGCCGCGCTCGGCCCGGATCAGGCAGACGGCCAGGAAGATGGTGCCGATGAGGACGTGGAAGCCGTGGAAGCCCGTGGCCATGAAGAAGGTTGCGCCATACATGGTCGCGCCTTCGCCGCCAAAGACAAAGCCGGCATGGGTGTATTCGAGATACTGGACGTAGGAGAACAGCACGCCAAGCGCCACGGTGAGCGCGAGGCCCCGGCGCAGGCCCTTGCGGTCGTTTTCGAGCAGCGCGTGGTGCGCCCAGGTGACGGTGGTGCCGGAAGTAAGGAGGATCAGCGTGTTGAACAGCGGCAGGTGGAAGGGGTCGAACAGTTCGACGCCCGCCGGGGGCCAGTGACCGCCGGAGGCGGCAACGCGGGCATACTGCTCGATGTCATCGAGGCGGAAAAAGCCGTCGAAATAGGCCCAGAACCAGGCCACGAAGAACATCACTTCCGAGGCGATGAACAGGATCATGCCATAGCGGTGGTGCATCTGCACGACCGGGGTATGATCGACGCCGTTATTGGCTTCCTTCACCACATCCGCCCACCAGGCGTAGAAAGTGTAAAGTACGCCGGCAAGGCCCATGAAGAAGACCCAGGGGGTCCATTCCTGCATCCAGAAGACGGCGCCCATCATCATGACGAGCACCGCGGCCGACATCACGAATGGCCAGGGTGACGGCTCGACCATATGGTAGTCGTGGTTCTTTTCAATGGCGGCCATGCTCAGCTTCCCTCATTGTCTGAAGCGTAGAAGGTATAAGAGAGTGTAATCTCTTTGATGGTGTCGAGTTCGGGGTTTTCGTCGAGATCTGGATCGACGAAGAAGACGATCGGCATTTCGACCGTCTCGCCCGGCTGGAGCGTCTGCTCGGTGAAGCAGAAGCACTCGATCTTGTTGAAATAGACGCCCGCCCTATCCGGGGTGACGTTGAAAATCGCCTGCCCGGTCATCGGTTTGTCCGAATGGTTGGTGGCGATGTAGTTGACCGTGTCGACATTGCCGATCCGGTCGGTGATGGGCGCGGCAGCCTTGACCGTCCAGGGCAGTGAGGATTCGATATTGACGTCGAACCGCACCTTCATCTCGCGGGCGATGACGCCCTTGGGATTGGCATCGGCAGCCTGCGTAGTCCCGCCATAACCGGTCATCTGGCAGAAGAGCTGATATAGCGGCACGGAGGCGAAGGCGAGACCCGCCATGCCCGCGGCAAGGCCGCCGAGCATCAGGGCGATGCGGCCATTGTTCTTGGCCGAACGGGGCGCTTCGGGAGATTGCGTCACCACACTCATCACAGGCCCCGATCGAACAGAGCCGGGCCCATCTTGACGATGGTCAGCACGTAAAAGGTGATGGCAAAGAGTGCGAGCGCACCGGCGAGCGCGATCGAGCGACGGCGGCGCACGCGCTGAAGTGCGGCATCGGCGGCGGCTTGATCGACGACGGGCACAGTCTTGTTCTCGCTCATGCCAAGAACCCTCCGACGCGGTCGACGAAGCTATCGGCGAGCAGGCCGAGGAAGAGCACGAAGAGGTAGCTCAGAGAATAGGTAAAGAGCCGACGGGCTGCCTTGCGCATATCGACATTGGTCGGCGCGCGGAGAAGGCGGACAGCAAGATAGACGAAGCCGGCGCCGGTTGCAGCGGCGACGAGGCCATAGATCCAGCCACCAAGGCCGAGATAGATCGGCACGAAGGCGGAGATGGCGAGGATCACCGAATAGATGAAGATCTGGCGCTTGGTCGACGTTTCACCGGCGACATTGGGCATCATGGGAATGCTGGCGGCGGCATAGTCGCCCTGCTTGTAGAGCGCCAGCGCCCAGAAGTGCGGCGGGGTCCAGAGGAAGACGATCAGAAAGAGCGAGAGGCTTTCCCAGGTGATCGTGCCGGTCACGGCGGCCCAGCCGATCATGGTGGGGAAGGCGCCGGCCGCGCCACCGATGACGATGTTCTGCGGCGTCGAGCGCTTGAGCCAGATCGTGTAGATCACGGCATAAAAGAAGATGGTGAAAGAAAGAAGCCCCCCGGCGACCCAATTGGTCGCGAGACCGAGGAGGCTCACCGAAAAGGCAGAGAGGGTCAGGCCATAGGCCAGGGCCTCGCCCTTGGTGACGCGGCCCGAGGGGATGGGCCGGTTCTGCGTGCGGCTCATGATGGCGTCGATATCGGCATCGTACCACATATTGAGCGCGCCCGAGGCACCCCCGCCGATGGCGATGCAGACGATGGCGATGAGCCCAAGGATAGGATTGATCCCCATGGGCGCGACCAGCATGCCCACGAGTGCGGTGAAGACGACCAGCGACATGACGCGCGGCTTCAGGAGCGCGAGGTAGTCCTCTACCCGCGCTTCGCCCGCCATGGCGGGCATCCCCTTGCTGTCGTCGAAATAGGTCACTGTATATTCCTCACTGTGCGGACCGCACTAGAGCGCGATCCGCTGGTCTTGTCGCCGCGACTTAATGCGCGTTGGTCGAGTCGATCTTGGGCAGGGTCGAGAACTGGTGGAACGGCGGGGGCGAACTCAGCGTCCACTCCAGCGTCGTCGCACCATCGCCCCACGGATTGTCGCCGGCCGGGCGCCTCTTGCGGCTGGCTTCCCAGGTTGCGTAGAAGAAGATGATCATCGCAACGAAGGTCACATAGTAGCCGATGGAGGACACGCGGTTCCACATGGCGAAGGCGTCGGGATAGTCGATATAGCGACGCGGCATGCCGGCGAGGCCGAGGAAGTGCTGCGGGAAGAAGATCAGGTTCACGCCGACGAACATGGTCCAGAAGTGCAGCTTGCCCAGGAACTCGTTGTACATGTAGCCGAACATCTTGGGGTACCAGTAGTACCAGCCCGCAAAGATCGAGAACACGGCGCCGAGCGAGAGCACGTAGTGGAAGTGGGCGACCACGTAGTAAGTGTCGTGGAGCGCACGGTCGGCGCCGGCATTGGCCAGCACCACGCCGGTCACGCCGCCGACGGTGAACAGGAAGATGAAGCCGATCGCCCAGAGCATGGGAATGCGGAAGCTGATCGAGCCGCCCCACATGGTGGCAATCCAGGAGAAGATCTTTACGCCCGTGGGCACGGCGATGACCATGGTGGCAGCAACGAAGTAGCGCTGGACGTCCAGGCTAAGGCCGGTCGTATACATGTGGTGCGCCCACACGACGAACCCGACAAAGCCGATGGCAACCATGGCATAGGCCATGGCCATGTAGCCGAACACCGGCTTGCGCGAGAAGGTGGCGACGATGTGCGACACGATGCCGAAGCCGGGCAGGATCATGATGTAGACTTCGGGGTGGCCGAAGAACCAGAACAGATGCTGGAACAGGATGGGGTCACCACCGCCTTCGGGCGCAAAGAACTGCGTGCCGAAATTACGGTCGGTCAGCAGCATGGTGATAGCGCCGGCCAGAACCGGCAGCGCGAGCAGCAGCAGGAACGCCGTCACCAGCACCGACCAGGCGAAGAGCGGCATCTTGTGGATGGTCATGCCCGGGGCGCGCATGTTGAGGATGGTCGTGATCAGGTTGATCGCGCCCATGATGGAGGACACACCGTCGACGTGCAGCGATAGGATCGCGAAATCCATGGCCGGGCCGGGGTGGCCCATGGTCGAGAGCGGCGGGTAGATCGTCCAGCCGCCACCGAAGCCGGGCACGCCAGCGGCGCCTTCGAAGAACAGGCTCATCAGCAGCAGGATGAACGCGGCGGGCAGCAGCCAGAAGGCGATGTTGTTGATGCGCGGGAAGGCGGTATCGGGGGCGCCGACCATCAACGGGGCAAAGTAGTTGGCAAAGCCACCCATGGTGGCCGGCATCACCACGAAGAACACCATGATCAGGGCATGGGCGGTGGTGAAGACATTGTACATCTGCTTGCCGGCATCGATCGATGCGGCAGCGTCCAGGCCGTAAACCATGGAGGCAAGTCCATGGAAAATCTGGATGCCCGGCTCCTGCAGCTCCATGCGCATGACGCCCGAGAGCAGGCCACCGATGATGCCGGTGACGATCGAGAACACGAGATACATGATCCCGATGTCCTTGTGGTTGGTCGACATGACCCAGCGCCGCCAGCCCGTGGGGGTGTGGTGATCGTGGGACGTATGGTCATGCCCGGTGGCATGGGCCTCGAGGTGTGCTGCGTCTGACATATTGGTCTCCCCTTGACCCGGGCTTATTGGATAGCCGGCAGCACGGCGACGGCTGTGGCATAGTCACGGCTCTCCTGGAGAGCGGTGATGAAGGCTTGATATTCTTCCGCGGAGACGACGCGCACGGCGATCGGCATATAGGCATGGTCCTTGCCGCACAGTTCCGAGCACTGGCCATAATAGAGGCCGGTTTCGCGGACGTTGAACCAGGTTTCGTTGAGGCGACCGGGAACGGCGTCGATCTTGATGCCGAAGGAGGGCACGGCAAAGGCGTGGATCACGCCGCCGGGGCTCGCGGTTACCTGCAGGCGGACCGTGGTATTGACCGGCACGACCAGTTCGTTGTCGACCGCGAGCAGGCGCGGCTGTTCGGTCTTGGCGTGGTCGGTGTAATTGTTGGGTGCGGTGCCGAGGATGTTGGAGTCGAAATAGACTTCCTGGTCCACATACTCGTAGTTCCAGTACCACTGCTCGCCCGTCGCCTTGACGGTCATGGTGGCCGCTGGGACTTCGACTTCGCCGAAGGAGAAGATGTTCTGGCCCAGATACTTGCGCTCGCCATCGGGAACGGTGAGCTGGTCGGAGAGCACGCCGAAGGACGGCACGGCGATGATGATGAGGATGATGATCGGAACCACGGTCCAGATCACTTCCACCAGAGTATTGTGGGTGAAGCGCGCCGGCACCGGATTGGCCTTGGCATTGAAGCGCACGACAATGATTACAAGCAGCGCCAGGACGAAGACCACCATGGCTGTGATCGTCCACATCAGCGGACCGTCGTGGAAGGCCACGATGGAGTCCATGATCGGCGTCACCGACTGCTGCAGATGAAACTGGCCCGGCTCGGGATGTCCCTTGCCGATCTCCTGCGCAGTAGCGAAAGCGGGCATCAGCGCCAGCGTGGCCGTCGCCGCGGCACCCAACTTCCTCACGAACTGACCGGTCACCATAAACCCCCTATCGACATATTCTGGTGGCGTGCACCAAGAATGAGAAGGTTTGATAGCGGCATAGCTCACGCCGCCCCGACTCAACCTCGGAGCGCAAAACTCGAATTTGACCTAAATCACATTGCCAGCCCCGAGTCCATTGCGCCAAAGCGCGGGTTATGCGGTTTAAAACTGGACAAATTCACGCTTGTTTGCCTCATGCATGCCGCAGTTGCGCCGGCATATCCCGCGAGGCCCCTTGGTTGACAGGCATGGCCCGGTGACAGAAACAGAATGAGCGCCCCTGGGCCCACGATTCGGCAGGAGACGAACAAGAGTGATCGCAATTTCCAAGCGCCTGATGGGCCTGGCCCTGGCTGTCACTGTCCTTGCCGGGACGAGCGCGAGCTTTGCCCAGGGTGAGGTGCGCGGGGAGTATGGCGACTGGCAGATGAGCTGCGACACCCCGCCCGGCGCGAGCTTTGAGCAATGCGCCATCATCCAGAACGTTCTTGACGAAGACGAGCCCAATGTCGGCCTGTCTGTGATCGTGCTGCGCACGGCCGATCGCGAAGCGCGGCTCTTGCGCGTCCTCGCCCCGCTCGGCGTGCTCTTGCCCAATGGCCTCGGGCTAAATGTCGACGGCACGGATATGGGCCGCGTCACCTTCGTGCGCTGCCTGCCCAATGGCTGCATCGCCGAAGTCGAACTCGACGATGACCTCATCGAAATCCTCTCCACCGGCGAGAGCGCCATTTTCGTCGTCTTCAAGACCCCGGAAGAAGGCATAGGCATTCCGGTTTCGCTCGCAGGTTTTTCCGAAGGTTTTGCCGCCCTGCCCTAGGGGCTCGCGCACCAGGATGTTGGCTGGTCACGTTTTCGCGCCGAAACGGAACAGACACGGGGCCCGAAAACGCCTTGAAGACAGGAGCCGCCAGTGAAGGAAGATCGCCGCCGCACCCCTCGCCAGCGCACTCTCAAGGGCGGCCGCATCGTGCACAATGACGGCTTTTCTACCTTCGACTGCACCGTGCGCAACCTCACGCCCGAAGGCGCCAAGCTGATCGTCAGCAGCATCATGGGCATCCCCCAGCGCTTTTCGCTCGCCATGCAGGACGGCCGTAATTTTAGCTGCGAAACGATTTGGCATACAGAGACGGAGATCGGGGTAAAGTTTTTGTAGAACCCGGCCGACAGAGCGGCAGCCAGCGTCGGCTCCACAATTGTGCCATTAATACAACATGGTTTGGCCGATTTCGGCGCTGTCCGTAACGTGAACAACTTTATCGAGCCGATCACCGTAACGTCTCCATACGATCCGAAACTCACACAATCCGATCGTCCGGAGAAGCCAATGATCCGCCTGACCGCTTTGTTGCTTGCGACAGCCGCATTCTCGACCTCGGCCTTTGCTGCCGACCTCTATTCTACCCCCGCCTCCATTCCCGTTTATGATGAGCCCGTCAGCGATTGGACGGGATTTTACGTCGGGATCTTTGGCGGCGCGGCCTTCAACCCGAGCACTCCGGGCGTCATCCAGATCGATAGCGATCTTGATGGGGATTTCGGTGAGCCCGTTGCCGGCCCGCTCGCCGCTGCTTTCGGCCGTAACTTCATCGGCTCCCATGACGGCGGCTTCATGGGCGGCATCGAAGCCGGCTACGACCATCAGATGGGCGATTTCGTCGTCGGTGGCGTGATCGACATCGGCTATGTCGACTATACAGACCGCCAGAGCGGTTTCTCCTCGACGCCAGCGTCTTATACCCAGGTTACCGATCTGGGCTGGTTGGGCACCATCCGTGCACGCGGCGGCTACCTCGTGACCGAAGATGTCCTGGCCTATGTCCACGGTGGTCTCGCGGTCGGCGAAACGCGCTTCAGCTTCCCCTCCACCAATCCCAATGGCGTCTCGCGTGGCGGCAATTCGACTTCCGTTGGCTTCCAGGTTGGTGCCGGTGTCGAAGCCAAGCTCACCGAGAACTGGTCGCTCGGCCTTGAATATGCCTACACCAATCTCGGTGAGAACAATTTTACGACACGCTTCAACAATGGCCCCTTCGCCGCAGTGAACCCGGCCGGTGCGGACCTGCGCGGTTCGGATCGCATCTTTGACTTCCACACCGTCAAGGCCTCGCTCAAGTACCGCTTCTAATTCTGCACTCTCCAAAGTCAGAAACGCGAGGCCCCGGTGTAAGCTGGGGCCTTTTCGTTGCTGCATCCAATGCAAAAGGCCTGGGACGGCTGGTCCCAGGCCTGCAAGTGCGATGATAGCGGTAAGGATCAGGCGAGGAACGGAGTTGCCGCCGCCAGCACCGCATTCTTGCTCAGTGGCTTGTCGAAGGCGCCATCCCAGCCGAACTTGAGGCCGATACGGCGCACTTCCGATGCATGCCGAGCTTCCACGGAATGGATTTGCAGGGCTACGGTCAGAACTTCGCGCGACCCCATCAAATTGCCGGCCTGGCCCTTGTAGGCTGCAACGCCAAGGTCCTCGAAGGTCTGGCTGAGGGTAAGGAACGTGTCGAAGTTTTCCCATACGTCGGCATATTTGCCGCCGGCGGTGAAATCGACGGCGGGGGCCGCAACAGCAGCCGAACCCAAAACACTCTTGAGCAGCTTCACATGGGCATTTTCATGCTGGCCAATGGTGCGAAACACCGAGCGGTATTTTGCAGGAATCACGCCGGATTTGTTGCCCTGATCATAGAAGGCCGCCTCGAGATATTCGAGGGTCAGCGCGAAATTGAGCGTGTCGGTGATCTGCTGCGGCAGGCCCTGACCAAAAGCCTGGTTGGAGGCGAGCGCCAAAACCAGCGGCGCGCTTGTCAGGAAGCCGGCAGCCTTGGCATAGCGGGTAAACACATTGCGACGGTTGCTGACGATCTTGTCTGCCAGTTCAGGTTCGATGGCGCCAAGAATGGTGTTTTCATTGCTCATGATCGATTTCCTTACGGCAGGGTTGCAGCGGTGACTTCGGTCACGATGAAGGGGGCGGCCTTGGGCAGAACCTTCGAAGGTAGCAGCGCCTTGTCGAGACCCCTGGCGTCAACATTGCCACGTCCCGCGGCTTCGGCACTGAAGGGACGGAGCAGATCAGCGATGGCTGCGGCATGTCGCGCTTCGACCGACACGATGGAACCGGCGGCTATGAGATAATCGGGCGTCGCAATCAACTGGCCAGCGCCGTTATAGGCGGCAACGCCGAGGTTCTCGAAGACGTCGGCAGTGCCGAGCACGCTGGCGCGGCTCGAAAAATCAACCGCCGAGAAATCGACTTCCAGCGCCGGAATGGCGTTGGAGCCGAGCGCGCGCTTCAGGAAGTCGCGATGGGCGATTTCATGATCACGGATTTGCTTGAGAATCCGTTGGTCGTTGACCTGCATGTTGGCGAAGGGATTGTCGAGCACCTGCGTGTAGAACGCCGCCTCGAGCTGTTCGAGCGCATAGGCGTAATTGAGAACGCCTATGTCGCCATCGCCCAGTTCAGCGGCCAACGCCGAGCTGATGCCGAAGTTGGGAAGGACGGCACTCGCAATCGCCACCGTCGTACCGGCTCCTGCCCATTTGAGTAGATGGCGCCGTGAAAGGCTGGTCGTGCTTTGCATGATCGAAATCTCCGGATGAAATTCGGAGTAGGTACGATCGGGATCAGGCAGGAAGTTTCTTCAAAACGCGACAATACATCATGTTCGTTCAGGAAACTTTCTCACACTCCTAACGTATGCGCGCGAGGAGATCGGCGCAGGGAGGGGCAGGTTCGGGTGACCCGGATCGCTCCGCGATGACCGACATGGGGTCGCCCTGATTGGCCTGGCCGCTCCCCTCCCCCAAAACAAAAAAAGCCGGGCGAGTGCAAGCACAGGCCCGGCAAGTCTTTCAGGAAACAGGACCAGCGGCAAAACTGGTCCCGGGAGATGGAACGAGCACGGGCGTGTTCGGTCCAACGCGTGGGCCCCGGCATGGGCGGGGCGAAGGGAGATCAGGCGCGCGCTTGACGGGCGCGGGCCGTGGTCAGGACTTGAGCGGCTGAGCGCCCGGAGCGCGTCGCTATGGCCTCAAAGATATCGGCGCGAGAAAGGCCGAGATCACGGAGGCGCGCGGGGTCGAGCTCGAGCAGGCGCTTGAGGGCGGTCCGACGGGTACGATCAGCATTGACCTTTGCGAACCAGGCAAAAACAGCGCGCAAGGGGGTAGTCGGCATGGCGGCCGCAACTGACCGCTCGCCGGGCAGCGAGAGAGCCATTTCAAGTCTCCGAAAATGAGGGATTGCCGAGGGAGGTCGGCTCGTGCTGCGCCTTTGCAGCGACAATACTGGAATAGCGCGCTGGACATCCATTCGTCCAACAAATAGATTTCATCCACTCCATCAATTCGGGTGATGAAGGTTTGCCATGGCTACGCCCCTCGATCTCGACCAGTTGCAGAGTTTTTGCGCCATCGCCGATTGCGGCAGCTTTACCGAGGCCGCGCGCCGGGTGAACAAGACCCAATCCGCGGTCTCCATGCAGATCAAGCGTC
>Ga0126314_10000897_pt1 | contig 14090 bp, 15 predicted proteins | sample Plot105B_FD_92535 | JGI IMG/M metagenome (GOLD analysis project Ga0126314, IMG submission 92535) | Serpentine soil microbial communities from UC McLaughlin Reserve, CA, USA - Plot105B | ecosystem: Environmental > Terrestrial > Soil > Grasslands | place: USA: UC McLaughlin Reserve, Lake County...
CGCGCCCCAGCGCGCTCGCCTGCACTGATACGAATCGGGTCGAACCCGCCACCGCTCGCCCGGCCTGACGCGCACCGGTATGTCCCCAGCCGCCGCGCGCCTGCACTGATACGAATCGGGTCGAACCCGCCACCGCTCGCCCGGCCTGACGCGCACCGGTGTGTCCCCAGCCGCCGCGCGCCTGCCCTGATGAGCAGCCCTCCCGCTGAAGCGCACCGCCGTGCCATCAGGCGCGGCCTCCTCGCTCCGACGAGGCTCCAGCCCCCGCGCAAAACCCCTGCGCCCGTGACGCCTTCGCGCTAATCAGGGCGCGCACGCCTCACCGGGAGCGACACACCATGGACGTGGCCGTCCTCACCTTTGCCGACCTGCCGGAGCTGGACGCCTACGACGCTCCCCTGCTCCCCGCGCTCAAGGCGCTCGGACTGGATGCGCGGCCCGTCGTGTGGGACGACTCGACGGTGGACTTCCGCACCGTGCGCCTGGCCGTCGTGCGCACCACCTGGGACAGCCACCTGCGCCGCGACGCCTTCGTCGCCTGGGCCCAGAAGGTCGGCCGCCTCACGAAGCTCCACAACCCCGCGGACATGCTGCGCTGGAACACCCACAAGTTCTACCTGCGCGAGCTGGAGGCCAAGGGCATCCCCGTGACGCCCACCGTCTGGGTGGAGCGCGGCGGCACCTTGGACGTCGGCGCCCTCATGAAGTCGCGCGGCTGGGACACCGTCGTCCTCAAGCCCGCCGTGTCCGCGGGCGCGCTCAAGACGCACATCCTCCCGCGCTCGGAGGCCGCCACCGCCACCGCGCTCGTCACGGAGCTGGCCGCCGGGTGCGAGCTGATGGTGCAGCCCTACCTCACCGCCTTCGAGACCGAGGGCGAGCGCAGCTACATCTCCTTCGACGGCGCCTTCAGTCACGCGGTGCGCAGGCCTCCCACGCTCAAGTCCGCGCCCCGAGGCTTCGCGCAGCCCTCCCTCTTCACACCCGACAACCGCGAGGAAGTCCGACTGGCGGAGCGCGTGCTGGAGGCCATGGGCCCGCCGCTGCTCTACGCGCGCGTGGACGTGGCCACGGACAACGAGGGCGTCACGCGCCTGCAGGAAGTGGAAGTCACGGAGCCCTCCCTCTTCCTGTCCCTGGACCCCGAGGCCCCGGGCCGACTGGCCCGCGCCATCGCTTCCAAGCTGTGACGCCGTGAAGCCCTAGAGGGCGCACACCCGCGTGTCGGTGTTGCGGAACACGCACAGCAGCTTCGGCAGGCGCTTCTTCCAGAAGAACCAGTCGTGCTGTCCGCTCGGCTCATGGACGTAGGCCACGTCGTAGCCCCGGCTCCTCAGCGCCGCGAGGAACTGGAGGTTGGACTGACAGTCGTCGGAGCCCTGCTCTCCGTCGTCCGTGCAGCCCGTCGCGGGCGAGCCATGGTCCACGTAGAAGCGCACCGGCACCACCGGCTCCTGCCCCGCGCGCACCACCATGGCGTTGCCGTCGTCCCGGTCCACCTCGCCGTCGTGCGGCCAGAACAGCGTCCCCGACTGAGTCCCCACGAAGCCGAACTTCTCCGGGAACTGGAAGCCCGCGTACACGGAGATGAGCCCGCCCAGCGACGCACCGAAGATGCCCGTGTCCTGCGGCCCCGTCTTCACCCGGAAGCCCGCCTCCACGCGCGGCATCAGGTCATCTTTCAGGAAGGCCAGGTACTCGTCACCCTTGGGCGCGGGCCAGCCCGGTGCGCGCGCGGGCGGGAAGGTGTACTGCGCCAGTCGCACGTCCTGGTTGGGCAGCGCCACGAAGACGAGCACCGCCGCGTCCTGGGGCCGCGCCTTGTAGTGCGCGTCCGCCGCGTCCACGAAGGACTCGCGGGTGATGCTCTCGTTGCCATCGTGCACGTACATCACCGGCAGCGTCGGGCACTCCGGGCCGTCGTACGAAGGCGGCGTGTAGACGAACACGTCGCGCGCATCGCCGAGCACCGTGGCGTGCACTCCGTACCAGGCGGTGAGCCGCCCCTTCGTCGCGTCCTGTGCGTCCGGGTACACGAGCGAGTTGAACTGGCCCACCGCGTTGCGGTTGAGGCGGTCCCACACCACGTTCTTCGCGCGAGGGTCCTCGAAGAAGCTCCCGCCCTTCACCAGCTTGTAGGGGTGCGGCCCCGTGCGAGGGATGTCCACCTCCGCGACGAACAAATCCGTGTCACGCACCTGCGTGAGCTGCGTGGCGGTGGGCGACCATTCGTTGAAGTCGCCGGCCACGTACGTGTCGCGCGCGGCATCGCCCCGGACGAAGAAGACCACCCGCTGCCGGCCGGAGCTCGCATCGCTCACCAGCGGCGTGCCGCCCTGCGCCGCCACGTCCGCGACGAACTGGTCGATGGCCGCCGTGCGGACCTCGGGCGAGGTGGCTCGGCTCATCGCGAGCTGCAGGCCCACCCACAAAGAGATGGGCGCGCCGCGCACGACGGACGAGCGCTGACAGGCCCAGCTCTCCGGTCCCGAGCCGCCATCCGGTGCGACGCCCCCATCCGGGTACGACTGGGTGAAGGGCGGGGGCCGCACGTACACCGAGCCCTCGGAGTCATCACACGCGGACAGCAGCGTCGCGCACAGCAGGACAGCGGACAGACGGCGCATCAACGTCTCCAGGAGCTGGAGGGAACAGTCACTATGGCTGGGGCTTGGCGGCGGTGGCGGCGCTCGGCACCGTGAACTCGCGCCCCCACAACCGCACCTTCGTGGCCTTGTCGGCCTCGCCGTCGAAGAAGACGCTCGCCTTCACCTTCACCGAGGGCGGCACCTTGATGGAGTCGGACGCCTGTCCCGGGGAGCGCGCCTGGAGCGGCGTGGCGAAGCCGTCCTTGTCCAGGAGCTGCGCGCCGCCGCCTTCCTGGAGTCCGAGCAGGTGCAGCGGCTCGGCCGTCTTGTTCGTCACGGCCAGCACCACCTCCACCCCGCCTCCGTTGGACGCCTTCACCTCCAGCACGGACAGCTCCGTGTTGGCGTGGACCTCGTCGGCCGCGGACAGCGTGCGCGAGCCATCCGTGCTCACCGCGCCCTTGCGGCCTTCCTTCATCCCCTCCACCACGCCGCTGCTGGCGCCCTTGGCGACCTCCACCGTCTTGCCCACGACCGCGGCCGTGACGTCCTTCGCGGTTTCGCCCTGGCAGGCGGGGACGAGGATCAACAACGGGGCGAGCAGCAGGCGACGCATGGGACCTCCAGACGAATGTGGGCGCGGGTGTACTACAGGCCCCCGCCCGGGCGCGAGAGGGGCCTCCCCCGCCTGGTTTCCGACCATTCGTGGACACCTGGACGCACCTTCTCGCGCCCGGCGGGCCCCGAAGAGGTTATGAATCACTCCATGGCTCGCGCTCTGCTGCTCTCGCTGCTGGTGAGGCAGCACATGGCTCTGAAGGAAAAGTTTCGCGCCAAGTACCCACATCCCTGGCTGGTGTGGGAGGCGGGCGCGTGGAACGTCCCCGAGACGACGGAGGGGAACGTGGGTGCCACCCGACTGCCCTTGACGGACCTGCGGGACTGCCTGCCCGCCGGGGACGCCATGTGCTTCGAGCTGGTGGCGCTGGCGGAGCGAGGCCCCATGCGGTTGGGCCGCGCCTCGAACAACGCGCTGGTGGTCAACGACGCCACGGTGTCGCGGGAGCAGCTCATCCTCACCCCCCGGCCCCACGCGGGCTGGCATGTGGCGAAGGTGGCGGATGCCCGGCCGGTGAAGCTGGACGGCCAGGAGCTGTCCGAGGACGGCGCGGAGCTGAGCCCCGGCGCGAAGCTGGAGGTGGGCGACGTGCGCTTCACCTTCCACGACGCTGACGGCTTCGACGAGCGCATCTCCCGCATCGCCGCGCAGGTCCTGGCGCAGACGGCCGCCTCGCGCTGAGGCGGCAGGGCCGCGCAACAGGGCTCGACGCTCGCCACGAGCGCCGCAGGAGCGCCCTCGCGCAGCGAAGGAGCGGCGCTCGCCACGAGCAGCGCGGCAGGAGCGCCCTCACGCAGCGAAGAAGCGGCGCTCGCCACGAGCAGCCTGCCCGTCCCGAAGAGGCCCTCGCGACGCGGCTGCCTGCTCCTACCGTGAGGCCGGGTCGGCGCTCGCCGCGCGAGTGCCCTTGCGCGGCGCGGGTGCGTTCCGGGTGCCCTTCTTCGCGCTCGTCTTCGCGGTGAGGGACTTGGCCAGCGGCACCTCCAGCTCGGCATGGGAGTCCAGCCGCACCGAGCGCTCCGACGACACGTAGCCCGCCAGCTCCACCCGCAAACTCAGTGGCACCTCGCGACGCGGCAGCTCCCGCACCAGCGGGGTGATGCCCAGCACCTCGCCCGTGTCCGAGCGCACCACCTGCGCGCCCTCCGGGAAGGAGTGCACGGTGAGCCTGACGGCGGGATGAGCGAGTTCGGGCAGCGACGGCTCCGCGCGGGCCTCGGCCTCGCGCCGGGGCGCCACGACGGACTCCGGCGCGCGCGCGAGCAGGGATTCGTCCGCCGAGCCCAACGAGCCCGTCGAGTCCACCGATTCCGTCGAGCGCATCCCGGTCCACAGCAGCGCGCCCGTCAGCAGCGCCAGCACGCCTCCGCCCGCGGCCATCACCGCGCGACGACGCGTCGCTCCGACGATGGCGGCCATCCGCCGCGTGGGCCGCTCCGAGGCCGCCAGCGCCGCCAGGGCCTCCGGCGACGAGGGCGCCTGGAGAGGCATCAGCAACAGCCCCGTCGTCACCTCCGCGAGCGTCTGGGGCCGCGCCTCCGGCTCCTTCGCCAGGCAGCGCATCACCAGGTCCGCGAGCTGGGGCGGCAACGGCTCGCCCGAAGGCAGATGCGAGGGCAGCGGCGGCGGCGGCTGGGTGATGATCTGCACCACCAGCTGCCCGAAGGCCTCCGCCTGGAACGGCGGATGCCCGCTGAGCATCTCGTAGAAGATGTTGCCCACCGCGTAGATGTCCGAGCGCGCGTCCACCGAGAGGCCCGCGGCCTGCTCCGGAGACATGTACGCCGGCGTGCCGATGATGGTGCCGTCCAGCGTGCCGGTGGGGGCCCCTTCCGAGGACAGGTGCTTGGCCACGCCGAAGTCCAGCACCTTCACGAAGTCCGGCTGGCCCGCGCGCTGGGTGAGGAAGAGGTTGTCCGGCTTGATGTCCCGGTGCACCACGCCCACCTGGTGGGCCGCGCCCAGCGCCGCGCACACCTGCACGGCGATGCGCTGGATGCGCGCGAGCGACAGCGGCTCCTGCCTCAGGAGCGAGCTCAGCCCCTGGCCACGCAACAGCTCCATGACGCAGTAGACGTGGCCACCCTCGCCCTCGTCCACGAAGTCGAAGATCTCCACGATGTGCTCGTGGTTGATTTGATTCACGGTGCGGGCTTCCTGGAAGAAGCGCTGCACGAAGCCGCCGTCCCGCGCGTGCTCCGGCTTCAGCACCTTCAGGGCCACCTGCCGTCCCAGCCGCGCGTGACGCGCCTGGAACACCCGCCCCATGGAGCCTTCTCCCAGGAACGTCTCGAGCTGGTAGCTGCCCAGCACCGAGCCTTCCCGTAACTCCACGCCCATCCGGGGCTCGCCACTCATGGAGCCTCCATGACCGGACAGCAGGGTCTGCGCGAAGAGGTCATCGTTGCCCATGGTGTGAAGAACTCTCCATGCCCAGGCCCAACGGCAACCCACGCCAGGCCCTCTGTCTTCCACGCAACGTCCGCGCCGTTGCCTCTGCCAGAGGTCCATGAAGACCCCTCACTCCAGGCCGAGGCCACCAGCCCGCATGCATGCCTCCACGCTCCGTCCGCCGTCCCTCCACGGACGGGCGTGCCCACCTGTCGCCGGTGCGGCTGCGTCAGGGAGTCCCCGCGCGAAGCTGGCACCGACCCTCCACACAGGCCTGCTCCGCCGTGCAGGCCGTACCGCAGGTGCCGCAGTTCAGCGGGTCCGACCCCCGGTCGATGCCCTCGTCGATTCGACCATCGCAGTTGTCGTCCACGTTGTTGCACTTCTCCTCGGGCTCCGGGAGGCAGCAGTACTTGGGCCCGTCGTTGGGGAGCGACGTGCACACGTACCCTTCGCCGCCACAGTCGGCCTCCACCTCGCAGGTGTAGGGAGAGTCCTTGGGGAAATCCACCGCGCAGCCCGCCACGCCGGACACCAGCAGCAGGGAGGCGAAGGCTCGCAGCCAGCAATTGAAGGTCTTCATGTTTTCAGAAGCTCCCGCCAACGACGACGTGGACCGCGGTGGCCGCGCCCGCGCTGACCGTGCCCGTGGGCGCCGGCGCCTCGCTGCGCGAGGGCACCACCAGCAACCACGTCACGCTGCCCGCCGTCACCGCGCCGCCACCGATGAGCAGCGCCGTGGCCAGGTTGGCCTGCGACTGCGCGTCCAGCCGCTCCTTGCGCGTCACGTCGATCATCCCGTCTCCATCCGCATCAGTCGCCCGGGACTCCACGTCCTTGGCGCTCTTGCCCATCACCGCGCCCACGCCCACCGCCACCAGGCCCACCAGCGCCGTGTAGAGCGCCGGCCGCTTGTAGATGGGCGTGCCGCCCGAGCTCTTCGCCGCCTTCCGGGCCACCGCGTCCTCCGGACCCTCCGGCGCCGGGCCGGAGATCTCCATCCGGACCTCCACCTGCTCGCGCGCACCGGGCTTGAGCGTCAGCGTCTTGGTGAAGGGCGCGTACTCCTCCGCGGACACCTCCAACTGCGCGGTGCCCGGCGGCAGGCGCGCTTCCACGCTGCCCACGCCGAGGATGCGCTCGCCCACCTTCACCACCGCGGTGGGGACGTTGACGCTCACCTTCAGCACCGCGCGCGGACGGCCCAGCGCCATCATCCGGCTGCCCAGCTTGCTGGCCGCTTCCTTCTGGAACGCCGCGTCCTTGGGGTTGCGCCCCGACACCACGTCCTCGTGCACCACGTTGCGGTCGCGGTCGTACGTCCACGCGCGCAACGTCCAGCCCGCGTCCTCCAGCGACAGCCGCGCCGTGGTGAGCAGGTCCGCGTCCAGCGCCTCCGCCGGCTCCGCCAGACACGAGGCCTGCGTGCAGCGCAGCGTCGCGTCGTAGCGGTTCTCCAGCCGCTCGCGCACGTCGCGGGGGCTGCCGCCGAAGGCCACCATGCCGGAGGACACCGCGCCCTTCGCCAGCTCCCGCAGCCAGACCGAGGCCTGCTGCGCGCCCGCGCGCTCCGGCGTGTCCAGACCCACGAGGATGAAGCGCGGCGTCAGCGACACGCCCTCGTCCTCGGGTCTCAGGTCCAACCCCATGCCCGGCTGCTCCGGGGTGTCCTGGGTGGATGAATCGGAGCTGAGGTCCAGCCCCAGGCCCTGCTCCTGGGCCCGCGCGGGACGGGCCAGCAGCACGAGCGCCAGCATGGCGACAGGCAGAACGGCGGGAATGCGCATGCCGTCGTTCTACTCCTTTGCCATTCCCAACGGAATGATCGGTCGGGTTCCAGACACCGGAGGTGGGTATGTGGGTGTCAACCCTGTACGACATGGCCGCCTGCCCTGCGCGCGGAGGGGAAGCGGCTCGCGGCAGGAAGCTTGCCGGGTGTCGCGGGGGTCCGCATCTCCCATCCTAAGGAGGCGTGACATATGGCGGACGCAAAGCTCTGGATTCTTGTGGGGAACGCGAGCCGGGCAAGGCTCTTCGCGACGGACGCGAAGGCGGAGAAGGAGTGGAGTCTGGTCGAGGAGTTCCTCCACGAGGAGAGCCGCGCGAAGAGCGTGCAATTGCGCGAACAGCCAGACAACCCCAACGCCGGCACCCTGCATGGCCCGCCGGGTGAGAACGAACCCAACGGCCGCCGGGAGCTGGAGCATGACCGCTTCGCCCGGGAGCTGTCCGTCGCCCTGGACAAGGGCCATGACAGCCACGCCTTCGACAAGCTCGTCATCGCCGCGCCTCCCGAATTCCTCGGCAGGCTGCGCAAGGCGCTGAGCCCTCGGGTGCGGCAGCGCGTGCTGCTGGATGTGGGCTCCGACTACTCCACGGTGCCCGCCCGCGATTTGCCTGAGCGCGTCCCCCTCCTCTAGCGTGGCCTTTTCCGGAATTTCCGGAAGCGGCAGTCCGGGCGCCAGCGGTGGGGCGGGCGCCCGGGTCCGCGCGGAGTGAGCGCGGCACGAGGAGCATGAATGGCGGCGGTGAAGGCGGTCCTGCTGGACCTGGGCAACGTCCTCGTCTTCCACGACAACGCGTTGCTCTTCTCCAGACTGGGCGCGTGTGCCCGGATGCAGGCGCACGAAGTCTCCCAGCGGCTGATGGGCGCCGGGTGGACCGCGGCCAACAAGGGCCAGTTGGACGCGGAGGGCATCCGCCGCAGCGTGTGCGGGGCGCTCCAGGTGGAGCTGCCCATGGCGGAGTTCGCGCCCCTGTGGAGCAGCCACTTCACCACCCACGACGCGGTGCTGCCCCGGGTGGAGTCCCTCATCGGGCGGGTGAAGCTGGTGCTGGTGTCCAACACCAACGCGCTGCACGCCGCCTACCTGCGGCCCCGGCTGCCGCTGCTCCAGCGCTTCGACGCGCTGGTGATGAGCTGCGAGGTGGGCAGCGTCAAGCCGGAGCCGGACATCTACCGCATCGCCCTGGAGCGCGCGGGCTGCGCGCCCGAAGAGGCCGCCTTCTTCGACGACCTGCCGGAGTTCGTGGACACCGCCAACGCACTGGGCCTGCGCGGGCGGCTGTTCACCACCGCCGCCGCCTTCGACGCGCAGCTCCAGGAACTGGGCTTATGAAGCTCGGCGGCTACGTCCTGCACCGCGACAACCAGGACACGCTGGCGCCCTGCCTTCAAGGCCTGCTGGCCCTCTGCGACGAAGTGGTGGCGATGGACTCCGGCTCCTCGGATGGCTCGGCGGAGCTGGCGCGCTCGATGGGCGCGCGCTCGATGTCACACGCCTGGCGGGGCTACGGCGCCGCGCGCGTGGCCGCGGTGAACGCGCTGGCGCCGTGCGACTACGTCTTCTACCTGGACTCGGACGAGTCGCTGGAGCCCGGCGCGCTGGACACGCTGCGCGCGTGGAAGGGCTCCTCGCCCGACGCGGACGTCTACCGGCTGCCCCGGCGCGACTGGGCGGAGATGGAGGGCCGCCGCTTCCTCTTCCGCACCCAGTGGCGCGCGCGGCTGGTGCGGCGGGAGAAGGCCGTGTGGCACGCGCGGCACATCGTCCACGAGGCCCTGCCGAAGATGCGGGGCGGGCGCGTGCAGGCGCCCATCGACCACCGCTTCGCCACCTCGGTGGCGCGCCGCTGCGCCAAGGAGGAGCGCTACGCACTGCTCTGGGCCCTGCGCGCCCACTTCGAGCAGCGCCGGCTCAAGCCCGTGGTCCTCCAGCGCCTGGCCGCGTGGGTGCGGGACGGCGTGCTCAACGGCGCCGTCTTCCGGGGCGGAGCGGACGCCTCCCGGCTGGCGTGGGGCGTGGCCGGCTACCACTCCATCAAGTACGCGTACCTGCGGGAGCTGCGCCAGGGCCGGTACGCGGAGCTGGCGCGCATCTATTCGGAGGAGCGCTACGACGAGCTGTTCGCCCGCGTGCGCGAGGGCCGGCTGGACTGAGCTCCAAGGCTCACTCGTACTTCGCCACGGGCGGCTCGCGCAGCCCCGCCTCCGCCCACTTCTGGTACGCGGGCTGGGACAGGAGCGTGTCGCGGTACGCGGCGCTCACCGGCTCCAGCGCCACGTCATAGGTGACGAAGCGCGTGGCCACCGGCGTGAAGAAGGCGTCCGCGATGGTGAAGTGGGCGCCGAAGAGGAACGGCCCGCCCTGCCCGAAGCGGGCGCGGCAGTCGGTCCACAAGGCCTGGATGCGGGCGATGTCCTCGGCGACGCCCGGCACGCGGCCCTGTCCCGGCCGGCGCGCGCGCAGGTTCATCCCCATGTGCTCGCGCAGCTTGGTGAAGCTGGAGTGCATCTCCGCCGTCACCGAGCGCGCCACCGCGCGGGCCACGCGCTCCTGGGGCCACAGGTGGGCCTCCGGAAACGTCTCCGCCAGGTACTCGCAGATGGCCAGTGAGTCCCAGATGGACAAGTCGCCATGCTTGAGCAGCGGCAGGCGTCCGCTGGGCGAGTGCCGGGCAATGAGCTCGCGCGTCTCCGGGGTGTCCAGGGGGATGACCACCTCCTGGAACGGCTGCCCGGTGTGGGCCAGCGCCAGATACGGCCGAAGCGACCACGAGGAGTAGTTCTTCGAGGCAACGACGAGGGTGAGCGGGGACATGGCGCGCACGGTAGCGCTCCATGCGGCGGGATGCCCGTGCTTCAGTGCGCCGAGGTGTTGCGGCTCAAGAGTGAGCGCACCCGGGACAGCCACGGCTGACGGCGGCGGTGCTCCGGCGGGTCGATGCGATACACGGCCACGGGCAGGCGGATGTTCTTCATCTCGCCCCGGCCCAGCCGCACCGGCGGGGACTCGAGCTGTCCTTCCACCTGGCGCGCCACCGTCTCGCTGACGTAGAGCGTGCCGGGCCTCGCCAAGGCCTCGATGCGCGCGGCCAGGTTGACGCCCTCGCCGAACACGTCGCCATCGCGGTGCACGACGACGCCCAGGTGCACGCCCACGCGCATGACGACGCGGCGCTCGACGGCCACCACGTCGTTGTGCACCTTGAGGGCCTGCTGAAGCTCCAGCCCGAAGTCCACGGCGGCAAGGCCCCCCTCGAACTCCAAAAGGAAGCCATCCTCCAGGCGCTTCACCTCGCGGCCACCGTGGCGCGGCAACAGCTCACGGACCAGCACGGCGTGCTCGTCGCGCACCACCTGCTGGAGCGCCTCGTCACGCCAGGACTGGCGTCCCGCGGCCTCGATGCCCGTGAACAGGATGGCCGACAGTTTCCCCAGCTCGGGTTCCTCCACCACCATCGCTCATCTCCCCTCCCCCCGATGCCAATTGTTCGAAACGTTACTCCAGGACGAGGTCCCCGGTCCCAGCCGAGCCCCCCGCCACGGCTGGGACCGGGCCCCGGATGACGCTCCGCCCTGGGAGGGCGTGGCCATGCATTCCGTGGATTCCTTGCCTCATCACGGCACGACCTCAACGGCCGTTCGCTCTCTGCCTTGCTGCGTCAGAGGCCGTGAAGAGGAAGGACAACAAGTGAACCATCCTGTTCGACTCCATCAGGATAATTCATTGCTGACGCGGCGCGCAAACCTCCCATGAGGTTGGACACCCAGGTGTTCGACCTCCAACGTGGGGAGTCAGACGGGGGTCCTGCTCAGGACAAGTGAGGGGTGGGCCTCACAGGTCGTCGCAGGGGGTTCCCAGGCGCGCGCCGGTGTAGACGCCCAGCTCGTTGTAGATGAGCGCCAGGTTCTCCGAGACGGGCACCTGCCGCAGCTTGCGGCGGGCCTTCTTCTCCACCCAGACGGAGGGCAGCTCGCGATCCAACAGCAGTTGGAGGTCGCCCTTCTTCGTGGAGAAGATTTCTCCCTTGGAGTCGGAGACGACGTTGAGCATCTGCTGCGGCTTGAGCCGCCCCCTCGGGCCGATGAAGACCCGGAAGCTCTTCTGCTCCGCTTCGGACCGGCCGCGCTCCACCAGGAAGTAGACGCCCTTCGTGTCGCGCAGCAGGGCGTACGGCTCGTACTTCATGGGGCTGGGGTTGTAGGACGCCTTGCGCAGCAGCTCGCGCGCGGGCTCCACCGCCATCAGCGTGAAAGGCGTCTCACGCTGGCCGCAGCGCACCGAGCAGGTGCCCGCCGTCGCGTCCACCTTGACGACGGAGTACGCGCGCGCGTCCAGGCCGCTCCCGTCGAAGGACAGCTCCGGGTTCCAGAAGCGCGGCTCGAAGAAGGAGCCGGTGGAGAGCCGGACGACGTTGGGGGCGATGGGCACCTCGGTGAAGGTGGCGCCGTCTCCGTAGAAGAGCTGGCGCTGCGAGCTCTCGAAGACCTCCGTCGAGGAGACGTAGTGCCCCTTGCCGTCGGTGCAGACGGCGGTGCGCTCCAGGAGGATGCGCTTGCGCAGCGAGTCCTCGCGTCCCCAGGGGGGCTCGTGGGCGAGGACGGCGGAGGAGGACAGCGTCAGGAGCAGCGCGAGGCGACGGGCCAGGGTCATGGGAGAGGGCCTCACAGGTGGTCCAGGAAGAAGTCGGCGTAGGAGGCGGTGTCCATGCCGCCGGAGGCGGGGGCGATGGTCCACTGGAGCGTGCCGTTCTCCACCTTGCCGCCGTAGCTTGTGCCATTGCGGCACTCCATGCGCCGCAGCGCGCGCTTCACCGTCGTGCGCGCCTCCTCCGAGTCCCGGCACAGGTTCAGGAGGGCCTCCAGCGGTCCGGCGCAGTACGCGCCGATGGGGTGCTCGCGCAGCTCCTGGTCGGGCACGGTGTCCCAGGCCACCACGACGGGGAAGGTCGTGCCGCACTTCTCGTGGGTCTCCTTCACCCGCCTGGCCAGGTCGCGCTCCTCGGAGGCGGCCCAGAACGCCTTGTCGAAGGCGGAGGCGCGCTGGAGCGTGCCGTCCGCGAGCTGCCGCTGGTACAGCTCCACCACGTCGTCGACGTCCACCTTCTTGGAGCGCTCCTCGCTGAGGTAGAGGGTGACGGGGTCTTCCTTGTCGAAGCGGTTGAGGGTGTTCCTCCCGTTCGACTTCTTGGACGGGGCCAGGCGCACCAGGCGCAGACGCTTGCCGCGCCAGTCCGTCCAGTAGGCGTTGTCGTCGCTGACGCTGTGGAGAGCGACCTTGCCGTCCAGGTCATCACCTGGGGCGTGGAACTGGACCAGGGCCTTGCGGGAGCCCTCGGGTAGCAGCGGGACGATGGTGATGACGTCTCCGCCCTCGGACGTGAAGACCGACGCCTGCCCTTCCGGCTTGGGGGCTTCCCCCGTGGGGCGCGCGTTTCGCGAACAGCCGAGCGCGACGACCACGACACTCAACGCCAACAAGACTCTCAAGCAACTCCCCCTGGGTGTGGAGCCCCGCGTGGACGCCCGTCACGGGCGCCGCCTTCACAGGGCGATGTCGTACTGCTTGCAGTATTGGCGCACCTGGGTGCGCTCCGCGGCGGGCACGCGAAGCCAGACGGTGCGCGCGTTGGACAAGTCCTTCTGGCGGCAGTGGACGCGCGTCAGCAGCGCGAAGGAGGCGCCCGTGACTTGCGTCCGCTGACTGCGGCGCACCAGGTGGAGGGCCTCGGCAGGGTCTCCGCGCTCCAGCGCCTGCTCCGCCAGCTCCAGGTCCGCGAGCGCGCCAGGCTGGATGGTCTCCTTGCCACGTCGCGTCTCGGGCGTCGGGCTCGGGGTGCCCCCGGGGTTTCGGGCCAGCTCGGTGGACCCGTTGCTCCGGGGCTTCGCCTTCAGCTCCGCGCTCGTCTCCGAAGTCGAAGGCACCGCGTTGGGAGGACCGACGGCGAGCGCGCCCTCTGGCTTCGCCTTCTCCAGCGGTGAGTCCTCGCGCGGCGCCTGGGCGTCCTGTCCCACGGGGGTCGGGTTCGCCTGCACCAGCGACGACGGCGGGGCCTTGGGCGTGGGGTTTGCCTGTGTCGGGGCTGAAGGCGGGGCCTCGAGCCCGCCAATGCCCACGGCCGTCGGGTTCGCCTGCACCGGCGACGAAGGCGGGGCCTCGGGCGCGCCATGTCCCACGGGCGCCGGGTTCGCCTGCACCAGCGACGAAGGAGGAGCCTCGGGCGTGCCATGTCCCACGGGCGGCGAGTTCCCTTGCGTCAGGGCGGAGGGAGGCGGGGCATCTCCAGGTGATGCGGGAGGAGCCTCGCGCGCCGGGGCGGGCGGAGCCGGGTTGTTCGAGGCGGACAGGGAGTCGTCCCGAGACGCGAGGGGCAGGACGCGCGTGAGCCCCAGGCCCACGGCGATGAGCAGACCCGCGGCCAGCGCCACCCGCACCAGGAGCTTGCGCGAGACGATGGCCGCCACTCCTCGCGAGGCGGAGCGAATCGTCGGAGGCTCGGGCTCCGAGTCATCGGACTCCGAGGGGGGCGGGTTCACCGGCGCGGCCGTCGGCGGCCTCCACACCTCGAGCGGAGCCATCGCCACGGCCTCGGGCACGGGAGGCGAGGAGGAGCCTGCCTTCGGCGACGACACTCGCACCGACTTCCCGACGAGGCCAGAGGACGCCGAAGGACGTGAGGCATCGCCCTGCGCCGAGCGCCGAGCCGCC
>Ga0126314_10000898_pt1 | contig 14076 bp, 13 predicted proteins | sample Plot105B_FD_92535 | JGI IMG/M metagenome (GOLD analysis project Ga0126314, IMG submission 92535) | Serpentine soil microbial communities from UC McLaughlin Reserve, CA, USA - Plot105B | ecosystem: Environmental > Terrestrial > Soil > Grasslands | place: USA: UC McLaughlin Reserve, Lake County...
CTGGTGGCGTTCGAGCCCTATCCCAGCGACGTGCTGCGTGAGGGCTTCCCGGGGCTGACGCGCCTTGAGTCCATGAAGGCGCAGGACATCCCGTTGTCGGAAGTCTCCAGGCTGGAGGCGGACGACATCCTCTTCATCGACTCCAGCCACGTGCTGAAGGTCGGGAGTGATGTCCAGGTGGAGTTCCTGGAGCTCCTGCCCCGGCTGAAGAAGGGCGTGGTGGTGCACATCCACGACATCTTCCTGCCCGCGGAGTATCCGAAGTCCTGGGTGTTGGAGCACCGCCGCTTCTGGACCGAGCAGTACCTGCTCCAGGCGTTCCTGTCCTTCAACGACAGCTTCGAGGTGCTCTGGGGCAGCAGCTTCATGCATCTGACGCAGCCGGAGCGACTGCGGCAGGCCTTCCCTTCGTACCAGGGCGCTCCCGTGGACTGGCCCGGGAGCTTCTGGATTCGTCGGGTGAAGTGAGTCGCGCTGCCTACGGCTGCTTGGACGTATCGCCGGGGATGTCCACCAGCTCCACGTCGAAGATGAGGACGGCGTTGGGAGGGATTCGCGAGCCCGGAGGAGGGCGCTCGCCGTACGCGGTGGCGCCGGGGCAGGTGAGCTTCGCCTTGCCGCCCACCTTCATCCGCGCGACGCCCTGGGTCCAACAGGCGATGACGCCGTTGAGGGGGAACTCGACCGGGATGCCGCGCTTGGCGGACGTGTCGAACACGGAGCCATCCACCAGGCGCCCTTCGTAGTGGACCTTCACGGTGTCGGTGATGCGGGGGCTCTTGCCATTGCCCGCTTCCGTCTCACGGTAGATGACGCCGGTGGGCAGCTTCACCGCGCCGGGCTCCTTGGCCGCGCGCTCCAGCGCCGCGTTGCCCGCCTGGGCCTGGCGCGACTTCGCGAACGCCTGAATCTTGGGCGCATACTCCTTCGGCTCGAAGGTGGACGTGCCGGCCATGCCGTCGGCGACGCCGCGCTGGAGGATCTTCACCTCCTCCGGCGAGAGGGCGAAGAGGGAGAGGTCCTTCCCCACGCTGAGGCCGAGGGCGTAGATGGTCTTCCCGTCCTCGGAGAGGTCGTCGGGAGGAGTCTGGGCCGCGGGAGCCTTCGCGGTGGTGGGCTCGGACTTCTTCGCCGCGCCGCCAGCCTGGGCGTGAGCTCCGGTGGTGCCGAGCACCAGCGCGAGGGTCGCCATCCACATCGTTCGCATGCTTCCACCTTTCATCATGAGGACTGGAATATAGGTCCCGCGAGCCGGCGCCCAGCACGGAGTGGTGGGTCGTTTTCTTGCGAGTTCAGCACGTGCCTCTACCCTGCATCCAGGTTGCTTCAACCCCGGAGCAACCTGTTGCACGCAGAGAAGGAGACGGAGCGATGAGCGACAAGCGCAAGGCGAAGCGGGCGCCCCTCGACATCTACCTGAACAAGTACATGGGCGGCGTGCCGTACATGTCGCGGGCCGCGGACATCAGCCCGGAAGGGGTGAGTCTGGCGCGGTTGATTGAACCCCAGCACGAGGCGAAGCGCGTGGGCCTCCAGTTCCAGCTCCCGGGCTCCGAGGAGATCATCTACGCGGAAGGTGAAGTCGTCCGCGAGTGGGTGGAGCTGTCCACCGCCAAGAAGGGCGAGCGCTCCGGCGTGAAGTTCACCCTCCTCACCGAGCGGCACCGAAAGATGATCGACGCCTACGTCGACCGTCACGGCCGCCCGGGCAGCGAGAACTGACGCGACGCGTTGCTCCTCGGAGGTTGTCTTGACTTCCTGGGAGGCGGGCTCCTTGAATGGGCAGCCATTCTGCCCTGGGACTACCCAAGGTATCGGGTGAGGACGGGAGGAGCTCCATGAGGCATTCGCTATGGGGGTTGTTGCTGGCCGTGCCTCTGTCGGCGTCCGGTCAGGGCAAGGCGGCGAAGCCCGCCCCCACCGTCGAGGTAGTCCGTCCGGTGGGCAGTGTGGGTGTGAATTGGGAGGGGCAGGTGCTTCGGGCGACCGGGGCGGGTGCTCCCGACCTGAAGGCGGCGAATCCAGGCCAGGCACGCCTGGGGGCCGAGCGGACCGCGAAGCAGGACGCGTCCAAGAACCTCCTGGAGCAGGTGCGCACGCTGCAGTTGAGCGCGGGGCGCAGCGTTGGCGACGAGATGGCGCGAGTCGAGGTGCGTGAGCGCGTGGAGGCGGCGGTCCGCGCCCACAAGGTCGTCGCCAAGCGTTTCTTCTCGGACAGTGGCGTGGAGCTGGACGTGGAGGTGCCGCTGGCGGCGATTACGTCCGCGCTGGTGGTGCCCGCGCCGGGTTCGACCATCGTCTTCAACAGCGAGGGCGCGAAGAAGTACACGGGGCTGGTGGTGGACGCGCGAGGGCTGGGACTCAAGCCCGTGCTCGCGCCCCGGCTCCTGGATGCGGCGGGCAAGGCGCTCTATGGCGCGGGCGCGCTGGCGAGTGAGATTCGCGAGTCCACCGGCGTCGCCGCGTGGTTCAGCAGCCTGGATGCGGCGAAGAAGGCCGAGCTGGTGGGTGAGAAGCCCATGGTGGTGAAGGCCACCGGGCTGAAGGGCTCTGACCTGGTGCTCGGCTCGGATGACGTGAAGACGCTGGGCGAGGTCAACACGCGCTTCCTGTCCGAGGGCCGGGTCGTCATCGTCACGCAGTAGCGAGGAAGGTCGGCACGGTGAGCGGTTCGCGGGTGGGATGGAGGTCGAGGTCTGGCGCGGGCATGTTCCTGCTGTTGTGGCTGGGGTGTTCGGGGCGGAAGGAGCCGGACTCGATGGCTCGGGCGCGCGAGATGATGGCGGGCGCCCAGAGCACGAGCGGTGACGTGGCCCTTCGCTGCGACCCCGAGGACGCCGAGGTGTATCTGGACGGTGTGCTCCAGGGCTTGTGCAGCGACTACTCGGGCAGTCCCCGGGGGCTCACGTTGGGCACGGGCCTGCATCAAATCGAAGTGAAGAAGCGGGGGTACTGGCCCTACACGACGTACTACGAGCCCAGCGGCGCTCGGGCGAGGCTGACCATCCAGCTCCGCTCCTCGGAGAGCGTGCCCGGGGGGAACGCGCAGTGACGTGGGGTTGGCCTCCTGGCCGCCGCGCGTCCAGCCAGGCTCCCTTGCATCGGCGCGGCCGTCGTGGTTTCCCCGAAAGCCTGGGCGATGATGGTCCGTGGACCGGCGTGGCCCTCGAGTTGGAGCGGGCTGGGGCCGGACTTGGTGAAGCGCTTTCGGGATGTGCAATGACGGCTTGATGGAGCCGTAGGCCGCGGACGTATCGCGGAAAAGAGGAGTGGGTCATCGGACGCCGCAACAACAACAAGAAGAGCAGCCCTTCGGCGGTGAGTCGCGCGCCGGCGCAGCCCGTGCTGCACGCCGTGAAGGCGGAGGCCGTCGTGGTGCCGACGGTGGCTCCGGTGCCGGAGGGCGAGCTGACGGAGGTCGAGGCCCGGCGCATCGACCTGTGGTGGTCGGCGGTGATGGTGGGCTCGCTGGGATTGGTGTTCGCGCTGCTGGCGGTGTTCGGTGGCGTGGCGGTGCCGGTGCTGCTGGCGCTGGCCGGGGCGTACATCTTCAATCCCATCGTGACGACCCTGGAGCGACGGGGGTTGGCCCGGACGTTGGGGACGACGCTCGTCTTCGCGGCGGGGACGCTGCTGATGGTGGGCGCGGTGCTCTACCTCGTCCCGGTGTTCCGCGACGAGGCGCTGAAGCTGCCCGACTTCTTCAGCCGCGCGAGTACGCAGGTGGTGCCGCGCCTGGAGGCGTTGCTGGGGCGCTCGGTGCCGGATCTGGTGCGGCAGCGCACCACGGAGCTGGGACAGCAGGCGTCGGATCTGGTGCAGAGCGCGGGTCCCGCCGCGGCGCGGCTCCTGGCGGCCTTCGCGGGCAACACGGCGCGGTTCGTGGTGACGCTGCTGGGGCTCGCGGTGGTGCCGGTGCTGGCCTTCTTCTTCTTGCAGGACTACCCGCGGCTGATGGGGCGGCTGAAGGACCTGCTGCCGCGTCGCGCGGTGGGGCTGGTGGGGCGCCGCTTCGCGGAGGTGGACGAGGTGCTCTCCGCCTTCGTGCGCGGTCAGTTGACGGTGGGGGCTTTGCTGTCGGTCATCTACGCGGCGGGCTTGTCGGTGGGGCGAATCGACATGGCCATCGTCATCGGGGTGATTGCCGGGTTCGGCAACATGGTGCCGTACCTGGGGACGGGCTTGGGCATCCTGCTGTCGCTCGTGGGGTTGATGCTGTCGTGGCAGGGGCCCTGGCAGCTTGGCGTCGTGGCGGGCACGTTCATCTTCGGCCAGATGCTGGAGGGCTTCGTCATCACCCCGCGCATCGTCGGCGAGAAGGTGGGCCTGGCGCCGGTGGCGGTCATCATCGCGATTCTCGCCTTCGGTGAGTTGTTCGGCTTCGTGGGCATCCTCCTGGCGGTGCCAGTGGCGGCCATCCTCAAGGTCGTGCTGAGCGTGGTGGTGCAGCGCTACCAGCGGACCTCGATGTACACGGGAGAGGCTCGCTCGCCGTGATCGGCGTGGCGATGTTGCTGGCGGCGGTGCTGGCGCAGGCTCCAGGCCCCGCCAGCCTCACGCTGTCCCGGTATCGCCTGAATCTGTTGGTGGACGAGTCGGTGGACGCGGACACCCTGCGCTCCCTCGCCGGCAGTGGGACGGTGCTGTGGGTGCGTACCCGCTCGAACATGCCGCGCGACTCGACGCTGGAGGCGCTCAAAAGCTTCCCCGAGGTCTGGCTTCAGGTCCGTCCGCCGCTCGTCGCGGCCCATGCGCTGCAGCTCGGGCGGGCTCCCCGGGTGGGGCTCTGGGTGGACGCGACGACGCTCGACAGGTCGGGGTGGCACCATCGGCTGGGGCCCAGGCCCGTGGCGGTGGAGATTCGCGGGCCGCTCGATGGGGACCTCGCCCGTCGCGTGTCGGCCGTGAGGCCCTCGCGGGTGGCTTGGTTCCCCAAGCCGGAGGAGGCGACGCTGGCGGGCTGGGGCGAGTTCGTGCAGCTCCCGGGCGCGAAGCTGATGGGGCCTCTTGAGCTGGATGGGCCCGCGCCAGGTGGCGGCGCTTGGAGCTGGAGCTCTCCGACGTCGAGGGGCCTGGTCTGGGCCGACCCGAAGGGGAGGGTGCCCGAAGGTGTCGTCCGGCGGATCCGCGTGAGGGAGCTGCTGGAGGAGGCCGCCCTCGTGTCGCTGTTCGTCCAGGAGCCGGCCACGGAGCTGGAAGTCGAAGTAGGCGCGGACGCGGAGTCGCTGGGTTATGCCCGGGCCTGGGTCGAGCGGCTGGAGGCCGCGGTGAGCGGGAGCGCGCGGTGACGAAGCTGGAGAAGCTGCACCAGGAGATCGCCGGGTGCCGGAGCTGTCCCCGGTTGGTGGAGTGGCGGGAGGAAGTCGCCCGGGTGAAGCGCCGCGCATACCGCGAGTGGACCTATTGGGGTCGGCCGGTGCCGGGCTTCGGCGATGCGCGGGCCAGGCTGGTCATTGTCGGGTTGGCGCCGGCGGCGCATGGGGCCAACCGGACGGGGCGGATGTTCACCGGAGACAGGTCCGGGGACTTCCTCTTCGCGGGGCTGCACCGGGCGGGGTTCGCGAACCAGGGGACCAGTGTGCACCGGGACGATGGGCTGGTGCTGAAGGATGCGTTCATCGTGGCGGCCGCCCGCTGCGCTCCTCCGGACAACAAGCCGCTGCCCGAGGAGCTGGCTCGCTGCGCGCCGTTCCTGGACCGGGAGATGGCGCTGTTGCCTGCCAGGGTGCTGCTCGCACTGGGGGCCATCGGGTGGAACGCGGCGCTCGCGTCACTGGAGCGGACCGGAATGAAGTTCGCGTCGCCGCGTCCCGCCTTCGGCCATGGGGCGGAGCTGGCGCTCCCGGACGGGCGGATCCTCCTGGGCTGCTACCACGTGAGCCAGCAGAACACGCAGACGGGGCGGCTGACGCCGGCCATGTTCGACGCGGTGATGGCGAGGGTCCGAGCGCTGATCGCAGCGGATCCATAGGCCGCACCGGGAAATGGGGAAGATCGGATGCGCGGTCGCGTGTTTGCTTGACAGCTACGGGAGCCCGCTGTTATTCCCCGCGCCACCTCAGCACCGGGTCGTTAGCTCAGCGGTAGAGCACTACCTTGACACGGTAGGGGTCAGTGGTTCGATCCCACTACGACCCAACACAGTTGATGTGATCTCCAGCGGGCGGCACGGCTTTCAAGAGCCCTGCCGCCCGCGGTTTTTCCGAGGTATCGCATGTCCGACATGATCACGGTCACCCTCCCCGACGGCAGTCAGAAGCAGGCCGCGCGGGGGACCACCATCGCGGACTTCGTTCGGGAGAGCATTGGTGCCGGCCTGGCGAAGGCCGCGCTGTTCGCCCGGGTGAACGGTCAGGACATGGACCTGGCCCGGAAGCTCGACGAGGACGCGAAGCTGCAGATCTTCACGCCCAAGAGCCCGGAGTCGCTGGAGCTCATCCGGCACGACGCGGCCCACGTGGTGGCCAGCGCCGTCCAGAAGCTCTTCCCCGGCACGCAGGTGACCATCGGTCCCGCGACGGAGGAGGGCTTCTACTACGACTTCTTCCGCGAGAAGCCGTTCACACCCGACGACCTGGAGAAGATCGAGGCCGAGGCGAACGCGGAGCTCAAGCGGGACATGGCGTTCGTCCGGACCGAGATCTCCATGGACGACGCCATCCGCCTCTTCGAGGAGAAGGGCGAGAAGTTCAAGGTGGAGATCGTCAAGGACATCGCCGAGCGCGGCGCCAAGACGCTCACCCTCTACACCCACGGAGACTGGGTGGACTTCTGCCTGGGGCCCCACGCCCCGAGCACCGGGAAGATCGGCGTCATCAAGATCCTCTCCTCCAGCGGAGCCTACTGGCGCGGCGACCACCGCAACCCGATGCTCCAGCGCGTCTACGGCACGGCCTTCTTCGACAAGAAGCAACTGCAGGAGTACCTGACGCGCATCGAGGAGTCGAAGAAGCGCGACCACCGCAAGCTGGGCAAGGAGCTGGACCTCTTCCACTTCCACCCGTACGCGCCCGGCGCCGCCTTCTGGACCCCAAAGGGCACGACGTTCTACCAGACGCTCTCCGACTGGATGCGCCGGCTCACGGCGAACGACGGCTACGTGGAGATCAAGACGCCCCTGATGTTCAACAAGGGCCTCTGGGAGACGAGCGGCCACTGGGGCAAGTACAAGGAGAACATGTTCCTCGTGCTCGACAGCGAGTCGGGGGAGCATGACTTCTCGCTCAAGCCGATGAACTGCCCGTCGCACCACCTGTTCTACGGCTTCAAGAAGCACAGCTACCGCGACCTCCCGCTGCGCCTGCACACCCAGGACGTGCTGCACCGCAACGAGGCGGCGGGCTCGCTCGGCGGCCTCACCCGCGTGCGCCAGTTCGCCCAGGACGACGCGCACATCTACTGCACCGAGGCGCAGATCACCGACGAGGTGAAGCGCTTCGTGAAGCTGCTGGACCACGTCTACAAGGCGGTGGGCCTGACTTACGCGGTGAAGCTGTCCACGCGTCCGGAGCAGCGGCTGGGGGATGACTCCCTGTGGGACCGCGCCGAGGCGGGCCTGAAGACGGCGCTCGAGTCGCTGGGCCTGGAGTACGAGCTGGCCCCGGGCGACGGTGCCTTCTACGGTCCGAAGATCGACTTCGCGGTGTCCGACAGCATCGGTCGCAAGTGGCAGTTGGGCACCATGCAGTTGGACTACCTGGCGCCGGAGCGCTTCGACCTGACGTACGTGGGCGAGGACAACGCGCAGCATCGGCCCGTGGTCCTCCACCGCGCCATCTTCGGCTCCTTCGAGCGCTTCACGGCCATCCTCATCGAGCACTTCGCGGGGGCCTTCCCGGCGTGGCTGTCGCCCATCCAGGCGGTCATCGTGGTGGTGGCGGACCGTCAGGCGGACTACGCCCTCAAGGTGCGCGACACGCTGCGGGCCAAGGGCTTCCGGGTGGACTTCGACGACCGCGGGCTGTCCCTCAACGCGAAGATCCGCGAGGCGCAGCTGCAGAAGATCCCCTTCACGCTGGTGGTGGGGGACAACGAGGTCGCCGCCGAGGGCGTGGCGCCGCGCCGGTACGGGGGCGAGGACCTCAAGAGCATGAAGCTGACCGACTTCGAGGCGCTGTTGGCCAAGGAGGCGGCCCTGCCGTAGCGGGTTGAACCTGGGGTGGTCCGGGCCTTGCGGACAGCTCTTGACTCCCAGTCATGCCCAAGTATCTTGGGGCACTTTTTGTAGGAATCGTCGCACCCGTCCCGGGAGGGCAGGGGGCGCGGGGACGGTGGGTCGACGGCTGGGCGTGCGGTCGGCGGTAGCCATTCCCGTTGAAAAGAAATAGTGGTAGAGGCTGCCGGCTCCCGCCGTGGCCTTGAGTGAAAACGCCAGAGGCCGTGACGCTGACGGCACGCTGTAAGGAAGGAATCAGGACGATGCCGAAGTTGAAGACCCGCAGTGGCGCGAAGAAGCGCTTCCAGGTGAAGAAGAGCGGCAAGGTCAAGCACGGCAAGGCCTACGGCAAGCACCTCTTCACTCACGCCAAGACGCCGAAGCAGAAGCGCGGCAACCGCGGCACCAGCCATCTTCGCGACATGGATGCGAAGAAGGTCATCAAGGAAATGTTCCCCTACGGGGCCTGAGCCTCGGCTCGGCAACCTCGTGGCCCTTGGCGGAGCGGCGTGAAGCCGGCACCGCGCGGGGGCTGACAACCTACGCAGTCCGGAGTGAGTGAAACATGCGCGTCAAGAAGGGTGTAAAGGCTCGTCGCCGTCGCAACAAGATCCTGAAGCTTGCCAAGGGTTTCCGTGGCCGCCGGAAGAACTGCTTCCGTCGGGCGAACCAGGCGGTTGAGCGCGCCCTGGACTACGCCAGCCGCGACCGCATGCAGCGCAAGCGGAACTTCCGCAGCCTGTGGATCGTCCGCATCAACGCGGCGGCTCGCACGGTCGGCCTGTCGTACTCGAAGCTGATCGCCGGCCTGGCGAAGGCGAAGATCAGCCTGGACCGCAAGGTGCTGTCGGACATGGCCATCACGGACCCCTCGGGTTTCGCGGCCATCGCCAACATCGCGAAGGCGGCCTGATTCACGCCGGCCCTCCCTGAGGGCCAGCGACAGAGCGGGTGAGGTGGCCTTCACGGGCCGCCCGCCTGCGTGAGTAAACGGGCTGCCTCTCCAGGGCGGCCCTTTTTTTTGCCCCGAAGGGCCGTGTGCCCTGGGGCCGTGCAACGGAGGCGACAAGGCCATGCGGGACAGGTTGCAGGCGTTGGCGGAGGCCGCTCGGCGGGAGATCGCGGGGGCGTCCGAGTTGCCCGCGGTGGAAGCGCTTCGGGTCCGTTACCTGGGCAAGAAGGGCGAGCTGTCCGGAGTCCTCGGTGGCATGGGCAAGCTGCCCCCCGAGGAGCGACGGGCGCTGGGTGAGGTGGCCAACACCGTCAAGGCGGAGCTGGAGAAGCTGCTCGCCGAGGCCACGCAGCGCGCCGAGGACGCCGCGATGGAGGCCCAGCTCCAGGGGCCCGGGCTGGACGTGACGTTGCCTGGACGCGCGGTGGCGCCCGGCAGCCGGCACCCGGTGTCGAGGACGATGGAGGACATCGTCCGGACGTTCTCCCGGCTCGGCTTCGACGTGGCCGCGGGCCCGGAAATCGAGCTGGACTACTTCAACTTCGAGGCGCTGAACCTCCCGAAGGACCACCCCGCGCGGGACATGCAGGACACGTTCTACGTGGACGAGCCGTCCCTGGGGCACGCGAAGAAGGCGGACAGCTCCGTGCTATTGCGCACGCACACGTCGCCGGTGCAGGTGCGGTACATGCTGCAGCGCAAGCCGCCCATCCGCGCGGTGATGCCGGGGCGGGTGTACCGCCGCGACTCGGACATCACCCACACGCCGATGTTCCACCAGGTTGAGGGCCTGCTGGTGGACAAGGACGTGACGTTCGCCGAGCTGAAGGGCTCGCTGGACGCGTTCGTGAAGGCGTTCTTCGGCTCGGACACGCGCACGCGCTTCCGTCCGTCGTTCTTCCCGTTCACCGAGCCGTCGGCCGAGGTGGACATCTCCTGCACCTCGTGTGGCGGCAAGGGCTGCCGCGTGTGCAAGCAGACGGGCTGGCTGGAGGTGCTGGGCAGCGGGATGGTGCACCCCAACGTGTTCACCTCCGCGGGGTATGACCCGGGCGAGGTGACGGGCTACGCGTTCGGCATGGGCGTGGAGCGCATCGCCATGCTGCGCTACCGCATCGACGACCTGCGGATGATGTTCGAGAACGACGCTCGGTTCCTGGAACAGTTCTGAGCCCAGTCTGAGTCCTTCGAGCGCGGCTGCTCGAGCCTCCCGCGTGGCGGGGTGGCGCGGCCGCGCTCCTGTCTTCGTCCCGAGAGCAAGAGGGTGGACCTGTGAAGATTTCGGTGAAGTGGCTTGGCGACTACGTGGCGCTGCCGCCGTCGGTGGACGAGCTGGCGCGCAAGTTGACCGCCGCGGGCCTGGAGATCGAAGGCCTGGAGCGTCCGGGCGAGGGGCTCCGAGGCGTGGTGGTGGCGCAGATCAAGGAGTCCGTGCAGCACCCCAACGCGGACAAGCTCTCCGTCACGAAGATTGACGCCGGGGGCGACACGCTGGTGCAGGTGGTGTGCGGCGCGAAGAACTACAAGGTCGGCGACAAGGTGCCGCTGGCCACGGTGGGCACGAAGCTGCCCAACGGGATGGAGATCAAACAGGCCGCGCTGCGAGGCGTGGACAGCTCCGGCATGCTCTGCTCCTCGAAGGAGCTGGGGCTGAGCGAGGAGTCCAGTGGCCTGCTCATCCTGTCGCCTGACTTGAAGCCGGGCACGCCCATCGCCGAGGCGCTGGGGCTGGATGACGTGGTCCTGGAGGTCAACGTCACGCCGAACCGTCCGGACGCGCTCAGTCACCTGGGCGTGGCGCGCGAGGTGAGCGTGGTGACGGGGGCGGCGCTGAAAGTGCCGCAGCCGAAGCCCGTGGAGTCAGGAGCGCCCGCGTCAGAGAAGGTGAAGGTGCGGGTGGAGAACCCCGAGCGGTGTCCGCGCTACTCGGCCCGGGTGGTGGAGAACATCACCATCAAGCCGTCGCCGCAGTGGATGCAGGACCGACTGAAGGCCTGTGGCGTGCGGGCCATCAACAACGTGGTGGACGTCACCAACTACGTGATTCTGGAGTACGGCCAGCCGCTGCACGCGTTCGACCTGGACAAGCTCGCGGGGCAGGAGCTCGTCGTCCGCACGGCGACGAAGGGCGAGAAGCTGACCACGCTGGATGGCAAGGCGCGGACGCTGGACGTGGACGACCTGGCCATCTGTGACAGGGACCGGCCGCAGGCGCTCGGTGGGGTCATGGGCGGCGCGGACAGCGAAGTCACTGAGAAGACGACGCGGCTGGTGATCGAGTCGGCGAACTTCCTGGCCTCCGGGGTGCGGCGGACGGCGAAGCGGCACACGCTGCACACGGAAGGTTCCCACCGGTTCGAGCGCGGCGCGGACATCGACGCGGTGGTGCCGGCGCTCGAGCGTGCCGCGCAGCTCATCGCGGAGCTGTCTGGGGGCACGGTGGCGTCGGGGCGCGTGGACCTGTACCCGGGGGAGAAGGCGCCGCGGCAGGTGACGCTGCGCTTCGCCCGGGTGGAGAAGGTGCTGGGCGTGGCGGTGCCCGAGGTCGAGGTGCGCCGCATCCTGGAAGCGCTGGGCTTCAAGAAGCTGTCCGAGGGCGCGGGGCAGGCGACCTACGAGGTGCCCCGGGCGCGTGTGGACGTGGAGCGCGAGGAGGATCTGCTTGAGGAGGTCGCTCGTGTCTTCGGGTACGACAACATCCCGGCGAAGCTCCCGCGCGGGCTGGCCTCGCTGGCGCCGGAGCCCGCGCACTCGGAGGCGGAGCGGAGGCTGCGGCAGGCGATGTCGGGGGCGGGGTTGGACGAGGTGGTGAACTACTCGTTCGTCGCGCCGAAGAGCCTGGAGGTGCTGGGCCTGAAGGAGCAGCCGGTGGCGCTGCTCAATCCGCTGAGTGTCGAGCAGTCGGTGATGCGCACCAGCCTGATCCCCGGGCTGCTGGAGAACCTGTCGCGCAGTGTCCGGCACCAGGTGACGTCGGTGTGCCTCTATGAGACGGGTCGCGCCTACTTCCGGGACTCGGAGGGCGGGCAGGGGACTCGGCCGGCGGCTCGCGAGGTGAACCGCGCGGCGGGCCTGGTGTGGGGTGTGCGGGGTGGGGGCGCGAGTTGGACCCAGAAGGATGCCCGGGCTGACTTCTACGATGCCAAGGGCGCGGTGGAGGCGGTGCTGGGGGCGCTGCGGGTGGAGGGCGTCACCTGGTCGCCCGGTGGGCCGTCGGCGTACCACCCGCGTGCCAGCGCGGAGGTGAAGTTGGCGGACGGCACGGTGCTCGGCCATGTGGGTGAGCTGCACCCGCGCGTGGTGAAGGCGCTGGGGCTGCCCGAGGGCGTGTTCGTGTTCGAACTGGACACGGAGCCGCTGTACTCGGCGGCTCGGCTGGTGCCCGAGTACCACTCGCTGCCGAAGTTCCCCGCGGTGCTTCGAGACCTCGCGGTGGTGGTGCCGGTGGAGCTGGCGAACGACTCGGTGCGGAAGGTGATCCTGGAGGTGGGGCGCCCGCTGGTGGAGGACGCGCTGGTGTTCGACGTGTACACGGGCAAGCCGATCCCCGAGGGGAAGAAGAACCTGGCGTACGCGCTGCGCTACCGCTCGGCGGAGCGGACGTTGACCGACGTGGAGGTCACCGAGGCGCACCAGCGCATCATCAGCGAGGTGAACCAGCGCCTGGGTGCTTCGCTGCGTGCCTGAATTCCTGAATGAAGTCAGAGGGTTGACTTGGCTTCGGGAAGGCTGCCACAGTATTTGGGCGTTCACCGTGCTGAGGGTGGGGGCATCCCGAGGATTCGCATGACGAAGGCGGACATCATCGAGGGCGTCTACGAGAAGGTCGGCTTCTCGAAGAAGGAGTCGGCCGAAATCGTGGAGCTCGTGTTCGACACGCTCAAGGAGACGCTGGAGCGTGGGGACAAGATCAAGGTCTCCGGGTTCGGCAACTTCCAGGTGCGCCAGAAGAAGGCGCGAGTGGGTCGCAACCCGCAGACGGGCAAGGAGATTGAAATCTCGGCCCGTCGGGTGCTGACCTTCCGGCCGAGCCAGGTGTTGAAGAGCGCCCTCAACGGGGAGGCCCCGCCGGAAGATCACGCGGAGATCGACGCCCGTGAGGAGGCCGCGGCGGACGCGGCCGAGGCCCGGGGCGAGGACTTCGACGAAGAGGGAATGGAAGATTCAGAAGGGTGAGTTTTCCCACCGCGGCCTGCTGCTCCTGCTTGACCTGGGCGTTGTGTAGGGGCATAAGGGCGCACCGTTTCACGACGGCGGCAGCAACCGCAGTTTTCGGGGCGTAGCGCAGCCTGGTAGCGCACTTGCTTGGGGTGCAAGTGGTCGCAGGTTCAAATCCTGTCGCCCCGACCATCGAAGGCCCTGGAGTCCTTTGCGAAAGCTGAGGGGTCCAGGGCCTTCACCTTTTATGGCGCGTGGGCGTTGCACCTGAACGCGAACGGGTTGTTCCCGTTGTGTGCCAGGATTGGCCTGATGGGGCTCACCCGATCGGAACAGATGGCCCGCATCCGAGGCACGGATACGTCGCCAGAGATCAGGCTGCGGCGCGCCCTTTGGGCTCGTGGCCTGCGGTACCTCCTCCACGACCGAAACAGTACGACAGGGGAGGAGTTGGAGTACGAGGAGCGTCCCGGGCGCCAGTTGATTGCGGTCGGTGGCAACCGCCTCTCTCGCGGGTTGACGCTGGAAGGGCTCACCATCGCCTATTTCCTGCGGACGACGACAATGGCCGATGCGCTCCTCCAGATGGCGCGCTGGTACGGCTTCCGAGGTGGATACGACGACCTGATCCGTATCTGGACCACCGATGGGATCGCGGAATGGTTCGTAGAACTGGCTCTCGTCGAGGTGAAGTTGCCCCGGTTTCGTGGAGTCCCACCCGCTGTGCGAAAAGGGTCCCACGATGCCGAAGTCACGCCCCCCATACCCGCCGGAGTTCCGTGAGCGGGTCGTCGAGCTGATGAAGGCCGGC
>Ga0126314_10000899_pt1 | contig 14073 bp, 14 predicted proteins | sample Plot105B_FD_92535 | JGI IMG/M metagenome (GOLD analysis project Ga0126314, IMG submission 92535) | Serpentine soil microbial communities from UC McLaughlin Reserve, CA, USA - Plot105B | ecosystem: Environmental > Terrestrial > Soil > Grasslands | place: USA: UC McLaughlin Reserve, Lake County...
CTAACTACTCCTGATGCAACACTTCCAAGCAACATTTTTTTGAGACCTGAACTTCCTTTTGTTCCTATTATTATCAAATCAATACCTTCAGATTCTGCATATTCTACTATTGTTCCTTCAACAGACATCTGACTGCTAATAATCTCTGTTTTTAATTGTATATTGTTTTGGTCTGCATTTTGTTTAAGCTTATCAAACCATTGTTTGGATTCAAGCATCTCTTCTCTTTCTTTTGGCTGCTTTAATTCATCTTGAGGAGTGGTCAGGCCATATGAAGACAATGGAATACGATTGACAGTCAATGCTATTACTTGAGCACCATCTTTCTTTGCCATTTCCATTGCGTAATCTGTTGCATTTAGAGATGATTCTGAACCATCTACTGCGACCAATATTTTGGAAAATATTCCTTTTTTTGTTTTAGTAGACATATATGTTATATCTAATTGTCTATTTGTTAACTTTTTAATTATCTCTATTGTTATAGGCTGATTATTTTTGGGAAATAATTGTGGTGGTGGTGCAGGATTTATGCATATATGGAAAGGTAAAAAGAGAGAATCGTTGGTGGTAATTGGATTAGCCCTAAAGCCAAGGTTTTAAGCACTTGTAATAATAAATATATATATATAATTTTTTATTTAGACTCAACTCATAGCCAGCATAGCGTTTTTTCTTCATATATATTTAAATCAACAACAATAATCAATAGAGAATATAACTATCAAAATTGCTGTTGATGATGAAAGTAAAGATAAAAGGATAGTACTATTACCCAATTAGCAAAGTAGCTCTATTAGAGTTCTTTCTTGAAAAGAATATGACCATCAGAAAAAAAGGATGAATATTGGAAAATTGCACAGGAAAATTGCACGGTGCAAGAAAATTGCACAGCGCATACGGAATTGCATTAATGATTTGTACAGCACTTTAAAGACAATCCAACTTTATATGAAGTGTGAAGAGATAGAATACGAAGAATACATATTTCTCCATTTTTGCCAGAATCAAAGACAATAACTCTGAGCCTTGAGTTGAACAGAATGAATATATATATATACGGCGAGGGATTGCGATTTAATTCAAATATGCACACGGCTCATCTTGACCTCTGAAATATTTTTGTTGATTTATAGAGAAAATTAAGCATATTCTCCTTTTAAAGTAAAATCGTTTTATAAATATTTTTTGTATAGTATAACCTTCTATAAGTTTCGAATGAATCAAAAAACAACAATAACAGCAATCATGCTAGCAACTATTATAGCAGCATCACAGTCGTAATGGCGTTACCATGGGAATCTGCAGAAGCTAGTAGAGGTGGAGACGCAAGAGGTGGTAGAGGTGGAGACGCAGAAAGTGAAGGTGGAGATGCAAGGAGTAGCGCCAGAGGTGGAGACGCAGAGACAGGCGATTTTGAATCTGATGGTGATGGTAATGAAGGTAATTTCGCAGAAGGTGGTAATGCTGTTAGTGGCGCAACAGGCGGAGATGGCGGTACAGCAACAGGCGGCTCAGATACATCAACAGATTAATCAGAGTAATAGAAATACAGGCTACTTTGACGTATGAGCCGAAGAAACGTTGATATCCTCCTTTTTTTATTTTTTATGTTTTTAATTATTATCTATAATTATTAATTCAAAAGTCAAGCTAACTGACTTGTATTTTTTATCTCTTTGCGTATTTTCATGGTCTTTGAGGCTTCGGATTAGAGCTAATGTAAGGAGCATTCTAAGACGGGCTCTACATTTCTATCTTATTTACAATTATGCTATCCTAATCCATCACTTGCTTCCAAAAGTATTCTAGATTTTTGTCTCAATCTAGTATAGAGTCTAATAGGAGCTTCCTACTTACTGTACAATTGATCCTTCATATACAATTTGAAGAGGACTATGTTCTTCTGATGATGGATGGATAAATAAAGAAGAAAGGACCTTAACATAAATAATAGAATTAAATTTCATGTAAAATTTGTTTGTTTCACATCCGGCTGGGTCTTCATCCTCTTCTGTTTATCTTCCATCGTTGCACCGAGGTCTTCTTCTGTCTCTCTCTCTATCATTTCCTTTAGGTGCTCTGGATCATTATGGAGCCGGTTCAGTCTTATTCTCTGCTGGCGATAATGTGGCTTCTGATCATCTGCAGTAGCAATAACAGCAGGAAAAACCTCAAAACTTGATTTTGGTGAGTATTATTATTAGACGTATACATTATCTTTTATCATTTTTTCTAATTTATCAACTGCAACTGAAAATGGTTGATCAGTGCTATAAATTATAAATGTATGATCACCTGCTTTATTGTCAGGCCAGTATCCAGACGGACAGTAATCACAAATAGCATAGTTGAAATTATATTCACTTAATATGTTAAATCCATTTTTCGGAAACTCTTCTTTATAATAATTCAGCCAGCCTGGATGAAATACTCCATCATTATCTTGTTTATTTTCCACCATCTACGGATTAGATCGTCAAACATATCCACAATGTAATTGAGACAATACAAAGGCTGCCAAAGAAAGTACAATTAACGAATTTATGAAAATAGAAAGAGAGTGTGTGTATGCCCTAATCAATCTACAATTATACAATAGACCAGCAGCTTCTTAGTGTGAACAAGTTGTGTCAACTTAAAAGATCATCTTCTATCTACTAACTATAGTAGTAGCAGCAGTATCTTGATTTGTAGTTGACGAAAATTTTGACATAATGAAGGGTCTAGGAATAGTATAAGGGATAGAGATATTATAGTTGATGCCAACCTAAAAGCGCTATATATATAGCTGAGAACAACTTATTACATTAACAGACATACAGCTATGAGTTACCTATCACTAGCATCAGCACAACCACAATGGAATCGCATTGTTTATTGTCCATTTTGTAATTGGATGGCTACACTAAAGCCAACTAAAACAAACAAGTTAATGCTAAGATGTAATAATTGCACTCTTCTGATATTTGCAAACGCAAAGCTATCGCAACAAAAGTTATTGATGTTACCAAACTATCAGTTTTCTCTTCCTTTGTATTAGAAGCAAATGTTATATTATCCTCTTAATCTCTTGTTCTGACTGCCGCTTATACACAACTTGACATTCTTCTTATCTGTCATCGTTTGATTCTATTCTCTACGTTTGCTGTTGCCAAAACATTACTATATCTCATCTTCTCTACAGTAGTTTATCGATTATTCTAGTACTTTTGCTTCTACGTTATACTACTACTAGCAAATTATTCGTTGTCCCGTTCAAATTATTTATTCATTTCTCAACGCTCAACAACAAATTGGATTATGCTGTTCCAACATGTTCCTCGTTAGCATGCTGCTGAAGCTTTTGTTGAGAGCTAAATACCATTCCACATTCTTCGCATTTGTATTGGTTTTCAGAAGACATTGCAATTTCTTCACATACATGCAATTTATAAATTCCATAGAATTAGTCGGGACTGTTTCACTTGCTGTATCTGTTTAGATGATATCAATTTGGTCATGAAGTTAAGCAACTATCTTAGACACTATATATAATATTTGATTATCAAAATACTACCTCTGCTATTATTGTCTACCTTGAATTTGCGAATAAGAAGAAGCTCCAGCAAGCCATGCTATACATTCATCAGCATTCATCAATGATACACCTATATTTTGTAACTCCTGTAGTCCTATATCGTAGATAAGTGACGTAGCATCTTTAGTCAGAACAATTCTGAAATCTCGTTAACTTGCTTCATAGATAGTTGTTCTAGGACAGTTAGGAAAGTTACATCCACAAACAACTACTGTATTAACATCTAGATTATGCAGATGATTTTCTAATAATGTATTGTAAATTGCTCCCCATCTAGGCTTGTACATTATCCATTCCATAGTTCCAATTTGCTGAAGTTGACCAGAAAGCAGTAGACTTGAATTCAATCTAATAGCAGGCGAGGGTTTGAGTTCATCCATCAGTTCAGCACCATCGCTTCCAGGAATAACCACTTGCTTCCCATTCTCTATAGATCGTCTGCGTCATACATTCACATTTGATCCATCTGCATGATAATAAGACCTTATAATATGAATTATAGGATAATCTTGCTTTCTATAAACTTGAACTAAGTGCTGAATGTATTGTACAGCCTGCAATGTACCTGGTATTTCAGCTGTAGCATCCATCAGAGTAAAATCACGTTGAACATCAATTATGAGCAGAGCAGAATGTTCCCTGTCAGGAGTAATGTAGTTATTCATGATGATATTTTATGTATTTGTACATAATATGAAGATATAATATCTTATGATGCCATGATAGGTGCAGCTGATGCTATAACCCTATTTGTCAATTCTGTTATCAACTCATTGTAAAGCTTTTCGGCCTCTTCTAATATCAAAGCAGTATAGGTATCATTAAATGATCGTTGTTGTTGTTGCTGTCCTCCTGATGACATTAATGAAAGATAGTTCGATCCATAAGAGATAGTAGTAGTATTATTTGAATTATCATATATTACGAAATTATATTCTTCAGGATTGCTTCTTAATGATTCAATTACTGATGCAAGAACGCATTGTAAGAGTAATTTACCGTTTGTTAAAACACTTTTCACATTTTCTTCTGCTGCCTGTTTTATTTTATCAAGGTATTCTTCATTATCGTTCTTAAATTGAGCCACAATAGCCTCGAGTCTTGTCTTTTCATTGTAGAGACTTTCTATCTCTCTTCTTTCCCTTTCACAAGAGATACGAAGAGAATTCAAGAGTTTAGTTGTTGTTGATGCTATTTGATTGTTCAATTGGTATAAATTTCTCTCACATGTATGTTTTCGAAATTGCAGGATACTTGTATCATTTCTTAGTCTTTTAAATCGCTCTTCGATAGATGGTAAATCGTTATTTGCAATTGCAATAAAATTCACAACTTGCTTGACACCCAGACCTTTAGCCTTGGATAATCTATATAATCTTAGAAATGGGTCAATATCATCTTTAAGCTCTTCATAAACCATATTCAGATTATGTAGCTGTTTTAGCTTCCAATACTCTCTATAGAATTTAGTTACCTCTGACTCACTCAGGTTTAATACAATGGCTACTTCTAATGGTGTCTTACGTTCGGAAAAGAGTTTGTAGGCTTTAGTAGATAGCTCTTGATGTTTATACTTCTGTAGTTTTGATTCTTCCTCCTTTATGATAGAGGATATATCACGAATTGACATCCTATCTATCTTTGCAATTTCACGTGTGGTCTTTCCCTGATTATAGTAAAGATCTCTAACAAGGTTTTTTCTTTGTTCTGTGGTTGGCATGTATTAATTTTTCCATATACTATAATGATCTGCCTTTAAAAAGGCTGACATCTCATTGATCCCTGATATCATTTTTTACTATCTAATATCGTCTGATACCTTCTAACAAGGAACCTTCGTAAAACACTTACATTTGATCAATTTAAGACTAACATTGTACATAAGGCTCTGTTAACTTAGATCTATAGCTTAGTATGTTCTAATATATATTGATTTGAAGTACATTAGAACACCCAAGCTATAGTCACTTATGATATATACCTATATTTTAATTCTAGAAAAGTTACAGATGTACTTCTAAATCTATCTAGAACATATCATAAAATGATCGTATGTTTCTATCTGGAAATGGATGCAGAAACATGCTAATGTTGTGGATCAATTCAGGATAAATAAGAGAATCAGGTAAAAATGATATTTGTAGATGAAACATTAATTCCGATAGATGGCAAGGATTATTGGTTATAGATTGCATATGAGCCTAACGTAGATTTGTGTTTGATGGTGCATATGTCAAGAGAAAGAACTATATTCGTATGTTATCAATTCTTCAAAGAATTACGAAAGAGATTTGGCAGAAGAAAACTCATATTTACACAGATGGTGCTAGATGGGATATAATGATATGCTTGTAAATGGTTAAGATTGAAACATCAAATTTATGGTACTGAACTAAAGAATATTATGGAAAGATTCATTCAAAAGATAGGACATAGAATGTTTTGATGATCACTTTCTATGTAGATCAGAAAGTTGTAATAGACAGCATGTTACCAATTGGATCAAAATGTTTATTCTGTATTTACATATGAAATCAGACAGAATTAAGCTCATGGAATTCCTAATGGAGAACAGTTAAGTTAACAGAGCCTACATAATCGAAAAGAATATTTTAGTCTAATAGTTTTAGATATAAATGTCGTCTTATATTATTCTATATATATGATTGAGTACTGAAAAGGAGGCCAACCTTGTTATAGAGTTCCTCTCAGCGGTAACAGCATCAGCATCACTTGATGATATCAGCACATCTGGAGAAGACTCTATGATAAATATATTCTAAGCTATATTAATTGCTAGAGATTCATACCTGCGTCCAATTAATTCATACTCTAAGTATGTGAAAAAGACCTTGATTCATATTCACACATGGCTGTATTGTCATTATTAGATAGACCTTTTATTTAATAGATATATTTTCGATTTTCTCTGTAATCTTCAGAAGACCGTCTGGTACATTATTGGAAATAGTAGTCCAAAAGACTGTATGTGTCTTGCCATTCATCATAATACTTAGTATATATAAATAGTAGTCTGCATATTCTCCTTTACTTGGAGGAGGATAACTGGTGCTGGTTTCAAAGAATCTATTTTCCATAATAATACTCTCCAAGTTCTTTGTATAAGAGTTAGCTAATTGCTTAGAGAGTTGTTGACTAGATTGAGAAATAGAGTCAGAGGAAGTAGTATTACTTATTGACAAAACATTTGTATTTGAATCATAGCTAATACGCTGATAAATTTCCGATACTATCCCTACCTTTGCATAGGTGAATGTTATAATACCTGTGGTGGTGGTGTTTCCGCCAGAAGTCTGGGCAAAAATTATTGGTGTAGATATAATTGTTCCTATATTTAGAGTAACTATAAGTGGATTTAACACAATCAGACATAGAGTTATTATTAATATCTGTAATGTATTCATATATATATATTACTCATACTTTTTGCATTATATTGATATATATATAAAATACATACTTATAAAATTTATATTGATAAGACATAAATATTTTTAAATTTCTTCTTTAGGCGATCGATATATTATATGTGTAATTTGTCTGAATGTGTGTAGTATTATGTCTGACAAAAGAAAAAATTTTTCCAATATCAATGAACACTTCTGACATAATAATGAAGATAAATAAAAGCGGATCAATGGATGAGAAAACAAGCATATCTCTAATGACTGCTACAATACATTGTTATGGATTTGTTACTAACTGTGGTATTATAATGGACGCCATCAAGTATGTATAGCGATCCAAAGAGAAAACGTACCTCTCAAACAAAAAAATTTGTATCTGCAGTAATAAGCTGGTAATAATTAGTCACTGTCAGTATTTAATATATCTGCATCATTATTACATACTGTACCTGTTCCTGGAGCAGCCGCTGATGATGACGATGACAAGTGATCATTTGATGCTGTCGCTGATGAGCTACTGGCGCCTCCTGCATCATCCAACGTACTACTATCATCAATTTTAATATTGGTATTGCACTTATTCATTTGTTTGATTTTGGAGTCATTATCACTATCGCCACCGTGATCTGCAAATACAGGTACTTCTACAGTTGCCACCTTCAAAAATGATATTGCAGATAGTAACGTAGCAATTATTATGATAATAACTGCTATTGGTTGACTATTACTCTTCATTGTATAATCCTCATTTTCTTTAAGGAATGAAGTTATATTTACATTAAGAAATATATATCAGGATTATTTGTACTCCTATTTATTTAATATTATTATTATTAATATATCGCTCAAACTTCTGTAGTAACCTTATTCCAAATGAAAGTTATATTATATTATCAGAAAACATCTCAGCCTTTCAAATAATTTAACTTGTCCTGAAGTTGATTGTAATTGAATTAATTATTATAGATCGTTGAACGTCATTCTATGATACTCACTATTAAATGGAAGTAGTTTTCGCTTTTAGTGCTACCTCTCACTTTGCTGTGTTATCCCAATATAATAAAGATCTACATTTTATCTCTATTTACTCTGCTTTCTCTTTTTCAATTATTCTTGGTAATGAAGTGCTAAAAGTGCTCTAAAAATCAGTTAGTCTTTTATTATGACATATATTATTATTATTAGCAGGAAATATTATAGCCTACTTGCCTCTAAGATTTTTTGTCTCTAAATAATGATTCAGAAGGTTCTTACAAATCTTTTTTATACCATATTTGCAACTACTGCCTACTACGAACAAAAAGCAAATTAGTCCACTGTTAGTTTTAGCGGGAACCCTTGCAGCAATGCTACAAAATCAGGTCTAGTAGATTCTATCATTGATAATAATCCAAAGTATCTTCTTTTAAATGAAATGGATAAGCTTTCAAAAAAAGTCAAACATTTCTTCTAATTCTAATAGAAATTGGAGTAGCAAAAACATGTGCCAGATTAATAGATAAACACAAAAAAGAATAGAAATGATATAATAAGAAAATGAATACAAATAACAAAAAAATGATGACAAAGAGTGACACCAATACTTCGTCAAACAAAGACAATAGCAGCAGTAGCAACGCTTCTCGGCTGCCATCATCACCATCACCACGATCATCTTATCATCAGCAGACAATAACAATAGAATTGAAAATGTATTAGTACTTCAAGGTGGTGGCTCACTGGGAGCCTTTGGTTGTGGAGTATTCAAAGCACTAGCAAATAACAACATAAAGCTTGATATTATTGCAGGTACATCAATAGGCGGCATAAATGCTGCAATTATAGCAGGCAGCAAGGATGAAAAACATCCAGAGCACCTCTTAGAACAGTTCTGGTTGGAGTTATCTGAGAGCTTTGTAGATTTGCATAGATCTACTTTTCCTTATCTACCTAAATTTCTTGAAGAGATGCTATACCATCTGGTTATTATTACAATTTACCTACAGACTCATTAAATCAACAAAAAATTATTCTTATTCAACAACAACGAATGCAAATGAACATGCTATAAAAATAAAGCAGCTAAGATCTTTCTATAGTTCGGCTATTTTTGGAAATGAAGAACTAAAAACAACTTAGTTTTGGGTTAAATTCTTGATTATTATCAATTTGTATTACTAAAATGGTAGTTCGTCAAAAGAAGGAAAAAATTCTCAAAATTATCTGTAGAATCTCTTTTATACTATATTTTCTTGTAACTATGTTACAATGAATAAAATTGGAATGCTGATAGTCTTATCAGCAATTGTAGTAGGTGTATCGGCAACTATACTTAATATGGTTGAGCCAGTAACAGCCCAAACAGCAGGTAGTAGTTCATCGTTCTCTACTGGCACTAGCGGTCAAAATGCTGCTTCTGGTTCCGCAAGTGCAGGAATTAATGGACTCGCAATCTCTGGTTCTGGAGCCGCAGGTGGTGACTTCAATGCAGGCGCAGGTGGCCTCTTTGCTGATTGCAACGGAGTAGACGCACTCGCTGGTGCATGTACCGATTAAATAATCAACTGCCTGGATGAGTAGAAAAAAGATTGCTTTAATCTTCCCTTTCTTTTTTTATTAGTTAATTATATTAGCCAATTAAATTGAATATCATATATGATGATATTAAACTCATAATATCAAACAGAATTTATTTGTTTATTTATGCATACATAATTTTACTTATTTAGTAATTTTATCTTTTGATGCTATTTACTACTACTACTCTAACTTTGTCCTTTGTACTCATAAAAAATTCTACTATTTGATCTTTGTAATGTCGATACTTTTCTCTAATCCTTGTTGCGATAGTTTATCAAATGTATCTCTGTCTGTTAATGCTTTGTATACATCCTGAACTGATCTTATTCGAACTTTAGATAGTCTCTTTACTTCTTTGCCAAGCTTTTCTTCCAATGAATATTCTGTAGAAAATGAATAAGGATCACCATGATAATTTGCATATATTTCTTTAACTCTACCAGCTTCAAAGTTTGCTTCATATATAGTTTCATTGCTTTTAGACATAGAATATACGTGACTAGAAGCTAGTTCTACTTGAAAAGAGAAGACCAAAGCTGAACAGATTAGTGCAAGGCTTCTTGCAGGAGAATTCGATGAAATGACTGTAGTTGATGATAATGGTGCTGTAATATGAATAATCACTTATTTAAAAAGATATACAGTGGTAGCAAAAGATATAATGGATCCGATGTAACTTAACAACATATTTATTTCTTTCAACGGTATTGAAAATGTAATATAGACTCTATGAGAATTTGGTTGTGGAGTATCCATTTAAACCTAAAGAGACGCTATTGCATCTACATTTAGCGAATTCCTTTCTGTCAAGTTTGTAATTGCGTCTTGTTTGTCATATAATTGAGATTTGATATTAACATCATTATTTCTCGATTGTTCTATTACTTCCTCCATTTGTTTTTGAAGTTTATACTCGCTATTTATTGTAAGTAAGCTGATTGCTTTCAAATAATCTTCCAAAAGCTCATTCTCGGTTGCCCTATAGTAAGAATCAGAGATACCTACTAAATGCCCCATCAATTTTTCTATATTTATTGGCTTCATTCCAGCGATTTCACATTGAGTTTTATACCATTTTCTAAATCCATGGTCAGTCTGGAATTCATGACGCTTCTTGCCATATTCCAATTCCGTTCTTATGCCTTGAGCCCACAAAGCACGTTCTACAAGCCGCTTAACTCCAATAGATTGCAATTTAACTGGCTCTTGAATCTGTCCACCAGCTTCTTTCTTAGGCGGTTTTGTAACATTCCAAAGATCTCGCATAACCCAACTATCATTAGTAATCTGTTCTCCGCATCCACCACGATATTTCATCCATAACTCCAAAGTTGTATAGGCTTCTGCCGTTATGAATGTGAAATATTGATCATCTTCGCCAGCGTATACAATAACTTTTGCAGCAATTATTTTACCATTCTTCATTATTGGGCGTACGTAATCCCACTTCAAATGATCAAGCCCCAACCCTTATTCCAGATGAGGTCATGGTATATACTATTGGCTTGATTCTTCTATCAAGATATTCTATAATTTTACAAATCTCTCCTCCTATAGTTGGAGATCTGTCGTCTGCATACCACTTTCCCCGTGGAAGGCCTCGTGTAATCTTATTCCATGGAATAATTATATCAGTCACTTCACAAAACATCTTAATTGTCTTGACATAGTTGCGCAAAGTACCCCCTGTGATCTCCTTTCTTTCTACTCTTTCTTTCTGTGATTGTAAGAATCTAAGTATATTACTAAAGGCCCAATTGTAGTCAGTTCTTGCTCTATAAGCGAAAGTATTGCAGCGCTCCTCCATTCTCATACCCTTACATAACTCTATTGCATCAAAGAACCTTCTCAATCTTCTAAAGTAAGATTCTTTTGTATAAGGAGATCTAATTGCATAAATAAACATGGTATAGGGATCTGTGTCCTCTACTTTTTGAGCCTGGTAATGATCTATCAACTTTGGGTTTCACTTTTTATTCTCACGAGTCCCTTTAGAGAACTAATATCAGTGCGGGTTCGGTGGAATCCATGCTGATATCGGTGCTAAAAGTAGTTCCTAAACATATCAGAGGATACTAAGCTTTAAAGGTTTTCTAAAGTTTTCAGAAATGTTTATACGGATTTGAACCTGACTGGTAGATGGTTCACCCTCTTCGTAAATAATATGAGACCTTCTTTAATATGGGTGTGTACTCTTATTTTAATATCAATCGTTGTAAGTCTTTCAAGATATAGGTAGTACAGTCAATTTGTATATACTTTCAAATTTTTGAGTAGTTGTCAAATAATTTAATTATTTTATCAGTTAGTAACTTTGACTAAGTACGTTCCTTAATACTTGTTCTACCAATAGAATCATATTATTGTGTTCTAATCTTGCTTGGCCTATATCTTGGCGTTTAAAACATAATCTTATCCTCTACAAGAGATACTTCAGTGTATCGATATAAACTTCGTTGTATTCTTACTCATCTATAAGCTAATCTTTGACTTGTTAGCATATGAGTTAACGTCTATCTGTAATTTAGCATCATCATTTCCTTGCTGTTTTAATTGTATATTGTAGATGAGGAGAAATCAAATGTTTTCCCAAAAATAGTAGCTTATCGCTACATAACCACTTTTAGTCAATAAGTACTGTAAAAAATCCTCATCTTTTACTGTCAGTTTTTCTTACCTAAATTCCTTTGTGTATTATAACTCTTTCTTCATTATTAACTCTTTCTTCATTATTCTAGAACTGCTGGAACTTTCGCCTCATACATGATAAATATATAGGTAAACTGTAAAATATCGAGCTCATTAAAATATTAGCAATACTTAAATTTTTGTTTATGCTTTCCTATTTCCGATTTAATGGACGACAATAGCACTATAAGAATTGAAACATCCCACTCGATTTGACAGTCATGGAAGAAGATTTTAATATTGTTGCAAAAAGGGACGACGAGGATAGACTTGCAACATCTGGTCTGAAAGAAATGTTATTTGGTCCCAAAGAAAAAGAAGAAGTACCAGTTGATAAACGTGTCGAAGGCATAAGGAAACTGTTACCAAGTGTTATTGCTAAGAAAATTGCTGATGTAGTACCTCCTGATTTTGATCTTACCCAGATGACTTTAACAGGAGAGGTTGCTGGACAACCGTTTGGAATTGGAGTAAGAGGTGAAGTATCAGTAGTTTTTGAGAAAAATAAGGTCCAGTAATGTTTTCCACAAAATATGATCAACAGCTTCAAAAAGCTATGGAACAATTTAAAAACAGATCAGAAACTCCGTTCTACATAATCATCGAAATCAATAAAGAACACATTGTTAGACGAGGAGGTATTAAATCAGCAGTACATTATGATAATAATGGAAATGAGTGGAAATATGAGCAATTTATAATCCCACAGGATATAAGAAATATAATTAATGAGAATTCAATGAGAGTAATGCATGATAATCTAGAAATTATACCTGCAATGTCAGTTCAGACCATTCAAGGCAATGTTGAACGTATTGCTGCACTGGATTTTGTTAAACGAATAGAACTTTCAACTAAGGCCAAACTTTCAGTAGATGACAGCGACAGATTAATTAAATAAATCAAATCAAATCAAATTCGCATGAAGGTAAAAACAAAGGGTAAAGATGTAAAAGTAGCTATTATTGATACTAGAATAAATAGTGATATAGATCCGCTTAAGAATAAACTTAAAAATTCACATGACTGGACAGGCGAAGGAGACATGATTGGTAACGATCTTTATCTTACCCAGGATCTACATGGCCATACAGAACATGGACATGGCACTTCGATAGCCAGTGTGATAACCTATATTGCACCAGATGCTAAGCTGCTGAACTACAAAGCTATGTCTGCATTTAGTGGTAAAGCATCTAGCCATGACAAAGATAATGTGATAGATGCAATTAATAAATCTGTCACAGATGGAGCAGATATCATAAACTTAAGTTTAGGTTTTGATGCATGCATTGATGGTTGTTGTGCGATTTGTCAAGCAGTAGATAATGCCGTTAAAGCTGGTTTGAATGTAGTTGCAGCTATGGGAAATACACACAGAACTGTCAAATCTCCTCCTGATTGTCCAGCACAAGCCCGTTCTGCAATGTCCGTGGCTGCTTCCACAAAATCTGACACAATATGACGAGGAAGTAGTAGAGGGACCAACTCTAGATCAGCGTGATAAGCCTGATATTGTTGCTCCTGGAAGTGCTATTTTAGTAGCCTGTTCCCGTGGTGATACAGAATCAAGAGCCGGAACCAGTTATTCTGCGGCTATTGTTAGTAGTGTTATAGCCTTGTGCCGGAATATTACCAGCAATCCACAAGAAATTAAAAATGCTTTAATGTCAACTGCTGTAAAAATGATTGATCCGGATAGACATTCACCTTATGATAAGAATATTCAAGGAAAAGGCCGAATCGACGTCGACTCTGCGTATTCTAAATTATCTCAAAATAAACCTTAAGTATTAATAGGATAAGGACTCATGATTA
>Ga0126314_10000900_pt1 | contig 14067 bp, 10 predicted proteins | sample Plot105B_FD_92535 | JGI IMG/M metagenome (GOLD analysis project Ga0126314, IMG submission 92535) | Serpentine soil microbial communities from UC McLaughlin Reserve, CA, USA - Plot105B | ecosystem: Environmental > Terrestrial > Soil > Grasslands | place: USA: UC McLaughlin Reserve, Lake County...
CCGTAGAATCACTCCCTGCCTACCCTCAGGCGGGATAGCTCAGTTGGTAGAGCACATGACTGAAAATCATGGTGTCCCCGGTTCGAATCCGGGTCCCGCCACTTCTAAAAGTCCTGCAAATTGAGGGAAAAGAAGGGGTTTTGGCGGTGTCTCCAGAGCCCTTTGTCAATGGCGTGTCAACAGCCGGATCAAGAAAAGGTCTCTTCTGGCAGGTCTGTAGTAGCAACTTGCATGCCTTCTGTGGCGCGGGTGCAGAGGGCAGGGGTAATCCTGTTATCGGAGTGACCTGGATCGGCGAAACTAGGGCGTGATGGCCGCCGAGGCTAGGGCGGACGTCCACCACTTCGCGCCGCGCTGCCTGCTTGGGCTCTTTGACGCGGCGGCCGCAGGAGGCCTCGCCGACTGCTCGGAGTTCGACGCGGAGGCCGAGCGTTGGGGAATCGAGGTCCGTGGGCTCTCCCGCGAGGACCTGTCCGCGCTGATCGAGAGCTTCCCCATTGAGATCCCTACCTCTGAGCATCGCAGTCTGCACCAGGAAGAGGTCGACTTCGTGCGGTGGGGCAGGCGCGGGGGCCCAAGAACCCTGGCCCTCTACAGCCTGCCGTACTTCTCACTGCTCGCCAGGTTCCGCTGGGAGTTCAAAGGGAGGGGATCGCTGCGACCCGCCCCCGCGTGTATAATCATGGTGTCCGCATACACAACAAAGAAGGAGGCCGGGTGGTAGAGGAGATCATCGGGCGGCTGGCCGAACTGACTGGGGCACAGCTCGGGCGCCTCGAGGATGAGCTCCGCCGCGAGCGCCAGCGTCGGGCTTCCTCTGCCGGCGGGGGACAGGAAGCTGCTCTCGACCAAGAGGATGCTGCGCCGCCCGTCACGGAAGTCCTGGAGTACCGCCCCCACGAGGATGGCTATCTGCAGCTGGAGCTGCGTCGCTACATACGTCGCGACGGGTCAACTCGTGAGCGCGGACCCTACTGGTACTTCCAGTTCCACGAGGGTGGAAAGCGTAGGAAGCTCTACCTCGGCAAGACCAGTGACCCAGAGGACACGTTGACCACCAAGCGGGCAAAGCTCTTGGGGTGATAGATTGCTCCCCTAGCCTGGTTCTGCGCCTCAGACACGAAACGTCAGATTGAGGCGTTTCCCACCTCGGAGTAAGCTGAACGTTATACAGATGCAAGACCGTCGCGAACGCTAAGATCACTCGATCGGGGACCGTACTGCAACCGTACTGCAACCCGGCTAGTATAAGCTAGTACGCAGCGGATGATATTCAATCCAACGTCGCACAAAATGCCTGCAAATGAGTGGATTCTACGGACGCATCAGGACACATGCGGATACACTGGATTTGACTGACTAGAATTGTGGCTCCGAAGGTCACGAGTTCGAGCCCTGTCGGTTACTGACTCACGCTAACCGGTGCACTAATCGGGGCGTAATAGAGCGTAGCGCGATGGTACGTTGCGAACGTTCTTACTCGTACACGGGCGACTTTCGGGTTTGGATAAAGGAGCCAAAATCTACCTGTTGTCATTCGCCATGGTATCCACCCTATGACCATGAAGATGCATGGAGATACTCCCAAAATTCATCGGCGATTCATCGTAGTATGTTCTCATAGGACAGCCTGTGGGGCAGGCGGAAGGAGGAAAACCGCGGATGCCAAGTCTACTGGTGCCCATACGGCCATGGGGTCATTGCCATGTCTTGCGATCATGGTCGCAGGGTTGCGGACGTATGTGAGAGGCCTGCAGCACGAAGTACCACCGTAACGTGGGCAAAGCTCGGTGCTCACCCTAGGAGAACCAGGCTACACAGGAAATGTACTCTCGCGAAGAGATCCAAGTCGCCGACCACAACATCGAGGGCAACACTTCTGGGGTGCCCGAGGCGGTTTGCGTCAGGCTGCTGGGAGGCTTCCAGGTCTCGGTCGGAACCCGGGCTCTTGAGGAGAGCGCGTGGCGGCTGAGAAAGGCCGCAACACTCATCAAGCTGCTATCCTTGGCGCCGCAGCACTGCCTTCACAGAGAGTTCATCATGGACTTGCTCTGGCCGAAGCTGGCTCCGAAAGCGGCGGCCAACAACCTGCGTTATGCACTCCACAATGCACGTCGAATTCTCCACTCCGCTTCGCCTAACGCCGCTCAATGTTTACGACTTCGAAGCGAGCAACTCGCGCTGTGCCCAGAGGGGGGCCTGCGGAGCGACGTCGAGGCATTCGAGCAAGGTGCGGACGTCGCCCGCCGCGCTCGCAAGCCAGCGGCGTACGAGGCGACGGTAAGCTTGTACGCCGGAGACCTCTTGCCGGAGGATCGCTACGAGGAGTGGGCGGAAGATCGGCGGGAGGAGCTGCGGATGACGTACCTTGGCCTGCTCCTCGAGCTAGCCGAGCTCCACGAGGAGCGCGCAGAGCTCGGGCCGGCCATCGACGCGCTGCGGCGGGTAGTGAAGTACGAACCCGCGCACGAAGGAGCACATGCGGGGCTGATGCGTCTCTATGCTCTATCTGGGCAACGTCAATGGGCACTGCGACAATACGAACGCCTCCAGGAAACCTTACAACAGCATCCTGGCATCGAGCCTGATGCGGCCAGTCGGCGCCTCTGTGAAGACATCCTTGCAGGACGATTCCAGTCTATCCATCCGCCCCAAGGCGAGTGCTCTATGGAGGAGCCTTTAGACAACCCTCGGCACAACCTACCCTTCGTCAGGACGAGCTTCGTCGGACGCGAGCGGGAGCTGGACGAGGTCAAGCGAGCCCTGACGGTGACTCGGCTGCTCACGCTTACCGGAACCGCGGGCTCCGGCAAAACGCGGTTGGCTCTGGAGGTGGGCAGGGAGCTCCTCACAGCTTACCCGGACGGGGTGTGGGTCGTGGAGTTGGCTGCGCTCTCCGATCCCGAACTGGTGCCCCAGGCGATTGCTGCGACACTCGCGGTGCACAAGCAGCCCGACTGTACCCTTACCGATGCGCTGGTTCACGCCTTGCGCCCCAAGAAGGCCTTGCTGATCGTGGACACCTGTGAGCACCTTATAGATGATGTGGTGCGTATGGTGCACACTCTCCTCAGTTACTGCCCGCTCTTGCGGATACTGACTACTAGTCGAGAGGCGCTGAGCGTAGCGGGTGAAATCAAGTGGCTGGTGCCGCCGCTCTCCTTGCCCGACTCACAACAGACGTCCACGATAGAGCATCTGGCAAGATTTGAGTCAGTGAGACTATTTCTGCAGCGGGCCTCATACCAAAATCCCACCGTGGTACTGAACCGGCGGAACCTCGGGGCAGTGGCCGACATATGCCGACAACTGGAGGGCTTCCCGCTGGCCATCGAGCTGGCCGCTGCTTGGGTAGGGGTGCTCTCCGTGGAGCAGATTGCCGTGCGGCTTAAGGATCCCGTCACGTTGCTTACCATGGGCGACCGCGCGGCGCCTCCAAGACAGCAAACGATGCGTGGAGCGCTGGACTGGAGCTACGATCTGCTGAATGAGGAACAGGCGAGGCTGTTCAACCGGCTCTCTGTGTTTGAGGGCTGCTGGACCCTAGAGGCGGCGGAGGTCGTGGGTACAGGCGACGGCATCGCTGAAGATGATGTTCTGGATCTACTCTGTGCGTTGGTAAACAAGTCTCTTGTGGTGGCCGAGGCAACCAGGGATGGCGGCGTGCGGTTTAGGATGTTACATCTTATTCGCCAATACGGACAGGAACGACTCGAGGAAAGCGGAGAATCCGACGCCATCTGTCAGCGGCATTCTGAGTTCTGCCTTGAGGCGGCAGAAGCGGACAAGCCAGAGTTGGACGGATCAGCGGAGGGCTTGTACGAGCCGATCGGCGGCAACTCCTTGCCCCTCGAGCGGCATGTCCACGGGTACCAGATCGGCACCGCGAGCCCCCAACTCGATAAAGCAGCTTGGGAGGTGGTATGGGCGAAGCAGCAGGAGATGGCGTTTGAAGGGGCGGCCGAGTATGCTCCTTCGCAAGTGCGTCTGGCTCCGATTACGACCTCGACAGCGGAGGAACCATCATCCGGTAGAAATCCTAGCCCGCTCACCCGTCGCGAGAGGGAAGTCGCGACCCTGATCGGAAGAGGACTGACGAACCGCCAGATCTCCGCGCAGCTGTCACTCTCCGAACATACGGTCGCCAAACACGTCCGCAAGATCCTCAAAAAGTTGGGGCTCCAGTCCCGCGCCCAGGTTGGAGCCTGGATAGCAAACCATCAACGCATCACCAGCTAACTCCATTTTGCCAAGATGGGGATCGAAAATACTCAATTCTGACTATGCCTGGAGGTCCCTGGCTAACGGCTGGCTAACGGCTAGCTAACGGCAGCCCTTTATGATGGTAGTGGCATTACCGGTTGGTGCTACATCGGAAATCCCGGGCCGGGGTTTCCTGGGAAAGGGATTAGCAAGAAGCAGGAAACGCGAGCGTAGGAGAATCGAATGCCACCACAGGACTCCCCAACTCAAGGCTCCGTCCAGACGTATGCGGAACAGTGGGCCGCCGAGACGCCTTTCCTCCAGACTTTGACCACCGCCCCGGAGGAGGTCGAAGCCGCCGAAGAGCGAATATCGCTAAATCAGTGGTACGAAGCACCCTTCAAAGATGAGGGAGGAACGGTAGAGGGATACGGGCCGGAGGCCGAGGAATTCGCGCAATTCGTTGCTGAGCTACGCGACGAGGAGTTCGACGAGGCGGTCAAGGGGCTAGTGAACGAAGCCTCCGAGCTATACCAGGAACAGTTCGTAGGAGAGGATGCTGCCATCGGTCCTCCTCCAGCGGAGGCCGAACGACTTTTGGAGGCGCATTTCGAGCCCCTTGTCAGGGAAGCGGAGACGCTTCTGGACAGGATGGCGGAGGATACGAGACGCCACGACCTCACCGCCATGAGCGAGGCAGAGGTCGACACTTTCCTCAACCAGTACGAAATTCCTACAGGTCAGCTCTCTCCCAATTCCGAGTATTTCCTGGAAAACTTCTTAGGTAAGTTGAAAAGGGCTTTCAAAGGTGCTGTCAATCTGGCAAAGAAAGGCATCAAAGTCGCTACCACACTGGGGCTAGGCCCCATTCTAGCGAAGTTGAAGCGGCTCGTCCGGCCCTTGTTGAATAGGGTCCTGAAGGTCGCCCTGAACAAACTGCCTCCCGCGCTTCGTCCGGTCGCCCAGCAACTGGCCAAGCGTTTCCTCGGGAAGGCTCCGGACGAGCAACGGCCCGAAGAAGGTGCGAAAGAACCTGCGGCCCCCGACCAAGATAGCAAAGAGCCCGCGGCCCCCGATCCCGCCCAGGTTCAAGTCGAGCTCGATGCGGAGATCGCCAATCTGCTGTTCGCCAGCGAGGAGATGGAGCAGGAGTTGGCGATCGCGGAGTACGCCGCCGAGACCGAGCGGCAGGCGACCGACTCGATAGGAGAGTTGGATCATGCACGGGCCGAGTTCATCAGCGAGATCAGCCAGCTAGAGAACGGCAAGGATCCCACGCCTCTCCTGGAGAATTTCATCCCGTTTGCCATCCAGCCGCTTGCGAAAACGGCCATCAGGCTGATCGGCCGGCCCAGAGTCGTGCGCTTCCTGGCCCGATTCCTGGCCAAACTCATCGGCCAGTTTGTGGGCAAAGAGCAGGCCATGCCCCTTTCGCAGGCCGTCGTCGAAGCCGGCCTTCCGCTGCTGGGTCTCGAAGCCGCGCCTGAGGCGAGATCCGACCTAGCAGGTAGTGCCCTTGCGGCCACCGTCGAAGAGACGGCGCGTCGGGTCGCCGCGCTGCCGGAGGATGTCCTGGAGAACGAGGCTCTGCTGGAAGGCGCCATTCAGGAGGCGTTCGAGGGCGCTGCCGCCGCCAGCTTGCCGTCCGCGCTGCTCAAGCCGAGGTTGCGCGAGACGACGGGCCTTAACGGAGCCTGGATGTTCTGGCCCAGAACCACCAGGAGGTACCGCTACAGAAAATATACCCTGACCCCCACTGTGCGCATCACCCCGCAAATCGCCCGCGCGGTCAGAACATTCGGCGGCATCCCCTTGGCCCGCGTCTTTCGGGACCGGTACGGACTGCCTCCGCATCGGAGCATCAACGCGCGCCTCCATCTCTACGAAGCGATTCCCGGAACCGACATTGCTCAGATCGCAAAGTCGGAGAGAGATGTCCCGGGTTTGGGCACGTCCGCGGAGCCCGCCCGCTCACAGTTCCATCCACTAACCCCGGAGGCGGCCACGGCACTGGTCCAGGAGCCGGAGCTAGGTCGTGAAGTGTCCTCGGAATACCTTGCCAGCCCGGATCCACTCCACGTCGGCGAGCGTCTCTATTACCTGGAGATCGCCGGGGCAAGCCCGCAGGTGAGGCCGACCGAGCCCGGACAGCCGCCCGCCGTGAGGCGTGCCAGCGAAGTCAACCTGACGCTGGACTTCCCGCGCAACCAGATCCGGGTCTACATCTTCTTGAGCGAGGCCGCTTCCCAGGAGATCGCGACGATGCTGCGTCAGAGGGCGCCCATCGGAGCCGTGCAGAGCCGACTGAAAGCCGAGTACGGGCGCGACTTGAATGCCACCCTGTCCGGGGGGATCAACCGCCACGTCCAAATGGTCCACGAAGCCGTGCCCCCGGACCAGTTTTTCGGGCTCGGGGCGGCTGTCAAACGGGTCCATCCGATATTACTGCAGCTGCTGCGGAAGAAACTGCAATGGTGGCTGCGGCAACGCCTGGCCGAGTATCTCCAGCAGCAGACGCAGAAGTTCATTGCCGAGACTGAAAAGCCGGAAGACGGCGCGACCCTGGTTGTGACGTTCACCGGCCCGACCGGGCTATCGATCCTTCGCAGGGCCGTGGGAGGCGGGGCGATAAGTCTGAGCGGTGACGGGTTCCCGAAGGGGATGCCGGAGACCAGCATCGAGGTTGTTGCGGGGTTCCAAAAGTGACCGACCACGTCGCGGCTCTGAGGATGCAGGTAGCTCGTCAGGTTGCGCACTGGACGATGGCTGTGTCCCGCCTGGAGGATCTGGAAGCACTGGCATCCGCCAGCGCCTGGGCCGGACTCGAGCGCTACCTCGGGGTGGCCCTCCGCCAAAACCTGGCGGAGGCGGTAACCCGCCTTCAAAAAGAGGCGGCCGTGCTTCGGGCACGATTCGATGCGGCCCAAACTGGTGAGGAGTTGGAGCGCGTCCGCTCGCACGTGGTTGACTTCCGGAAGCGTTACATGCGAACCGCGACCCTGGTCGATTTCTATGCCGGTGCCGTGAACACCCGGACAAACCCGAATATAGCCGCGCTTCTCCGGGCATGCGACGAGATGGCCGTCCGTAGCATGGCGCAGGTGCTCGACCCGCTGGGCAAGACAACCCCGCCCGTGCTCACGTATTTAGATATCGAGGGGCTGGGCGCCGCGATCCTCAAACAGGGGCTCAGGCTCTGGGACGGCGGGACGTTGAGCGCGGTGGCGGCCGTCAAGATCGCCTTCCACAACCTGGGTCGCCCCACCGCCCTCATACACGAAGCGGGTCACCAATTTGCCCACATCACCGGCTGGAACGACGAACTGGCGAGGGCTCTGGAAAGGGGCTTAAGCGGAGCATCAAGCGATGTCGCGGAGGTGTGGGGTAGCTGGGCGTCGGAGATCGCGGCGGACACGTTCGCGTTCGCCCACACTGGCTACGCCGCCGTGGTCGGCCTCTGTGACGTCCTCTCTGGGGATGAGGCCACCGTCTTCCAGCCCCGCCCGGGCGATCCGCACCCCACACCTTACGTTCGCGTGTTGCTCGGTACGGAAATGTGTACCCGCTTCTTCGGCGCCGGTCCGTGGGACGATCTGGCCAGCGCTTGGACCCGGAGCTATCGGCTGGAGAACGCCGCCACATACGGCACGGAGGATCTACTGCGGCGGTCGCTTCCGCTGCTCCCCAGGGTCGTCGAGCTGTGTCTGCGCACCCCGATGCGGATCTTCGGTGGAAGGCCGCTGACCTCGCTCGTCGATCCCGGACACGTCAAGCCAGAGGCCCTGGCGCAGCTGGAGCTTCGGGCGGGCGGGGCCCTCCATACCTCGCAACACTGGATCTGGAACGAGTGCCTGCGCCTGCTGGCCCTTTCGGGCTTGCGGGCCGCGACGATGCCCGAGCGTGCTACAGAGGTTTTGAAACGACAGGAAGAGTGGATGCTGCGGCTGGGGATGGCTGCGAAGGCAGCATGACCTTAAAGGAGGTAAGAAGATGAGCGATCCCAACGAGCAATCTGAGAGGACACAGCAGGGAGCCGAGTCCGCCCAAGACGACGCCGAGAGCAGGGTGGAGGCCACGGAAGCCGCCAAGCGCAAGGCCCAGGAGCTGGGCGTAGACCTTGCCAGTGTGGAAGGCACGGGCCCCGGCGGGCGCGTCACCGCCCCTGATGTAGAGAACGCCCAACGGCAGTCCGATACAACTGCAAGGTCTGAAGAAGCAACTCAATCTGTTTCCCGACCTCTAAATCCTTGTAGACAGGACGCTTGTGAGGTTGATTCAGCGGTAGTGGCGGGTTGTGTGCCGCCCACTGATAAAGCGATCCTCGCGCAATACGCCGTTTTGACGGCAATACTTGGCAGTCCCGAAAAGGGATTCTTCGATCTGTCCACGGAGATCGTCGTGAAGGTTGATGCAGCTGGTAACAAGACGGAGACAATAACGGTCCTCCCTAATACAGGTGGAGTAAACTTCCCAGGGGCTGTTGGTTCAGGGACACCTCTCGCATGTAACTTCTTCGCACCCATGCCACCATCCGCACCCGTTAAATTTCGGTTCCCCCATCCACAGCCACTACTTCCATCCGGTCTGAACTCGTGCCAACCCTGCCTGGACGAGAAGTGCGACCCATGTGGAGTTTCACTATTTGATGAACAACAGATCAGGGCTCTAAGTCAGTCTTCTCGGGATCCTTATCGTGGAGGTAACCAGTCACGATAAAGGACGAATGGATCAGCAGAAACGAGCAATTAAGGCCGGGCTGAGTTGGATTCGCTGAATAGAATAAGGAGGATCATAGATGTTTAGGCAATTTGCCAGAGACCTTACGGCGCAATTTCGTACGCCAACACCAGGGAGACCGATCCGCCCTCTCCCTAATGGGGTGAGCGACGCAAAGGAGATGGTGTTTCTCTACCATCCTATCCAATTGGCCGGGTTGTTGGAAGCCGCGTGGGCGGAGAGGTTCCAGACTGATGTTCGTCGCAGTCCTCTACCGGCGTTGCCGGGAGGGCAGGACGAATTTGGGTTCCTGAATGCCATATTAACAGCCTTGTGCATCCCTATGCCCAACCGGCCCAACCTCCTTATCAACCGAGATAGGCAAGATGGGCATTGTCGTAATGCTGTTGTTTTCGATCACCTGATCTACGCCTACATGATCGAAAACACGCGGATCTACGAGATCTTTCGTAGGGTCCTGTCCGAGTATCTGCACGGAGAGCGTCTCGAGACCCCTTCAGAACAGAGCCTGCGATGGTTGCGGGCCACCGAGGAATTGTTTTTTAGCGACGGCCCTCCATTCTTGGCGTTTCGACTGACGAGCTACATCCGTCCGGACATCCGCGCTTCGCGACGTAATGCCTACTACCGGATGTTCGGTATGGACCTAAACCACGGGACCGATGACGGTCGTCCCCACCCTTACGAAAGAGCCGCCGCTGCCAATCGGGATTTCGTGCCAACGTTCGAAGCGTTCCTGCGAGAGGTCTGGCGCGGCATCCTGAACCGCAATAATAGCAGTGGGCCGAACTACTCCGATGACTCTGCGATTTCAGACCTCGCAGGGCGTCTCTCCAATATGATGAAGGATCGACGAGAGAACGGGAATCTGTCGCGGGAGGAGTTCTTCTTCGTATCCGCCATGTCGTGGTTCCATCTGACGGTGGAGTTTAACTCGCCGATCGTCAGGGATCTCAAAGCAGACGGTTCGAATCCAGCAGAAAGGTTGCGGGCCATCGGAGAGCGGGTTGGGCTACCCATGCACGGGAAGGCATACGACCTGTTCGGACTTGCGGATCCCATGTCCAGGGTTCTGATCGCGATCGAGTCAGGGTCTTTCAATGATCCAGGAAATGCGCCACTCCTTTATCAAGACCCGGCTACACAGATACGTAGAGATATAGAGACGATCATCACGAACTGGTCCTCGGCTACGGGGCGCAGCATGAAAGCGGAGCCTGCCACCGTGTCTCCTAACGGTGCCATCTCTCGTGCCCCCGTATCTCCGGGTGCCCTGTCTCCTGACGGCAGTTCTGGTGCGCTCGCACCTACGACTTGATCCGCGGAGCGACGGCGAGTGGCGCTGGTGAAGGAGACTCCCGACCGGCACGGGACAGTGGTTGCGGGGATGGGGCGATGCGAATGCTCGATCCAGACGAGCAGGTGAAGCTGGGAAGGAAAAGCTGATGTCAGCGCAGGACGATTCCGCTCGAGATCCTGTTCGGCTGCACGCGGAACTGTGGACCGCCGAATCACCTTTCTTGGGTGAGGCCGAAGAAGAGCAGACACGGATCGATCCCTGGTTCCAGGCCCACACTCCCTTTGTGGAGGGCCGGGAGCTGGAGGAGATGTACGCTGCTGCGGAGGCCGAGTGGGAAGCGGACCTGGCAGCGTTGGAGGTGGAGAGCCCGTTGGGGGACGCCTTCGAGCAAGGCCGACCGACCATTATCGAGCCGGAGGAGCTGGAAGAGGAATTCGTTGAGGAAGATGAGTGGTCTGACATGGACGAGTCCCCTGCGGACGAAGCTGAAGCTCACGACGAGGAAGCACTGGCAGTTCTGGAACACAGCATCGGGGAACTCTACGACGAGGAGGCCGCGTATACCGAGGAAGAGGCTTCTCCCGAGGACGCCACATATCTGGAAGAAGAGCCGCTTATCCCAGAAGAGGCTTGGATCGAACCGGAAGAGGAGGAAGACGACTATCCTCTAGAGGAAGCCGCATACTCGGAAGGAGAAGCAGCAGCCCTCGACGAAGCGTTCTTCATCGAACCCGAGGAAGAAGTCGAACTTGAGGAAGAAGCGCTAGATGCATCGCGGGGAAAGACCATCTACCTACCAATCCAACTGAATAAAACCGTCCCTCCGAAAGTAGGAGTCTTTATTCCGAGCAGCTTTCGACCTACCGCTGAGATCAATTTCATCGTTTATTTTCACGGTCATATTATTCGGGACTGCAAAACATATCAGAAGGAATTCAATGAAAAAGGGATTGAGTATTACTGGAATACGCCGCTCTTCAAATGCCTGCGCGAAGATCTAGTTGCAAGTGGTCGAGGAGCGATCTTGATTGCTCCGACCTTCATGCCGATATTCGGCAGTCAATACACTCCGTCGTCGAACTATGGCGATTTGAATAAACCCGGAAAGTTTGATTTTTTGGTTAATGAAACTTTGACGCAGCTAATAAAGCGTGGCGCGCTTCCTGCTGATGCGCAAGCTCGGAATATTATTCTCAGTGGCCATTCGGCTGGGGGATTGCCAATGCAAGCAATCCTGGATACAAGAAATTCGCTGAACACAAATGTCACCGAATGCTGGGGGTTTGAATGCTTGTATTTCGGAACTCCGGCTTGGGAAAAGTGGTTGCAAGCCAATCCGCGTAATAATTTTCGCCACTTTCGTCGGGAAGCGAAATTTACTGGTCCGACAAAAACTCTGAAGAAGTATCCGAATTTTATTGATGTCAAAGACGGAACAGATCATTGCCTTATCGTTAAGGAAAAGTGGCGGCAGGCGATTGATAGTGGTCCTGCGTTTCAACGCGGCGGGAAGTCTCCAATGTCCTCAACGACGAGCGGGTCGACGTCGGGTCTCTTCTCGCTTCTTGCCGGATTGCCGGGACTGGCAACCTTGCCACTCACTTTTATAACTGCTTTGTCGAAGGGCTTTCGGGACGAAAATGATCTGACCAATTTGATCTTCTTTGCTCGGCATCCTGAGCTGGAAGGCCGAAAATTAACCGGAAGCGACCCGCAATCATTGAAGGATGAATGGGTGGGCATTCTGAGAAACATTGTCCGTCCTACGATTCGTCGGCTGAAAGAAGCTGCGACGAGTTCAAGCGCAAGCCCTACCGCCTCTGCAAAAGCTCAACCGTCGCCATCTGCACCTGTTTTACCAACTCCCGGGGATGATAAGTTTCCCTTGACGGAGTGGAAATTAGAGTCTGGAAAGATTGTCGTCGCCAGCGCTGGAGGAGGCAAGAAGAAAGTCGCCATCGAGGAAGCCCCTGCGGTTTTTTTGCCCGAGATCATCGGCATGGCGAGGGACAGAGCAAAGAAAGACAAGAAGAATGACTTGGCTGATAAGCTAGATCCCGCCACATGGTTCAATAAATTCACGCAGATTACGTTTTTGGGGAGGCGGATGAAATCAGGGCAGTACCTGCATCTCGAGATGGCGAAACTGCTCAAAGCGATTGAGAGTGAGATGGTCAAAAAATATGGCGGCGATGCGAACAGCGTCGGCGATATGCTCCTGAACAAAAGTAAGGAAGGCATCTCGGGGTCAAGATTGGTTTCTTCCACGGCGACGTTTTCGATGCACATGTTTGGCTTGGCGGTAGATGTGAACTACCTCGGCAACCCGTTTATCCAATCGGAAGAGGACGTCAAAGCACTGAACAATGTCTTGAAAAATGCGGCGCTGCTGATGAATAAACCGATACTATCTTATCAACAGGGATACGCTAAAGATAAGTTCGATAGGGTGCAGCAACTCGACGCGATGCTGGAGAAATACTTCGGTTTGCTGGATGCGCCAGCGGAGTTGGAGCGACTGGTGCAAGCTTCTTCTTCGTCCGAATGGAGCGAGTTATCGGGGGCCAAGGCAAAAATTCAGAAAAACTTGGATACCCTGGCGGGTTATCTGGCGCGTAGTGGCAAGAAGAAAGACTATTTCAGGAAAGGCGAGATTTTGGATTTGAAAGACTACTTCAAGAAACACGCGATTTTGGATTTCGACAAGCGCTTTGTCGTGCAGATGGAAGAATCGGGATTATCTTGGGGCGGCCATTACGGTGATATGATGCATTTCGACATGCGAGCTAAAGGGGTTGGTTCTTACATTGAGAAAGCTCGTTTGGACTACGCGAAGAAAGTAAAGAACCTCGCCAAACGGTTACTCGAAGAGAAGAAGTATGGCGCACATTCGCCTGCTTGACTATTGGACTTGCGTCGGTTCCGTGGACTGTTTAAGACTGAGAACGGTGCGCGGAAAGGAGAACATTGCCACGAACAAACCCCACCTACCCACCGGAGTTTCGCCGAGAAGCTATCCGGCTGGTTAGAGCTTCCGACGAGGAACATCCCATTCCCGGGATCGCTCGCGAGATCGGTGTCTCCGATGGCACCCTAAGGAACTGGGTAAACCAGTACGAGATCGACTCCGGAAAGCGAGCAGGGCTCACGACGGAGGAGAAGGAGGAGCTGCGCAAACTCAGGCTCACCTACGACTGACGCAGTCGAAGAGAGGCTATTTAGGCCTTCGGACTTGGATTAATTTGGTAACGGCGCGAAGGAGGGCGAGCGGATGCACGCGTTCTGCTTCAGGTACCTCTGTAGAGTGACGAAAGCCATGTCAACAGTAGCGCAACAGTAGGGACAGGACAGGGTGGTATCTAACGGTACGCAATGGACAGAAATGCCCTTGCCCATGCGGGTTATCCGCATACCTATGGGCCTCCGAAAATGACTGAAAATCATGGTGTCCCCGGTTCGAATCCGGGTCCCGCCACTTCTAAAAGTCCTGCAAAAGCGAGCAAACACAGAAGGCCTCGGGTCTATGCCGAGGCCTTCTACACCAATTAGTACACCAACGCGTTAGGACAGCATCGCTCCTAATCGGTTCACCGCTTCTTTCTGCATATCCAGCAGCACGTGGGAGTAGAAATCCATGGTCACTCTTATCCCAGAGTGGCCCATCATTTCTTGTACCACCTTGGGATGCTCTCCGCTGGTGAGCATGAGTGTTGCGAAGCTATGGCGTAATGCGTGGAAGGGCATGTCCGGAAGTTCCGCACGACGGAGCAGCGGCTTGAAAGATCGGCTGAAGACATTGTGCCGGTTGAGGGGTGTACCTACCAGCG
>Ga0126314_10000901_pt1 | contig 14064 bp, 2 predicted proteins | sample Plot105B_FD_92535 | JGI IMG/M metagenome (GOLD analysis project Ga0126314, IMG submission 92535) | Serpentine soil microbial communities from UC McLaughlin Reserve, CA, USA - Plot105B | ecosystem: Environmental > Terrestrial > Soil > Grasslands | place: USA: UC McLaughlin Reserve, Lake County...
CAACCCACCAGCACTTGTTCGCGTTCGCGCGCCGGCAACAGCGGCAACTCGCCAATGCGCTGCTGCGGCTCGGCTACGATTCCCTCCAGCAGCACCTCAAAGTGCTCCATCATCCGCGCGATCATCGTCCCGGTGTAAATTTCTGAGTTATATCCAACGCGGCACTCAAGACACTCGCCTCTTTCGGCGACGTCAAGCGTCAGCTCGAAGCTATTAACACCGGCATCGAACTCGAACTCTTCAATCATGAGGGCGCCAACCTCAATCTTTGATTCTGCCTCAACATGAAAATTGAAGGTGACCTGCACCAATGGCGGCCTGCTCAAACTGCGCTCCACATTCAATTCATCAAGCAACTTTTCGAAAGGCATAAAAGCGCGCGTGGAGGCTTCGAGCTCCGTTTTTTGTAACCGCGCCAGCAAATCTGTAAACGCCTCGTCGGGCCGCAGTTCAATTCTGAGTGGCAGCAGGTTGGAGACTGCGCCGACCAGGTTTCGTACCTCTTCATCAGGCCGGTTTGGGATTTCGAGACCCACTACAAGATCGTCCTGGCGGCTGTACCGGGATAACAGAACGGCGAACGCCGAAAGTAACGTCGTGCGAAGCGCTGCCTGCTCGCTATCACTCAAGACGCGCAATGACCTCACGAGTGTTTCGCTGAGTGAGGCTGAGAAGACTGTGCCGGCGGTCGCGCGAACGGCAGGTCTGATTTGATAACTCGGAAGCTCTATCACGGCTGGAGTTCCCTCCAGGGTGCCGCGCCAGTAGCTGATCGCCTCTCGCGCTGCTTCGCTTTTTAAAACGTTCAACTGCCGGGCAGCATAGTCGGGATATTGGATCGGCAATCGCGAGTCAGGAACCGCTGCGTAGCTCTGCCACAATTCTCGGAAAAGAATGCTCAGCGATTCATCGTCGGCAATAATGCGATGCGCCGCGATCAGGAGAACGTGAGACTGCTCGGAGAGTTTGATCAGCGTCGCGCGGAGCAGAGGCCCTAATGACAAATCGAAACCAGGTTGCGCTTGCTCACGCAGCAAACCTCGCAGAGTAGCGTCACGTTTCCCTTCCGCGCTGTCACTGATATCAACAAGGTCGATACAAATCTTTCGTGCGTCCGCCACTATCTGCACGGGCTTGCTGTCGACGCCGGCGTACAACTGTGTGGTTGCAAATGTCGTGCGCAGCGATTCATGCCTGCGAATGAGGAGATGTAAACACTGCTCAAGCAGATCTCGATCGAGAGGGCCCGCGACACTTACGGCGCGCGCGATATTCAGCGAGGCGTCTCCGGGATTAATCTGGTCGAGGAACCAGAGCCTTTCCTGAGCAGGAGAGAGTGGCACTGAACCGGCGGCTATTCCGCCCGCCGTGCCAGGATTATTTCTTTTGCTGGTTGCCACCATAAGCTGGAGCTTTGACGCTTCTCCTTCGCCCTATAAAGATTTCAAGTAGCGACTAGTGGCGGCGAAGCTTCGCCACTATCGCGTTCAAGTCAGTTTGAGTCAGTTTTGCTTTGGGAAAGTCCGAAGGCGCGTAAGCCGAGTCGGATCTTTCTCCATCCTTGAGCAATGCTCGCAATTCTGTCAGACACGTTTCGGCCAACCTCTGGATCGTTTGACTCGCGTGAACGTTTTCACTATAGGTCCAGTCGAAGCGCAGTTGGCCGTCCGTGACGCCGGCGATAATATTCAGCAGATATGCGCGTTCTCCGTTAAGACTCTGAGCATCCGCACCGCTATCGTGAACTGCTGAAAAGATCTGCGACGACGACAAAAAACGATCTCGCTGCCCGAGATAATTAAATCTCACTTCCGCCTGAGGCAAACGAGACAACTCATCGATGACTTCCTTCCTGCCACTCAAGTGTCGCAAAAGACCGTAGCCGATGCCGCGGTTTGGAACTGCTCGTAGCTGGTCCTTCACCGCACGCAACACCTCGAGTGGTGTTAACAACTTTCCAGTATCGAGCAATACGGGAAAGATTGTCGTAAACCAACCGACGGTACGCGAAAGATCCGTTTCTTCGATTATCTGTTCCCGGCCATGTCCCTCGAGATCCACGAGAAGAGCCGGCGTTCCCATCCAGGCGGTGAAAGTTCTGGTAGTTGCAGCCAGTAGCACTTCATTTATCTGTGTACGATGTTTGGTTGGAAGATCCTGAAGCACCGCCCGCGTTTCAGCCGCAGTTAGCGACACCGAGATCGTACGCCTCGACGCAACGGTGTTTGGACCCCGCAGATCTATAGGCAATTTTACGATCGGAAGCGCGAGCCGCGATCTCCAGTAATCTACCTCCTGCTCGATCGTGCCGGACCGCGCAAAGTGAGCCAAATTCTCGGCCCAGCTTTTGAAAGAGCTGGTTTTGCGCGGCAACGAAATCTGCCGGCCCGCCGCAAGTTGGAGATAGGCCGTTTCGAGGTCTTCAACCAATACACTCCAGGAAACTGTGTCAACCGCGAGATGATGAATCACAATCAGAATGTAGCTCGCGCTCTCATCGCCGCCGTCAAATAATGCGACCCGAATGATTGGACCATCGTGCAGATTCAAGCTGGTGTGAAGCCGTGCTGCTTCCCACTTCAATATCTCCTGAATCTCCGGTTTGTCCTTTCGGATATCGATCCGCTCAAACGGCGCGCTTGACCCGGGCTCGCTGTTGATCTGTTTCCACTCTTCTCCCGAGCGAAAGAAGCGCAGCCTCAATGCGTCATGATGAAGCAGCAAGTACTGAACGGCGCCGTGCAAGAGTTGCGGATTGATTGGTTTACACAACTCGAGCAGCCGCGCTTGATTGTAGTGATGAGGGTCCGGAAGGCCGAGTTTGAAGAACCGTGCCTGTACCGGCAACATCGGCACCGCGCCAGTAATCATTCCCTGCTCTGCTTCAGGTCTCAGACCCGTTGTTGCGACTGCCGCAAGCTCCGCGATCGTTTGATGTTGAAATATTTGTCGCGGCTCGAGGTTCATGCCCGCCTGATTCGCCCTCGCTATTATCTGAATAGCTAAAATTGAATCACCGCCGAGCTGGAAAAAGTTGTCAGCAATACCGACCAGCTCAAGTCCCAGCACGGCGGCCCAAATACGGCTCAACTCCACCTCAACCGGAGTGCTCGCGGCAATAAACTGTTTTTCTTGCGGGCCTGGTTTTGGCGGTGGAAGAGCCTTCCGATCGATCTTACCGTTTGCAGTAACAGGTAAGGTCTTGAGGAACACAAACGTAGATGGCACCATGTAATCCGGTAACCGCTGTTCCAGAAATTCACGGAGGTCTTTTGCCGCCGGGTTGGTGAAACCCTGCACCACGACATACGCCACCAGACGCTTATCGGTAGGACGATCTTCCCTGCCAACAACCACACTTTGACTTACGAGCGGGTGTTCATTGAGTGCAATTTGGATTTCTTCAGGCTCGATTCGATACCCTCGCACTTTCAACTGGTGGTCCACCCGACCCAGTAATTCAATGCGGCCATCACTCAAATACCGCGCCCGGTCGCCCGTGCGGTAAAGACGATTACCTTCAGCCTTGCTAAAAGGATCCGGAACGAATCTCTCCGCAGTTAACTCCGGTCGATTGAGATAGCCGCGAGCGACGCCTGCGCCGCCAACGTATAATTCGCCGGTCACTCCGATCGATAGCGGCCGTAGATGTTCGTCCACCACGTACGCCGTTTGGTTCGGAAGCGGTCTGCCAATGGCAATAATGCTCGAGTGCGAATCCTCAGAAGTAAGTTGCTGCGCGACGCACCCTACTGTCGTCTCTGTTGGCCCATAGTGATTCCAAACCGTCACTCCACTAGAGAACTCCCAAATTTTTTCCAGCAATGTTGAAGAACAAGCTTCGCCGCCGAGGATCAAGTGCTGCACGGGGAGTATTTCGCTCGCGTGCGCCGAAGCAAGTAAAGCATTGAGGTGCGTAGGCACGATCTTCAAACACTCGACTTGATGTTGTTTGAAGTAGCCGGCAAGCGCTACCGGATTCGCCGCTTCATCTTCCGGTATCAGGTGGAGGGTGCCTCCACTTAATAACGAAGTGAATAGCGTGGTATGGGCCAGATCGGCAACGAGCGTGGAGACAATGGCGAAGGTTCGACAGGACGACAGTCCCATTTTGCGATTGATCGCATGGACATAATTGCAGAGTTGTCGATGCTCAACTGCGACACCTTTCGGTTTGCCGGTGGAACCCGACGTGAATATGACATACGCAAGATTTGCAACTGTAGTCTCGCTAGTGCAGTCATCTGTGTCTTCCGACAATAACTCATCTGCATGCAGAGACAGCGTCCGGCAGCCATTCAATTTCTCCTGCCCGGGCCGGCTAATCAATACCGGCACTCTGGTATCGGTGAGCATTGCCGCCAGACGTTCTTCCGGCGTGTTTACATCGAAAGGCAAATAAGCACCACCTGCCTTTAGTATGCCCAACATGCCAACCACGAAATCCACCGAGCGTTCGAGATGCAAACCGACGGGAACATCTGGACCAATACCCAGCTTTTGCAGGTAGTGCGCAAGTTGATTTGCACGTTGATTCAGTTGCGCGTATGTGGCTTTGACTGATCCGCAAACAACAGCGACTGTGTCAGGGGACTGTCTTACCTGGGCTTCAAACAACTTTTGAATACAGTCTATTGGGAAAATTTCTGTCGTTTGATTAAAACCTTCAACAATTCGCACTCGTTCCGCGGAGCTAAGATTCTCTAATTGATCAATGGGCGCCGTCTCATTCCGGCTGGCGTTTGCGATCAATGTCGCCAACTCGCCGGCCGTTCGCCGTATGTCTTCATAGGTAAACCGGCTTGCATCATAATGAAGCTCCAGGCGCGGCTCTTCGCCAGTAAGTACACAGACCAGCTTCAACTTAAAGCGATCCTCAATTGCGTGCTGCTGATAAATTGAGAAAGTGATGCCGCCGGCACGAAGCACAGGCTGGCTGCGACGCTCTTCAAAGCAAACAGAAAAATATGCCGGGGATTCAGCCGAGTCGTCAGGCCACGCGAAGTATTCCTGCCATTGAGCAGCTTCGTCTTCTGCTCTGGCCAAATGCTCACATAATTGTTTGATCGTAAATTGTTCGTCACCCGACGCACAGTCGAGCGGAACGTAATGACTGTAAAGGCCGACGGAGTTCTTCAGTTCCGGATCACGCCTGCCGTTGAAGGCTATTCCGAGTGTCACGTCGGAAGATCCTGCGAGTCGCTGAATAAGAATTTGCCAGCACGCCAGGGCGACACGCGACCAGTTCTGACGAGCATCGTCAGCGGACAGTTCTATTCGCAGTAATTTAGGTTGAAAAAGAGTCTCTGCTGCAACTCGATTCTCAAAAGGTAAGGTGATCTCGGTTTGCCGCAACCGAGAGGTCCAGTGCTCTCGTGCCGGCTGTCCCTCGTCAGCTTCCAATAGCTCGTGATGCCACTCCGCGAAATCGGCGTATTGCATAGAATCGATGGGTCTGATTTCCGTCGCCGCGTCAGATTCGTAACAGCTCGCAACCTGAGTGACGATATTCTCAAGTGAACGCAGGTCGGCACAGATCGCAGGTGCCTTCGCAACCATCACCGTTTCATCCGGGGAAAGCTGTAACAAGTCGCAACAAAATAGAGGTAAGACGTCGCATTGAGGCGGCAGATCTGCCGTCGCGCTATAAAGACTCGACACCCGCTCTCGCTGTTCGTCAGCACTCAGGAGTCTTAGATCGTGCCACTTTACGCAGCCTGCCGATTCCTGATGTATCACTTGCAGGGGCAGCATCATGCCCGGTAGCAGTGGGAATGTTGTTCGCAGAATCTCATGCTCTTCAACCACTCTGTAGATTGCCTTTTCAAGCATCTCGGCGTTGAGCCGGCCCTCGATTTTGACTGCACAACGCGACAAAAAAATCGGACCATCTGCGTGTTGCCGTAGCAGCCACAGATGCTTCTGCTGTGGAGATAGCCGGTATCCTTGAACGATTCTTTCTGACATGGTTTGGGGTTCGTAGCTCAGCCTTCGATCAAATTTCCCATACCGACGACGATCCGGCGAGGGCCAGTGTACGGATTTCTGCCGTGGGCCTTAAGAATGTTGTCGAGGATCAGGAGGTCGCTTTCTTGCCAGGGAAACGAGACCTTTTCGTTCTCATAGACGGCCCTGATGTGATCGAGCGCTGCCTCATCGATCTCGGAACCATCACCAAAAAAAGCATTGCGTGGCTCATTTGCCCGCACTGTTGATTGCAGAGACCTGCGCACGTCCGAACCCAGACTGGACACGTGAAACAAGTGGGCCTGGTTAAACCAAACCATCTCGCCGGTCACTGGATGTTTTGTCACAGCCTGGCAGACCTGCGAAGTGCGCAAGTGTTTGTCGCCATTCCACTGAACGTTCATTCCCGCTTTCAAGCAATAGTTCTCGACCTCTGCCTGGCTGTTTGTCTGGAACACTTCCTGCCACGGAAGATCGAGTGCATCATCATAATTCCTGACGTACATCACACCTTTGCGAATGAATTCTTCTCTGATTGCCCGATCGATTTGCGCGAAGACTCCGCGGCTGTCGGCAATCGGAGTTTCGCCTCCGTCTGTGGCCCGCTCAACACAGAAGAACCCGATAATCATGGGCCATTGTCGCGAGTAAGACATCTCGTTGTGAAGCGCAATGGTTTGATGAGCAGGATAACTAGTCGACGTATAGATTTTACCGCTCACCTGATCGCGCGGAGTCGAACGATACGAATAGTCAACCAATTCGCCGGATAGAATTGTGAGCAATTGCTCAAAATCCGGAATCGTCCGTACATTGAACTCTCGAAACAAAACGGCACCCGCGGCCTGCAACCGATCAAGGACCATTTGCCGGTTCGTCTGCATCCATTGAAGTAGACTCAATCCCTCAACAGCCGGGCGAAATTGAATCGCTCCAGGTGCAATCAGTGTTTCTTCCACCAGATTCTCAGGGGACACGCTAATCGCTTTACGGCGGGCAGACTTGAGTTGTCCAATTTTCGGCTTCATTAGATTTCTTCGCGTCTCGCGATTTTGTTCAAGCAAGGTCCGCAGGTCACTACAGCGAATATCGGGCTCTCGCACAATCCTGGAAAGCAAAGTCGAAAATTCTTCAGCCATGTACGACACGGTTTGCAGATCGAGAATGTCAGTGTTGTAAGTAAGCGCAGCTTTGAGGACTGACGAATTTTCCCACATCGTCAGTTGCAAATCGTGTCTCGTTACCCCGCTGTCGATCGGGTATGGCTCGACCGCTAAGCCGGCGAAATCTCGTCGCTCCCCGGACGCGCGTCCGGCTTGAAGCACAAACCAGACCTGAAATACCGGGTTATGACTGAGCGTTCGTTCGATCTGCAACGTTTCGACAATCTTCGCAAACGGCACCTGTTCGTGGGCCAACGCACCGAGCGTAGTATTCGCGACTCGGCGCATTAATTCGCGGAAAGTCGGACTACCGGAAAAGCTTGTTTTCAGGGCGAGGGTATTGACGAAATAGCCGATCAGATTTTCTGTATCCGGCCGGCGGCCTGCGCTGGGACAACCCACGACAATCTGGTTGTTTTTTGAATATGTCCATAGCAGTGTTTGAAACCCCCCGAGCAAAGTCATGAAGAGTGTGAGTCGTTCCGCCCGGGCGAGATGTTTTAGCGCTTTATTCAAATCCTCATCGAGCTCAAACAGGTAACGAGCGCCCTGGAAAGGGCGAATGGTTGGACGCGTCCTGTATGTTGGCAATTCGGTGATTGCGGGCGCATCAGCCAACTCCTGCTGCCAGTACGCTAACGACTGCTCCAGCGTACCGCGCTGAAGCGCGTTCCGCTGCCAGTGGGCAAAATCTGCATATTGGATGGCGAGCGGTATTACCTGCAACTCATCTCCGGCTAAGACATCGTTGTAGTAGGAGACGAGTTCTTCGAGAAATAATCCCATGGACCATCCGTCACTGACGATGTGATGCATGGTGACGATCAGAACATGCTCGTTTTCATCCAGGCGAACGAGCGTCGCGCGCAGCAGTGGTCCTGTGGCGAGGTCGAATGGCCGCCCGCATTCTTCAGTTACCTGACGACGAAGTTCGTCGCTCAGATCGGATTTCGCGATAGCACTTAAATCCCGAATCGAGAGATCAATGCTGCAGTCGTCGTTAAGTAGCGCGAAGGGTTTTCCGTCTTCGCTGGAAAACGTTGTCCGCAGTACTTCATGACGGGAAACAATCGTGTTGATGCTGCGTTGTAACGCGTCAGAATCCAGCCTTCCTTTCAGGCGCAGCGCGCGAGGGATGTTATACGCTCCAGTCGGCGGGCTGATCTGATCGATCGCCCACAGGCTTTCCTGCGCAAACGTCAGCGGCCTCGTTAGCGTGAGCGGGAGCGCGCCGTTGCGGGAAACTGGGACAATGCGAACCTCCGTAACTGCCTGGTTCGGCGATCGGAAGCTCGCAATCTTCTGCGCGAGCTCGCCGACCTCGGAATGTTCGAAGAGAGCGCGTAGCGGGAGCTCAACGCCGAACAAGTCTTTCAGCCGGGCCGTTACTCGCGGTATCAACAACGAGTGCCCACCAAGCGCAAAAAAATCGTCGTTAACGCCAACGGAGTCCACCGCCAGGATTTCAGCAAATACTTCGGCAACGATCTCCTCAGTCAGATTCCGCGGCGCGACCTGGTCCTCGCGCGCTTCAACGGGGCGTGGAAGACTCAAGCGATCGACTTTTCCGCTCGCCGTTCGAGGAAAGTCCTCGAGCACGACTACTGAAGCTGGGATCATAAACTCCGGCAATCGCTGACTCAGGTAACGCCGCACATCTCGGGTCGAGAGCGTCTTGCCATTGCTGAGCACGTATGCTGTGAGACGCTTCTCGCCTGAAGCATCTGCTCGAGCCAGCACGATACTGCCCCGTATTTCAGGGTGACCGGCCAACTCAGTTTCTATTTCACCGAGCTCAACTCTCGAGCCACGAATCTTTACCTGGTGATCAGTTCTACCCTTGTATTCAACGTTCCCGTTTTTAAGAAATCGCCCAAGGTCTCCCGTCCGGTACAAACGCAGGCCAGGACTCTGCGCGAATGGGTGAGGGACAAATTTTTCAGCGGTTAACTCCGGGCGATCAAGATAGCCACGCGCAAGCCCCTCGCCTCCGGCATATATTTCTCCAATTACTCCGAAAGGCACCGGCTCCATGTTGCTGTCCAGAACATAAAGCTGCGTGTTCGCTATCGCGCGTCCCAGCGGAATATCGCGGACCTCGTTTTCACTGGTTTCGTGGTAACTCACATCCGCGGCTACTTCTGACGAGCCATACAAATTGAGCAGCAAGGCGTCCGGGAACTGCTGCCTGAAACTGTTTGCCAATGCCAATGAAAGAGCCTCGCCGCTGCACGTCCATGATTTTAGTTTCGATAATCGTTTCGAGAGGCTTTCGCCTGTTCCCAGCATCGCATGCAGTAATGAGGGCACCAGCACGAGCCGAGTAATGCTTGCCGTGCTTAGTGCGTCAACAAATCGATCGACATCCTTAACGATCTCGTCCGGCAGAATCACTAAAGGAACGCCGGCGAGTAGCGGTCCAAAGATTTCCCAAATCGAATCCACAAAACTTAAAGACGTCTTCTGGCAGCATACTTCCGCGGGAGCAAACGGATACCGCCGGTACATCCATTCGAGCCGGTTGACGGTTGCACCCTGTAGACCAACAACCCCTTTCGGCTTGCCGGTGGACCCGGACGTGTAGATTACGTAAGCAGCATTCTCAGCGATTGCATTTGCTGGTGGATTCGCAATGCTCTCGCTCTCGATCTGTTGCCAGTCGCTATCAAGCGATACGCACACGCAATCCGTTGCAGTAAAAAGCGGCCGCCATTTCTCCTGTGTTAACACCGCGCGTGCCTTTGAGTCCCGCAACACGTAATCGACGCGGTCTCTTGGATAGGACACGTCCAGCGGGACATACGCGCCTCCCGCCTTTAACACGCCCAGCAGTCCGACGATCATATCGACCGAGCGCTCGAGGAACAGTGCTACCGGCATTTCCGCCCTTACACCAACCTTGTTCAGGAAATTCGCCAACTGGTTCGCTCGCGCATTCAGTTCGGCAAACGTTAATTGCTGGTCCTGATACATCACGGCCACGCCGTCAGGGTGCTGCGCAGCCTGGCGCTCAAACTTCTCTTGTAAATTTTCAAATCTGCCAAAGTCTTCGTACGTGTCGTTCCAATCGATAATCAGTTGATCGCGTTCAGCGTCAGTCATGATCGCAAATTGGCCCGCACTCAAATGCGGGTTAGAAACGATGCTCTGCAAGAGGACGGTAAAGCGCGAAGCCATCGTCTGAATAGTTTCGCGGTCAAAGAGATCAGTGCTGTATTCAATCTGAAACTTCACGACACCGTCTCTTTCGTAAGCTCCTAAGGAAAGGTCGACTTTTGCGGTTTCATTTTCAACCGCCTCAGATTTGAATGTCAGCCCATCCAGGACAACAGAACCGCGCGGCGCATGTTGATATTGAAACATCACCTGAAAGAACGGCATCCCATTCGAACGTTCAGGCCTCAACTCTTCGACGAGTTTTTCAAAGGGCAAATCCTGATGCTCGTATGCTTCCAGTGCTGATTGCTTGACGCGGTCCAATAACGTCCCGAAGGTTGGATTGCCGGCAATGTCGATCCGCAGCGGCAGCGTGTTGATAAAAAAACCTATGAGGCCTTCCACCTCACTTTGATTACGACCTGCGATAGGAGTGCCGATGACAATGTCGTCTTCACCTGAATAGCGGTGCATCAGAACGCTAAAGGCGCCGAGCAGCGTCATAAAGAGAGTCGCGCCCGCGCCTAAACTTAACTCGCGTAATTGCTTCGTCAGCGATTCAGAAATACTAAACGTAAAACTGGCGCCCCGATTTGTTTGCGGCGGACGCGGGCGATCTGCCGGAACATCCAAAACCGCCGGCGCCTCCTTCAACTTGTTTCTCCAATACCTCAGTTGTTCTTGCAGCACGTCGCCCTGTAGCCAATCGCGCTGCCATTCCGCGTAATCGCCGTATTGAAGTTTTAAGGGTGCGAGCGGTGTGTCGTTGTTACTGGAGAACGCTTCGTAGAGTGCGGTCAATTCATGAAAGAATATGCCTGCTGACCAGGCATCGCTGACAATGTGGTGCATCGTCACCAGCAGCAGGTGTTCTGTTTCGTTAAACCGCAAAACCCGCGCGCGCAGAACAGGACCAAGACTGAGATCAAACGGAAGGGCTGCTTCTTCTTTCATCAAGGCAGTGGCTCTCTGCGTTCGTTCACCGGCAGAAAGCTCGTTGAGGTCAACAACCGGAAGTTCGAGACGTACATCTTCACCAACGATCTGCCGCAAGCTGCCATCGACCAGGGTGAAGTGTGTACGCAGAGGCTCATGACGCCTGACGATTTCGTTCAAGCTTCGGCCCAGGACAGTCAAATCTAACTGGCCAAGTATTCGTATGGCGCGCGGCACGTTGTAGGCGGCGCTTCCGGGCTCAAGCTCGTGAACAAACCACAATCCTTCCTGAGCGAACGAAGCGCGAGCTGGATCGCTGCCTGCTCCTCGAGCCACGAGCGGTGGCTGGCGTACCGCCTTACCGTTCCGCCCGGCCAGCTTGCGCTCAAGCAAGGCGCGTTTTGCAGGCGAAAGAGTGGCGACTCTTTTGGACAAATCATCCATGATTAGAGGTACTGGCAACGAACTAACTGGCTCGCAATTCTACGAATTCTCGTCCCGGGCTTACGCCCCCAGCTGTATGCTTGCGCTGCTCCGCAGGCTAGCGGACTCTGTGCGAGCCACGGCCAAAGAAATTAGTTCACTTGAATGTCGCTATCCCGCAGAGCGCAAAACGCCCAGCCTAATAGTTAGAAAACGAATAATAAGGTGCTTTTTTTGCGATAGTCAGGCGAACTGTTACGATTTTTGTTGCATAGTGGGAGAGCGGGCGAATTCCCCGAACGAGGGAACCATAGGAAGACTAATTTGAAGGTCGTGATAGTGCAAGCGCAGACCGCAAGTTGACCCGATGCCTTACTCCTGATTTTCCAGCAAACGTTCTGCCTCTTCATCGGAGAGCGTTTCCAGAAGGTCTAACTCCATCCGCAAATCCAGCGTCCGGGTGCCGGCCCCACTCTCGATGACGGCAGCGAGTTTAGCAATTGTTGGTGAATCAAAGATACTCCGTAACGGGATGTTCTTATCGAAAGCTTTTCGAACTCTGGAGACAACTTGCGTCGCCAGGAGGGAATGTCCGCCCAAATCAAAGAAGTCGTCGTGAACGCTTACTTCTTCTAGTTTGAGCAAGCCACACCAGATTTGGACCAATTCAGCTTCGACCGCTGTTCGCGGAGCTACTATGACTCGGTGAGCGCCTTCTGCCTCTTCCGGGGACGGCAACGCTGCACGATCCACTTTGCCGTTTGGCGTCGTCGGAAACACTCGCAACACCACAATCGCTGAGGGAACCATGTAATCCGGTAGACGCTGTTTCAGAAACTCCGTAAGCTCACCTGTATTCGCCGGTCGCAAGCTCGAACTCATCACGTAGGCCACCAGCCGTTCGCGGCCGTCCTCGCGCCGCAAAACAACAACAACCTGGCGAACAAGCGGGTGCTCGCTTAGCACCGCCTCGATCTCACCTAACTCAACCCTGTAACCACGAACTTTCACCTGGAGATCTCTTCGGCCGAGAAACTCGATGTTTCCATCGGGCAAAGATCGCACTAAATCCCCGGTTCGATAGAGGCGACTATCAGGCGCATTTGAAAAAGCATCAGGAACAAATCTCACCGCAGTGAGATCAGGATCATTCAGATAACCCGCAGCGACGCCGGCGCCGCCGATGTACAACTCTCCAGCAACGGATGTCGGACACACCATCATGCGTTTGTCGAGAATGTATGCGCGAGTGTTTGCGATGGGCCGGCCAATCGGAACTGTTCGCGGTAGATCGGAGAGTTCCTGTTCGGTTACGTCGAAGGTCAACGAGCCTACCGTGGTTTCAGTAGGTCCGTAATGATTAATGATTTTGCAGCCATGAGGAGTCGCAAGTATTAACTCGAGAAGCTGCCGCGACAACGCTTCGCCACCAAGAATCAAATACTTCAACGGAAGCACGTTTTCTTCCTCACTATCGGACAAGAGCGCCTGCATATGTGAAGGAGCAATCTTCAATACGGCGATCTGATGACGAGAAAGGTAATTGCTGAAGAGACGCGGCTCCAGCGCCACGTCATGTCTCAGTATATGTAAACATCCGCCGGAGAACAGCGAAGGAAAGATGCACGTATTTCCGAGGTCCGCACTGATCGTTGAAACCGTTGCGAAGTGAAGCGGCTCTTCGATCCGCAAACGGCTCAGCATAAATTCGGTATAGTTCACGAGGTTGCGATGACGAACCGCCACGGCCTTGGGAGTTCCGGTTGAGCCGGACGTATAGATCGCATAGGCAAGACCGTCGGAGCTCACGCCAACGCCCGGATTAATACCGGGTTGGTTCGCAAACAGTTCTGCGTCTCTTTCAAAATCGATGGTCCTGCCGTTCGCTGCAAGCGCTTCAGCAATGCCGGCAATGTTTGTAAGACAGATGCTTGCCTCGCTTTTTTCCAGTTGGGCATTTAATCGCGCCAGTGGATGTTCGGGATTCAAAGGCACGTAGGCCGCCCCCGTTTTTAGAATTCCGATTAGCGCAACTATCGTCTCAACAGAACCAGTCAAGCACATGCCAACACATGTGTTTGGTGTCACACCGGATTGAATCAGCAGGTGCGCGACCTGGTTGGCCCGGACATTCAGCTCTTCATAAGTGAGTTGTTGCTCACCACAAACAACAGCCATGGCCGCCGGCGTCTTACTAACCTGCTCTTCAAAACACTCATGAACACATTTTTCGTGCGAATACATCCGGCTCGTTTCGTTCAAGTGGACCAGTAATGTTTGTCGTTCACTTTCAGGCAGGATATCGATGTTATCGAGTCTTAATTGTGCGCGAGCAGCAGGAGCTGTATTTGCGAGGCCTTGAAGCAACCGTTGCAAGTAACCGATAAACCGCTCACATGTTTCTCGATGAAGGACACGG
>Ga0126314_10000902_pt1 | contig 14055 bp, 9 predicted proteins | sample Plot105B_FD_92535 | JGI IMG/M metagenome (GOLD analysis project Ga0126314, IMG submission 92535) | Serpentine soil microbial communities from UC McLaughlin Reserve, CA, USA - Plot105B | ecosystem: Environmental > Terrestrial > Soil > Grasslands | place: USA: UC McLaughlin Reserve, Lake County...
CGGGATTTTTTCGGTTGCATGGCGAGCCGCTTAAGCGCAGTATCAGCCATCAGGTATTTTCAAGAAAGCGAATGACAGTGGACCAACCATTCTGCACTCGCCGCCGGTTTCTCAACCTCGGCCTCGTCGCCGGCGTTGTGACGGTATTTGCGCCCGATTCGTGGGCACAGACGGAAAGACCCACCACACCCAGCACCATCCTCGGGCCTTATTACCCAGTCATTAGGCCGCTTGAGCTGGACACGGATCTGACACGTCTGCGCGGTCACCGATCGCGCGCTAAGGGGCAGGTCATTCACGTGGCCGGGCGGGTGCTGAGCCAGCGGGGTGAGCCGCTGAAGAGCGCGCGTGTTGAGCTCTGGCAGGCTAACGCCGCCGGTCGCTACAGTCACCCCTCCGACCCAAACCCGGCGCCAGTCGACCGGGATTTCCAAGGCTACGGCGTGCAGATCACCGATCAAGAAGGGCGATTCCGCTTCACCACGATCAAACCTGGGCCATACCCATTCGAGGGCGGCATCCGTGCGCCGCATCTGCACTTCCAAGTGACTGGGCAGGAGGAGAGGCGCGTCACCCAAATGTTCTTCGCCGGCGAAGATCTCAACGATCAGGACCAGGTGCTGAAGGCCACGCCGCGCCGTCGCGAAAGCCTGATCGCAGACGTTCTGCCGGCACCGGCGGACGAGGACCCTGCCACCCGAGTCCTTCAATGGGACATCGTCCTGCGGCGGGGCTGACGCCGAACAAGTGAGCGAGCGACAATGCTTCAACTCCTGCGTGCGCGCGAACTATGTGGCAATAGACGATGCTCGGTTCGACATAACCTCACGCGGCGCGTAGGACTCCCGCATGAAGTTGAATGAGTTCGCGCGCGCCGCTGAAGCGCAGGCGTTAGCCCGTTTCATTTAAGCATTGGGTGCGCAACTACAGTGATCGTGGCTGAGGAGGTCAATCGTGAGTAAAGTTGTTGTCCTATTCGTGGCATCTGTTGTTAGCCTTGTGTTGACTGTTTCCGCTCTATCGGTTCAGAGTCCTCCGCAGTCGCAAGAGCAAACGGAATGGATCGCTCACAGCCTCAAACAGATGCAAACAGTTAAAGTCGGCATGACGCGCGCGGACTTGCTCAAAGTATTTACTACGGAAGGAGGTCTATCTAGTGGTCTGAATCGCACGTATGTCTATCGTCAGTGCCCGCTCATTAAAGTTGATGTCGAGTTTGAGCCGGTTGGGCGGCCCGCGCGAGATGGTGAAGGGCGCGTGACTCTCATCGAGGCCAACGAAGATGTCATTAAGAAAGTCTCTAAGCCATACCTGGAATGGGGTGTCACGGATTGATACCCATCGCTGTCTGAGAAAGTACATCCGGTTTCCGCAAGGGGCGGGCTAACAAGGGGATGAACCGGACTCGCAATCAGCAGTTCTCTCGTCGACACCACATTAACGTTGACTTGCCCTCTGTGCACAGCCTATCGTCGCTACACTGGCCCGCCGTTTCCCTAAACAAATCTCAGCCAGTGTTTCCCGATGCCTCTGTCATTCTGCAAGCCATTCGCTTGGCACCTTGTTGTCACTTGTAAGCGGTGCGCGACTAGACAAGCGCTTCACCGTGATACGTCTGGGTCGGTGTGCCGGGAGTGTGCCAACTCAGCAAGACAGCGCGGTACTGAGCGACACCGAGGGATTATAGACCAGCGGGAAATACTAATGAATCAGCACAGGAAGAAACTAACGAGAACTGAGCGAAACAACCTAAATAAGACTTAAAATTCGTTGTCCGAAAGGACGTGCGGGTTCGACTCCCGCCCTCGGCACCAGAACAGAAACAAATAGGTACGGGCAGCGAGTGATGAAGGGTTTACGAGCGAGCGGTGCAATCTTTTTGTTTTAGCACCTCACGATACTCTCACTTGGTAGTGCTCTAGTTTCGATTTCTTCATGCGACCTTTGGGTTCTTTGTGCCTCAGTGATTATCAGAATGCGCGATACAGCAACCTCAAGAGACAAGAACACTGGGTGGTACTGACAAGAACGTAAATTGGGCCACCATCGTGGTGACAACCGATTTCAGTATTGAACACAGGCAAGCGTCCGCGCGACCTGCGCACAGAAGCCTGCCCGTTTCTCAGCGAACTTAGAGCCTTACCTGGAATCCTACCGAGTAAAGCGTTGGGCTGCCGTCCGTAACGAAATTCAAAAGGTAATGACCCGTGCCGTAGCCTGATGTATTCAGATTAAAGATATACCCCCCCAGGCTTGAATCGTAACGAAAATCAAAATCAGGATTTGCGTCGCCTGCATCTTGAAGCACTGATGACGACTGACTGCTGACTTGCAAGATGCTTATGGCATGCACGGTTATCGCTGGCGACGACACATTCGCTCCGTTTGCATCAACGAGACGAATCTTAATAGGGATCGTGCTGCCGCTCCTTGCCGCCTTCGTCTGATCAAACAGTGCTACAACGTTGTAGCCAACGTTGTAGTCCACTGAGACCTGGGCCGCAGTGTTGCCCACGTTGTCGTTTGCATTAGTCACGAATGTATGCAGACCCGCGGTAGAGGTGTTGAGATTTCCACCGTCAGGCGACGACCCAGTGCAGCTGGCAATACCCGAACCTGCATCGGCACAACTGAAATGTACGGTGACTGCCTGGTTCAATACATAGTTACTAGCGGTTGGCGCAGCAACTGTGATCGTTGGCGCTTTCTTGTCGATCCTATTGCCATTTACGGCCCCGGCATTAGCGCAGTTGTAGGCAAGATCACAAACAGTTCGACTGTTGGTGGAGGCGTTGGCTGTTTCCGTTCCCGCGATAATGCTGGTTGAGAGCGAGAAGCTTGCGTCTAACCCACTTGATAAGCCCGAGACAGTATCGTTGGCTGTGCAAGCTATGCTCACGTCAGTTGCATGCCAAAGGCCATCAGCGGTGCCACAGGAAATGTTTGGCGATTGCGTGTCCAACTTAATGGTAAGACTGTGCGCAGTTTCGGTATTGCCTGCATTGTCGCGAGCAAAATAGGTAATTGAAGTTTCACCCTGGCCTGTAATCGTAAATGAGGCCAATGAGTCACTCACTGTTGTTGAGGGAATTGGCTGCGCTCCCGTTGCTGAGTAAGTAATTTCCGACACTCCAGATCCAATCGCATCATCAGCGGCGATTAGGTTCACAGTAACGTCGCTGTTGTTCCAGCCGGCGGCGTTGGGGAGTGCCGAAGTGCTGGCGGTGGTCGAGGGCGCGACCGAATCCGCCAAGGCACAGCTTCCGATCCAGATCCTTACCCGGTCAGGTCCTCCTTGGTTATTCGCGCTAGCGAAGTCTTTTATTCCGTCATTGTTGAAGTCGCCAACGGCGAGCACATTTGTAGTTACATCTCCAACAAGGTTCGGAAGGGCAGTGAAACCGCCGAGTCCGTCACCGAGATGAACCCTGATTGATTGCTGAGAAGCGTCGGACTGGAGAATGTCGTCGTCACCGTCATTGTCGAGATCCGAAACGACCAGTGCATAAGGATGATTTCCAGCTGGGAGTTCAGTAAAAGCTGAAAAGCCGCCCGAACCGTTGCCGGTGCGGATCGAAATCGTGTTGGAGAGTTCGTTGGTGACAGCCAAGTCCTTCTTTCCGTCACCATTGAAGTCTCCAATACCGATTTCGCGAGCTCCATTGCCGACCAGGACGTCGGCCAAGGTCACGAATCCGCCGTTACCATCGTTGAGCCTGATGGCGATCTTGTTGTCATCAAAGTCCGCAATGGCGAGGTCCGGCCAACCGTCGCCGTTAAGATCCGCCGAGACGATGGACGACAATACGGTTCCCGCAGGCACAGAGATGATTGGCCCAAAGCCTCCTGAACCATTTCCGAGACGAAGAGCGACTTGAATTCCGTCTGGAGGAAAACCGCCGCTTGAGGTGGCCAGATCGGAATTTCCATCACCGTTAAAATCGGCCGTGGTGATGAACGCTGCCGCCCATGTCATCTGGTAGTTCGCCCCACTGTCGAAGCCACCAGTGCCGTTCCCGAGCCGCACTTGTGAAAGGCCGCTATTATTACCGGCAACGGCGTAGTCCAAATTCCCGTCGTTATTGAAGTCGGCAGTAACGATCCTCCAGGGATGATCAGGGGCCGAAAAATTTGTTGAACCCGAGAAACTACCGTTCCCGTCGCCAAGTCTGAGCGAAACATTGTTAGTGGTTTCATTGGAGAACAAGATGTCCTGATTTCCGTCCTCATTGAAATCTCCAAGAGCAACACCTGTTTGATATGTTCCAGGTGTTGGGACATGTGGTCCAGGGGTGTAACTCGGCGGCCCCCCACAAAGCGGCCCCGGCGTTGGAGTCGGGACTGGTATTGGTGCCGGGGAGAGGCGCGGAGGATTCAATATCGGAGCCATGCGATTGCTTGTCCGTTGATTGTCGTGGAACCGAAGAGGCCATGGCGACTGAGAGTCGTAATTTACCGCGTCAACTTTGAGGGCCGTAACAGCTGAACCAGCCGCGTAGAGAACTCCGGCTCGCAACTTCATTTCCCAAACACCCGGGACGCCAGTAATCGCTTTCCGGATCGCTCCAGTATTCTGATCTAAAACGTAAAGGGTTCCGCTATTGAATGCTCCCGTTCCTGCGTAGACAGCCCCGTCGTCTCCTACCAACAAATCATTTGGCAAACCTTGAACTTGAGTACTCCAGACTTGGTTGCCGTTGAGGTCATAAGCCGCGATGGTCCCTATCCCATTTGCATTGAGCGGCGCAGGCTGTAAACCGACAAAAATTAGTCCATTTCCGCTAATGACAGGCGGCGTTACCGCACTGATAAAGTTATTGAACACGATGGATCCGTCCGACAGTATTCGCGCTAACCGACCTGGCTGTGGAGGAAGGCTCTCGGCATTGAAATGCGGGGCACCGGAAGTAACGACCAAGCTGCCATCCCCGGCAACAGCACCTGGCTGAAGCGCCGCGTTGAGTTCGACTGTTGTTTGCCACTGCGTTGTGTTGAATGGAGAGAGACGCGCTACCCATCCGGTACGTGCAGCCAGGTAGAAATTGTCCGAAGCAGTCATGCTAACGAAGACTGGTTCGGCGGACCACGCAAAGGTCGGGAAGGTAAATGGGCCAGGATTGTTGTACAGACCGGATGACATATCGATTTGACCTAGTCCGTTTAAGACACCGCCCACCATATAAGCTCTGTTCGTCGTTGCATCAATAGCCCACGGTAGCGATGCACTATTACAGCAACCCACCGGCTTCACCCACTGTTGTGTCCCATCCTTGCTGAATCCCCACTGGTTTTCCCAGCCACCAATGACCAGGTCCTGCTCTGAATTTGACAAACGGATGGAGGGAAGCGCGAGTGCAGCACCCGGCACACCCGGATAATTCGGATTGATCGTTATTCCTGTTCCCGGGCTGATGATCTGCGAGGGACAACTCTGACAACTGCTGGCGAGAATGCTTCCATCACCAAAGATTGTGATGATGGGTCCAGAATTTAGCCGGCTCCATAGCTGAACATCTTGCGCCGACACTGTTGCAGTCTGCGCTTTGGAAGTCGTCGCATCGCGAAATGACAACAAGGCGATAGCTGTGATGACAAAAGTAACCGTCCAAAAAGAACGGGTAAGCGTCTGAACAAGCGGTGCCGAGGTGGTGTTCATTATTATCTCCTGGAGGATTCGAGGTTAAATGCGATGAGTAAGCCGCCAAAGGCCCGCGACTTATGAAACTTCAATCGAGTATTCCTGGGTCGTGCCTTACCGATAAGGTTCAAGATTTGAGTGGATCCGCGTGACACTAGCGAACCATCTCGCGTCGCCTACTATCAAGTAGTTGGATAGATCTTCAGAATCAGGTCGCCTAAAAACCAAGGAACAGACGGCTTAATTCAACTTCACTCTCTATAATGAGAATTAGAGAAAAAACATTTCGGCGGGAGTTTATTTAGGCCGGTAGGTCGACTCAGAAAGCAAGACGCTCAGGCGTGTTGATATGCAATCAGTTGAAGCGATGTCTTGACATAGCAGTGCGGACGGAGTTTTCCAAGTCAAGGCCGATACAGATCACTCCTGGAACACGGTGTCGATGGATTGATAATTGAAGCTTGGTGCCTATCATTCGAACAGGTTCTAATCGTGCGGACGACGACTGCCCAAAAGATGGGGCTAAGATGGTGGCGGGACGTGTTGATACTAAGCCAGCCGAAGCGATACCTCTACGACCGCTAGGCGCGTAAATACTGGTTTGTATCGTTTCGTGAGACCAGGTAACGATGCCATCACGGGACTTAAAATCCGTTGTCCGCAAGGACGTGCGGGTTCGACTCCCGCCCTCGGCACCGTACCTTTTCCTAACGTTTTGACGACTTCCATCAAGTTAGCCCAGAGACTGACCTCAACCCCAAGAGTGAAGATGGCGCTAAGACGGTGACACTTGCCCGTCGCTTAGGAAAGTGTTCCTGCTCGTGGATGGAGACCTTGAAAAAAGCACGGTGGTGGTCGGCAACATAGATCTGAGAAGTGAGCTCAAGCTTCAGCTTGTATGTGTTGAATCCGGGAAACATGCGAAAGTTCATTTCGACTAGTAAGTGCGGACGGTGAATGGACCAACTCTTCCGGACGCGCTACTTTGCGCAACGCCGATACCAACCGAACTTGCGAGCGTCTCGAATTCCACAACCATCAAGTAATTTCCTGAAGCTGAGGCCGAGGGGCGTTCAAATTCGCAGCCCAGCGTCATCGGAGGAAAGCGTCGATCCAGCCTGTTGAATCCGACGATTGTTGCTGCGAAGCGCTCCACTGGCACTCGCCGCGTCGCCACTACTCCTGCCCCATCAAAAACGCGCAGAGTAATCACAAACTCAGCCGACGCAAATCCCCCAACTGCATCCGCCTTCATGTACACGTCGAGATCCTTTATCAACACCGAGACACGAAGACGTCGCGCGCCCCTCCGCGTTGAAAGGCTTTGACCTACGTATACAAGGTTTTGTTGTGGTCGTGTTTCCAGACTCAATGGACCGGAGCTGACGCCGCTTCGCAAACTTCCCTCGCGCTCGTCAGAACCAGGATATCGAGTTCCGGCACGGGTAAACGGTGCCGCAAACACATCCTCGAAAAACTCTGGTGCAGCCTCGACAGGAGGACGGTCGTCAACGAACTCCGACACAGTGCCAACAGCTAGCATCCGATGCGCGCTTAGATACGCTTCCGGCGTAACCTGTTGCTGCTCCAATCCAATCAACGAAGCCATACGCTGACGTTCAGTGGCGATGTCTATACCGGCAGCAGTCAGTTGTTGCGTAAACTGCTGCTCATATCGATCGCTAAACTCCACGACACGCTGATCGAGTTTGTTTCGATCCTTCTCTTGCAGGATCGATTTGAATTCTGCTTGCAACTTTTGCGTGTCGAAGCTGGCACCCTTAGCTACGCGATCGAGTTTGAACTGCAATTCTTCAGTTAGAGATCTGAGTTTGCTGAAGTCGTTTTTGAATTTGTCGAAGCTGGGCGCTGTAATTTGCGAGAGCCCGTCATCATATGCCGCTGCTAGTTCTGCGCCGGTTTCTCGAGCCGCGACAGGTGGCGAAACAGATGGGCCGAGTTGCGCGCGATCTTGTGGATTGGGTGTGCGATCATTGCCCGGTCTCAACTGGTCGACGCGTTTTTGGTTATCGATGTGCGGTCCTTGCGGGTTCACCGCCTGCATCGCGTTCGCCGGGACTTCGCTACTCGAGCCGCAGCTCAATGCAAACGATCCCGTTTCATGGGACGATTCCACCACAGCAGGACTCAATACTTTCACTGCTTGCCAGCCTTCATAACGCGGCAACACCGTTGCATCACCGAGAGTCCAATCCGTCGTCACGGCCTGCGTACCGGCTCGCTTAAATTCCATGATGTGAACAGGACCGTTTGCTCCATCACTGCGTGTAAATGTGTATTTGATTCTGCCTGGACCATTGGCTGTGATGTAGCCCCTGAAAACCACGCGCAAAGGACACGGACCACTTGGCCTTCCGTCGTCCGCCTTCAGGAAAACTTCAGTCACTTTAAATTCTTCGTTGGTTCCAGAAGCGACGGGCCCCGCAACCAAACAGATCAATAAAACTGTAAGCGGTATTGCTGAATAGCACGTGCGTCGCATAATCAACTCCTTTGGAAGACATCCTTCTGCATCTCGGCCAGGCCGCCCTTCGGCTAACTTAAGCGAAGGCTGAAAAAGCTGGTTGCCGGTGACCCATCCCTGATGCGGAATCACCCGCGATCAGGGATGGGCCGCGAAGCGCTTAATTACAACCCGCAGTTCGAGACTGCAATCTCGACTGGACCATCCAGACAAAGTTCGCGGCCCGGGAGCAGGTGTATTGGATCGGGACCTCTTGATCGAGAGGATTCCTGCCCAGTGGCACAGCCAAACATTTGCCGCTGTCCACGTTGACGATGAGATTACCGCCGGGCACGGGGACGAAATCCCATGTCTGGCTCCGGTAGCCGTTGCCCAAGTTCTCTCCCCACATTTGAATTGTTCCGCCGTCGGCATTACTGAAATCGGCGACTTCCATGCGCTTCTTCGCGCCGTTCAGCAGCGAGAGGATGTTGACCCCTCCGCCATCGCGGCGGGTGATCCTCCACAGAAATTCATAGCGCGACTCATCCGCTGTGCAGGGGCGTAGCAAAAGTCTGGCGCGATCCTCGGTGCTCGATGTGTATAGACACAGCTGCCCGCCGGCGAACGGTTGCGCCGAGTAAATCCTCGCACCACACTCCGTAACCCCCGGTTGCGCCGATGCGCTTGCGACCGGCACGGCGACAAAGACCACAGCCAGCAGCAATCGCAGGCTGGAATTTCTTGTAATCCTGGAGACTAAGGTCGCAGTGTTGTCGTTTCGCTTGTTCATGTTTCTTCCTCCTCTGTTTATCTTTTGGGTGTATTCAAACTGAAATCCGAACAGCGCTAATTCGGTTCGCGTCAATGCGCCGCGCCAACCAAATTGTCTTTGCGCTTACGGATGCCGCCGGTCTAGAATCTCGTCTCCGCGGCGGGTTTTCAGCAGCAACCTCTATCCGTTTCGCGCCCTCACTTGTTTACGCGAGAGGTCATTGCGAAACTCGTCATCCCGTGCACAAAGTTTTTTGGTATAGGTTTTCAGTGAAAAGCGCCGAGGAAATGCGAATGACGGAAGCGACGCGAAAAAGCATCACTGAGTTGCTGGTTGCATGGAGCGACGGTGACCGTGCTGCGCTGGACGAACTCGTGCCGCTCGTGCATTCCGAGTTGCGGCGTATTGCCCGTAACTACTTGCGCGGTGAGCGGAAAGGTCACACGCTGCAAACGACCGCGTTGATCAACGAGGCCTACGTGCGGCTTGTTGATCAGAAGCATGTGCGCTGGCAGAACCGGGCACACTTTCTGGCAATGTCCTCGGAGCTGATGAGGCGCATCCTCGTTGACTATGCGCGACGGCGACTGTACCAGAAGCGTGGTGCTGGTGCGTTGCAGGTCACGCTCGGCGACGCTGAGGCCATCCCAGTGGAACGTACTCCCGACCTCGTCGCGCTTGATGAAGCGTTAACATCTCTTGCTAAGATCGATCAGCGCCGCGGTCGGGTAGTTGAGTTGAAGTTCTTCGGCGGTTTATCGATCGAAGAGACAGCGGAAGTGCTGAAGATTTCACCAACCACCGTCGAGCGCGATTGGATAATTGCGAAGGCGTGGTTGCATAAAACACTCGATCTTGGCGACAAATGACTCCCGATCGCTGGCAACAAATCACAAGCATCTTCCAGGCGGCGTTGGATCGGCCGGCGGGTGAGCGTGCGGAGTTCGTGAGTGAACGATGTGGCGGCGACGAAGAGTTGCGCCGTGAAGTGCAAGACATGCTCAGCTCTCATGAACAAGCAAGCGGCTTCATTGAAGAGCCGGCAATGAATGTCGCCGCCCGACTGACCCGCAATGGCGGATCACTTGTCGGCAAACTGATATCCCACTACAGAGTGCTTTCATTAATTGGATCGGGTGGAATGGGTGAAGTGTATCTGGCCGAAGATACGGGGCTCGGCCGTCGAGTAGCACTAAAGCTCTTACCTGAGGACCTGGCGAAAGACGGGCAACGAGTTAATCGCTTACAGCAAGAGGCGCGGGCCATCTCAAACTTGAATCATCCGAACATTCTGACCATTCATGAAATCGGGCAGGTTGATTCGCGTCACTTCATTGCGACGGAGTTTATTGATGGGGAGACTCTGCGTCAGCGCCTCAACAAAGGACGGATGGAACTCGGCGCCATGCTTCAAGTCGCCGCTGATGTTGCATCGGCACTCGCTGCGGCGCACGCCGCAGGCATCATTCATCGCGACATTAAACCCGATAATGTGATGATCCGCCGCGACCGGATCGTTAAGGTGCTCGACTTCGGTCTCGCCAAACTCACTCCGGGCAATGCTGCTGCTGTAGACACCCAAGAACCGACGAAGCTGCTCGTGAACACTGAACCAGGCGTCGTAATGGGAACCGCCAATTACATGTCCCCCGAGCAGGCACGCGGTGTAGGGGTTGATGCGCGCACCGACATCTGGAGTTTAGGTGCTGTTCTTTACGAGATGGTGACGGGTCACGTTCCTTTTGAGGGCGAGACACCGACAGACGTGTTGTCGTTGATTCTTCAGAAACAGCCGCCACCGATCGCCCGCTACTCCGCAGACGTACCAGAGGAACTGGAACGCATCATTACGAAGTCGCTGGTGAAGGATCGGGATGATCGGTACCAAACAGTCAAAGATCTACTCATCGATGTTCAGAGACTGAGACGACAATTGGATTTGAAAGAAGAGTTGGAACGTACGGTCCCGCCTCGCGAAGCTGTGGACCCAACGGTAACGGCAAATCGAAAGCAAACTACGGTCGCGGAGGTATCGCAACCGACATCCACCCCAGCACACGCGGCTTCAAGCGCTGAATACATAGTGGGCGAAGTTAGGCGGCACAAACGAGCCGTTCTGATCGGTGTCGCGGTGCTCATTATTGCGGCTATCGCCCTCTACGTTTACCACTCACGTGCTGGTCGTCAGATCCATTCACTCGCGGTGTTGCCGATGGAGAATGGCACCGGTGATCCAAACGCTGAATATCTTTCGGAAGGCATCACTGAGAGTCTAATTGATAGCCTCTCTCAACTACCCAACCTGAACGTTAAGTCGCTCAACTCCGTGTTGCGCTACAAGAGCGAGACTGACGCGCAAAAAGTCGGTCGCGAACTTGGCGTCGAAGCAGTTGTGACCGGAAGGGTAATGCAGCGCGGCGATGGACTGGTTGTGAGCGTCGAGATGGTGAACGTAAACGACAACAACCGACTCTGGGGTGGACGCTACGACCGCAAGCTCTCAGATCTGGTTGCTGTGCAGAACGAGATCTCGCGCGAGGTGCTGAACAAACTACGCTTGCGTCTAACCGGAGAAGAGGAAAAGCGCGCAACCAACCGGTACACCGAGAACACGGAGGCGTATCAGCTCTATTTAAGGGGCCGCTATCACTGGAACCGGCGCGGCATTGACGACCTATGGAAAGGACTTGAGAGCTTCCAGCGCGCAATTGAGTTGGATCCGAACTTCGCGTTGGCGTGGTCTGGCTTGGCTGATTCTTATGCTGCCATGGCTATTGGCGGACCTTTCGGACCATTCTTTCGACCGCCGATGCCGCTCGCAGAGGTCAGATCGAAGTGGGGGCCGACCGCAAGGCGAGCGGTAGAGCTGGGCCCAGACCTGGCTGAAACACATACTTCACTCGGACAAGGTCTGGAGTGGCTCGAGTGGGACCTCCCAGCCGCTGAACGCGAATACAAGCGCGCACTCGAACTGAACACTGACTACCCAACCGCTCACCAACGGTACGGTGTCTTTCTGGTCATGTCAGGACGAAAAGCCGAAGCGTTGGCGGAACTCAAGCGCGCGCTGGAGTTGGACCCCGCATCACTCCCAATCAATGCTGACTTCGGAAACTTCTCTTGCATTACGGGAAATCTAGACCAGGGAATCGAGCAACTCAAGAAAACAATCGAGCTGGCCCCTACCTGGCCGCGTGCCCACGTCTCGCTCGGCAACTGCTATGTAGAGAAAGGTATGTGGAACGAGGCAGTCGAGGAAATCCAAAAAGCGGGGGGCCCTGGCTTTGTCGTACGGGCGCGCATCTATGCTGCAACCGGCAAGCGCGACGAAGCGCTAAAGATAATCGCCGAGATGAAGCAGCAACCGAATGCCTCGCCCCTGGCTTTCGCAAATATCTATAACGCGCTGGGCGAGAAAGACCAAGCCTTCGAATGGCTCGAAAAGGCTTACGCTGAAGGAGCACCTCTCTTGCGTGCACTCCAAACGGGCAAGATGTGGGATCCACTTCGGTCAGATCCACGCTTTGAAGATTTGCTGAAACGTATGGGCTTGCCTCGACAGTAGGTCACTTCATCCGCCGTTTGAAATATAAGCGGCGCCGGGTTGCCATCACCGGACTTTAAAATCGGTTGTGCGAGAGTGCAGGCGGACTCGCGTTTCCGTAATCGAATTTTGTTGTAAAGTTACTGTAATCTTCCTTGCGCTGAATGCCGTGAAATTCTTTATGTTCTGCTGGTATTGTCAGGTTAAATGGCGAAGGTGCCACTAAGCTAATGTCACTGCATAATGCACGGATGCGTACCTCCGTGCCTCTTTATCATCGTCACCGCTTTCCTACCGAGATCATCACTCATTGCGTTTGGTTATACTTTCGTGTTACTCGCTTTTCCTTATGCTTTCGTCCGGCGCATGCAACTTAATCTAAATCCGGTCATCATCGTGTGTCTTCTCGGAGTCGGCCAGGCATTACTGCTTGCCCTCGTACTGCTCACGACTCGGCGCAGTAACCTAACGGCCAATCGACTTCTCGCTGCGCTCGTAGTAACGATTTCAATTACCATGAGTGCCAGCTTATTGAGCAGCATCCGTTACTTCTTGATCTATCCGCATCTCGCCCGCGTCAATCATCCCTTTGATTTTTTGGGCGGCCCACTGCTGTTTCTGTACATCAGAGCCCTTATCAAAAAGTCAAGACTCAAAAAGCTGGACTGGCTGCACTTCCTACCAGCCATCCTCGTGGCAATCTTTCTGATCCCTTTCTACTTAAAAAGCAGTGCGGACAAACTTGCGAGTTTGCCTGCGGTCGATTGGTATTACGCGCGCTCGGCAGTTGTTATCACACAATTCTCTTGTTACCTGGTGCTGATAGTTATGATGTTGGTGCGATATTCACGCGGGCTTAAGCAGCAGCCAACTGCGTATGAGGTCGCCGTTCTCGTTCAAATTCGATTCCTGGTTATTTCTTTCCTCGCCCTTTGGGTCCTCGGGATCTTGCGGTACGGACTGGATGTGAGCTTTCCGTCCTACACGAACCAGACGGTGTTAATCCTGCCTTTGGGTGTGACGATTATTATTTACGTGCTGGCTTATCTCAGCCTGCGCAATCCTGAGGTGCTCACGGGCGGTGACACTCCAGAGATTAAGAAATATGAAAAGTCGACCCTCACACCTGAACGCGCTGAGAAATACCTTTATCGACTACGAAACGCAATGGAGCCGGAAAAGCTCTATACCGATGGCAATCTCACCCTGCAAAAGCTTGCGACAAAGCTGTCAATCCCGGCCCAGCATCTTTCACAAGTCGTCAATGAACGGCTGCAGCAGAACATCCTTGACTTCATAAATGCGCATCGTGTTGAGGAAGCCAAGCGCCGACTTCTTGATCCTGAGAGGAAACACCTTTCAATTCTGGCGATCGCAGAAGACGTGGGCTTCAACTCGAAATCTTCATTCAACGCGGTCTTCAAAAAGCACACCAGAATGACTCCATCCGAATTCAGAAAGTTGGGTGAGCAACAGACAAGACGCGACGGAAAGACGTCCGACAGTTAGTACGCTTGCTCCTCCAGTCCTGATTCAAATCGCTACCTAAAACGTCCGAAACTATATATCCGGACGTCAACACATAAACTTCCGGACGACCTCACGCTCGCATTCCGCTACTAATGCGTCGGCGA
>Ga0126314_10000903_pt1 | contig 14049 bp, 14 predicted proteins | sample Plot105B_FD_92535 | JGI IMG/M metagenome (GOLD analysis project Ga0126314, IMG submission 92535) | Serpentine soil microbial communities from UC McLaughlin Reserve, CA, USA - Plot105B | ecosystem: Environmental > Terrestrial > Soil > Grasslands | place: USA: UC McLaughlin Reserve, Lake County...
CCCGTACTTCCCAAGCCAGCGCAACGTGGCCAGAGCACCTTCCCTGCCCTGCAGGTCGCAGCCTCGCCAGCGTGACGAAATCATAGGAGTGAACTTATGAGCAGTTCAGACACCACGACCGATCACGACAAGATTCGCGAATGGGCAGAAGCCCGCGGCGGACATCCCGCCAAGGTCGATACCGGCGGCAAGGGCGGCATTCTGCGCATCGACTTCGGCGAGCCCGAGGAAAATCTCGAAGAAATTGACTGGGACGAGTTCTTCCAGATCTTCGACGAGAACGAACTGGCATTTCTGTACCAAGACAAGACGGCCGACGGCGGCGAGAGCCGCTTCAACAAGTTCGTCAACCGGTGAGCGCGGCCATGAACCTTGCCATGCTTCCGACAAAGCAGATGCAGGCGGCCGTTGTGACCGGCCCAGGCATCCTGAAAGTCCAGAGCCACCCCCTGCCCGTGCCGGGTCCGGGTCAAGTGCGGATAAGGCTTGAAGGGTGCGGGGTCTGCGCATCCAACCTCACCCCCTGGGCAGGACCGGAATGGATGCAATTTCCCACCGAGCCAGGGGGCCTCGGTCATGAAGGCTGGGGAAGCATCGATGCCGTCGGCGAGGGCGTGACTGAGCTTATCGCCGGCGACCGCGTTGCCGCGCTGTCCTACCACAGCTACGCCACGCACGATGTTGCCGAGGCCGATGCCGTCGTAAAGCTGCCGGCCGAACTGGCCGGCCTGCCGTTTCCGGGCGAGCCACTTGGCTGCGCCATGAACATCTTCAAACGTGCGCAGATTTCCGAAGGCCAGACCGTTGCCATAGTGGGGATCGGGTTTCTCGGCGCCCTGCTGACACAGCTTGCAGTCGCCGCGGGTGCGCGGGTGATCGCGATTTCTCGCCGCCCATACGCCCTGACCCTGGCGGCTCGCCTAGGCGCAGCCGAAACCGTCGCCATGGACGATCACTGGCAGATCATCGAGCAGGTCAAGGCCCTCACCGGGGGCAAGTTCTGCGATCGCGTCATCGAAGCGGTGGGCAAGCAATGGCCGCTCGACCTGGCGGCCGAACTGACAGGCGAACGCGGGCGGTTGATCATCGCAGGCTACCATCAAGACGGTCCGCGGCAAGTGAACATGCAGATGTGGAATTGGCGGGGTTTAGATGTGATCAACGCCCATGAGCGCGACCCCAAGATCTATATCCAGGGCATGCGCGACGCAGTTGCTGCGATCAAGGACGGTCGCCTCGATCCGACGCCGCTTTATACCCACAGCTATGCGCTGTCCGAACTGGACACCGCGCTCAACGCGACACGTGACCGACCCGACGGCTTCCTCAAGGCTCTGGTGATCTATCCATGATGGCGTCGGCATCGGAGAGTATCAAACTGCCCCGCATCGGCTTCCTCGGCACCGGACGCATCGGTATCCGGCGCATGCAGTCGTTGCTCGAAAGCGGTTTGGTCGAAGCGGTGGCGGTCGCCGATCCGTCGCCTGAAATGGTTCACGCTGCGCTCGAGCTTGCTCCGCTTGCGACGGCGGTCGATGGTCTTGATGGGCTACTTGCCGAGAACCTGGATGGGATCGTCATTGCCACCCCCAGCGCCCTCCATGCTGCCCAGTCCATTGCTGCCTTCGAAGCCGGACTGGCTGTGTTTTGCCAAAAGCCGCTGGGCCGCACGGAGGAGGAAGTTGCCGCCGTTGTCGAAGCTGCCCGGCGGGCCGATCGGCTGCTCGGCGTTGATCTGTCTTACCGGCACACTACAGCCATGACCCGGATCCGTGAATTGATCCGGGGTGGGGATCTTGGCAGCATTTTTGGTATCGATCTGGTGTTTCACAATGCCTATGGGCCCGACAAGCCCTGGTTTTTCAAGAAGGAGCTCTCGGGCGGTGGATGCGTGATGGACCTCGGCGTCCACATGGTCGATTTGGCGCTGTGGGCCCTGGACTTCCCCACTGTGGTATCGGCAACAGGCCATCTGTTCAGTCAGGGCCAACCGATCGCGCGGGACAGCGACACGGTCGAGGACTACGCCACCGCCACCATGACACTGGAAACTGGCACGGTTGTTCGCCTCACCTGCTCCTGGCATCTGCATGCAGGGCGCGATGCAGTCATCGAAGCGGACTTCTACGGGACGGAAGGCGGAGCGAGCCTCAAGAACCTGGAAGGGTCATTCTTCGATTTCGCCGCCTGGCACCACACCAGGACGGCAAGCCGCCAAGTGGCCGAGCCGGATGCCATCTGGCCCGGCGGGGCTACATTGGGTTGGGCAAGGAGCCTTGCCGCGAGCAGTCATTTCGAGGCGACCGCGGAAAATTTCACCAAGGTTTCTGCCGTGCTCGACCAAATTTACGCGCGCTGATCCTCTTGCCAGAGCGAGCCAATGTCCCCAGCATCCATCGGCGTCCTGACGTTCCATCGCTGCATAAACTACGGCTCATATTGGCAGGCCCGCTGCCTCGTGGAAGGGCTGCGCCAACGCGGCCATGACGCGGTTCTGCTCGACCACCACTCCCGCCGGGTCAACCGGGCGGAATGGCGCTGCGCCCTTCAACCGGTTCCGGAAGCACCGGCGGGCGCCTACCGGAGCGCTTATGTGGCCAAGGCGAGAAAGTTCTTTGCAGCCTTCGACGAACTGCCGCTATCACGGCCATTTTCCCTCGATGCCCCGGAGCATAGCGAACCGGAGGATCTGATATTGGTGGGCAGCGATGAAGTCTGGAACCTCCAGCATCCGTGGTATGGCGGCGAACGTCTGTTCTATGGCGAGGGTATCCGCGCGCGTCGGCTTGCCTCCTACGCAGCGAGCTTTGGCAGCCAGTCGTTCCATCTCGACGACGACCGGTCCAGCCAATTGCGGCGCTTCAATGCCATCTCGGTGCGCGATCGGAACTCGCAGGACATCGTGGCTGCTGCGCTCGGCTGCCGCCCGCAGCTGGTGCTTGACCCGGTGCTGCAATTTGCCAATCTCGTTCCGGCTTGCGCACCGTCCGACCGTCGATATGCCCTCGTCTATGGCCACGAATTTTCCGACTGGCTCGTGCTCGCGGCAACGCAGTGGGCCGAGCGGCATAATCTACGGTTGATCAGCGTCGGCTACGAAAATGCCTGGGCCGGCGAGCAGCGCATCGCAGCCGGTCCCCTCGAATTTGCCGAGTTGATGGCCGGCGCCGCTGCCGTCATCACCAACTTTTTCCATGGCTGCGTCTTTGCACTCATCAACAACAAGCCGTTCGTCACGGCGCCATCTGACTACCGCTTCAACAAGGTTCGCGACCTTGTCTCGGCGTTAGGGGCGGAGGCGCATATGGTGACGGCAAGCACTGACATCGGCGTCTATGATCATCTTCTCACCCAGCCTCCCGATCAGGCCATTGGGCGCCAGATCACGTCCCTCCGCGCCGCATCGGAGGCATATCTTGATGAGGTCCTCGCCTGATGGCGCAATAAGCCCAGTTGATATGGCCAGATCCGGGATGTGCATCGGCTGCGGCGCCTGCGCGACAGCCGTGTCTGGCTCAAGGATGGAGTTGGACCACTACGGCCAGTTCAAGCCCAAAGGACCGACCGAGTTTTTCAATACCCGCACCGAGCGAATGGCACGCATCTGCCCGTTTTCCCCTTCAGCCCGCAATGAGGATGAAATCGGCGCCGTGCGATTCCCCGATGCCCCTCTCGAGGATGACCGGCTTGGCTGGTTCGAGGCCGCCTATGTCGGCGCGGTTGTGGCGCAGGGATACCGGCAGTCGGGCAGTTCGGGCGGCATGGTGAGTTGGGTCGCGGCCGAGCTACTTGCCCGGGGAATGGTCGACGGCGTTGTCCATGTGCTACCTTCCACAGGCGACAGGTATTTCCGTTACGCCATTTCGCGCACGGTTCAGGACGTGATGCGCGGCGCAAAATCCCGCTATTATCCCGTTGAACTTTCAGCTGTGCTCGATGAGATCAGGGAAGTCCCCGGGCGGTATGCCGTCGTGGGTCTTCCGTGCTTCATCAAGGCCGTGCATCTGCTGCGGGCGGAGGAGCAGGTCCTTGGCGAGCGCATTGCCTACACGCTGGGTTTGTTCTGCGGCCACATGAAGAGTGCCAGGCTGGTGGAGAGCTTTGCCTGGCAGATGGACACCGATATCGAGGCGGTTCACCGCACGGAATTCCGGTTGAAGGACCCAGAGCGCCCGGCAAACTGGTACACGGCACAGGTGACCCTCAAGGACGGCGAGGTCAGGCAGAAGGATTGGTGGCATCTCGCCGATGGCGATTGGGGCGCCGGCTTCTTCCAAAACTCCGCCTGCAACTGGTGCGACGACGTCATGGCCGAAACCGCCGATATTTCCTTCGGCGATGCCTGGGTAGAGCCGCATTCATCGGACTGGCGCGGCACCAATGTGGTTGTTGTACGCGCGCCGGAATTGTATGCCATCGTCCAGGCCGGCATCGACCAAGGCTTGCTCGACCTGAAGGGCTTCGATGCCGACTACGTCGCCGAGACCCAGGCCGCTGGGCTGCGCCAGCGCCGGGAGGGTCTAGCCTATCGGCTGAGTTGGCACAAAAGGGGGATCAAGCCACGCAAGCGCTTCGGGGCGCGCCGCGACCTGCCCTTCCGCCGCAAGCTGATCTATCGATTGCGCTTCGCCATCAGTGCCTGGAGCCATCGCATGTTCTGGCTGGCGCGCCGGCAGCATGCGCCAGCGATTTATCTCGGGTGGGCACGCGCCGCACTTGGCTTCTATCACGGTCTGGCCTACGGCCGCGGGCGCACCGGCGTTCTCGCGCGCTGGTTCGGGCTGACGGACCGTAGGGGTTGATCGTTCAGATCAGCAGGGCGGCGGTTTCAAACTGCGACGGTCTCACAGCCTTGGACCGCGGCGCATATCGCTCGATCATCTCAGCACAGAAGGCGGCATATTCCTCCGGCACCTGCGGGGCGCTGGTGTGATGGGGAGCGACGCCGCGGTGCTCGGGCGTGAAGCAGAAGGTGACGGTTACGTCGAAGTCTTCAAGCGCGCGCATCTGGCGGTCGAACCAGTCGAGCGCATCGGGGCGGAAGCTGTCGGCCCAGGACAGGCCCGTGCGCAGATGGGTCACCCCCAGGCGCTTCATCCAGGCAACGGCGTCGTCGAGCCGGGGATCTAAATAGTGGAACCACTGCACCAGACCCATCTCCGGCGTGTGGCGGGCAAATTCGTCCAGCGCCGGCTTGGGCGTACCGTCCTCGCGTAGCAGCCCCATATAGAAATGCCGATAATAGGAAGAGCCCTCGGCTTCGCGGTGGCGCGTGGTAGCCCCCCATTCCCGTGGCAGGTCATAGAGGCTGTACCACTGGATGCGCGCTGCATTGCCTTTGAGCAGCTCGGCGGTACGCTGCAGCCCCCAAAGCTGCACCTCTTCGGCGCCGAAGGTGGAAATGCCGACCTCGCTGACCCAGATCGGCAAGTCGGTCACCGCGCGAATTTCCTCCAGCTTCTGCGGCCAATCGTGAATCTGCCACAGGTTCCAGTCCAGCGGAAAGCCGTGCACCGCAACGGCGTCGACGCGATCAAGGACACCATAGGTTTTCATGCGCGTCATAAAAGCCGGATCGATCGGTGAAATTCCGCCCAGCACCCGGGTCACCGACGGATTTGCTTCGGCAATAGCATCGGCCGCCAGATTGACCATCTGGCCGAAGCGCATCCATTCCGGATCGATCTCGGGATCCCAGTGAGACTTGTTGTTGGGCTCGTTCCAGATCATCGCCGCCTCGATCATGCTCGGGCTCCCGTGCTGGGGTATACAGCGTGGGTGGGATCGGCCAGACCGGTGGCGCGGCAGATATAGACCTCGGCTTCGGGATGGGCGGTAATTTCGAAGCCGGCGCTGCGGAGCATCGCCTCCGCACAGGCCGCGTTGGGGACCCACCAATTGGTTGGATCATCGGCATAGCGTTTCTCGATGAAGTGCAGCTTGGGATAAGCGGGGTCGTCGAACAATGCGTAATCGGAGAAAGGGTAGTTTTCTGCCAGCGGGGCCACATCGCTGCTGCCGCGCTGCATGGATTGGAAGATCAGGATGTCGCCTGCAACATGCTGGCGGATCAGGTCCAGCGCCAGGAGAGGATGGCGCAGGTGATAGAGGACGCCCATGAAGATCACGACGTCGAATTTCTCGCCTAGCGCCCCTATGTCGTAGACCGATAGCTTGCGGAATTCGATGTCGGCTTCGGCCACCTGTGCTGCAAACCGCGCCTGGTCGAGATAGACATCGTCAAAGTCGATACCCAACACCCGCTCAGCACCGCGCTTCTTCATCTCGATCGAATAAAACCCGGCATTGCAGCCAATATCGAGCACGGTCTTGCCGGTCAGGTCGGCCGGAATGGCGTGGGCGAATTTTTTCCATTTCATGGCGGGGTAGTCGCCAAGGAAGTGGTCCGGCGCGGTATGAACGCCGCCAAGGTCGATGTTGTGAAACCAGGGGCCGAGGGCCTGAACCTGCTGTTGGATTTCGAGGGCGGACATCGTCATGGACGAACCTTTGCGATTATGGCGTGATTTCGTTGAGCGTCAGCAGCTTGCCGCCCCAGTCGCCGATCACCATCGTCGTGATCGAGGCGGGGGCAATCTCGAAGCGCTGCCAGGCGTCGATGGGAAGGCCGAGCACGTGGCCGACGATGGCGCGGATCACATCGGCATGGCTGACCAGGGCGATACGGGCGTCGTCGGTGCGAGTGGTCATTTGACGGATGAAGCCAACGGCGCGGCGCTGCACATCCAGCATGCTTTCGCCGGCGGGCGTTTCGGCCATGCTGCGATGGGCGTTCCAGCGCTGCCAGTCGTCCCGCTGATTCAACTCATCGAACGTACTTCCTGACCAGGAGCCGAAGTCCACCTCGTCGAGTGCTTCGACGGTTTCCATCGCCATGCCCCCTCGTGCCGCGGCGATGGCGGAAGCGGTCTGCTGGGCCCGCTCCCGAGGGCTGACAAACAGCGCGCTGAACTGTTCGCGCTCGAGGCGCGCAGCCAGCCGTTGGGCCTGCGCCAAACCGCTGGCGCCGAGATGGACACCCACGGATCGACCCGCGAGATAGCGCCCGACGTCGTCATGGGCGGCGTGGCGGAGCAGGAAGATGGTTGTCGTCACTCGGCGGCTCCGAGCATGGGTTCGTCGATGCCGGCGATGAAGTCCTCGGTCCGCCGGCGCGCCTCGCTGTCAGTGAATTGACGGGGAGATGACTTCATGAAGTAGCTCGACGGGCCAATCAGGGCGCCGCCGATGCCGCGATCCAGGGCGAGCTTGGCGCAACGGACCGCATCGATCACGACACCCGCCGAATTGGGCGAGTCCCAGACTTCGAGCTTGAGCTCGGCATTGAGCGGCACGCCGCCGAACGTCGTGCCTTCGAGGCGGATATAGGCCCACTTGCGGTCGGTAAGCCAAGGCACGTGATCGCTCGGCCCGACATGGACATCGTCGGCAGCCAAAGGCACATCGAGCTGGCTGGTGACAGCCTGCGTCTTGCTGATCTTCTTGGACTGCAGGCGCTCGCGCTCAAGCATGTTGAGGAAGTCGGTATTGCCGCCGAAATTAAGCTGATAGGTGCGGTCGAGCCGCACCCCGCGTTCACGGAACAGATTGGCAAGCATGCGGTGAATGATGGTGGCGCCGACCTGGCTCTTGATGTCATCTCCGATGATCGGCAGGCCCGCAGCGGCGAAGCGTTGCTCCCATTCCGGTTTGGAAGCGATGAAAGCTGGAATGCAGTTGACCAAGCCGCAGCCTGCGCTCAGGGCCTGTTCAGCGTACCACTGCGTAGCAAGTTCCGAACCGACAGGAAGGTAGGACACCAGCACGTCCACTTCAGCGTCGCGCAATGCGGCAGCCACATCGACGACGGGAGCACCGGCTTCCACGATCTTGTCCTCGAGATACTTGCCGATGCCATCGAGGGTATTGCCGCGCTGCACGATAACCCCGGTCGGCTCAACATCGGCAAAGCGTTGCGTGTTGTTGGGAGCCGCGTAGATGGCCTCCGCTACATCCCGGCCGACCTTGGTGGCGGCCACATCGAAGGCCGCGGCGATTTCGATGTCGGAGACATGGTAGCCGCCGAGATTAACATGCATCAATCCGGGGACAGGCTCGTTGCCATCGGCGTCGCGATAATAGGTAAGGCCCTGAACCAGCGAAGACGCGCAGTTTCCCACGCCCACAATGCCGATACGCACTTTCTGTCCTGTCATTGTCATGCTCCTGCCGGTCCAACTTGTGGGACCAACGACACCTCCCAAGCTTTGTTCCTGCTCTGAACGGAGGGAGGCTCGGGCATTGCAGGTCTTCGGAGACATTGAGCGGAGGGAGGATCCGGGCGCGATTACTGCCGAGATCACGGTGCAACTTGACCGATGCCGCCGCGCCTCGCCGGGATTGGACTGCCATCAGTTGCTGGTTGGCGCCTTCATCCGGGCCAGCGAACTGGTGCAGGGCCTGCTGGACGCCGATTTTGCGACGGTCGGCTGGGATGAAGTGAGCGAGCCTCGATCATCGGCCGAATCCCTGATGCTGCAACTCGCCAAGGCGGTCGTCGCGTCTTGGGAAAGCGGCTTCATGGACCTGAGAGCGTTACCAGACCAGACTGGTTTCGAGTTGTTGTCCCGAAAGGGCGCCGTAAGGACAAAGCTTGCCGAGGGCTATGCATTCTACGCCCTCTACCCGGAAGCCTATGTGACCGCAGCCCACCAATCCAATCTTGGCCCGGACACCACCGTGATCGGCATCCGCAGCATCGGAGTAGGCCTTGGAGCCATCGTTGCCGCCACACTGGGGGCGTCAGCGGCAGAGAGCGTACGGCCCGTCGGCCACCCGTTTGACCGTCACCTTGAGATTGGACCTGAACTGGCCAGTCGCCTTCTTGCACGGTCCGGAAGTTTTGCCGTTGTCGATGAGGGGCCCGGGCTGTCGGGCAGTTCATTCAATTGCGTCGCCGACTGGCTCGTGGCGCATGGTGTGGCGGAGCGGCGTATCCACTTCTTTCCCAGTCATGCAGGGGACCTGGGCTACGCCGCCCACGACTGCCACCGAACCCGTTGGCAGCAGGCACAGAAACATGTGGCAAGCTTTGACCAGGCAATTCTTGGTGCAACGCGATCAGAACATCGACTGGAAAACTGGATCGCCGATGGCGTCGGGCCGCTAGGGGATTCGCTGAGGGATTTATCCGGGGGCGCCTGGCGAGGTCCCTCATCCTCTGATCTACAACCGGCCGATCCTGCCATGGAGAAGCGCAAGTTTCTCGCCATCACGGGCAGCGGCTCCTGGCTGGCGAAATTTGTCGGCATCGGCAGTCAGGGTGAGAATAGTTTCACACTGGCGAGCACACTGGCCGATGCCGGCTTCTCACCTCCAGCGGCAGGGCTTTGCCACGGTTTTTTAGTGACCCCGTGGGTGCACCCAAATTCCTCTCGTGGATTTCCGCCAATTCAGCGCGTGCTGGATTATCTAGCCTTTCGCTCCCGCTTGCCGCCTACCACGCCCGGCGCCTCACTTGAGCAACTGTTCGCCATGGCAGTGCACAATTTTCACGAACATTGGGGCGATCCTGCCGCTGACGCGGTCCGGAAAGCTTTGGGCGATCCGGGCCGCTTTACCGCCGTGCCATGCTGCACCGACAACCGCATGCACGCCTGGGAATGGGTCCGGGCAACGGACGGATGGCAAAAGCTCGACAGCCTGGACCATCATGCAGCGCACGATATGGTCGGCTGTCAGGACATTGCATGGGACGTGGCCGGCGCCGCCGTGGAATTCGGTCTTTCCAACAGACAAAGAGAAGCGCTGAGGACGGCTCTATCCACGCGCATCGGGCGCGAAGTGCCGCACAGGTTCGTAGCGGCCAATGAACTTTGCTATCTCGGCTTTCAGATCGGCCTCTGGACCATGTCGCTGGCGCGCAATGGCGAGGCGGAGCAGAGGAGCACAAAGGCGCTCATCGCTCGCTACGAGGAGCGAGCGCGTCACGCGCTGCTTAGGGCGCGGCTTGACATGGGTTAAGTCGTGAACCGCTTCGCCCTCAAGGACTTATCCTGAAACCTGTCATGGAGTTTCAAATGAAGGCCATCAATCTCATCACGCTCTTGCTCATCATCATCGGTGGTATCAACTGGCTGCTCGTCGGTGCCTTCCAGTTCGATCTTGTCGCTGCGATTTTCGGCGGACAGGACGCAGCGCTGGCCCGTATCGTCTATGTCCTCGTCGGACTTTCGGCCATTTATCAACTCGTGCCGTTCTTCCGGGCCATGTCGTCCGACGAAGTCGTGGCGCAGCGCCATTAGTCCAGTGGCGTGGTTCTCGCCGTCGCGTTGATGGTGGCCGTGCTTGCCGCGATTGTGGTCGCCGCTGATTATTGAGCGGCGACCTTTTCTTATTCCCGTCATTCGTCGGCCAGGTCGGTTCCTACCCGCGCGTCGACGATGGCCTGGAGCAGATCCTGCGCGATCTCCGACATCTCGCTGACTATTGCGTCTACGGCCGTGCTGGCGCCGGTGGTCTGCATCATCTGCGCCAGGAATTCTCCCGCCACTGTATCCTCATCCAGTTCAGCCAGTGTCGCGGCCGCGGTCGCGAGGAGAGCCCGCGTGACGGTGTCTTTGCCGGACCGTAGCTGCCGGGTCAGTCCCGGGGCGACCTTCGTGTGGGTCTGCGCACGGTGGTACCATGAGGCCCATTCTTGGTGCGTGTACTGTGTCGGGTGGTTCATTGATCGCTCTCCACCTGCGGAATGACCAGTCAGAGCGAAAGTTCGCAATGTAACGCCGGTTAAGCGTCCCCTAACACAGATTATCTTCCGGAACTGGCGGTGGTGGAGCGGGCTTACCTCGGCTCCAAGAGGAGAACTAATCATGCTCAAAGCCCTGCTTCTTTCCGCATCGCTGCTTGCAGTACCTGCCGCCTACGCCCAAACGGCCTCCACCGCGGCAACGGCCGCGCCGATGCAGGTGACCGATCCCCAGCAATTTGCCGACATGGCTGGATCGTCCAACATGTTCGAGATCGAATCGAGCCGCGTGGCCCTTGAAAAGGCGAGCGGCGAGGAGGTGAAGAGCTTTGCCCAACACATGATCGATGATCATGGCAAGGCAGGCGAGGATATGATGGCCGCAGCGCAGGACGATGGGATCACGCCTGCGCCAGGCTTGCAGCCAGCCCACCAGGCCAAACTGGACGAGCTGTCCGGGCTCGAGGGCGAAGCCTTCGATGCCGCCTACATCGCCGCCCAGGTCGCCGCGCATGACGAGGCCATAGCCCTGTTCGAGGGCTTTTCCACCGAGGGTGAGGATAGTGCCCTCAAGGCATTCGCGGCCAACACATTGCCGACGCTGCACCAGCATCGCGAAGAGATCGGCGCGATGGCTGGCCAATAGCCAAACCGCGGCGCGGCCGCCGGCCGCGCCGCAATTCTGGAGCAACAGCATGACTGAAAAACCGACCACACACGACGACAAAACGTCTAGGAAACCGGCGCAGAACGCCAACGACAAATCCGATAGAAAGGGCCTGGCGGAGAAGTCCGTGACGGAGCACCACATCCCGGGGGCCGACGGCCCCTCCGGCGCCGAGGCCGAGGAAGACAACAATCCCTAGCGCCTTTTTCGATGCCGGTATTCGCCTCGACCACGCTGGTGTAAGGTAAGACCACGTCACCTGCCGTGCTTTTAGGAACGCCTATGACCGAAACCTCGAATTTTCTTGTGGTCGGCATTGGCGCGTCTGCCGGCGGCATCTCGGCAATGGAGGGCTTTTTCAAGGGCCTGCCGGACCGCAGCGGCATGGCCTTCGTGGTCGTTACCCACCTTAGTCCCAACCGGGAAAGCCTGCTGCACGAGGTCATTGCTCGCTTCACCAAGATGCATGTGCTGGTGGTGGAACATGAGTCAGCAATCGCTCCAGACACAGTCTATGTCATGCCGCCCAACGCTGTAGTCACGGCGGAAGACGGCGTACTCCGCCTGCAAGAGCCGGACCCGGCGCATCGTGATCGCAAGCCCGTCGACATCTTCTTTGCATCGCTCGCTACGGAGTATGGCGAATACGCCGTGGGCGTTGTGCTGTCAGGTGGGGACGGCGACGGCACGCTTGGGGTCAAGGCGATCAAGGAGCGCGGTGGGCTGACCCTGGCGCAGATCGAAAGCGAGCATGGTCCAACAACCCCCGGCATGCCCCAAAGTGCCATCTCCAGCGGCCTGATCGACATCGAAGCCACGGCCGTGGAGATGGGCGCGAAGCTCGTCGATTATGCCGCCAGCTTCGACATACTGGCCGGCTTGAGCGGGCCTGATGACGCGCAGGAAGAAAGCGCCATCGAGTGGGCGAAGGCGGAAATCTACAGCGTGCTGCGCAGCCACTCGGGCCATGACTTCTCAGGCTACAAGTCCAAGACCTTTCTCCGTCGGGTACGCCGTCGCATGCAGGTGCGTCAGCTGCGAACCTTGGAAGCTTATGTGGAGCTGCTCAAGCGCGACGCGTCTGAGGTCATGAACCTGTTTCGGGATCTGTTGATCAACGTCACCAGCTTCTTTCGCGACGCCGATGCCTTCCAGCTTCTAGAACAGACGGTCATCCCGCGCTTGTTCGAGGGAAAAACAGCGGGCGACACCATTCGGGTCTGGATTCCCGGCTGCGCCACTGGCGAGGAGGTTTTCTCGATCGGAATCCTGATGCGTGAGCATCTGGAGCGCCTGTCAGCGCCACCGCCTCGGATCCAGATCTTTGCCACCGATATCGATGAATCGGCGCTCTCTGTGGCGCGTCTCGCGCGCTATCCGGAAGCCCTGCTGTCCGGCCTGTCCGCCGAACGCCGGCAGCGCTTCTTTCATCCGGATGGGGCAAGCTACGTTCTCAGCAACGACGTGCGGGAACTTTGCATCTTCTCGCCCCACAGCGTCATTCGCGATCCGCCGTTCTCGCGCATGGATCTTGTCTCCTGCCGAAACCTGCTGATCTATTTCGGGCCCGATATCCAGAACCGCGTCATCCCCACATTTCACTATGCCCTGCGGCCGGGAGGCTACCTCTTTCTGGGCACGTCGGAAGGCGTCGGGCAGCACACCGACCTGTTTGCGCTTATTGACAAGAAGCAGCGTATTTTCCAGGCGCGCGAGCATGCTCATCCCGCCCCCCGGTTGCTGCACCTGCTCGCCGAGAACAAGCCTCCCGCCTTCCCGGCCGGTCGCGATAAATTGGTCCAATCCAGCTATCCCTTGCGCCAGGCCGTCGAGGCGCAGGTGCTTGACCGCTTTTCGCCGCCCCATGTCGTGGCCAACGGCGACGGGGATGTCGTCTATTACTCCTCCCGGACCGGCCGCTTCCTTGAGCCTTCGCCCGGGGCGCCGAGCCGCCAGCTCCTGACAATGGCGAGGCGCAGTCTGCGTCTGGATCTTCGCGCTGCGCTGCGAGAGGCCATTGACGGGCAACGCGCCGTGATCCGGCCCGATGTGCGGCTTGACGAGGAAGATGGCCAGGTACAGCTGGTTACCATCACCATTGAACCCATGGTGGAGCGGAACAACGGCGAGCCGCTCTACCTGGTACTGTTCAACATTACGGGACCCGCTCGTAGCAGCACAGACATAGAGCGGTCGAGCCACCGCGTCGAAGGGTTGATCGACCTTGATCGCGAGCTGCGCGACACGCGGGAACGGCTGCAGGCCACCATCGAGGAATACGAGACCGCGGTCGAGGAACTCAAGTCGTCCAACGAGGAGCTTGTCTCGGTCAACGAGGAGGCACAATCCACCAATGAGGAACTCGAAGCGTCCAAGGAGGAAATGCAGTCCCTCAACGAGGAGCTCAATACAATCAATGCCGAGCTCATCGCCAAGGTCGAGGAGTTGGACCACGCCAACAACGACCTGAAAAACCTGTTCGAGAGCGCCCGCATTGCGACGGTCTTTCTTGACCGGCAACTCGTCATCCGCAACGTGGCGCTGGTGGGCTCGGTGAACGCGGCGAAGCGGCACTACGCGGACGCCGTGGACGTGCTGATGACAGCGGCCCGGACCTGGGTGGAGCGGCTGATCA
>Ga0126314_10000904_pt1 | contig 14045 bp, 16 predicted proteins | sample Plot105B_FD_92535 | JGI IMG/M metagenome (GOLD analysis project Ga0126314, IMG submission 92535) | Serpentine soil microbial communities from UC McLaughlin Reserve, CA, USA - Plot105B | ecosystem: Environmental > Terrestrial > Soil > Grasslands | place: USA: UC McLaughlin Reserve, Lake County...
ACCGACTGTTTGGCTGACCAGGCGCCCGATCAGGACCTCGTGATCGTCATCGGTGCCTTCGGTAATAGCGGTGAAGTCGAATCCGCCATGTAGGGCAGCAGCAAGCACGAGGCGAGAATCGAGCCCACCGGTAATGGCGACGACGTTAGGACGGCCGGGCCAATCCGCTAGCCCTCGCAACGCGCTGACGAGTAGCGTCGCCGCAACTTGCGGATCCCAACCCCCACCGTAGAGCGCACCGAGCCGCTCGAGCGGCAGCAGATCAGTACGGGCGCTTGGAGCGCCGGGTCGGTAGTGATGCACCACCCGAGACGGCAGCCGCTTCACGTCCGCCCACCGCGGGTGACCGTCCAGCGGGTAGCCTCCACCCAGTAGACCGGCGAGTGCGGCGGGATCCTGCCTGTCAGACCCGCGCAGAGCGCGCAGGACCTCAGCATTGTTCGAGATCCAGCGCACCTCGTCGCTCTCGGTGGTGAAAACTGGGTAGGAGCCGAGCGGGTCTGTCCAGAGATCGAGGGTCCGCGTCGCATCGTCATAGCGGGCGGCTACCGCGCGACCGTCAAGCACGTACATCCAATTTTCAACTGGTGCGAGGTAAAAGCGCGGGTCGAGCGGGGCACGCCCATCAGTCTGGGTGTCGCCGACCCAGCGGAACGGGCGGCCGGAGAAGCACGCCATCCGACCATCCTCACGATATACGTAGCGGACATCGCTCGTCTGCTTCGGAGGATGGGCGATGGAGGCTAGCACGGCAGCACTGCTTGGAGCAGACCACGTCTCGAGGTCTGCAGCGTCGAGGAACGGGAGGCGGGCGACCAAGCTGCGCAGCGCCACTTCGGCCGGCCGAACATCAACCCTGCCCGCTGGCGACCACCCGAGCACGAACAGGTTCATCGGTGGGCAGTCTTTGCGGTTCTTATGCCTAGCATTTTAGAATGCCTACGCAAGGACTAACCATAAAGCAATTGTACATCAAGAGGTGCCCAGTCATCTACTAGGTAGTTATCGGTCGCAATTACTATGCAGTCTGTCTTACGAAGCTTCTCTTCTATAAACTCGGTTGAGGAATGTCCTACGCTGGAAGGTTCGGGACGTGAGAGTCGTGAGAGTCATGGTAACTTACCTTGACTCCAGCCTCCCTTAGGAGTTCGAGGAGCTTAAGAAAGGACTCTCTCGCAAGTCGCATATGTTCGGATTCTGGCTCATTACTTTGAGTCTATGCTTTTCGCGTATTTTTCTCCCTTTCTGTTCTATTGGACGCTGCGTAATACTCTATGCTGTTGCTAAGTCTTTGACGAGAGCTGCCTGTCAACACTGACGTTGCTGTAAAATCGCATGAGTTCATTACGCTTCGAAACTAACATCAGGAACGCAAAGGTTAAGAAGTGTACGTAAAAGTTGCTGCTGCCGGGATTCCCCTCGAATGGAGGTTCGGAGAAACCTCTCAGCAACATCACCACCACTAAACTCAATGCCACTCCGTTAGTAACTCTCGCAAACCGCCCGCCGTACACCAGCAACGATACCGCATAAAGAAACAACCCTACAACCCCTACTATTCCTGTTTCTCCCAAGCTTTGGTAAAATTGGCTGTGAGCATGCGGCGGCGGAGATCCTACAATAGGGGCGTAGTTTAGGCCCATTCTCGAGTCCCAAAGAGTCGGTCCATAACCGAACCAAGGATTCTGTTCCCATAAGTTCAGTGTGACCCGCCAAATTGTGGTCCGGCCGGTGAAGGTAGTGATGTTCTGCTGGCCGAGTAAGACACCAATGTTTTCTAGCCAAGCTAACTCGCTAGCGAGGTACAAAATCCCGCCTGTAAGGATGGTCGCGAGGAGCGCCAATGCTGCATACCGCAGCGGCCCGGACAGGCGCCAGGCCGCGAAGACCAAACGTATCAGGTAAGCCAGGACGAGCAAGATCCAGACGGTCTTAGACTGGGTCAGGATCACAGCTAGCAAAACCACTACTTGGTGGAAGGTATGCCAGCGGGTTCTGAAAAGAGGGAACCAGTTCAGGATGAGGTAGCTCCCCAAAAGGGGAGCTAGAAGGTTTGCGTGTGACCCAAGCCCGTGCAGTCGCACGTCAAAGCCTGGAATGAGCCCTTCGGTATACGGGTACTCGACAGCCCATTGTGGGGCTACCACCGCTGCCAACAAGCTGCCGTAAGCAAAGAGTAGTAGGACCCTTTTGGCCTGTCTCACGAACCACTCTAGGGGCACCGGGGGAAGAAGATAAACTGCTGTCAACGTGATGGGTAGGCCCAAAAGAGCGGGTTGGAGATCCGGCTGGGCCCCGAAGCCAGAAGAAAGCAGAGAAGTAAGGGCTAACGCCATTGCCCCCAGCCAAAGCCCCAACCCGGCCGTGGGCAACCTGCCTTGCGCGAAGTGCAAACTGAACAGTACGCCTATCATCCCTAACCCCAACGCGAGTCCGGTAAATCCTCGGTCCCCCCATCTGACTAATCCTGACTCATTCGTCAAGTGACCAATAACCTGTTGAGAATCGACACCCCACGTGCGTGAAGCCATCATTACTAGAGCTGCGGAGGCTAATCCTAGAAACCAGATCAAAGATCCCCAAACCGCATACACCCACGAATCCGCTTTCCATCCCGCTACGTACGAGTAAGGCAATGTTATGCTGCTCTCTTCCGGTGGTGTAGGAGGACCCACCGGTACGTTACTGCGGCTTGCTGAGCTAGCTGGTCCCGAACTAGAGCCTTTAGCGAGGTTCTCCTAGGACGCCTCGCACCTGCGGCCCCTATCGATGGTGCATCGGAGTACTGGGGGGCAAGATCACTTAATCTGGTTAGAATCAGCTTCTCCGCTACCTGCATTAGCTGCCTCATGGTGCTTCCCGGGAAGGTATCGGTTTCGGCCTGGCAAGCGGAAGAGGCAACAGAGCGCCGCCGGAGTTTGAAGCCTCTCGATAGAGTAGCACCACTAGGTCAGCGGCCCGAATGAATACCTGCGCTTTTTGAGTACATGTGAAAACGCCGGTTAGCATCATATATCCCCTCGCAAAACCCTATCGTATATGTTCTCTAGCTCGCGAGTTTGGTTGTGGACGCTGAATATGCTGTGCATCCGCTCTTGCCCCTTTCGGCTAAACCGCTGCCAGAGTGTTTCGTCTTCCAGCAAACGAGCAATGCACCTGGCGAGCATCTCCCAATCCCGCTCAGCTACAAGGAAACCTGTTTCTCCGTGAGAAACGGCTTCAGAGATACCAGAATGGACGGTACTGACAACCGGTAAGCCCATTGCTTGAGCTTCGAGCACAACGGTGGGCATTCCCTCGGAGTCCCCCGTAGAAGCCGTGACGCTTGGCGTACCAAGCAAAAGTGCCCGATTCATCCAACCGCGCACCACCCCAGGGGGTTGTACTCCCAAAAACCTGTAACGCTTGAGTAATTTCATCGCCGACTCTTCTAGCTTGGGTCTCAGCGGACCATCGCCAATTATAACGAGCTCCGTGTCGGGCATCTCGACCTGTACCTGGGCCATGGCCCGAATAAGATATTCGACCCCTTTCTTCTCAACTAGCCGCCCAACGTAGAGCACGACCGGTTCACGCGCCACAGCCGGGTCGGGGCGAAAAGTTTCCGTATCTACGGCGTTGTAGTGCACCACGATCTTCTCCGGGGGGAAACCCTGCTTCACCAGCTTCTCCTTGATAAACCCCGATACGGCGATAAACAGGCGAGCCTCACGCTTAAGTACCTCTCTGCGTCGAAGGTAAAGGCGGTGGCCGTAGGAACGCTGAAGATATTCGTCTTTCGCTGTGGCGTCATAGCCCCAGAAGGTAACCAGCAAGGGTACTTGTAAGCTCTGTGCTAAGGGCAAAGCTTTAGCCCCATCGGTACCAAAGTGGGCGTGAATAAGCACAGGATCCAGCTTTCGCACCTGGCGGTACAAACGGGGGGCGATGCCCCAAACCCTGTAAAACATCTCTTGAGCCTTACCTACCACACCGCCCTGGTTCACTACGATGGTTCGCTCCACGGGTGGTGGCAGCTGTTCCACCCGGCCTAACCCTACGTAATAAGGGGTGAAATGTTGCAATCCCTCGCCCTGAGTACGGATGAAGGTCTCAGGATAATTGAACAGATTAGTGTGCCGGTAAAAGACAATGGCAGGCTTTTTAGGCACCTTGAACTCCTCCTCTGTTTACAGTTGCGCCTAAGCGGCCGATCTTACTGCTCGAAAACGCTCGATGGGTATCGAGAGAATATCTGCCACACGAAGTACCAAAAAACGAGGTACCTTCACCTTCCCGATACACCTCGTGTATCAAAGCCTTGATGAGAAGCCGCAGAGCCAAAAGCGCGAACCCCTTCCCGGTGAAGCCTATCATAATCGTTCTTACGGCTTTAGTCGATGGTAGAAGGCTCTAAGAACGATCTCGAGTTTTTTGGGTATCGAAACGGTGGATAGGTAGCTATCGACGACTTCTGCATACGCCGTCTCAAGCCCCCCGGCCCGCCAGTAAGTGCCGATACCCGCAGCAAATAGTTTGTTGGCAAACCGCTCTGTTGCGGGTAATTTCGCCCGCATCCAGTAAGCTGTCAAGATACGTATTCTTGCCCGAAGCTTATCGTCACCGCTAAAGGTGTAAATGTTGTCGCCGTGTATCCTCTGAAGCGCTAACACCTCACCTAAATAGAACCCTTTGGTCAAAGCGAACGCCATGAATTTTATATAGTTATCGCTTATGGCTACCGAGCTAGCCTCGGGCATTGGAAAGATTTGCCGCAGTAGAGTACGCTTAAAGCAGAGGCCGGACGTTGCGGGAGGGGTAAAACCCAGTCCCTCCCCCTTGGGTAGCTTGCCCCTCCTAATATGTGGTCTAAGATCCCATTCGCGTGATGAACCCTCGTCGCTGCTATTCAGTAACCTACCGGTGTCGTTATCCACCAGCCTGAGAGGATGAAAGCAGCAGCCGATGTCTCCGTGTCGTTCGAATGCGATCACGACCTCAGCCACTTTATTGGGCAAAAAGATGTCGTCGGAGTCTAAGAAACAGATGATCTCTCCTTGGCTCGCGGCAAACCCCGCGTTAAACGCCGAGGCTTGCCCGCCGTTCTCCTTGAGCACCGGTACGATTTGATCCCCGTAGCTGGCGATAATCTCCCGCGAGTTATCCGTAGAACCATCATCCACTACGATCACCTCGGTGTGAGGGTAGGTTTGATTGAGGGCGCTATTTATCGCCTCGGGTAGGAACTGCCCGTAGTTGTAGTTGTTGACAACCATACTTACTAGAGGCTTATCCACTTAGCAGTGCCCTCCGCAAGTCCTTCGCGTAGCCGGCCACAGCTCTCCACGTCTCGGGCCATAGGACGATCCCTACCACTCCCAATATGGCTACCCATCCTAGCTCTTGCCAGAAGAGGACCAGGGCGGAGGCTACAACCCAGGTCACGGCCAGACGATAACTTGGTCGGCCCACCTCTTTTACAACGTAGAGATGGATTACTACGTAGCTCGCCAGGGCAAGCACCTCGGCCCAACCGTACCCCACCGTTCCTACCCAGGACACAAGCAAGAAGGCGCCCCCGGCGAAGAGGCCAATATGAACCAAGTGGAAGATCGTCACATCCCAGTTTCGCTTCAGTACATAGAGGACCGAGGAGTGTAGGGAGAAAATTGAGTTGGCCAAGTAGCCGAGGGCGATAAAGGGGTAAATCTCTAGCACCGGATTCCAATCGGACCCGAAGAGCGGGGGAATAATCCAAGGTCCTACCAGAGCAAACCCTGTTAGGAAGGGCGCCACAGCCAGAACTTGAAGCTGCATTCCTTGAGAGAGGGCCGATATCAGACGAGTCCGCTCGCTTTGGAGGCGGCCCATTGCGGCGATCGAGATTCTCCAACCCATCTCCTTTGCGAAGCTAAGGTTCTCTACTAGGCGGATGGCTAAGGCCACATACCCCACGGCCTCGGCCCCGGCGAACCGGCCCACCACCAAGGGATTAACCAAGAGACGCGCGTGGTAGACCCAGGTCGAGGCCGAGTACCCTAGACCGTAGGCTACCATGGCGCGTGCCCGCGCAGGCTCCCAGTATATCCGGGGCCAATAAGCAGCCATCCGATAGAGCAGTCCCGCAGTAAGGAGCTGCTGAGCCCACCATCCTGCAACCGGCGCCCATGCCCCCAGTCCTAGGAAGTAAGCCAAGGTTAGAGCTGTCAGATAATAGGCTATCTGCCCTGAAAGCCCAGCCAGGGCCACGCGGCGATAGTCCAAAGCTCGCTCGAGGCGAGCCTCGGGCACACGGAGAAGTAAGGTCACCGGAAGCCCGGCGAATAAAGCGAAGGCCACCGGTCCGAAGCCCTCGACGCCTGTCAAGTGGACTATAAGAGGAAGGGTTAACGAGGCTAACACCGTACCCACTAGGCCTAGAAGCAGGAGCAGCGTGAATCCTTGGTGGTAATCCTGGTCTTGCAGCTCTCCCTCGCTTCGGATCAGGTAGACCTGGATGCCCCACTGGAGCAGAATCCAAAGGAATGTGTAAACCCCAAGGGGTCCCGCGTAGAGTCCATAAGCTTCTGGACCGATAGCCCGAGTGAGGAGAATCACCCCGACTACCGTTAGAACCATCCCTATCCCCTGGCGCCCGATCAGATACGTCCCGCCGCGCAGTATCTGATCTCGTAGGCTCACTTCACACCTACTTCGGGTTTCTCGACCCTCCATGCAAATTCTGCAATACTCGACAAAGAGCTCGGCCCCCTGCTTAGTAAATTACTAAGCACAGATCGCATGGGGTCGGGTGCGGTGGCTCTTGCTCTTGGGCATAGCGGCGTCCAAAGCCGCATACTTCCGCAGCCGATATCTCTCCCACCCCGTTAAGTAGCACTCTTGTCCTCCAGGCAGCTCTCACTTACAGGGCTAGCGGTGATAGTAGGGATAGTATTCAGCTGTCTGTACGTTGTTCACTACCACGCCGACTACGTTTGCACCAACGCTCTTCAGGCTGTTCATGCTCTGCTGGGCGGCTACCTTACGGGTGTGCCGAGCATCTAGGACGAACAGTACGCCGTCGCCTTGGGTGGCGAGGATGACGGCATCGGAGACCACCCCTACAGGTGAGCCATCCAGCAGCACCCAGTCAAACTCTTCCCGAACACCACCGAGGAACTCTGAAAAGCGCCGAGACTCCAAAATCTCCGGCGGATTGTGCGGTACGGAACCTACTGACACTACCTTCAATCCCTTAACCGGCTCCTCCCAAACCTCTCGCAGGCAGTGCTCTCCCGCGAGGACATCCACGATGCCCCAGGTGTTGCGCAGCCCGAAGTACTTGTGCAGGTCGGGCTTGCGGAAATCGCAGTCTATGGTCAAGACGTTCTTGCCCCCTTGGGCGAGCACCACGCTCAGGTTAGCGCAGGTGCTACTCTTGCCTTCGCGACCGCCATGACTCGTCAGCACGAGAACCTTAGGGGGCACGGCTGCGAATGATGCGTGGAGCAGTTTGGTGCGCAGGCCACGGTACGCTTCCGCAGCGACGCTGCTGGGCTCCAGGACGGTCACCAGGCTCCCCCTGTCGTCGTGGCTCTTAGCCTCGCTCCCGTTCCAGCGACCATTGGTACTCCAACGAAGCGTACTCCAACGAAGCCGGTCCACCTGCTCCCCTACTCCTTGCCTCTAGGAACCTTGTACTCTGGGATGGCCCCAAAGGCTGGCACCTTCAGGATCCGCTCCACTTCCTCGAACGAACCCCATCTATCGTCCAGGTGCTCCAACAGGAATGCCAACGCCACTCCGAGCAGCACTCCAACGGCCAACGCTATAAGCCCGTCGCGCCTTGGCTTGGGGCTCACGGGCTTATCAGGCACCTCTGCCCACTGCCACACCTCAGCCCTTATAGAACTGGCGCTCGGGCTCACCTCGGAGACTTGCTCGGAGAAAACCTCTCCGACGGTGTTAGCAATCCGCTGAGCCTCTTCTGGGCTAGCGTCTATGTAATCCACCTTGATGAACTGGGTAGCACCAATCTGCTCTGCCCTCAGGTTCTTCTGAACTTCCCCCGGAGTCGTCTGCAAGCCTAGGCGTTCGATAACGGCGTTGGCTATGGGGCGGCTTGCGACGCCCTCGACCATCGTCTGGGTTATTTGCTGAAGACCTGCGATCTCGCCCTGCAATTGACCTGCGTTGTCGGTCGGCTCCTCCTGCCCAATTAGTATTACGATAGAGCCTTCGTACACGGGCGTCTGAATGAGGCCAAAGCCTATAGCAGCCCCCATCAGCCCTAACGTCACCAACGCGATTACCCATAGGCGCTTTCGGATGACTCCGAACAACTCTCCCAAAGAAAGGCCGTAATTGATTTCGAAAGGTGCCGTAGATGGAGCCTGCGCTGGCTGTGCGCCCACGGGGGTAGTCGGCCTGTCGTTGCTTATCCTAGATGTCAAGCTGCGGCCGCCAGCAGGACGTCCGAAGAGATTAGGAACAAGACAACCAGCAACTGCCTCCGGGACGTTGCCCAGGATTTCGTGATTGTACCCACCACGTCAAAAGCGAAAGTATCCGACCCCGTAGGCAAACCCGCAGCCTCGGTGTCGTTAACAATCTCTCGAGCGGACATCTACATCCTCCTGCCAAGCTTCTAAGCCCTCTTCTTCTTGCATAGATGTTAAAAAGCGGCGAGAACGGCCACATCGGCCACCTAGCACATTTCTTGTTAGCGTCTGCTAGTCGTGAGATAAAAAGACCGTACGAAAAGCCACATACAAGCGGGCTACGCCGGGAACCTCAGAAGTATACAGCCTATGTCTAAGGTTCCTAGACATTTTCACGAAGGGAATACTTCGCACGATTCACAGCAAAGAATTATAACTCCTTTTCTAAGCCTTACGTCCTCTTAGTAGCTCTACTGTTCTAAATTGTCTTCCTCCATTTCTTAGCCTCTACCTAACATGAGCTAAGACTATAATCTGACCGGAAACAACACCTGTGTCAAGTTTTGCCCCTATAGGGATGCTACCACGTTGACTCTATTCACCGGATTGCCGACAAGGTTAGTCTTCTCGGAAACCCCCATTCACCCGGCCGCATAGGTATACGAAATCACCAGTATTTTGGTCTTATCACGGAGTATTACGCGTAGAAGCCCAAACACCTTGTAACTGCTTGGATAGATATTCACCACCGGAGCAGGTAGACCACAACTGACACGATCGCCACGAGCAGCCCCACCAAGAGGACCACTACTAACACGCTCACCAAGATGCTGAGTAACAACTCGACGACGTTCCTAACGTCTCGCCGCCCGGGGCGTCTTGGCTCCATTTCTTGGCCTCCTTCCTGGCAAGACTCTATGATACTCGTTAGCCTCACGACTAAGGAGTCGAGATACACCATCGCTTTCTCGGAACCTCTACCAGATAAGTGCACAATCCGCGGCATTAAGAGAGACGCCCCCTTAGTGCAATACTAAGTAGTGAGCTCCTACTAAGTAGTGAGCTCCTACTAAGTATTGAGCTCCTTGCAGTGTTCCGTGCCCTGTCTGCGCCTCCTGTCGTCACGCAAAAGCAGTATTATCCACACGGCCGAACCGATTACTAAGGTCAGCAGCCCAAGCAACACCACTTCCCAGGGTGCCCCTAACGCATACAACACCCCTGGCCCTACCACTAGCGATCCGACCAACAAGGTATCCACCGCAAGCGCGAACGCGATGAAGATACCAACAACGATAATGCTGGGGCCTAGGACATCTCTGAATCTGGTTGCGCTCATCCTAAGGTTATCCTTCTAGCCACTACCACTGCCCAGAATAGCACGAACAGCGCTAGCACGTCGGGTATCACAACTGCGCCAATTGTCCTGTGAGCCTGTGCGAAGCCCCAGCCCAAGAGCGGCGACGTGAAGCCGGTGAGTATGAAAGTCGAGAAGAACACTACCCCTATCGCGATTAGCGGCTCAGCAACCAAACGGACGACCGGACAACAAACGGGTGGTCAGGCGCGCTGACGTAGGCTGCCCACAAGAGCCAGAAGGCTGCGATCAACAGAAGGCTGCGATCAACAAGTCGTAGCTAATAGCTAGTGCTGAGCTAGACGGTGGAAATTGCAGGATGAGGGACTCCAAGAATTTCAGGCCTACTATGAAGGTAGCGGTAAGCAACGCGTAGCACCCCTCCCGTACAAGTTGCCCTCCATTCGGCCCATTTGTCACCTTATCCGCTCCGAACAGTTTCCGCCAGAACCCCTTGGGTCGCCCACCCAAAGTAGTCCCGCTCTTCAAGGAGCGCCATTGTATGGGCGCTATCTAGCTTGGTGAGCATTCCGGGCCTGCTGTTGCCTCGGTCGGAAGGAGTGCCGTCAGTCGTCATTTAGGGAGACATTGTACTAGGCGTTGCCGGCCTCAGCGGTTACTTGCGGAACTCTCGTGTGCCTCCTTTGCCCAGTACGCTGCCGAGGTCAGGAACCCGCCGCTTAGCGTCGAACAATAACAGGATTATGGCTAGGACGATTAGTAGTAGCTCCATCCCTCGGTCACTTAATGTCGTAGGGTTGATAAACCTGTTGAGGATGTTTGCGGTTGTCTTCTGGATGCGAGGGTCGACCACTCCATCCTTATCAAGAGCGTAGTTCCAGTGGTTGGTACCTGCTCCGAAGACCCACGCCCCGCTCGGCGCCCGATAGATCGACGAGTTCGCATAGTCGCTCAGACCCTGCTCATTGGTGACGGGGGAGTGGGATAAGATCGTATAACCGCTGCCCTTAGGCGTAGGGTAGTCAGACCATTGACGGTCTACCTCGTATCCGACGATACCCGAGACCTGATCTCCGTCTACAAAGCCTGTACCGTCGTAGACCCAGTGTGAGCTGTTCTCGACGACGTATGCGGCGGGTTCATCGTTCGGTAACTGGGCGGTGGACTGGACTCCTATGATCCCCTGTTCCGGACGACCGAGTAGCGGCTCCCGCCAGCGCACCGTGGTTGTAGGGCCCTGCACCGGATCGTTCGTCGGGTTCTTGTAACAAACCATGACCCTGTTGGGGACACTCCTCGTCGAGGACTCAAAGCGGCTCTGCCAATAGATCGCATTAGATCCGAAGAAGGCGAGGCTCACACCCGAGTCGCGAGCAGCCTCGGCCGCATCGTACATCTCTTTGGACCAGTACTCGTCGTGTCCTATCGACAGGAAGCCCTTATAGTTTTGCAGCCGCGCTCCATCAGTGTGGGTGTCGAGGTTCGTCGAGTAGGTGACGTCGTAGCCGTTCTTCTCCAGCCACCTGATGAAGTACAACTCCCAATTCCAGGAATGGGCGAACTGGCCCGCACCGGGGCCGGAGTAGGGACGATCGAAGGTGACCTTCGCTGCTCGCGCATTTCCGGTAGCGGGCGTGTTCGATCCGTGGCTGTTGTATTCGTAGAGGCTCTTGCCGGTCTCGTTGTCGTCCGGATAGTTGTTGTAAGCTTGGTAGGTGGTGACGGGCTGCTGGTAGAGCAGGTCCGCAACGCGTGCATCGTCACGCACCACGAAGATTACGGAGCTCTGGTACTTTTGCTGGTTGGTGAGTACAGCGAGGTAGATGCCGCTTGTCCAACTGTCTGGGACGTCAAGCGTGTAGCTCACGGACCAGTCGCAGTCGACCAACCCGATGGTCGTGTCGAGCGTGGGAGAAGGCTGAGTGACCCCAGTCAGTGGACCTACGGACCTGAGGAGCCGGCCACCAAGCCCTCCGTACCAGCCCATCCTGTAGATCTCTATATTGTATTGCTGGATTGGATCGACGGTTATGTGGAAGTCGATCTGCTGACCCTTGTTGATACTGGTGGCCGAAGCGTATCCTTGTACCTGGCGCGAAACGTCGTCGGACCACGAGTAGCCTGTTCTAAGACGCCAGTCATCAGTTCCAGGCTGCTGGTTCTCTTCCACGATAGGATTGTTGGTAGAGGCCTGGGCGTATGCTGTAGGGGTTCTCAGGCCAAGGCCCAGGGCAACGTCCGCGATAATGCCGCCAAACAACCACAGGGCCTGGCGCCGCGACCACAAATTGCCACCCTGGGTACCTCCCTTACGCGTATAACCGTGGGGGTTGTCCGCCGGTGTATCCTCGCAGGAAGAGGTCTCTTCAAACATGTCTTCTTGGTGCCCCATTTCCGCTGCTTCCCAACCGCTCGCGGCCTAGTTGCCGAACCGCTCCTGCCGCTCCTACAGATGCCTGGTGCTCATTTACGGCGTGGTGGTCTGCAGAGACCTACGCAGTAGGACAGAGGTGTAGGACACTAGATACCTCGTGGCACAGGAGAAGCAGACCATTTAGGAAAAGCGCCATAAGCCTACCTCGGGACGACCAAACGACCCTCGATCAGCTGAAGCCGGTGCATCGCATCCAACCCATTCTACGGACCGCAACCTCTCCAAATAAACTGGAGTTTCGATTTATAGTTATATCATTGGAGATTGCAGAACACCTTTCTAGCAGAAGCGACACAAGCTTTGTAGGCAGCTGATACATAACGGGCGTACGAGCGAAGGGCGTACGAGCGGCTGCTCGTAGGAGCCACGCAAGAAGACTGCGAGTATTGCGACCATGGTGTTCGCGACGTCTTGCCCGTCTGGTCTGACCCGAAAAAAAGAGGGCTTCGTGCCTTTCCACTGATCCGTCGGCCTATCAATAACCTTGGTTTTTGCCTTTGCCTCTCATACCGGGGACGTAATCTCCCGTATCTTGATCTTTGGGTGGATTCTGAACCTTCTGCTGATGGCGCCTGTCGCACGGTATTGCGTAGAACGGGCGATAATGAGGGCCGGTTTGTGGGGTAAGCCAGTTGTGGTGTTTGGCGCCCGGAAGGACGGGGCGCGCATGTTGAAGGTTCTGCAGCGAGAGTGGCAGCTGGGGTTCAAACCGGTCGGCGTCTTCGATAACCGCTTGGCTCCCGCAGGAGGGGTGCTCGAGGATGTGCTTTACGGGGGCACCCTGACGGATGCGCTGGCTTTTGCCCGGGAACACCGAGTGAACACCGCAATCTTCGCTATGCCCCAAACGCCACGCGAACATCTAGATCGGTTCGTGAAGCTGGCCAGTAGCACCTTCAGGCATACCATAGTCGTGCCCGACCTCGCTGGGAGCCCCATCAGGACCTTGCCCCCTCGGCCGGGCCCACCAGCGGGCTCGCCGGACCCAACGCAGCGATTCCGGGGCCGGTACCCGCTACCGTCGCAGCGAGGGCACCCCTCACCCTCATGCCGGAAGTACCGGACGAGCTTAGGGTTCCGTACCTCCGGGTCGGCATGTAGACTAGCTGTAATAATCACGAAACTACTGCTTTCGTAGTGTTGACCTAAGGTTATCTGGAGCCGTCTTCGCACCCATATCCCGTCTCAACAAACTACTGCTAAGGAGCATAATGGCGGCGGACAAGAGCTTCTCGTAGGCCCCCGCAAGAAAGATGTTCCCCGGATGGGGATTTGCCACTGAGGTGGTCTACAACCTCGGACCAGAAGACGAGCTGAGGAGGGTGAGGAGTTGGTTGGAGCCGTACGCGCTGCTTGTGCGCTACTGGAGGGCACGTACTCAGATCTGCCCCCGCCCAAAACGGCTCTTCGCAGTTGAGCGTGGTCATGTCGTAGCGCAAGGCGGCTCGTGGCCTTGCTGATGGGTGTGTCAAGCATCCAACTTCAGAAGGAGACGAGCCTTGGACGAGCCTACGTGCTCGCGGCGTGCTGCTGCGAGCGTTGTCTTCAACCTGCCCGGATACGACGTCATCGATGCGGTCGACCTGCCGCTGGGTGGCCGGCGTGTGGTGGTGCAAGCGGTCGAGCGGGACGAGGGATGCCCGGACTGCGGGGTGATCTCGACCCGGGTGCATGCCTGGGTGAAGCAGCGGATCCGTGACATCCCGGCCGGCGGTGATGTGGTCGAGGTGGTGGTCAGGAAGCCCCGCATGGTGTGCGCCGAGGACCGATGCTGGAGGAAGACGTTCACCCAGGCCACCGAGCAGCTCCCGGCCCGGGCGCGGTGCCTGGCCCGGCTGCGGGAACACCTGGCCGATGCGGTGCTGGACTCGGGCCGCGCCGTGGAGGAAGTCGC
>Ga0126314_10000905_pt1 | contig 14045 bp, 12 predicted proteins | sample Plot105B_FD_92535 | JGI IMG/M metagenome (GOLD analysis project Ga0126314, IMG submission 92535) | Serpentine soil microbial communities from UC McLaughlin Reserve, CA, USA - Plot105B | ecosystem: Environmental > Terrestrial > Soil > Grasslands | place: USA: UC McLaughlin Reserve, Lake County...
CTTCTTCATCTCCGATCCGGAAGCCGCCAAGATTCTCGGCGTCGAGCGCGGCATTCCCTGCCTGCCCGAAACCCGCGAGATCGTGGCACCGACGCTCGACGAAGCCAACCAGATCGCCCTTAACTTCGTGGCCAACCTGGGCGACCTCCTCGGCCCGCTTCCCCCGCCGCCGCCGGCCTCTGCCGGTGAAATCGACATTTCCCTGCTCCGCACCATCGGCCAGGAAGTGTCCTTCGGCGCCCGTACGCCGGAAGATGCCGGTCCATACTTCGTCTCAGAAGCGACCGCCATTCTCGAACGCGCCACCACCTGACCGTCTCCTCCACGCGCCCAAACGGGGGCGCGTGGTCGACGGTTTTGATCAGGGCAGATGTGCCTGCCCCTTGCTCCCGGCGCGCACGGCGCCGGAGTGACCTCTGGACAATACCGCTGCAGTTATGCGCGGGCCGGGTCCAGGATCGTGTTTGCCGCGTTTTCGTTCGGACGGGGAGCAACCCTCCTGAAAACGCTATAATTCCAGGCAGTTATGACCTGGGGAGGACGAGCTCAGCATGACTTTGCAAAATGTCGCGGCCTCGCCGCCGGCGGAGGTTGGCAAAACCTCTGTCTGGCGACGCATCTGGCAACAGGATGCCCCCGGCTACCTGTTTCTGCTGCCCTGGTTCATAGGCTTTTTCGGGCTGACGCTCGGGCCGATGATTACCTCGCTCTATTTGAGCTTCACCAATTTCGACCTCCTGACCTCGCCCGATTGGGTCGGGGCCAGCAATTATGTCCGCATGTTCACCAACGATCCGAAGTTCGCCGCTTCGATGCGCGTGACCATGTTCTTCGTGCTCTTCTCGGTGCCGCTCAAGCTCGCCTTCGCGCTCGGTGTCGCGCTGCTTCTTAATCGCGGCATGAAGGGCCTGCCGCTCTATCGCGCTCTCTTTTATCTCCCGAGCCTGCTCGGCGCTTCGGTCGCCATCGCTATTCTCTGGCGTCAGATTTTTGCCGGCGACGGTCTCGTCAACAAGTTCCTCTCGATCTTTGGCATCATCGGCCCGAGCTGGATCTCCAATCCCAATTATTCGCTATGGACGCTGATCATTCTCGCCATCTGGCAGTTTGGCTCGCCCATGATCATCTTCCTCGCCGGCCTCAGGCAGATCCCCCAGGACATGTATGAAGCAGCCAGCCTCGACGGCGCCAGCAAATGGCGCCAGTTCTGGAAAATCACGTTGCCGCTGCTAACCCCGGTCGTCTTCTTCAACGCCATCATCCAGACCATCGAAGCCTTCAAGAGCTTTACGCCGGCCTTCATCATCTCAGGCGGTACCGGCAATCCGATCAATTCGACGCTGTTCTACACACTCTATCTCTATCAGGAGGCCTTTGGTTTCTTCCGCATGGGCTATGCCTCGGCTTTGGCCTGGGTGCTGCTGGCGCTGGTCGCCATATTCACCGCCTTCTCCTTCCTGACCTCGAAATATTGGGTGCACTACGATGACTGATGCTCCCATGAAACTGACCGTCGTCGGCGCCGAAACGCCGATGTGGCGCAAGCGCCTGATGTCGGTCGTCAGCCATGGCCTGCTTATTGGCGCCTCGATCCTGATGCTCTATCCGCTCTTGTGGATGCTCGCGGCCTCCTTCCGGCCGGAAAACGAGATTTTTACCTCGGCGAGCATCATTCCCTCCGAATGGAGCATCGATGCGTATTTCCGCGGCTGGAACGGCCTTCGCACAAGCTTCGGCGTGTTCTTCACCAACAGCCTGATCATTTCGGTGCTTTCGGTCATCGGCAATGTGATGGCCTGTTCGCTCGCTGCCTTTGCCTTCGCGCGCCTCGAATTCCGTGGGCGGAAAATCTGGTTCGCGCTGATGCTGATGACGCTGATGCTGCCCTATCAGGTGACGCTAATCCCGCAATATGTGCTGTTCCGTCAGCTCGGCTGGGTCGACACCTTCCTGCCGCTGACAGTGCCGCGGTTTCTTGCCGCCGACGCCTTCTTCATCTTCCTCATGGTGCAGTTCTTCCGCGGCATTCCGCGAGAACTGGACGAAGCCGCGATGATGGACGGCGCCGGACCCTGGCGCATCTACTGGAAGATCATGCTGCCGCTCTCGACCCCGGTCTTGGCGACGGCCGCCATCTTCACCTTCATCTGGACCTGGGACGACTTCTTCGGCCCCCTGATCTACCTCAACAGGATGAGAGATTACACGGTGATGCTGGGCCTGCGCACGTTCACCGACTCCACCGGCCTATCCGATTATGGCGGGCTCTTCGCCATGAGCGTCCTCAGTCTCGTGCCGATCTTCGTCTTCTTCCTTTTGTTCCAGCGGCTGCTCATCGAGGGCATCGCGACCACCGGTATGAAACGCTAGTTCTATGTCTCAGATCAAATTTGCTGCTATCGGCATCAATCACGCCCATATCTATGGTCAGGTGGATTGCCTGAAGCGCGCCGGCGCCGAATTCGTCGCCTTCCATGCCATCGAGGACGATCTGGCCGCGACCTTCGGGGCAAGATATCCCGAAGCAAGGCGGGTATCGGACCCGGCCGCCATTCTCGAAGACGACGCCATCGGCGTCGTCGTCACCGCCGCCATTCCCGGCGATCGCGCCGAGATCTGCCTTGCGGCCATGCGCCACGGCAAGGATGTGCTCACCGACAAGCCGGGCATGACGACGATGGCCCAGCTCGACGAAATCAGCCAAGTGCAGAAGGAAACTGGCCGTATCTTCTCCGTGCTCTATTCCGAGCATTTTGAAGTGCCGGCGGCGGTCGAGGCGGGCAATCTCATTGCCAAAGGCGCCATCGGCCAAGTGGTGAATACCGTGGGCCTGGGGCCGCACTCGCTGCGCCTCAACAACCGCCCCGACTGGTTTTTTACGCGCAACCGCTATGGCGGCATCCTGTGCGATATTGCCAGCCACCAGTTCGAGCAGTTCTTGTTCTTCTCGGGCGCCATGGATGGCGAGGTCGTTTCCTCGTCCGTTTATAACCGCGGCAATCCCAATCGACCGGGGCTGCAGGATTTTGGCGACGCGACTGTCCGCACGGAAAAGACGACCGGCTATATTCGGGTCGATTGGTTTACCCCCGAGGGCCTGCCGACCTGGGGCGATGGTCGTCTGACGATCCTCGGCACCGAGGGCTATATCGAACTGAGAAAATATATCGACATCGCCGGCCGGCCCGGCGAGGATCACCTGTTCCTCGTCGACAAGAAGGGCGTGCAGCATATCGATTGTTCCGAGGTCGACCTGCCCTTCGGTCGCCAGTTCCTCGATGACGTCCGCAACCGCACCGAGACGGCAATGCCGCAGGAGCGGTGCTTCAATGCCATGAAGATGGCGCTGACGGCTCAGGCCAAGGCCGAAGCAGGCACGGAGTGGGTGAAATGAGCCGCGTTCTCAACGTCGCCGTCGTCGGCTGCGGCATCGGGCGCAGCCACATCGTCGAAGGCTATCTGCCCAATGCCGACAAGTTCAAGGTGATCGCGCTGTGCGATCTCGACCCGGAGCGCCTCGCCAAGATCGGCGATGAATTCGGCATCGAGCGTCGCATCACCAATTTCGACGATCTGCTTGCCATGGACGATGTCGATATCATCGATGTCTGCACCCCGCCCGGCGTGCATTTCTCCATGGTCACCAAGGCCCTGGCGGCCGGCAAGCATGTGGTCTGCGAAAAGCCGCTCGTCGGCTCGCTCGAGCAGATCGATGCGGTCATGGCGGTGGAAAAGTCGGCCAAGGGCAAGTTGATGCCGGTGTTCCAGTATCGCTTCGGCGATGGCATCGAACAGGCCAAGGCTGTGATCGACGCCGGCATCGCCGGAAAACCCTATGCCGGGACGGTCGAAACCATGTGGCGCCGCGAGGCGCCCTATTACGCGGTGCCCTGGCGCGGCAAGTGGAAGACCGAACTCGGCGGCGTGCTGATGGGCCACGCCATCCACCCGCACGACATCTTCACCTATCTGATGGGCGATATTTCCCGGGTCTTTGGGCGCGTGGCGACGCGGGTCAATCCGATCGAGGTGGAAGACACCATTTCCGCCTCCCTCGAAATGAAGAGCGGCGCGCTAGCGAGTTTTACGGCGACGCTGGGGTCGGTGGATGAAATCACCCGCATCCGCCTGCAGTTCGAACACGTCACCATCGAGAGCGATCACGCGCCCTATAATCCGGGCAAGGAACTCTGGAAAATCCTGCCGCGCAATGACGAGGTGAAGGCCAGGATCGATGCTCTGCTGGCCAATTGGCAACACGTGCCGAGCCGCTTCCAGACGCAGATGGCGCGCTTCCACGAGGCCATCGAGGGCAAGCGTCCGCTGCCAGTGACCTCGGCAGATTCGCGCCGCTCGCTCGAACTGGTGACGGCATTCTATCATTCTTCATCCACGCACCAGGAGGTCGTTCTCCCCCTGGGCCCGGACCATCCGCTCTACCAGAGCTGGGTTCCGGAAGCGTTCCGCTAAGGCGAGGAGTTTTCACCCATGGCGACCAGCATTCAACTCCGCCAGATCAAGAAGGCCTACGGCGACGTTGCCGTGATCCACGGCATCGACCTGTCCATCGAGCCCGGCGATTTCACTGTGTTCGTCGGCCCCTCGGGCTGCGGCAAGTCCACGCTTTTGCGCATGATCGCGGGCCTTGAACCAATCACCGGGGGCGACCTCGTGATCGACGGCCAACGCATGAACGAAGTGCCAGCGGCCAAGCGCGGCATTGCCATGGTGTTCCAGTCCTATGCGCTTTATCCGCATATGTCGGTCTATCAGAACCTGGCCTTCGGGCTCGAAACGGCCAAGATGCCCAAGGCCGAGATCGAGGCCCGCGTGCAGCGCGCGGCGGAAATTCTCAAGATCGAGCCGCTGCTGAAACGAAAACCAAAGCAGCTTTCGGGCGGCCAGCGCCAGCGTGTCGCCATCGGCCGCGCCATCGTGCGCGAACCAAAAATCTTCCTCTTTGACGAACCGCTCAGCAATCTCGACGCCGAATTGCGCGTCGCCATGCGCGTCGAAATCGCCAAGCTCCACAATGATCTTGGCAACACCATGATCTATGTGACGCACGACCAGGTCGAAGCCATGACCATGGCCGATAAGATCGTGGTGCTGCGCGCCGGTGTCATCGAGCAGGCCGGTGCCCCGCTCGAACTCTACAACACCCCGCGCAATCTCTTCGTCGCCGGCTTCATCGGTAGCCCCAAGATGAATTTCCTCAACGCGAGCGGCGAAGGCGAGGTGGTGAAAACCGCGAGCGCCACCCTGCCGCTCGGCCGTTCGGCCGCGGGCACCGCGACGCTGGGCATCCGCCCCGAACACATCACCATCGCGGAAGGCTCGGGTGGCAAGTTCGCGGATGCGACCGTCGATCTCGTCGAAAATCTCGGCGGCCAGACGGTGCTTTATGCGACGACCACCGACGGGCAGGCCCTGACCGTCGTGCTCGAAGGCCAGCGCCGCGTGGAGCTCGGCTCCGCCGTTTCGCTCTATGCCGACCCTGTCAATGCGCACATCTTCAACGCCGAGGGTATGGCGATTCGCTAAGCCCGGCCGCGACCAAGAGACATCGGCCCCGGGCGCAGGTCCGGGGCCTTCGCATTTTCGCGCTTGCGTGCTTAGTGCGGCAAACAGCAAAGGGATTCGCCATGCCGCAGCTCACGTCCAAGGACGGAACCACGATTGGCTTCGAGGTCGAGGGGACTGGCCCGGTGGTTATCCTGGTCGCCGGCGCGACGCAATATCGGGCGGTCGACCAGAACATTACCCCGTCTTTGGTCCGGAAGTTGGCCGGCCACTACACCATGGTCACCTATGACCGGCGCGGACGCGGGGAATCGGGCGATACCTGGCCCTATGCGGTGGCGCGCGAAGTCGAGGATATCGAGACGCTGATCGACGCAATGGGGGGCGAGGCCTTTGTCTTCGGCATGTCCTCGGGAGCCGTGCTGGCGCTCGAAGCCGCCGCCGCCATGCCGCGCAAGATCAAGGCCCTGGCGCTTTATGAGCCACCGATCGACGTTGAGAAATCGAGCGCGTCCTATCGGCAGGACCACGCCGTGATGGCGGCGCTGGCGGCCGGGGGCAAGGCCGCGGAGATGATGGGCATTTTTTTGCTTAACGTCGGCATGTCGCCGCAGGCGCTGGCCGGGTTCAAGGCGAGCCCGAGCTGGCCAGGGTTTGCCGGCGTCGGCCTCACCATCGAGCACGACTATCGCGTGCTTGCGGATGCGCGCGCCACCGAGACCCCGCCGGACCACTGGCAGAATGCCATCATGCCGGTGCTGGTGCTCGATGGGGACCGCAGCTTTCCCTTCATCGCCGCCGGGGCGGACTGGATCGCCTCGACGCTCCACAATGGGCAGCGGCTCACGCTGGCGGATCAAAGCCACGAATACGACCCAAATGTGCTGGCGCCGCTGCTGCGGGTGTTCTTCGAAATGGGCACGGTGCAGGTGCACTGACGAGCGTCGAACAAGTGTCTGATTTTACGAAATAAATCGGTGTGGCGCTATGGCGCGCCATGCGCCCGTTCGTTCCGCAAAGGCAAAAAGGCTTGTGCGATGAGGCCCTTAGCCTGTCACAGGTCTGCAATAATCGACTCTTGCCTGTGAATCTGTTTTTTCTGAGTATTTAGAGCGGGTTAAGTCATTTGCGCCACTGTGGCACGGTGCAGAATACATCTGGCGGGGGCAAGATGCAGGCGGACAAGAGCGAGCGCGCTGCGTTCAAATGGACGATGGACGCCTCCATGCCGTCCCGCGGCTCGATGGAGAGTTTTCTCGCCTCCCCCTTCGCCACCATCGGAATCCACGCGATCGACCGCAATTGGCGTGCGCTGCGCCAGACCGAGGGCTTGCCCCTCTATGAAGACGTGGTGCTGGGTCGGGCTGCGCGTGTCGGCAGCAATGTCGCGTTGGTGCGATTGCGCAAGGACGACTGGACCATCATGTTCGGCGGCGATGAGTTCCAGGCCTGGGCCGGCGGTCCGACACAGGGCCTCGCCATCTCGGCGCTCAAACCCGATTGCCGGCTGACCCTAGAGGGCGCGATGAGGGAGGCGCTTGCCAGCGCCTGTCCCGTCCATGCGGTCGCCCACTCGGTGCAACTGGGCTATGTCCATATCTATGACCTGGTGGTCTATCCCCTCGCCAATCGCTGGGGCGAGCCGATCCTGCTCGTCTATGTCGGACACCGGCAGGAGACCTACAGTCTCATCGACGCGATCTTTGCCTCAAGCCTCGATGGCCTCCTGGCCCTGGCCCCGGTCAAGGCAGCTGATGGTTCGGTCACCGACTTCCAGATCGTGTCGCTCAACGATAGCGCCGCCCGCATGGTGGCACGCGACGCCGACCAGATCCGCTGGCAATTCATTTCCGAGCTGTTCCCGCTGCTCGTCACCGAAGGATCGCTGGCCAAGCTCGTCGCCATGCATGACGCCGGCTCGACCGGCAATTTCGAGGTCGAAGTGCCTCGCTCTGCCGGCGGCATGGCCTATTTCAGCGTCCATGCCGCGGCCATGGAAGATCTCATCGCCATCAGTCTCATCGACATCACCGAGATCAAGCGACGCGAATCGTCGTTCCGGCTGTTGTTCCAGGACAATCCGCTGCCGATGATGGTCTATGATGCGACAACGCTCGACATCCTCGACATCAATACCGCAACGCTCGAGCATTACCGCTATCCGCGCGCCGACATGCTGGCGCTCTCCATGCTCGATATCCGGCCGCGTGAAGACCGGGCCGCAGCCCGTGTCGCCTTGCTCGATCCCCATGCCCTGCCCGATGCCGGGGAAACCTGGCGGCACATGCGCGCCGACGGATCGCTGATCGACGTGCAGGTCTATTCGCGCGCCGTGGATTACAACGGCAAATCGGCGCGCATCTCCGCCTATGTCGACGTTACCGAGCGGCGCAAGATCGAGGCGCGCATCAGCCATATGGCGCATCACGATGCGCTGACCGGCCTGCCCAATCGCACGCTGCTGCTCGAGCAATTGCGCAAAACCCTGGCGCAGTGTGACCGGCGCGACAGTAGCGCGGCCATCCACTATATCGACCTCGACTTCTTCAAGGACGTCAACGACACGCTCGGCCACCCCATGGGCGATCGCCTCCTCGGGCAGGTGGCCAATCGCCTCCGCGACGCGGTGCGCGACAATGACGTGGTTTCCCGTCTTGGTGGCGACGGGTTCTGCGTGATCCAGCCCGATCTCGGCGACGTCGGCGAGGCCGGCACGCTCGCCGAGCGGATCATCAAGGTGATCTCGGCGCCCTACGACATCGACGGGCACCAGGTGATCATCGGCGCCAGCGTCGGCATCGCCATTGCGCCGGTCGATGGCGCCACGGCCGATATCTTGCTCAAGAATGTCGACATGGCCATGTATCGCGCCAAGGAAGACGGCCGCGGCGTCGCCCGTTTCTTCCAGGCCGACATGGACGCCAAGGTGCAGGCGCGGCGAGAGCTCGAAATGGACTTGCGCGCGGCTCTGGTGCGCGGCGAATTCGAGCTTCATTACCAGCCGGTGGTCGAGGTCCAAACCGGCGAAGTCTCGGCCTTCGAGGCGCTCCTGCGCTGGCGACACCCGACCCATGGCATGGTGCCGCCCGATCGCTTCATTCCGGTGGCCGAACAGGTCGGACTCATCGTGCCGATCGGCGAGTGGGTGCTGCGCACGGCCTGCAAGGAAGCGGCCAATTGGCCCGCTTCCATCCGCATCGCCGTCAATCTCTCGGCGGTGCAGTTCAAGGGGGGCAAGCTTGCCGCGATCGTCACCTCGGCACTGGCCGAGGCAGGGCTCGATGCTCGGCGGCTCGAACTCGAAATCACCGAATCCGTGTTGCTGCGCGACAGCGAGAGCAACCTGAACCTTCTCAACCAGCTCCGCATGCTCGGCGCTCGCATTTCGATGGACGATTTCGGCACCGGCTATTCGAGCCTGAGCTATCTGCGCTCATTCCCCTTCGACAAGATCAAGATCGACCGCTCTTTCGTTAAAGGCGTGGCGGGCAGCGAGGGGGATGGGGCCATCGTCAAGGCCGTGGCCGGGCTCGGCCTGAGCCTTGGCATGATCACAACCGCCGAAGGCGTCGAAACCAGCGAACAGCTGGCGCGGGTCGTTGCTGATGGCTGCACGGAAATCCAGGGCTATTTCTTCGGTCGCCCGGTGCCGGCGCGCGAGGTTCAGGAGACGCTCGAGCGCATCCGGCTCATGGACAAGACGAAAAGAAAATAGGTCGGCCGCCCCGGGAGGTAGGCGGCCGACCACAGGCGCTGGTGCAGGTCTCAGGTCAGAAGACGTAGACCATGAGAGTGCCGCCGTTCCGCTGCACGCTCAGCACCTGATTGGCCTGATAACGCCCGCGGCTGAGCGCGGCATTGATCAGGCTGTCCCCGGCAATGGCCCCCAGCATCTGGTGATAGGCACCATCGCCGGCCAGCCAATTGGCAAGCTGGCGCCGCAGGTCGGCGCAGACGCGCACCGGCACGAGCTGGATATTAGCTGCCCGGTTCCAGCCGCTCAGGGTCTTGCTCTGGTAAAGCCGGACGAGTTGGTCGGAATTGACACCGGCACAGGTGGCGCTGAAGGCCGTGCTGCCGCCGCCATTGCCGAAGAAGCTGCCGCCTCCCCCGCCGCCATTCCCACCATTGCCGCCATTGTCGCCGTCGTCACCGCCGCCGCCATTGCCGCCGCCTCCGCCACCGCCGTTGCCGCCACCGCCGTTGCCGCCACCGCCGCCGTTGCCACCATTGCCTCCGCCGCCGCCGTTACCCCCGCCGCCGCCATTGCCGCCGCCGCCATTCCCGCCATTGCCACCGATATCGATATCAACATCGAGGAGGCCGCCGGGGCCACCGACATTGACATTGGCGTCGACGAGGCCGCCGACATTGGCATCGACATCGAGGAGCCCATCGGGGCCCCCGAGATCGACATCCGCGCCGATCAGCGGATTGCTGCCGCCGCCGACATTGGCGTTGACGAGCCCGCCATTATTGCCCCCGAGGCCGAGATTGACGAGGCCGCCAGTGCCGGCATCGCCATTGCCCAGGGTGACGAGGGCATTGCTGTCGGACCCGCCGATAACGCCGAGCACGCTGGAATCATTGGAGCCGGTGACGCCGCCCAGAAGGCCACCTCCACCATCGCCGCCGAGGACGCCACCGAGCAGGCTTCCCGCCTGCACCGTGGGAATGGCTGCCACGCTCATCATGAGAGCGGCAAAGACAAACGCATATTTTCTATTCATGACTACCTCCTTGCGACAGCAGAGACCGTCTGCTGCCTTGGAGGGATGGTCTGCCAAAGTTGTCACCAGCAGAATCCGATGTTCTACTTAGAGAGTCGCAGTCTTTGACTTGGTAGTTAATTCGTGATCGGCCGCTCGATTCGGAGAGCGCGCCTTTCCCGGGTCGAAAGCCCGCAATTGCGGAAAGGCTTCGGGCCAATAGGCGAAGGGTTCAAGGACCACCAGCAGGTCATCATCCGGATCAAGCTGGGACATCAGCCGGCAAATGCCGAGGACCAGATCCTGCGGCCGCGGATCGGCGGGCACGATGCGGTCGAGCCGGCCCTCGGGGCGGCGTTTCATGACCCCGGCGCAGAGCTCATCCTTATGCACGAAGAGCAGCAGCGCCATGCCGCCGGGCGGGATCTGTTCGGCCAAGACGCGGACATAGTAAGTCATCCCAAACGCTCCCGATGGCGACTGCCAAAGTCAGGAGTGAGTTTGACCGCATCTGGGTTGGGATAGGTTTGCCAGCGGACCCAGCGCTAGTGCGGATGGTCCGAGGGGATGTGCTTAGGACGACCAAACCCGGACAAACAAAAAGGGTCCCTAAGGACCCTTTGTTTCTCTCGAGGCTTGCCAACCTGAGAGAATTGGAGCGGGCGAAGGGATTCGAACCCTCGACCCTAACCTTGGCAAGGTTATGCTCTACCCCTGAGCTACACCCGCATCCGTGTCGGCGGCGCCTTGCAGCGCGTCGACGAGGCGCTATATGCCTAATCATCGAACCGATTGCAACCCCAGTTCTGCGCTTTCATGTCATCTTGTTGAAAGCCTGTGGGAAGTAAGGCTTGCCAGCGCGTTCGGGCGGGCGCAAAAAGGCCCGCGACTGCTCCTTTTGCCCTTTTGCGAGAGCTTTTATGTCGATTTCCATGAATGGCGCCGCCGGTGCCACACCCGCCGTTCCCGAAGGCCTGATCCGCGAATCCTCCGATGCCGGCTTCCGCGCCGATGTCATCGAAGCCTCGCGCGATGTGCCCGTGCTGGTCGATTTCTGGGCCCCCTGGTGTGGTCCGTGTCGCCAGCTGACGCCGGCGCTCGAAAAGGTGATCACCGAAAAGGCGGGCGCCATCAAGCTCGTCAAGATCAATATCGACGAGCATCCTGGCGTCGCCGGGCAGCTCGGCGTGCAGTCGATCCCGGCCGTCTTCGCCTTTGCTGGCGGCCGTCCGGTCGATGGCTTCATGGGCGCCATGCCCGAGGGTGAAGTGCGCCGCTTTGCCGAACGCGTCATTTCGGGCGCCCCACCGGCCGCTCCTGCCGCCGATTCGCTCGAAGCCCAGATCGCCGATGCGCTCAAGGTCGCCGAGGAAGCCATCGGGGCCGGTGATCTCGCCCAGGCCGCACAGATTTTCGGCATGGTGCTGCAGCACGCTCCGGACAATGAAGTTGCCCTGATCGGGCTCGCGCGCATTTATGTCGAAGCCGGCGAACTCGACCAGGCGCGCGCGACCCTCGACATGGTGCCCGAAGACAAGCGCAAGGGTGACGCCTATATCGCCATCGCCAATACGATCCGGCTCAAGGACGAAGCCGCCGGTCTCTCCGAATCGGCCGCGCTCGAAGCCGCGGTCGCCGCGAACCCGGACGATCACCAGGCCCGTTTCGATCTGGCCGTCGTGCTCAATGCCGAGGGCAAGCGCGTCGAGGCGGCCGAGGCGCTGGTCGCCATCTTCAAGCGCGACCGCACCTGGAACGAGGATGGCGCGCGCAAGAAACTGCTCGAATTCTTCGAGGCCTGGGGCGTCAAGGATCCGGCAACGCTCAAGGGCCGGCGTCTGCTCTCGGCTGCCCTCTTCTCGTAGCCGCGCCCGATGCCTCCTCGCCCCACTTCGCCGTCCGACCTGCCCGATATGGTCCCGATCTTTCCGCTGACCGGGGCCCTGCTGCTGCCTTTCGCGCATCGCCCGCTCAACATCTTCGAGCCGCGCTATATCGAGATGGTCGATTATGCGCTGGCGACCGACCGTCTGATCGGTCTCGTTCAGCCCGAGGACAAGAGCGAGGAAAGCCCTTCAGGCCATGCGCCCCTCCACCGGATCGGGTGCCTGGGGCGCATCACCCATTTCGAGGAAAGCGGCGATGGGCGCTATTTTGTCATCCTCGAGGGCGTTTCACGCTTTGCGCTTGGTGAAGAGGTGGCGGGGGAGCACAATTTCCGCCGCGCCAAAATCTCGACTGCGGGCTATGAGGCCGATTTCGTCCGCAACGAGGGCGAGAACACGGTCGATCGGCAGCGCTTCCTCAAGATGATGCGCGACTATGCCGAATTCGCCAGCATCGAGCTCAATTGGGAAGAGATCGAACAGACCGGCACGGCCGATCTCGTCAATTTCTGCGCCATGGTCTCGCCCTATGGGCCGGCGGAAAAGCAGGTGCTGCTCGAAGCCCAGACCCTTCACGACCGGGCGGAAACGCTGATCGCCATGACCGAATATGAAATGGCAGGCGGCGGCAAGGGCGCCGCATCGCTCAACTAATGGCCGAGCCGAACCTCGGGGCTCGCGGAACGGTCAACCGGCAGGTGCTGGAAATGCTGGTCTGCCCGCTGACCAAGACAAGGCTGACGCTCTCGAGCGATGGCAAGGAATTGATCTCCGTCGCCGCGCGCCTGGCCTTCCCCATTGTCCAGGGCGTGCCGCTCCTCGCCCTCGACGAGGCGCGCAATGTCGAGCCCGAAGAAGTGCAGGCTCTGACCAAAGGCGCTAACAAGAGCTGAAGGCAGCTAGATCGGCAAGCCGCTCAACAGTTTTGGCCCGCTCTGCCCCAGCCCGGCCGCCGCCCGTATCATCGCCGACTTGACCGGGCCGGCTCGATCGACGAGGCCCAGGCCAAAATCGCGCAGGGCGCGGACCGGGGCAATGTCATTGGAAAACAGCCGGTTCATCCCGTCGGTGACCGCGACCATGCTGGCCGTGTCGAAACGCCGCCAGGCCTGGTAGCGCTCGAGCACGTCTGCGCCGCCATGGTCGAGGCCGAGCCGGATGGCATCGACGATCACCTCGGCCAGGGCCGCCACGTCCTTGAGCCCCAGATTGAGGCCTTGCCCGGCAATCGGGTGGATGACATGGGCGGCATCACCGACAAGCGCCAGGCGCGGCCCGATGAAGGCGCGCGCGATCTGGAGGCGGAGCGGAAAGCCCATCAACCTGTCCTCGATCGCGACTGCGCCCAGGCTTGAGCCCATGACTGTTTCGATTTCACCGGACAGTGCTTCGGGTGTCATCGCGAGAAAGCGCTGTGCCGCTGCTTGGGTCTCGGTCCAGACCAGGGACGAGCGATTGCCCTTGAGGGGGAGGCTGGCAAAGGGGCCGGCGGGCCGAAAGTGCTCATAGGCCACCCCGTCATGCGCCCATTCATGGGAGATCGTCGCCACGAGGCCTGTCTGGCCATAGTCGTGGCCGGTGGTGGTGATTCCGGCGCGTTGGCGTAAGGCCGATTGCGCGCCATCGGCGGCGATGATCAGCGGGCTCACGATGACGCGTCCATCACTGAGGGTGAGCCGGCCCTCGGACCACTCGAGGATTTCGGTCGGCGCAATCACCTCGACCATTTCGCCCATGGCCCCGAGCAGGGCGGCGCTGCTGGCCTGGTTCGGCACCATATGGGCAAAGGCCTCGCCCGGCGCGACGTCGCCCTCGAACTGCAGGAAGATCGGCCGGGCGATGTCGCCGGCGCTAGAATCGGTGATGCGCATGGCGCTGATTGGCTGGGACGCAATTTCCATCTCGTGCCAGACCCCGAGCGCCTCGA
>Ga0126314_10000906_pt1 | contig 14040 bp, 19 predicted proteins | sample Plot105B_FD_92535 | JGI IMG/M metagenome (GOLD analysis project Ga0126314, IMG submission 92535) | Serpentine soil microbial communities from UC McLaughlin Reserve, CA, USA - Plot105B | ecosystem: Environmental > Terrestrial > Soil > Grasslands | place: USA: UC McLaughlin Reserve, Lake County...
AGAAGCTCTGACCGAGCCCGCCCTTCAGGACAGCCATGATGAAGTCGATCTGGTCCTCGAGCCGGCGTGCGTTCTCAAGCCCGCCGACGTTGATCGGGTCGTAGCCCGCGTCGTGGATCAGCTGCTCGGTCACTTCGCGCGCCTCGTCCTCCGCGACGTAGAAGTTGCCGGGCTTCTCCGGCTGCTCGTCGATCCGGTCGTACAAGGCCGCGAAGTTGATGTTGAAGGACTTCGCCACCGGCCCGCCGACGATCGACTTGACCTCGTGCGTTAGCGATTCGTAATGCTCGTTGCGCCCGGTGAAGGCGTTCATCGTGTCGATCGTCGTCTTGCCCTCGATCCCGCTGACCTTGCCGAGCCCCTCCGCGATCGCCCCCGACGGCAGCGCTACGACCACAACGTCCGCGTCCGAGCCGTCACCGCCGTCGCGCCCGAGCGCCTGGACGTCATGCCCGGCCGCCTGCCACCGCTTCGCCAGCCCGCCACCGACGTTTCCTCGCCCCACAACCGTGATCTTCACTGTCCGCTCCCTCCTGCAGTTGTTGCGCTAGCAACAAATTCTAGTACCGGAAGAAGCTAGTTGATCGTCCCGCGCACGCCGTTCACGACGAGCTGGACGGCAATCGCGCTGAGCAGCAGTCCGAAGACGCGCGTGAGGAAGTTGATGAGCGATTCCGGCAGGATCAGGCTGACGCGCTCGGCGACGAGCATCGCGAGTCCGACGACCGCCAGCGCGCAGAGGATCCCGATCAGCACCGAGGCCTTCCCACCGAAGTCGCCGTGGCTGCGGCTCAGGACGATCATCGTCGCGATCGCCCCGGGACCCGCGAGCAGTGGCGTGGCGATCGGGACGAGCGCGGCGTCTTGGCCGCTGTCGGTGGCGTCCGGGTAATCCATCCCGCGCAACATCTCGAGCGCCACCAGCATGAGCAGGAGTCCGCCCGCGATCGACAGCGAGTCGACCGAGACGTCGAGGTAGTCGAGCACGGCGCCGCCGAACAGAGCGAAGCCGATGATCAGCGCCCCGGCGGCGAGGACTGCGCGCAGCGCCGTGTCCTTGCGCTGTGCACGGCTGAGCGGCGCTGTGGTGGCGATGAAGATCGGTGCGACGCCGACCGGATCGATGATCACGGTCAAGGTCACGAAGGTCGTGCCGACGATGTTCCAATCCACGCGCCGGACCCTATGCGCCGGGGCGGAGGGCTAACGACCTAGTGACCGTTGAACGAGAAGTGCATGTAGTCCTTGGTGTTGCCGGACCATGCACCACCCCAGCCCCAGCCGATCGAAGCGAAGGCGTTGACAACGTTGCGCGTGACCATGCCGGGCCGGTGCCGGGAGCGGTCGCGGTAGGACTGCGCAAGTGGGTCGCGGCTCATCCCGCAGCCCACGTACGGGTTCTCGACCGGGTTGAGGTCGACCGCCAGCCCGTACGCGTGGTTCGACCAGTTGCCGGTGCTGCGACCACCGGAACACGGCGACGGAACCGCATCGCGGCACTCGAATGATCCGGTGGTGTCGCCGTCCTTCGGCTGCTGGCTGCGCGGCCCGTAGACGCTGTCGATCGACATGTGACGGATCGGAAAATGGAGCAGGTAGAGCCGGTGGAACACCTTCGCGAGCGGCGCCGCCGCGGTCTTGTTGACGATCAGCTGGCCGCTGTGGTTGTGCCGGTCGAAGCCGCGGTGGGTCACCGTCAGGACCCGTAGATCTGAGAGCGACACCGGGCAGCCCTTGTGCCAGTAGTGGCGCTTCTGGAGCTCCCCCTGGAGCGAGCTCGAGAGCGGCTTGATCGACGAGTGGAACTTCGGCAACGACTGCGAGGGCGCCGCCAGCGCACTGATGACGGCGGCGATGACCGCGAGACGGACCACGGCCACGCATTCTGCCGACGTCCCTGCGCATTTGCGTCAGCATTCCGGGTCATGGCGATGTACCTGGTCGAGATGTCCCAGTCCGGTCCGCAGTGGCAGGCCGCGAAGCCGATGGAGGAACAGAGCCTCTGGGACGCTCACGCCGACTTCATGGATGACCTCGTGGATTCCGGCTTCATCGTGCTCGGCGGCCCGGTCCGAGACGAGGGGCGGGTGGTCCACGCCGTCGAGGCCGATTCGCCCGAGCACGTCCGGGCGACGCTCGCGCGCGACCCGTGGAGCGACACGCATCTGCGGCTTGAATCGATCGACCCGTGGACGATCCGGCTGGACGCGCGCCGTTGACGGCCTGTCACGCCGCCAGGCGCTGCTCCTGCTCCTGCGCAACCGCTTCGTCGGCGCCGGCGACCATCTCGGCCACCAGAACGCCCCAGGCGTCGCCCCACGCGCTCGTGTACTCGGGACGCCAGGCGGCGCCGGCGACATGAGCCATCGACTCGATCAGCGCAGCCCCAACGACCGGATAGTGCTCGGGTTGCGCGCCATATCCAACGTGACGGGCGCCGAGCGAACGCAGCGTCGGAACGATGCGATCGAAGTTGCGGAGTGACTTGCGAATCAGCACGAGAGCCGACAGAACCACTGTGCGCTGGTGCGTCATGTCGTCCGGGAACAAGCCCCTCAGGGCCGGTGCCGCGGTGAAGATGCGGTCGTAGAACTCTTCGACGACCTCGTCGCCGCGCGGGGCGATGACGTCGAAGCTGGTTTCGAGGCTGTTGATGTCGAGTGCCATGCGAACAGCGTCGTCGAGATCGGCACGGCGGAGAATGGGGGCATGCCGCCGGATGTGCGTCGGCTAGCCGTACGATCGACCGTCGTACGAGAGCAAGTCGCCCGGCTGGCAGGCCAGCACGTCGCACAGCGCCGTCAGCGTGGTGAAGCGGATTGCGCGTGCGCGCCCGTTCTTCAGGATCGACAGGTTCACGACCGTCACGTCCACGCGCTCGGCCAACTCGGTCAGCGTCATTCCGCGGTCCTCGAGCAGGCGGTCCAGATGCACCACGATGCGGTGGCCCGGCTGAACTCTGTCGGGGCGGCCTGCGATATCGAGAAACGATAACAACGAAAGTCGATATGGTCAATCCAGGAGTTGGTAGGTTCGCGCGTAGTGGTCGACCTGGTCATCGACATCGAGAATGTTCCAGGCGCCCTGGCGCGCGTGGCGGCGGCGATCAGCGACGCCGGCGTGAACATTTCGGCCGCCACCTGCCTGGGGCCGGGCGAGCGCGCTGAGCTGCACATCCTTGTCCCGCACGCCGAGGCGGCGAAGCATGCGCTGGCGATTTCGCAGGTCGGCGTAAGCCGGGAGCGCGAGGTCGTCGTGGTCGAGGTTGAGGACCGTGCGGGCGCGCTGGCGGATCTGACGCGCAAGATCGCCCGTGCCGGCGTCGACCTCGACCTCGTCTACGTCGCCACTCGCAACCGTGTCGTCTTCGGAGCCGCGGATCTGGCAGCGCTGCAGGCGGCCCTCGACAACTATTGAGATGCAGGGCGCCCAGTGCGCCAGTTGAGGTGCTGCCCATCGGCGTCGGCGGCCGAGCGCAGAGCGCGTGAGTGAACGCGCCGTGCGTCATCATCGGCCGGTCAGCCGAGTTTGACTGCGAGTTCCTGGGCTAGCTGCGCGATCTCGTCGCGTGTCTTCCGCACCTCGTCAACCGGCCTGCCCTTGGGATCCGGCAGGTCCCAGTCGATGTAGCGCTTCCCAGGGAAGTAGGGGCAGGTGTCACCGCAACCCATGGTCACGAGCACGTCTGCCCTGGCCGCGAGCTCGTCGGTCAGCGGCTGCGGTCGCCGATCCGACAGGTCCAGCCCCAGCTCCTTCATCACCGTGATCACCTCGGGGTGGACGCGCCCGCCCGGCTCGGCAACCGAACCCGCCGACTCGGTGGTGTGACGCCCGGCCGCGGCCCGCTCGAAAAGGGCCTGGCTCATCTGCGAGCGGCCGGCGTTGTGCAGACATACGAACAGCACGTGCGCCATCGGGCCAGGTCACGCCCCGGAGCCACAGCCGCAACTGCGCGGCGCGTCGCCGGTGACGGCGGCCTCGCTGCCGCAGCAACCGGGCTTGGCAGCCGGCTCACAACAACTCGACATTGCTGACGAGTCGCAGCAGTCGGTGGTCGCCTCGACCGGCTCGCCCCCCGGCTTGCGCGCGCGGATGATCGCGGAGCCAGCCTGCGGATGGACGCGGCGCGTCTCGTTGATGACGATCTCTGTCAGACCTGCAGCGGTCAGGGCCTGCTCGAACTCCGCGCGCGTCAGCGCACCGGCGATGCAGCCGGTGAACTTGCCGATGTCGCGGCGGGTCTCCTCGTCCATGTCGGGGTCCGCGATCACGTCGGATACGGCGAAGCGCCCGCCGGGCTTGAGCACGCGCGCCGCCTCCTCGAGCACGCGCGGCTTGTCGCCGGAAAGGTTGATGACGCAGTTCGAGATCACGACATCGACGGACTCGTCGGGAAGCGGCAGCGCCTCGATGTAGCCCTTGACGAACTCGACGTTCTCGACGCCAGCCTGCGCCGCGTTCGCACGCGCCAGCTCCAGCATCTCGTGCGTCATGTCGATGCCGATGGCCTTGCCGCTGGCGCCAACACGGCGGGCGGAGATCAACACGTCGCCGCCGGCTCCGGAGCCGAGGTCCAGCACAGTCTCGCCCTCGTGGAGATCGGCGACGGCCGTCGGCACGCCGCAGCCGAGTGAGGCCGCGATCGCAGGGGCGTCGGCTTCGTCGAGATCCTGGTCGGCGTAGAGCACCGCGCCGAAGACCTGCTCGCCGGCTGTGTCCGTCCGCCGCACCGCGTTCGTGCCACAGCAGCCGCCCTCTGTGACCACTGATTTGGCGGCAGCGGCATAGCGCTCGCGCACAACCTCGCGGGTGTCTTCGGACTCGGTCAACTCAGCCATGCCTCAAGCTCCTTCAGCGCGTCAGGAAGTACGAAGTAGTAGGCCCACAGACCGCGGCGCTCGGTGCCGATCACCCCGGCCCCCACCAGCACCTTCAGATGCTTCGCGAGCGCGGGCTGGGTCATGTCGAACAGCGGCAGCAGCTCGCACTGGCAGATTGCCTCCGGCGCCGACTTGCGGAGCGCGTCAACGATTCGCAAGCGCGTCGGGTCGGCGAGGGCCTTCACGACACCCGCCAAGTCGTTAGCTGCCTCGGGCGTCAGGTCCGGGTCGACGACGATCTCGCAACAGCCGCCGCTCTGACGCTCGCGCGGGGACAGGACTGGTAGCTCGGTTGGAGCCATGTGTCCGCAACCTTACCACACCTACTAGTTATCTGATAACCAACGGGTTGTGCGATGGCGTCTTGAGCACGCGAGCGCCACCACGGGCCACTAAATCACGAGGCTGGCTACGCACGCCGCGCACAGTTACCTAGGCTCGACCCCTATGGACGATCAGGCGGCCCTCGAGCAGCTGCGTCGCATCGACCACATCGTGGTCGTGATGATGGAGAACCGCTCGTTCGACCACATGCTCGGCTACCTCTCCCTGCCGCGCCCCGATGGCACGGCAGGAAGGACCGACATCGACGGCCTCCGCGGGCCTGAGCAAGACCGCAACCACTTCAACGGCAAGGACTATCCGATCGCTCCCATGGGCGATCGCGGCCTGACGAAGCTCCAGGACCCCTGCCACTCCGGTTGGTGTGTCGGCGAGCAGATGGCCAACGCCATGTCCGGGTTCGTCGCGAACTACGCAACCACACGCGCCCACCAGGATCCGGGGGACGTCATGCGGTACCAGACCGGCGCGCACGTCCCGTTCTACGACTTCCTCGCCGATGAGTTCGCGGTGCTCGACCGCTGGTTCTGCTCGGTCCCAGGCTCGACCTGGCCGAACCGGGTTTCCGCGCTTGCGGGTCAGGTCGACAAGAAGGACAACCAGTTTCCGCCGCTCTACATGGAGCGCTCATTCGTGCGGTCGCTCCCACGCAAGGTCAGCTGGCGCTGGTACTCGAGCGATCCCGGCTCACTGCGCCTGATCGACGATCAGTACCGCACCGGCTACGCCGACAACTTCGCTTACGTCGAGAAGCCCAGCCTCGTCCAGCCACACACCTTCTTCACCGACGTCATGGCCGAGGAACTGCCCAATGTCTCGTGGATCGATCCGAACTTCGTCGACCTGGGAGGGCTGCAGGGTGCCGATGACGACCACCCGCCAACCGATGTGATGGCCGGTCAGAGCTTCCTGCTGAAGATCTACAGCGTGCTCGCGGCAAGCGCGCTGTGGCGGAAGACGATGCTGGTCATGGTCTACGACGAGCACGGTGGGTTCTACGACCACTTCGATCCGACGACGGGACTCCCCGAGCAGTTCACGAGCCGCGCGCAGTTCGGTCACTTCGGCCCACGTGTACCTGCGCTTGTCGTTTCGCCGCTCACCGAGCGCGGCTCGGCCTTCGGCTCTGCGCAGAACAACGACCCGCGCCTCGTCTACGACCACACCGCCCTGATCAAGACGATCCTCCTCCGCTTCGCCAGCGATGACACAAGCGGTTTGCCCGGGCGCGTTGCGACGTCCAGCCACCTCGGTCACACCCTGACCGTCGACGAACCGCGCCCGTGGCCACCCGTCCCCGACGAGACTGTCGGCCGGGTCACGCTGTGGTGGGCCGACACGATCGCGCTGCGGCTCGTCTATCCGCTGGCTGAGGCACCTGCATTGGCAGAGCTGGGAGTCGGCGGCGGCCCCAGTCTTCCGCAGCGCGCAGGCCAGTTCCTCTGGGACTTGATCAACAAGCTCAAGGATCGGCTCGCTCCGAAGCGTCCACCCGCGCCGTCACGAGGCGCTGTGCTCGCTGAGCCGCAAGAGCTGAGCGCCGGCGTCGCGGCCGCTGCGCGCGTCATCCGGGCCGAGGGCCTGCCGCCCGGCCAACCGTGACCTGGCGGGTTCCGAACCTGGATGTCTGCCCGACCGCCACGTCGCGGAGGAGTTGCGTGCTGGACACGGCCAAACGTCGGCGCCCGGGCACCGGTCGTGTCGACGGCATGCGTCTCGAAACGTCGTCCCTATGACCGGACCGTGCGCCGCCTCGTCGCTAACAGCCGCATGACCTGCGAGGCCAGTAGTCGTAGGAGCAATCGCGGGCCCGGGATGACCCGCAGGCCCAGCTGCTCGAAGAGCGTGACCGCGTCCAGCTGGAACCAGTGCTCGGCGACCTTCCCGTCGACCATCCGGTTGATCTCCAGACCGGAGAAGCGGACCTGCCGATTGGTCGGCGGAAGGCCGCGGAAGGGGCCGGTGTGCGTGCCGGTGAACAGGATGCGCTGGGCGACCATCTCCTCGTCGGCCGCGGAGCCCTGCACCTCGAGGTGCAGGTCGGGGAAGCCCTCGAGGAAACCGCCGAGGAACTCGATCCAGGCCTCGCCGTCAAGCACAGTGGACTGGATGCTCGCGGGCGCGTGCGCGACGTAGTCGGGGGTCCGGGCGTCGGCCTCACCCTCGTCGTCGCGGGTGTTGAACGCGTCGATCCACCGGCGCGCAACGAGCCTGTTTTCCTCGGCGGAGGCGCCGCGTCCCTCCCGAGCCGTCTCCTCGATTGCCGGCGCTTGTCGCGCGCGCTGGTTGCTCGTGCTCTCGCTGCTCATGGTCCGTCCTTTCCGGATTTCTCCGCGATGTCGGGAACGTGCTGGGGCAGATGCTGCGTCGGTCTGGCGCTCAGGCCGGGATGCCGGAGGGCCAAGGATCTGGAGCCGTGGTCGGCGGCGATCTGGAGCACGGGCGGCAGGTGCGGCGGCGCACTCAGGGCGGGGGGTGCGGTGTCAGTCCGACTCATCGCGGGCGCGCCCGTAGCGCTCGTAGATCACCCGTGACCCGAACGTTCTGGTCTCGATCAGGTCCAGCGGGACGTCGTCGGTGACCGGCGGCAGGAACGACGTGCCGCCACCGACGACGACCGGATTGCGGAACATGCGCAGCTCGTCGACGAGGCCGAGCTCGATCGCGGCCGCGGCCAGGCCGGCGCCGCCGATCCCGACGTCCTTGTCAGTCGCGTCGAGCGCCGCAGCGGCCTCCTCGGCCAACGACGCCTCGGCGAGTCGGGCGTTGCCCTGGACGCTATCGAGCGTGCGGCTGAAGACGACCTTCGGGATCGCGCACCAGACATCGGCGAACGCGGCCCCGGCCTCGTCGTCTCGCAGCGACGGATTGGTCTCCCACACGAGCATCGTCTCGTAGAGCCTGCGGCCGCACAGAAAGCCGCCGAGCTCGCGCGTCTGCGCGATGTGGAAACGAAACTGCTCGTCGCTGGGAATCGACCACCCGAACGCGCCCTCACGGTCGGCGATGAAGCCGTCCACCGACACGCCCATCGAGTAGATCAGCATGGCGTCAAGCTCGTCGCAGCGGTACGACGGACGATCAACGTGATGACGTTCACCAGTGAGCTTGACATCGGGCTCTCCCACCTTCTGCAGTCTGCTCTGCCACTAGTCGGCTAGACCGATCGCGAGACGAAGACTCATCGTCGTGGGCGGACCAACCGATCGTACGGTCATTGGGCCGCGCCGCGCTGAGATCCCGGAAGCGGAACCCGCCATCGGCACCCCCCGACGCCTGAGCAGGCAATCGGGGCCGAGCGGCCGATGGTCTGCCGCACGACCCGTTCGGTGATGTGCCCGTCATGGGCGTCAAACAACACACACCGGCTGATAGAGACGTTCAACGACTGGGAGGTTCGTTCGCCGGGTTTCTTCGGCGTGAACCGCACGACAGACCTAACGGTGTATCTCGTCGCCGGAACAGCACCCGCGTCGTCCAGCCAGGCGGCCCCAAGCCGATCTCGAACGTCGTTCACGAGACGTTCACGATCGGCGGCTGACCGCCTCCGAGGCGGCCGCGGCGGGACGCTTGCGAGCGTCCCGCCGGTCGCAACGGCGGCGCAATCGTCCTCGGCGGCGGGCGAAGCGCGGCGCGTGGTTGCCGCGCCCGGCTCCCGTGGTGGGGTCGCGTCCCAGCCGCAACACGAGAGGAACGACATGGAGACCGGACCCGAACCGGCGGCCCCCTCCTTACGTCCGGCGCGGCCCCGCGCTCATCGCGCCCGGGCCGCCAGCGCTGATCCGGTACCGGCGGGAGCATCGCGCCCGATAGGGAGCACGGTTGTCCGCATCTCCTCCCCAAAGCGCGCTGAAGCCCGCAAGTTGCGACATCCGCGTGCGCGTCCCTCGCACCTGCGCGAGTCGGTTCCCTGCATAGAGGCCCAATTCGCGCTTCTGCGCAGCCTGTGTGATCAGTGGAGACGGTGGGTGCGAATCGGCGCGACATCGGCGGTGGTGACCCGATTCGCTGGGCGCAAGCGACTCGTCGGCGACTGACTCGACGGCCCAGCTCGGGCGTGACTCAAGGCGAAGAAGGGTGCAGCGCCTCGTACGCCTTGATGACCTTCTTGTCGAAGCTCTCGACCCGCACCTCTTCATGACCGCGCTTCTCGGCGTGGATCGCGGTCGCGATTGCGTACGCGTCCGGCAGCTTCAGCTTCGTACGTACTCTCACGGCGGCTGCGCGACGGGCAAGCGCCATATCAACCTGGATCGTCTCGATGCCGAACCGAACGAACATCGCATCGACCGTTTCTGGTCCGCTTGGCCCGCCGGCCGCGAGCGGACCGATCAACACCTCGGTGTAGTTCACAGCGGAGACGAGCCGCCGAGTTCCGGGTTCAAGCGCACGCCGTATCCGCTGGACCGCGTCAGCATGGTTCGCGTCCCCGCGCGCGAGGAAGGCGATCAGGACGTCGGCATCGAAGACGGCTAGTGCCACTCGCGCCGGAGCTCGTCGAGGTAGCCCTCCGGATAGACCTCCGCGTCGAACACGCCGGCAAATTCGGCGATCAAGTCGTCGGCCCTCACGATCTCGAGTCGTCCCGGGGCAACCGCTTGAACCCGCACGTCGTCGCCCGGCTCCAATCCGGCGGCGCGGAGCGCCTCGACTGGCAGCGTCACCTGGTTCTTGCGAGAGATCACACTCATGCCCTTTACGATACCAATGAATTGTAAAGGCACACCTTGTGCGTCGGCCGTATCGAACCCGCGACGGGCGCGCGGTCCGATCCCTGGCACTGCCGACCGACCGGAGTTCGCCCTGGCGGTCCGTCGAGGGCCCACCCTATGTTCACCGGTGTCCGTTAGCACCTACGAGAGCGAGGTCAAGCGGCATCGCCGTGAGATCGAGAAGCAGCAGGCCAACCGAGCCGCGGCCGACAAGAAGGTGGTTAACGCCGAGGCTGCCGCGCTCAAGCTGGAGCAGGAGGCAGCCGGCACCAAGCAGGACTCGACCCGGTCGTCCAAGCTGAGCCGCGCTGCCAGCAAGCGCAATGAGGCGAACAAGGCGCGGGAAGCCACCGCCAAGGCGTCGAAGGCCGAGGCCAGAAGAAGTTGTTCGAGTCCGAGCGCAAGCTGGCGGAAGCCCAAGGGAACGAGCTAAGCCGCCAGGCAGCGAAGGATCAGCGCCAGCGCGAGCGCGACGAGCAGCCGCGCGCGGCGCAGGAGCGCCAACAGCACGAGCGAGCCGAACGCGAACGGGCGGCCGCCACGAGCGCGCACCAGGCCGAGCTGGCTGCCCTCCGCGCACAGCAGGCGTCGCTGACCGCTCGGATCGACGCGAAGCCGTGGGCGACGGCGCCGAAGCAGATCAGCGTGCTCTTCGTCGCTGCGAGCCCGGACGGCCAGCACCCTCTGCGGCTCGACCGCGAGGTGCTATCGAACCTGCTGACCATCTCGTCGGACCACATCCGGCTGACCGTCTTCAGCAGCTGCGAGTCGAGTTCGCACGCCGAGGCCGCGCGCGAGTTCATCGACGCGGCCATCGGGATGGAGCAGAGCATCACGGACAACAGCGCGATGATCTTCGCCGCGCAGTTCTACAACTCGCTCGGCTTTGGGCACTCGCTGCAGAAGGCCTGCGACCAGGCGCGCGTCCAAGTCCAGATCGAGACCGGCGCCGTCTCGGGCAACCCGCAGCTGTTCGTTGCCCCCGGCCTGTCGCCGGACCAGATCTACCTGGTCGCTCCGCCCGCCACCTAGCTCCTTCACGCCGTCCGGCGGACGGACTTCGTCACGCGCTGCGCCCGCGTTCCCGAGCGTCATCAGCTTGTCGCAGCGGTACGACCCGCGGGTCAGGTGCGCGCTTCAGCCGATCGAGCGCGCCTTGGAACGGCTTGCGGCGAGCGACGTGTAAGCCGATTCGGATCTCGTCCAATTCGCGCAGACGATGGCCTACGTGTTGGGCGAGGACGCCTAATCTCCCCTGTAGCGTCTAGATTTTCCTGCAAATGGCCAAAAAGATGGAGACGGTGGGAATCGAACCCACGTCCGCGGGCGCGTTATGGACAGCTTCTACGAGCGTAGTCAGTGCTCTTGATCTCGCCCCTCGGTCGCCGCACTGACCGGGTTCTGAGGGACCAGCCTCCTTCTTTGTCCCGGTAGCGCCGGAGGCGCTCGCTACCGGTGAGCTCGATTTCTGAGTCCGGACATCCAAGCCTCGAGCACAGCTTGGGCCGAACGCTCACAGCAACCTAGTTGTTGCTAGGCGGCGAGCTTGAACTCGTGATGAGAGTTCGCATCTGCATTGTTTGCCGCGGTTTAACGAGGCCTGCGGCACCTCGACTCGCAACTGCCCACACGAACGTCCACGTCGAAGCCTGTCGTCCCCGTGAGCTCCTACAAGTCTAGAGAGCGAAGCCAAGCCCGCGTGGCCTGCGCGACCGCCGGCAGGTCCTGCTTCAGGCTGTGATCTCCCGCCACCGCGACGACCTCGCGTTGAGGTCCCGGCGGCGGTACTCCGAACTGGTCGCGCTCTCCTTGGACGACGAGGGCCGGCACGCGCAGCGCGTCGAGCTCGGATAAGCGGCTGTCGGGAACGGCCCCCGAGCGGCGCGTCGGCGGCTGCAGCGGGAACGCCAGGCACAGCACGGCCGCCGCCCCGGTCGCCTCCGCGGTCCGACACGCAACGCGCGCTCCGCTCGAGCGCCCGCCGGTGATCAGCGGCAGGCCGAGCCCGAGCGCGTCGACCACCGCGATCCACGCCTCGTCGAGATGCGGCGCCGGTGGCGCACTGCGCCGCCCCGCGACGCGGTACGGCTGCTCGACCAACGCGACCGTGATGTCGTCGTCCAAGGCGGCGCGCGTAGCCACCTGCAGGTCCGGCGCGCTGACGCTGCCCGCGGCGCCATGACCGAGCACCAGCGCGGCGCGCGGCGCCACGGCGTGCTGCAGCAGCACGCGCGCGGTCCCACGCGGGGTCTCGACCTCGCGGATCACGCAGGTCCTAGGACCATTGTCCGAGGTTCGAAGTGGTTCGGCGCTGCGACAATTTGACGCGTGGAGTACTACTCCCCTCCGGTCCCCCCAGCTTCGCCGCCGCCCGAGCCATACGTCGCTCCGCCGCTTCAGCCTGAGCGCAAGACGCTACGTAACCGGATCGGAGGGGCGGTCGCCGCGCTGGCGGTCCTGCTCGCCAAGTTCAAGTCGATCCTGCTGCTTCTCCCGAAGCTCAAGATCCTGTCGACCTCGGGCACGATGCTGGTCTCGGTCGCGGCCTACGCGCTCATCTGGGGCTGGCGCTTCGCCGCCGGGTTCGTCCTGCTGCTGTTCGTCCACGAGATGGGCCACGTGATCCAGCTGCGGCGCGAGGGCATCCGGGCGAGCGCGCCGCTCTTCATACCGTTCATGGGCGCCTTCGTCGGGATGAAGCAGCTGCCTGCGAACGCCGCCGCCGAGGCGCGGGTGGGCCTTGCGGGTCCGGTGCTCGGCTCGATCGGTTGCCTCGTTCCGCTGATCCTCTGGAAGTCGACCGGCGACGTCTTCTTCGAGGCACTGGCATTCACCGGCTTCTTCCTGAACCTCTTCAACCTGCTGCCGGTCCTGCCGCTTGATGGCGGCCGCGCCATGGCGGCGCTCTCGCCGTGGATGTGGCTGATCGGCTTCGGACTGTTGGTGGCTGCCACGTTGGCCTTCCCGAACCCGATCATGCTGCTGATCCTGCTGCTCGGCGGCATGGAGACGCTGCGTCGCTGGCGCGCGCGGAAGACCCCGGCGGCACAGGCGTATCACCGCGTCCCGCGCGGTCAGCGTGTCGCGATCGCCTTCGTCTACCTCGGGCTGGCCATCGCGCTCGCGTTCGGCATGGACGCAACCCACGTCGTTCGGACATTCAGCGACGTTTGATCCGTGAGTTTCTGACTTTGCCCGTGTCTTCGAAGAAGAAGCGATGACGACGCTCGTAACGGACTCCGGGCGCAGGACGCCCGCACACCTCGCAAGCAGCGCGGTCCTCGCTTGCCAGCCCGACCAGCGGCTCGTGAAGCTCGCTCGGGCGGGCCACGAGCGCGCCTTTGACGCAATCGTCGAGCGCTACCGCGGCCAGCTGACGCGCTACTGCCGGCGCATCCTCCCCGAGTCGCGTTCCGAGGACGCCGTCCAGCAGGCCTTCATCAACGCACACGCCGCCCTGCTTCGCTCCGACGAGCCGATCCAGCTGAAGGCGTGGCTATTCGCGATCACGCGCAACGCGGCGCTGAACATGCTGCGCCAGAACGGCTGGAACTACGAGCAGATCCCGCTCGACTTCGACGGTGTGCGTCGGCCGGATCAGGTCGTGGAGCAGCGGATCGAGCTCGAGCAGACGGTCGCCGCCGTCAACGAGCTGCCCGAGCGCCAGCGCGACGCGCTCGTCATGCGAGAGCTCGAGGGCCGCAGCTACGAGGAGATTGCGGTCGCGCTGGGCGCGAACGACGGCGCCGTGCGCCAGCTCCTGAACCGCGCGCGGGTGACGCTGCGCCACGCGGCCTCGGTGCTGATCCCGCCGCCGCTCGTGGCGCGCGCCGCGGCTTCAATGCCGCCGAGCGACGGCCGGCGGATTGCTGAAATCGTCGGCGGGCTCGGCGCCGCCGGTGTCGCCAAGGCCGGCGCGACAGCGCTCGTCGCAGGTTCCCTTGTCGTGGGCGTAGTCGAGGCGCCGCTGCCAGTCAGCCACAGCCACAAGACGGCTCGCGACAACGTTGCTCTGACGACGGGCACGGCTCGGACCGCAAGGTCCGGGCCCGGCCACGACATCCGGGTGGCGCTGAATGGCGGACAGCCGGCGGAGCACTCCGGGC
>Ga0126314_10000907_pt1 | contig 14025 bp, 18 predicted proteins | sample Plot105B_FD_92535 | JGI IMG/M metagenome (GOLD analysis project Ga0126314, IMG submission 92535) | Serpentine soil microbial communities from UC McLaughlin Reserve, CA, USA - Plot105B | ecosystem: Environmental > Terrestrial > Soil > Grasslands | place: USA: UC McLaughlin Reserve, Lake County...
CCTTAATTCTTCAAACTTTGAACGTGTTTTACCATCTCAGGGTAGATGTCTACACACTTACCACAGAGAAAATCATCATGACCAATCATAACCAAATCACAGTCATGTTCACTAGCTTCACCAGAGCATGAAGCACAGCCCTGCTTAGTAGCAAGCTTCCACTCGTGATGGGTGAGATAGGTATTGTTGAATCCCTCATAGAATCTTTCTTCGACAGGTTCCCCCATCATAGACTCAAAGAGAGACATTTCCTTGGGGTCAGACACTGATTCTTTAGAAGAAGTGTCGACTACATCCCGTACTGGTGTATTCTTCACCTCATCAGTATCACGCTCAACGATAGAGCGTAGGTCAATCAGGAAATAAACCTCCTGCTTACCATTGCTACGATTTTCCACCACCTTCTTTACTCGTCCAACGAATGTAGTACGATGCTTCTTACTAAGCCAATACTTCCAGCGTTCGCTCTTGTTGTCGGCATAGATACGAATGTCATAATCATGCATTGGACTATCAGGATAGGCAGAGATAAACTCAGCCCCACTGATAACACCAGTCTTCACTTCACCAATACGAAAGATGATGTTACTATCCACCAGCATCTTCATATGCTGAATCTCATCCTTTGTTCGATAAGAGCCCTGATAAGAACTGGATGAAGTTCCGTGGCCCTGATGAAAAGGGAGAACGTTACTCTTGTAATTGCCCTTGAAGATGTTGCTGGTGTTATTATTATGATGCTGCTTCTTAGGCTGTGGTGGGGGTACATATCCCTTAATCTCACCCTCTTCAACCAACTCCACCTTACGGAAACCAAGGGCACTGGTATCAGTAACATCAATAGAGAATAGTTTGTCCTCTTCAAACAACACTGGATCACTATGACTGATGCTTGCACGAGCTAGTGCAGCATACAGCATCCATGATTCACTAGCCCAATAGAATACGTCCTGATCCTTACGTCTACACCAGTAAAGAGGGCGATCCTTATTACGAATGATGTAAACACTATCGTTCACGTCATCGTACCACGTCAGAGCATAAGCTCCCCAAATCTTGGGGATAACAATCTCTGGCGTATCCTGAGCTAGATTATAGAAGATGGCTTCACTATCTACATCAAAGCTATTGCCCTTAGGTAGGGTGGAAGCTGAGACTAGCGTACCATTGTGAGCACCGACAATACCATTGTGATGAAAGGGATGAGCATTCTCGTCACTAATCTTACCACGAGTAGCAGCACGATTATGTCCGATAAACACCTTACCCAATGGACCCTTGTAGACGTGCTTAGCATCGAATGCATCATTCTCTGCGAACAACATGTCAGGTACACCGACACGCTTAAACACTTCAATCTTGTTATCTCTGTCATGAACGACAGCTAGTCCTGTACTGTCTTCACCACGACTGGAATCAAATCGTAGAAGAAACTTGAGAGCCTTCTTATCCTGCTCTACAATGTTTCCTGCCATACCAACCAAGCCACAGATGATAATTCTCCTTCATATAACATTAGAATAGCGATTGCGGCCTCTAGGAGCCTCACTGACGGGTGTTAGACATATCTAAGCCACCCTAGTAGCCTAATCAGGCTTAGGGGCCTCTACGGGCTTCTCTGCAAGCTGTTCAGAAATCTGCTGACGAAGTAGTTCGATTGTATCTTTAGCCAAACCACCAGCCTCACCACCAATTGCTTGCACTTCCTCAAGCTGAATGATTTGTTCACCAATCTGAGAAGCAGCTATGAGATACATTGTCTCCTTCGATGGAACGAACAACCCAATCACTACAAAGATTGATAAGACAATACCAATGTTTTGAGATACGCCCCACAAAGGGTTTTCATCGAAAGTGGAATACTTGAAATCTTGCTCCATAGCAGCGAAGACAAGTGTGAAGATAAGTGAACAACCACCAATCAATAGGGCAATAATTGTGATGATGCCTAGATTGGAAAGAATCTGCACGAGATAGAGAAACTGAGATGCACTATTCATATTACTCTCCTTGAATTATGGCGATCCCTAGTGGACTCGAACCACTAACCTAGACATTAGAAGTGTCTCGCTCTGTCCAGTTGAGCTAAGGGACCAGTTTTTCTAGTAAATTATGGGTTTTGGCATCTTATAACCTATGCCTGTTGGGCTTGCTCTACGATTTCATTAGAGAATAGATAACGCTCAAGAAGGATGAAATACACTTCCTTCGTCTCGTTAGCATTACCGTATTCGGGATGAGGCTGAAAGCATAAACAACGAGTACCAGCATAGTAGAGACTCTCTATGTCAGTAGCCCGTTCATTTGTGTTATCAACGTGAATGACATATTCAACGTTGGTTACAGATGCCTGATCAGACATACGACGCTTACGAGTGGACTGCTGAGCTGTCATCAACACCTCAGCCTCTTCCCAATTAGGCTCCATCATCTGATGATGTGTGGAAGTGACAGTGATGGGAAGGACAGCACCAGTCAACCAAGCCTTATGATTACCTTGGTTGTGACCATCGACGTCCTGATGCATCTTACCACCATTCATGACATTGAGGAACTGACCACCACGACAGATACCTGCCATTGGAATGCCACGATCAAGAGCCATGTTGTAGATTTCTTCTTCACGAGCATCCCTACCTACATCGGAGAATGTGGTGGGATGACGACGCTGACCATACATACCGGGATCAACATCAGCTCCACCGACGAACTGAACGAGATCAGCTTCATCAATGTCATTCGTAAGGAGCCAGCTCTGTGACTCAAACATCTGCTTCACCATAGAAGCACCGTCACCAGCTACGACAAGAACCTTAAAGGTCATAGAGAATATCCTTGTTGTTATTGATGGCTGAGGATACAGCATCAATTGCTTCATCGAACTCGTAACGAATCACTTGCTCTTCAGCAAAGGGATTGACTTTCTTTACACCACCACCAATAGAAGCAAGCCCATACTTAACGATAGTGTGGATGTCAGCCTTACCAGCATAGGGTGATGACCAGATGTTGCTTAACCCATCTATCCCATACTGATACGTCTTACTCCAAGAACGTGTCTTGTCACGATTGTTATTACGAAAAAAGTTGATTAGTGTTTTATTCTCCTTGTCGAATGGAGAATGACCACTGCTCTGTGTATTGAACACAACCTTATCGCCATCAACGATAGACAGGAGAGAGTTGGAGACAGCAAACGCTACAGAAGGATCAACCTTCTGAGACAAGCCCCACCAAATCTTGGTCTTCAAATACCTACCCGCCTTATAATTCTTATAATAGTTTTCCCACGCCTGTCTAAACGCTGTAGCAGCTCCACCTAATGTATCACTTTGGCACTCAACATCTAAGACGACAACACCATCCTTCAGCACCTTGCTAACATTCTTGGAGATGAATGCGTTACGATAGGGAGAATAATTCATCATCCATTCGATGAAGTGACGGAATGCTTCTTCCTCTAAGTCATCAGGCTTAGATTGTACCTGAAGGAATATGGCAAGAGGATTGGTGTCAGTCACTTTAGCATTGCCCATGAAGGTGTTGCTAGTCCTATACGTATGATAGTCCCTCAACATACCATAGCAATAGTGATAGTTGATACGATTGAGGCCACCTTCATGAAGAACAGCATAGACAGCATTCTCTTCTTCACCTTGCCACTTACCATCACGAGTATGGACATATTCTTTGACGAAAGGCACTACCCTACGTAAAGTTTTAATGGACGATTTCATTTTCTTTCTCACAAACAGGGGTTTTTGGCGATATATATCATTACACAACTATCAACCTCAAACACACTCAGGGAACAAACCGTAAGGTATGTCGAACATATTACTATCTACTAGTTATATGTTCCCTAGGCTGTTAAGGGAATAGGAGGTGACTGCCGTAACATTGTTGATCGTATCTCCGATAGGGAGAAGTGTTGTAACGAACATAACGTTAGCACGAAGCTAGAGAGCTAAGGAACTCTAGGGGGTAAGGGGGGATAACTGTATCTATAGAATTGTTACAAATAGAGACGAAGTTTCAAGTTACTATAGATTATAGCTATTCAATATCCCTACTAGACAGCTTAGCGTTACGACTACGCTTACGTTGTTCCTTTGGTGAGAACTTGTCACGCTTCTTGTCTTCACGAACAGACTTGTTCTCGTCCTTGAAGATACGAATTTTATCAGTGTTAGTCTGCATCGAGTTCCTCATAATGCTTTTCTACAAAATCAACAGGTTTGGCACTTCGAAACAAATCATAGCCAACTATTACACGCCAAACAATGAATAGCGTTGTAACAATTCCCATGATCCATAGGATAGTTCCAAGGATTAAGAGAGCTAGCTCCATTGCTTATCTCCTGATTGCTCTTCGTTACGTTCACGTCTCATTTGAATGGCTAAGGTAACAATCTTATCCATTTCAAAATCGCAGAACCTACAAGACTTAGCCCTATCAGGGTCTTCCCTGAAATAGACAATAGCTTGCAACGATCCATACATATCAAAACCCATGTCTACGGACTGACACGATTGGATAGCGTCACGCAACGTTGATATTAGCATCGCCCTGCCTCATGATGTTGTCGTAAGCTTCTTGGAGCTGAACAAGTGACATACTAGTGATTGGTGTGCCAACATTATTCTTTCCACCGAATACATAATCACGATCAGGACGATTGTAGTCTTCCCTATCGTGAAGCGTACCACCATTGGATAGATCGAATGGCTTGGAGTTGAAGAAGCTTTCGAGATGGACACGCTTAGAGATTGCTGAAAACGTATACATTCCCTTATGAGCTTCAAGGAATGCCACCTTAGCATTAATCTCTGGATGCTCATCCATTAGCTTGCACCAGCTTAACATAGCTGGGCTTAAATAAAGACTGGCAAACGCTCTAAGGAACTGAGCGAGTACGGTGGGATCAATATGACAGTCCTTGAATACACAGCCAACAAACAGATCATCCTTGATAACTAGTTCAACATCCTTGAGGATGGAAGACCAAGGAGATTCTTCTTTGTTGAATATAAATTCAGACAAGAACCGATTGAATGAATGCTTGTTACCACCAACATCCGATATATGGCCAATAAATGATACACCCAACGCCTCCACCTTACCAGTGGCAGGGAATGTACGATCAGGTGTAAGCAAATCACCCGGCTTAGGGTCATTAGGACGTGTACTCTTCTCACCATAAGTGCGAAGGCTACCCCAACAAGGCTGACCTGTGCGCTCATAGGACGTGAATGAGCCATCGTCTTCCTTCATGAGAAGGGCGTAGGAATACCCACCATAGTCACGACGATTGACAAATGAGAAGAGATGTTCCATCCCTGCCTCATAGCTTTCAGCTCCCACTCCCGTGGTTAGAATATTGTTAGGAGTAATTACGGCTTTTGGCATCTCATAATTAGTAGGTTGGAATACCTGATTAGTCCATTCCTTGGGAATGTATGTGACAGGCTTAGGCTTCTGCCCCTTCAAAGGGATTGTCTGTGTTGGTGTACCGGGTAGTTTCTTAGCCATCATCATCTCCTGTTTATGGCTGTTACGAATAGTGGTGCCCATACTCGGACTCGAACCGAGATGCACTTAAGCGAGGGCTTTTAAGGCCCTTGTGTCTAACCGTTTCACCACATGGGCATTTCAATAGAATATACACGTATCCACGCCAGTTGGATCAAAAGGTCGCGACCCCGCCGTGTATACTCAATTCAAATGCCTCTACAATCCATTCTAAGGCACCGCCAGCGGTTGTTGCACTACTGGCGGCTACCCATATAGCCCAAACATGCTAATGCCTGTCAGTGAGGCTTAGAAATGATTTCTACATACCAGCTAGAATGATAACCAGTATATTTTTGCTTAGCCCATTCAATGGCAACCTGTTCACCATCAAATGGACCAAACACATTGCCTGATTTAGAATTGACAACTACGTACATCATATCTCCTAGAAGTTATAGTACACCGACAACAGACTTAGCCTTGTCACTGCCAGCGTAACAACCATCTGGCTTGAACAAACGCTGATTGCCATTTTCAGGGTTGGAACCAATCATATAGTTTTCATGTGTACGTTCAGTAATGGCATAGGTATTCTTGTCACCACAACGCACGACAGTACCGATTGCGAGCTTAGTCATTCTATTCTCCTAGGAAATTGAGGGCTTTGGCACCTCAAAACATGTCATGATTGACACATAAAGCTAGTGATCCTAACGGAGAATAGATGTCCGCTTCGGTCACTAGCCACAGTATCAACTCGTAATGCCGGATTTATGCCCGGTCTAACATCTTATTGCTGATACTATTCGGTAACGACGCGCTTCAGGTTGGCAATCTCTGCCGACGTTTCACGGTCGATAGTCTTGATAAGGGCACTGATATTTTCAGGCATAGTGACGCCTTCGCTCTCTGCCTTCTTGCTTGCATTCTTTGCAGCATTAGACAGGAGACCAAGCAATTCTTCCAACGTGAACGCTTTCGCTTCCTTCACATTGCGATTGTAGAAGGGTTCAAGGCCCAAGAGCATGGTCTTGCCTTCCATCTGTTCATCGACGGTGAACAAATCCTTGCGGTATTCTTCTACGCCCCTCACCATAGTGAAACCATCCTTGGCAGAAAACTTAATCCAGTTCTTAACTTCCTGATTGGCAAGGTTGACATACGATGTATGCGAACCAAACCAAACACGGAGGGCTGTCTGATCGTTCACACGGAGGCCAGCATAGAACACGTTGAGGGCGTCACAATTACCATACTGTGCTGCCTGATAGAATGTAAGACATGCTGCTTGATGTAGTTGGATGGCAAGCTTAGTGTAAGCCTTGACAGTAGCAGAGGCGAAAGCCATGACTGCCTTGCCATTGTGGCCAGTCTCGCCAAGGGTGAGTGCGGTCTTGTTAGTCATGATAGCTCCTTACAGTTTCCGGCATAATTACCGCCTCTAGCACCCAACAATGAGTGCTAGACGTAGTGATTATACATTCCAGCGATAGCCTTCTATCGCCTCTTGTGCCAATGCGTCCAATATTTCTAGGCGCATGAAGTCAATATAGATTGATAGTTCAAGCCAGCATTGCATCGCTTCCATATTTCAAAACCACTTATGAAAGCCAATGGGATAGCCGGTGTTAAAGCGCTCCATGCTAGAGCCAAGCTTAGCACAAGAGAGTTCAATCTCCTTGCCACGTGTATCACGTACCAAGCGACCAGCAACACGAATGAAGGGCACAGCACGACGCTTAGGCGTGTAGTCTTTAGATGTAAACATATCATTTTATCCTTACGATACGAACGTTAGTAAACTGGTAATATCCCTTACCATTTGGGTATGGCTTGCCGACATAACGAGCAATGAAGTTACACAACTGCCGTTCAGCTTCAGCATGGTCCATATTATCCAAGCAATAAAGCTTAGTCATATGGTTATGGTCGTAAGCTACATTATACATGATAGCCTCATGGTTAGAGCGTCATACGTAATAGGTAGGGGGAACGTTCATCAATCCATACTGTCACTATGGTCAAGGCCAAACGATTGCAGACTACGTGCCCACGCTCATTCAACACACAATGATTGTTCTTGCTTCTTGAGGTGCTGCAAGACGTGCTGTTTTGCTGGCCACTAGCTACCCGGCATTGCCGGACTGTGATCCATCCCAATGGCCAACCTCACACTGCATGCTAGAAGCGTTTCACCCGATAGCAACCGACGATTGCTAACAATGAACCGGCCTATGGCCTAGCTCTACAGAAAGAGTAACCTTTCCCACCTATGGCATATGACGCCCGGTGTTAGTTCTTGTGGCAAGGGTCTCAAGACCCGCCTTGCCCGGCCCGGATCGCTCCGGCCCCAAAGACCTAGCAAACGCCCATACCATAGTCAAACCAAGCTAACCCATTGGAATCATTAGCTTATTTAATACCCTACCAAATCAATCAGGTTGTAAGGTGTTGAATATGTTGATGAATTTAAACGACGTTCTAAAGAAAGCAGTTTTAGTAGAATGTTTTCCCAATAATGCCAACCTCTCGCACTCTGGAACCAAAGGCAGGACATCTACTGTGTTGCTACACTAACACACCTCGTCACGTGGATGGATAGAACACGCATATCACGTGTAGCAAGTATCGTGCCAACAATTGGAACAGATAGTGAATCTGGCGAAACAATCTTTTCCGATGTGGAGTGGCCCAAAAGGCAAACGCCTCTCTAGCCCCCTTTAAAATGGATTAGAGAAGCATGTGGTATTATGATACCGATCAAGCAAGGATCATGCCAACCTATATCGTCGCTTCAATCGTCAATGGTATGACTAAGCGGGCAAAGCCCTAGCTATGGCACAACATATGCATCTAGCAATAACCATGCCAATAGGACTGATGATAGGACTATTATCCTATGTACATATACAATAGGAATAAAGAGGCTGTGCCGTAAGGCGTCATTAACAAATAACGTAATGATATCAATGTGTTGACATGTATAAGGACTCTAGTCCTATGCACCGGAGGGTAAAGCATGTCAAAGTTTCTTAACATTGTGGTACAATAGTACCGTCAGGGGCACCCCGGGGGTGTGGGGTGGGTGTGAATATGGTGCATTGACCCTCCAAACTTTCTCGCCAAAATTGAGACGACCAGAAATTACAATAGTTGAAAACTAAAAAGGAAACATAAATGGCTGTAAGCTTTATTCCGCTCAACTCTCAGAGCAGTAACAACATTGCCACCAACTTCCAGAGAGTTAATGAGGCTCTACAGGACACATTGAGTAGAAGTGGTGATGGTCCGAATCAGATGAATGCTGATATCGACATGAACAGCAACGATGTATTGAATGTTGGTACATTGCAAGTAGATGATATTACGATTGATGGCACCGATCCTACAGGTATTCTTGAAAGAGCATTAGATGCTGTAGAAGAGGCTGAACTAGCTGCTGATGAGGCAGAAGAGTTTAAGGACGAGACACAGGTTCTAAGAAATCAAGTGGATGCTCTAGTAGCTTCTGTTCGTAATGATTGGGTGATTAACGGTCCATTCGTAGGAACAGGTTCACAGGCTGACTATCAGCTTCTAGTTAATCCGGGTAGTGCTAATAACATGCTTCCAGTGGTTGGAGGCGTAACACAGGTTCTTACGGATAATTCTTATTCGTTGGTAGTTGTAGCCACCATCCCCTATATTCGTATCAATGTTCCTGCTGGTATTCCATTTGAAGTTAGAACTGGTAATGCCATTGCTGTGAACACGCCTACTGCTGGCAGTGTTGGTACAGCTCAACTGGCAACAGATGCTGTCACCACTGTAAAGATTCTTGATGCTAACGTAACGACAGCTAAGGTAGCTAATGATGCTATCACCTTCGCTAAGATGCAGAACATCAATACTGGTCGTCTACTCGGTCGTACCACTGCTGCTAGTGGTGATCCTGAAGAAGTGACACCCGCTCTTGTTCGTGATAACTTCTTCCCTATTGGGGCGTCTATTGATTCTCAGTATGCCAATTTAGCAGGCGCTTTTTCTTTCACTGCTCTTATCCCAATCGACAACACGATCCCTCAGATTGGTGAAGGTACGGCTATCCTTGGAGGTACAATTCAACCGAAGAAGACGACGAATAAACTTAGAGCTACAGTGAACGTTACATTCGTTGGAACTGCTATTGGCCCTGTCGTTATTGCTCTATTCTCTGCTGGTGCTGCTAATGCCATCTATGCTGATCTTGTAAGTGTTGCTACTGCTGGTGGTTCTACCACTTGTTCGTTCATTCATGAATGGGTTCCGGGCGTAGTAGTCCCTGTAGCTGTCTCTGTCAGAGCTGGACCTGCTACTGGCTTTGCTAACACCATCACTGTTGCCCCTGCCTATTTCGGTGGTGTCAATCATGCCACCCTGCTTATTGAGGAGATTGTAGCGTAATGGCTCTTACTAAAATTCAATTATCTATGGTGGAAGGCGGTGTAGGCGGAACTCTCATTCCAGTGATGGTAGGTAGGGTTGTTCTTACAGCTCGTGTCTCTGTTGCCTCCGACATTGTTTATCTCTCCGAAGGAAGTAGAAGTGGCTTGTTCGTTTACAAGACTGGCTCTATCCCCTATCTGGATCAGAACCAAGCCATCTATGTATCGTCTGTCACTCCGGGCTTTCATTGGGCTAGACTAGATCATGAAACTGGACCAGTCAACATCCTATGGGGTGGTGCTATAGAAGGGGATAACCCAGCTACGGATAACTGGGCTATGTGGATTCAGACTATTCGTTTCTGTGGATTGATGGGCAGGAAGATTTATGTTCCTTCTGGTCGTTATCGTTTCATCACTGCTGGTCAGATAGATATGACTTTGTTCTACACAGGTGGTTTGACGATTGAAGGGGACAATCATGGTAGGTCTATTCTAGACTTCCGTGCTTGTACGTTCTCCCCCAATCTCCAAATCTTCTCTACAGGTGTTGGTGCCTCCTACTTCCTCAACATGCATAACATCTCCGTCATTGGCAGTATCCCCGGTATCGTTATGCGTATTGGACAGACTGATCTATCTGATCCTCCGAACATCTTCCGGTTCACTGGGTTCAATTGTCAGAACTTCGATACCACTGGTAACTCTCGTGGCGTAGAACTCAACTTCGTATGTGGCTCTTACTTCGACTGGCAGGTTAACTGTGGGTCTGGTGGGTATGTCGGTGGCAATGGTATTGCTGTTACACTGAACCAGTGTGTGTTCAATCAATTCTTCGGGTCTATGGGTAGTGCTGAAACTGCTGTCCTCTTTAACACTGGACACAGCTATGGTAATGTCTTTAATACGCCAGACTTTGAGAACGTCAAGATTTGTGTTCGTTTCCTATCAGGCCCCGGCTTGTTTGAGAACAATACATTCATCGGTGGTCAGTGGTCGTATTCGTTTAAGGCAATTGATTGTCAGGAGGGGGTTAAGACGCTTCTTCTCAATCCTAAGAACACGCCTAATCTACCTGCTGTTGCCTCTGATTTCATTGGTGGTAGCGTTGGCCTCACCATCTTCCCAGCCCTCTAAGGAATACAATATGATTGATAAATCCAAACTAATTGACACGATGGGGAGGCCCTTAACACAGAGTCTCTTCCTCGAATGTGGTTATAATGTTCAGTATGCCATCTTCACGTTCAATGACAATGACAAAACCTACGATGGTCGTGTCTATCCGTCTCTGAAGAAGCTCTATCTGGAATGTGAAGACCCCACTGAATATCAGTTCTCTCGTAAGCATCTCCTTGGTTGGAGCCATTGGAAGCGTCTCAATGAGAATAAAATGCTGAGAGAGCATTTCGATGAATGGCGTGACGAACTAGAGATTGCTATGCGATCTGATGCTGTTCAGGCTATTCGTGACATGACTGCTGATGGGACCAACTTCCAAGCAGCTAAGTGGCTTGCTGACAGGGGTTGGGACAAGCGTGGGGCTGGTAGGCCCTCCAAGGCTGAAGTAGAGCGTGAGAACCGTATTCGTGACGCTATCGGTGGTGAGCTTGATGCTGATGTCCTACGAATGGATCAGTGGTAATGAAAACCACTGGTAGACCTAAGAGTAGGAATATCGTTGACAATAGCAACACCACCTTTGACGGCAGACGTAATCAGTTCGTCAATGAGAGTTTGAAGCTCGCAGTTGACAATAAGAAACCAACCACACGGTTTGGTTCACAAGGCAGTAGGCCCTCACCTACTGGCCGTAAGACAGGAGGCGGCTTCTAATGATTGATGATTGGCTTGATTTACCAGATAAGAATTTAGAAGACTGGTTAGTTGTAGCCAAGTCTCAAATCAATCGTATGCCAGAACGAGCCAGAGATATTAGACAGCGAGGGAGAGATGATCTCTACTTCTTCGCTCGTCTCATCAACCCCGGCTATATGTATGGTGAAATCCATCGAGAGATTTATCGTTGGATGCAGGATTATTCTTTGTTCGGTCAAGGGGAGGAACTCACCAGTAATAAGCTGGTTATGCTCCCCCGTGGTCACTTGAAGAGTCATATGGTGGCTACTTGGGTGGCATGGATCATCACTCGTCATCCAGAAATCACCACACTGTATCTATCAGCTACGGCTGAGCTTGCTGAGACCCAGCTCTTTGCTATTCAGAATATCCTGTCGTCTAGTGTATACAAACGCTTCTATCCTGAGTATATCAATCCACAGGAAGGGCTACGAGAGAAGTGGTCTGTCAAGAAGATGTCTGTAGACCATCCAGAGCGTCGTAGACAGGGTATTCGAGATGCTACGGTATCTACGGCTGGCCTCACTACAAACACCACTGGTTGGCATGCTGACATCATTGTACCAGACGATCTTGTTGTCCCTGAGAACGCCTATACCGAAGATGGTAGAGAGAGTGTGGCTAAGAAGGCTGCACAGTTCACTTCCATTCGTAATCCCGGTGGGTTCACTATGGCCTGTGGTACACGCTATCATCCTAACGATGTGTACGCCACTTGGAAGGATCAGTCCTACGAAGTGTATGGTGATGACGGTGTTATCGTAGACAAGAAGCCTGTATGGGAATTGGTGGAAAAAGCTGTTGAAGTAGACACGATGTTTATCTGGCCTCGTGTTGTTAGACCTGACGATGGGAAAGCATTCGGTTTCGATATGAACACACTGTCTCGTATTAAGGCTGAATACGGTAATGATGTTACGCAATTCTACGCTCAGTACTACAATGATCCGAATGATCCCACCAGTAATAGAATTGGTAGGGATAAATTCAAGTATTATAACCCTAGACTATTACGTCTAGAGGGGAGTAAATGGCAGTATAATGGTAAGAGACTTAATATTTTTGCTGCTGTGGATTTTGCTTATTCACTCAATCGAGCTGCTGATTACACTGCTATCGTGGTTATTGGTATAGACTCGGACAGCAATATCTTTGTATTGGATATTGATAGGTTTAAGACTAAGAAGATTATTGAATACTTCGAGCGTATTGCTACATTACATTCCAAATGGAAGTTTCAGAAGCTACAAGCTGAAGTGACAGTGGCTCAGGTAGTCATTGTCGAATCAATCAAAGACTTCGTTAAACAACGTGGCCTCACTCTCTCCATCGTAGAGTTTAGACCGGGCAAGCAAGAAGGTACAAAGGAACAGCGTATTGCTGCTGCTTTGGAGCCTAGATACGATGATGACAAGATGTGGCATTTTGAGGGGGGTTGGACTTCGGTTCTCGAAGAAGAACTCATTCAAGCCCGTCCTGCTCATGATGACGTGAAAGATGCTCTAGCATCAGCCGTGAGTATAGCGATAAAGCCTCAGAGAAGCTCAGGGAGCGGCATTAGCGATTTTCTGGTAGCTAACCAGCGGACCAACCGCTTTGGCGGTGTAGCCTATCGCTAAAGCGATTTAAACGATAAAGGATAATTTATGTCTGATGCAGTAGCAGAAATTCGTGGAGCATTCTCTCCTGAACGTTCGGCTGGTTTTGTAAGTAATACATGGAACACGTATAATAACCAACGTTCCGTGAAGATGCAACAGTTTCAGGAACTGAAGGAATATCTCTTTGCAACAGATACCTCCACCACTTCTAATAACTCGTTGCCTTGGAAAAACAGCACCACCCTACCCAAACTAACACAGATTCGTGATAATCTCCATTCCAACTACATGGCTACACTATTCCCCAACGATAAGTGGCTATCTTGGCAGGCTTATACGAAAGATGCAGCTAAGAAGGATAAAGCTCGTAACATTACAGCCTATATGGAGAACAAGACCAGAGAGTCCAACTTCCGTACCGAGATTAGCAAATGTGTTCTCGACTATATTGATTATGGTAATGTCTTTGGTACAGTGATCTATGAGAACCGAGTATTTACGAGTGAAGCTGGTGAACGCACTGCCAATTACATTGGTCCTCGTGCAGTTCGTATTTCCCCTGAAGATATCGTATTCAATCCTCTAGCTACGTCGTTCAAGGACAGCTTCAAGATTGTTCGCTCTACAACCACTCTTGGTGAGCTTA
>Ga0126314_10000908_pt1 | contig 14023 bp, 18 predicted proteins | sample Plot105B_FD_92535 | JGI IMG/M metagenome (GOLD analysis project Ga0126314, IMG submission 92535) | Serpentine soil microbial communities from UC McLaughlin Reserve, CA, USA - Plot105B | ecosystem: Environmental > Terrestrial > Soil > Grasslands | place: USA: UC McLaughlin Reserve, Lake County...
GAGCAGAACAAGAGCGACGCCGACCCGATAGGGGTTATCGCCGTCGACTCGCTGTTCTCGCCGGTTCAGAGGGTGAACTACACGGTCACGGAGACGCGCGCCGGCGCGCGGGCCGACCTCGACTCGTTGCGGATGGAGGTCTTTACCGACGGGCGCATCGAGCCGCAGGAGGCGCTGCAGGATGCCTCCAGGCAGCTCATGGACCTCCTCGGCCTCTTCACCGACGGTTATCGGGGGGCAGGCGCCCCCGACGCCGCCCAGCGAGGCGGGCGGCCGGTTATCACTGACGAGCGCCCGGTAGAGGATCTGGAGCTTACCGTTCGCTCCTACAACTGCCTCAAGCGCGAGGGGGTCGACACCATCGGCCAGCTCGCCACGATGACCGAAGAGGAGCTCATGAACATCCGCAACCTCGGGATGAAGAGCGTGGATGAGATCCGCTCCAAGCTCCTCGAGTACGGATATTCCCTGGAGAGCGAGGGACATGAGGCACGCTAAGCGAGGCAGGAAGCTCGGCCGCGAGGCCCAGCACCGCAACCTGATGCTCGGCACGATGGCCGGACAGGTAATAAAGCACGGCCGCATCAAGACGACCGCCCCGAAGGCGAAGGAGCTGCGTGGCGTCGTGGACAAGCTTATAAACACGGCCAAGAAGGACGACCTTGCCTCCAGACGCCAGGCCGTCAAGGTCCTGAAAGACAAGACCGTCGTGCGCCGCCTGTTCGAGGACGTTGCCCCCGATCTCGACGACCGTAACTCCGGATACACGCGTATCCTGAAGCTCGGTCCCAGGCTCGGCGACGGCGCCGAGACCGTCTACCTGGAGCTGGTCAACCACACCACGGAGTAGCCCCAATCGTGCAGAACCCCGGTACAGGGACCCGCTCCGGTGGGTCCCTCGCCGTTTCTTGCGAAGAGCTATCGTTTTCCTACCCGGGCGCAGGCCAGGCCGCGCTCTCCAAGGTCAGCTTCGAGCTCTGTCCTGGCGAGTACGTCGGCGTGGTCGGGCCGAACGGCGGCGGCAAGTCAACACTCGTCCGCCTCCTGAACGGCCTCCTACGCCCCGACTCGGGCCTTGTGCGCGTATCGGACCACGACCCGGCCACGGAGCCCTTTGAGGTTCGCAAGCACCTGGGCGTGTTGTTCCAGAACCCCGAGAACGGCCTCGTTGCCCCCTTCGTCGAGGACGACGTCGCCTTCGGCTTAGAGAACCTCGGCGTCCCCCGCGATGAGATGCGTGACAGGGTAGCCCAGGCTATTCGGGCTGTCGGGCTCGAAGGTTACGAGCGCCGCGAACCGCACACGCTTTCCGGCGGCGAGAAGCAGCGCGTCGCCCTGGCCGGGCTGCTTGCCGTCGAACCGGAGGTACTCATCCTCGATGAGCCCACCTCGATGCTCGACGCGGCGGGTCGCAGGGAGGTCCTGGAGCGCCTCGAAGCCCTGCGTGCCGAAAAGTCCGTCCTGCACGTGACCCACCACCTCGATGAGCTGCTGAACGCCGACCGCATCCTCGTCCTCAACGGTGGAGAGCTCGTGGCAGACGAGACCCCGGGGCGGGTACTCTCTGACCCCGAGCTTTTGCGCGAGAACAGGCTCGTCTTGCCCGTCGTGCCGAGGCTCGCACTGGCGCTGGGCCTTCCTGCGAACCTCAAGACGCCAGAACAGCTTGCCGAAGCCATTTTGACGAGGACTGGAAGCGAGACGAGGACGGGATGAACTTGGAGCTAAGGGACGTGCATCACGTCTACGCCGCCGGCACGCCGTTCGCGGTCGAGGCGCTCCGCGGCGTCTCGCTCGGCGTCGAGCCAGGGGAGGTGCTCGGCATCATCGGTGGCACGGGCTCAGGTAAGAGCACGCTCGTGCGACACATGAATTTGCTGCTCGTCCCGTCGAGTGGTGGGGTACTAGTTGACAGCGTCGACGCGACGACGTTGAAAAAGAGCGAGCTGCGGCGTAGGGTCGGGCTCGTTTTCCAGTTCCCCGAGGCGGCGCTTTTCGCGCCGAGCGTCGAGGAGGATGTCGCCTTCGCCCCGAGCCGGCTCGGGCTGGACGAAGAAGAGGTCGAGGAGCGTGTGCGTGAGTCGTTGCGGGTGCTCGGTGCCGAGGACCTGGCGACGCGTTCGCCGTTCGCGTTGTCTGGCGGTGAGAAGCGGCGGGTCGCCATCGCCGGGGTGCTCGCGATGGGGCCAGAGGTCCTCATCCTCGACGAGCCGACGGCGGGCCTCGACCCGGCAACCAGGGAACGGTTGCTGGCCCTGATCCGGCACCTTCGCGACGCGGGCATCTCGGTCGTCATCGTCTCCCACGACCTGGACGAGGTGGCCGAGGTCGCGGACCGGGTGTGCGCCCTGCACGATGGCAGGGTGCGCGCCATCGGAACTCCGGCAGAGGTGTTCTACGGCAACCCCGAGCTGGCCCCGGCGACCGTAAGGGTGGCTTCCCTCCTCAAAGCGTCGAGGCCCGAACTCGGAGACCCCGTGCGCTTCGACGAGACGCTCGCCGCGCTGAAAGCCCTGCCTGGGAAATGAAGTGACGAGCCTTGGGCAGTTCTATCCCGTCGCCTCGCCGGTGCACGGTCTCGACCCCAGGGCCAAGATCGTGGCAACCGCCGTGCTCGTCGCCGGCCTGTTCCTCGTTGACTCGACAGTGGGACTGCTGTTCGTCGCGGTGACGCTGATGATCCTCGTAGCGTTGAGCCGTATCCCGATACGCAATTTCTTGCGTCTCTTACGGCCCGTGCTGTTCATCGTGGCGCTCACGGTTGCGTTCCAGGTCTTCTTCTCGCGCGAGGGGGCTATCGTCATCGAGTGGGGCTTTTTGGAGGTTCATACCGGCGGTTTGTGGCTCGCACTCTTCCTTGCCTTGCGGATATTGTTGCTCGTCTCGGCGGCTGGATTGCTCACGGCTACGACGGCGCCCGTGGCGCTTGCCGATGGGATAGAGGACTTGCTCTCCCCTTTAAAGAGGGTAGGGTTCCCGGCGCACGAGGTCGCAATGATGATGACCATAGCGCTCCGTTTCATTCCGACGCTCGGGGAGGAGGCTGAGAAGATCAAAGGCGCCCAAGCCGCCCGCGGCGCGGACTTCTCGGAGGGGGGACCGCTTCGCAGGGCCCGCTCCCTCGTCCCCGTGCTCGTGCCGCTGACCGTCGGTGCCTTTCGCCGCGCCGACGAGCTGGCCGAGGCGATGGAGAGCAGGGGCTACAGGGGCGGTGAGGGAAGGACCCGCTACCGCGAGCTGCGCTTCCGCAGGAAAGACGCTTTAGCGCTCTCCGTCACGGTGTTCATCCTCCTGGTCGGGGTCCTGTTGTGAAAAGATACGCCGGGCTCGTCGAATACGACGGCGCCGACTTCGCCGGATGGGCCGTGCAACCCGGGCTCCGTACAGTCGAGGGTGTCCTCTCTGAAGCTCTCACTACCGTGCTGCGCCAGCCCGTCAAATTAGGCGTCGCCGGCCGGACGGATGCGGGGGTACACGCGAGCGGGCAGGTCGTTTCCTTCAGCGCGGATACGGATCTTCGTCCCGCCCTCATCTCCTATAAAGCAACGGCGGTATTGTCGAAAGACGTGGCGCTCAGGCGCTGCGTCGCCGTGCGCGATAACTTCGACGCGCGCAGGGAGGCGATCAGCCGGACCTACGAATACAGGGTGGTCAACGACGAGATCCGGTCTCCCCTAAAACGCCATCGCGCAGCCTACGTTCCTCGGAAGTTGGACCTGGATCTCCTCCAAGCGGCGGGGGAGCTGGTGAAAGGAACCCAAGATTTCACGGCCTTTACCCCATCCAGGGGCTACCACGTTCGCTTCGAGAGGACCGTCACCCACTCGCGATGGACCACGTACGACGACCTGCTGAGGTACCGCATAACAGCCGACTCGTTCCTATACGGCATGGTGCGCACCCTGGTCGGTACAATGCTGGAGGTCGCGGGCGGCAAGAGGGACCTGTCACAGTTCGGACGGCTGCTCGCCGGAGGAAGCCGCAGCGAGGCGGGGCCAGCCGTGACGAGCCGCGGGCTCACCCTCGTCGGCGTCGCCTACGACTATCCGGACCTATGGAGAGGTGAGAGATGAATACGGAAAACACGAGAGAGTTATTGGAGCAGATCGACGGCTACATCGAGGATCTGTTCGGCACTTCGGACGAGGTTCTGGAGGCCACCCTCAGGGACTCGAGGAGGGGCGGGCTTCCGGAGATAAACGTCTCGCCCAACCAGGGAAGGCTGCTGCGGCTGCTCGTCGAGATAGCGGGGGCGCGGCGCATACTCGAGATCGGTACTCTGGGCGCATACAGCGCCATCCACCTCGCGCGTGGCCTGCCCGGAGACGGAGCCCTGCTCTCCCTTGAAATAGACGAGCACCACGCCGACCTCGCCCGCAAAAACGTCGAGCGGGCTGGACTCTCTGACATCGTAGAGGTCAGGGTCGGCGACGCCCACGAGCTCCTCGCCGATCTTATCGAGAACGATCAAGGTCCTTTCGACCTCGTCTTTATCGACGCCGACAAAGAGGGCTACCCGGATTACCTGGACGCTTCCCTGCGGCTCGTGCGGCCGGGCTCGCTCATCCTCGGCGACAACACCATAAGGGGCGGCACCGTGCTCGACCCGCGGGAGGAAACGGCGCGGGCGACGCGGGAGTTCAACCGGCGGATCGCCAGAGATCCTAGGTTGTCCGGCATCGCGCTGCCCCTAATCCGGGAACGCATCGACGGCCTGACAATAGCAAGGGTCCTATAGGGGAGGTTCGTCGCGCGCCCGGTTCGCATGCGAGAGGTTCACGTAGGGGCGAGTCTCCGTCTGGGCGGTTCACGAACCGCCCTCGCTACGCCATACACATGGGATCGGGCGATTCCCGTGCCGTCTCTTATTACAACGCACCCTTGATACGATTCGCGGCCTCTTCCAATTCCTCTCTGTCGGACCCGATCGCGTAGCCGGGACCGAACCTCAGGCCGAATCCATCCCCATCGAAGCGGGGAAACACGTGCAAGTGAGCGTGGAAGACGACCTGGCCCGCCGCCTCGCCGTCGGCCAGACATTGAGGCGCCTGTGTCTCCTGGCAGGTCGGCCAGGCGGGTGGCGTGAGCGTTTGGCACCACGAAGACGTAACCGGCGTTTATGGGCCGGATGTCCATAAACGCCGTGTAGCCAGCCCCACGCAACACGATGCTCGCAGGTAACCTGCCCGCAACGATCTCGCAGAAAACACAACCGGTCATGCCGCCATTATGGTGTCACAGCGGCGCCCGCCGCGACCGGGAACGCGAAGATTCACACGGATCCCGATGCCTGAAACTTGTAACTTGAAGCCTTCGCACGGCTGGTCGTTTTGCCGATATATGCTACTATTTGATACGTCTAAAAGCCTTGAAGTTCGTAAAACCTCCGGAGGATGATGAAAAGTTACATGGCGCGGCCCCTAGAGGTCGAGCGGAAATGGTACGTCGTGGACGCGGAGGGCAAGCACCTCGGGCGTCTGGCGACGGAGATCGCGCGTATCCTGCGCGGTAAGAACAAGGTTCAGTACACGCCGCACGTGGACGTCGGCGACTTTGTTGTCGTGGTGAACGCAGACAGGGTGGTCGTTACGGGCAGGAAGGCCGAGCAGCGGGTCTATAGGCGCCACTCGGGCTACCCGGGCGGTATGAAGGAGACGAGATACGAGCAGATGCTCGCGCGCAAGCCGACCGAGATCTTGCGCAAGGCCGTCTACGGGATGATGCCGAAGAGTAGGCTAGCCCGCAAGCAGTTCAAGAAGTTGAAGATCTACGCGGGGCCCGAACACCCACACTCAGCCCAGGACCCGCAAGAGCTCGAGGTGAAGTAGATGGCGGAGGCTCTGTACATCGGGACCGGACGACGCAAGACCGCCGTAGCGCGGGTCAGAATACTCCCGGGAGACGGCAAGATCACCGTGAACGGCCGCGACCTGGACGAGTACTTCCCCCGTCCGACGTACCGCACGTCGGTACGCTCGCCGCTGGAGCTCCTGGGCGCCGCTGGCCGCTACGAGGTCATCGCCAAGATCGAAGGCGGAGGCCCGACCGGACAGGCTGAAGCGTTGCGCCACGGCATAGCGCGCGCCCTAGCCGAAGAGTCGCAGGAGGCGCGAGGCGAGTTGAAGGCTGCGGGGATGCTCACGCGCGACTCAAGGGCCGTCGAGCGCAAGAAGTACGGCCTCAAGAAGGCCCGCAAGCGCCCGCAGTTCTCCAAGCGCTAGGGTTGCAATAGCGCCTCTACGTCGGGCCCCTTTCGCGTGGCGGAAGGGGCCCGTTCGCGCCCCAAGGGAGGCCGGCATGCAGCGCGAGGAAAAGTCCACCGTGGTTTGCAAGGCGTTCGATCCGGAGGCTCACCTCTCTGGGGTGGTCGGGATCTGCCGTTCGCTCGAGTGGGATAACTTCCGCCACGATCCGGACCTCACCCGCAGGTCTCTGACCGCGCCGGGCGTGACTACCCTGGTCGCCGTGGCGGGCAACGAGGTCGTGGGGTTCGCCCAGATATACGGCGACGGCGTCATCCAGGCGCACCTGGGCCTGCTCGCGGTCGACGAGAAGTGGCGCCGCGGGGGTATAGGCAGGGGGCTCATAAAAGAAGCTTTCGCGAGGGTGGGAGCCGGGCGTATGGACCTCATAGCCTCGGACGAGAGCCTGGATTTCTACAGGTCGTTGAGGCACAGGGAACAGGCAGGATTCAGGATCTACCCCGAAAGAGCGGAGAAGAACTGAGACGGAGAGCCATAACTTTCGGCACCGACGGGGTGCGCGGTGTCGCCAACCGGGGCCTGCTGCCCGAGGACGCCCTGCGCCTCGGTCTCGCCGCCTCCAGGACCTTCGGGGGTAGGATCGTCGTCGGACGCGACACGCGCCGCTCCGGAGAAATGCTCTCTCGCGCCCTCGCCGCCGGCGTCGCGAGCGGGGGCGCCGGCGTCGTCGATCTCGGCGTTCTGCCGACGCCCGGCGTTGCGGCCCTCACGCCGTGCCTCGGGGCCACGGCCGCGGCCGTGGTAAGCGCCTCGCACAATCCCTACCCCGACAACGGCATCAAGTTCTTCTCGGGCAAAGGCCGCAAACTCGCCCCGGAGACGGAGCGTGAGGTGGAAGGCCTGCTCGAGCACGAGGCCACGCGGCCGACAGGAAGTGGTGTCGGGAGCATCGAGGTGCTCGATGATGCGGTGCGGATGTACGCGGAGCACATGCTCGAGCGGCTGCGTCCACCTGCTGAGGGCCTGAAAATCCTTATCGACTGCGCCAACGGGGCCGCCTACGAGGTCGCGCCGCTCGTGTTCGAGCGGCTGGGGGTAAATTTCACCCTCAAAGGGGTTGAGCCTACAGGTACCAACATCAACGACGGCTGCGGCTCCACGCACATAGGCAAACTCGACGCCTCCGGGCATGACGTGGCTTTCGCCTTCGACGGGGACGCCGACAGGGTGCTAGCGGTCGATGAGAAGGGCGATGTCGTGGACGGGGACAGGATCATCGCCATCCTCGCCCGCGACTTGAAGGAGCGCGGGATGCTGGAAGGCGGGGTCGTAGTCACGGTCATGAGCAACCTCGGCTTCTTCAAAGCGATGGAGTCGATGGGGATACCTTACGAGGTTACCGACGTGGGAGACAGGCACGTCGCCGAGGCCATGGGACGGCTCGGGGCCTCCATCGGCGGGGAACAGTCGGGGCATGTGATCCTCTCCGAGCACGTCACGACCGGAGACGGCGTTGTTACGGCGCTCGCCCTCCTTGACGTGATGGTCCGCAGCGGCAAACCGCTCTCGGAGCTTGCCGCCGCGATGGAGAAGTACCCGCAGACCCTGATCAACGTGAGCGTCGACGAGCCGGGGGCGGCGAAGGCTGTTGCGGCCTCCGAGGCGGTCGTGCTGGCCGTCTCTAAAGCGGAGAAAAGTCTCGGGGAGGAAGGACGTGTCCTCTTGAGGCCGAGCGGCACGGAACCGGTCGTGCGGGTGATGGTCGAGCATGCAGACGAGACGGTGTGCCGGGAGGTCTGCGAGGAGATCTCGCGGGTCGTGGCCGGCACCGGAGAGGAGTGAGCGTGAGGTTTTTGGGCTGTGCCCTGGCGTGGAGACCGGGCGAGGCGCAGGAGAAGGTCTCGTGCCTGGTAGTAATAGACGAGCGGGGGAGCATCATCGCCAACTCCTTCGCAGCGAACGCGGAAGATTTGGCGGGGGCGGTCGAGGGCTACGGCGCGGACCGGCGCGGCGTCCTCGTCGGCGTCGACGCGCCGCTCGCGGTCCCGAACGAGCGGGGGACCCGCAGGATAGAACGTATCCTCTCGAAGGTGGCTCTCCCCGCCTATTCCGCGAGCCGCAGGATGTTCGGCGGAGAACCTTACTCCGAAGAGTTGCTGGCCGAGCTGGAGAAGGTGGGCGTGGAGTACACAGACTACCCCTTCCCGCGGGAAAGAGACCAGAGCGCGGTCGTCGAGGTGGACTCGGCGGCGACGCTGAAGGTGCTCTCCCTGGAGCGCTCAGGCGCCGCTGAGAACGGCGACCTCGCGCAGAGGCTCCGCGCGATGGACGACCCCAAGCTGCGAAAGGGCAACAAGGAGAGCAGGGCCGCGGCGCTCAGGGGGGCCATCGAGATCCTCTGGGACACCCCCGGCCTCAGGTTGAGGACGGGTAACCTCTCCCCGGACATCGCGGCGCCCGAAAACGTGGACGTCTCGAAACTCGACGTCTCCGCCACGATGTCCCACGCGGAGCTGGACAGAACGGTAAGCCTGGTGGAAGGCACGCTCGCTGCCTACACGGTCCACCGCCACTGGCGGGGGAGGGACGGCTCGATGGTGGTGGGTGCTGGCGACGAAGGCTCCGTCCTCATTCCGGCCAAGAGCGCCCTGCGCGTGCGCCTGGCCGAAGAGTGCGGCTCCGCCAACGTTCCCTACGTCTAGCACGTCTGCCGGCCGTGCCTTACCCTGTAATGAGACTACCCGGAAAGGATCAGTGAACCGGTGAAAGTCGTATGGTTGAACGTGGGCCTGCCCCGTGCGCAACACTACGGGCGAGAAGTGGTCTGGACGGCCGGTGCGAAGAGTCCTGTCCCGGACGCCGTGCTCCGTTTTCACGGTATCGAAGGCGACGGACAGGCCGACCGACAAAACCATGGCGGCGTAGACAAAGCCGTCTGCGTCTACTCCTTTGACCACTACGCGCACTGGGAGAAGCTGTTCGGCAGATCACTGGAGTCCGCTTCCTTCTCCGAGAACCTGACCATCTCTGGCGCCGTCGAGGGCGAGGTCTGTATCGGCGACGTGTTCGGGGTCGGGGAGGCCGTGGTACAGGTCAGCCAGCCGCGGACACCTTGCGGCAAGCTGGCCGGAAAGAATAGGCAGAGGCTGCTCACGAGGTGGGTCGCCCAGACGGGATATACCGGGTTCTACATGCGGGTACTCTCGGAGGAGATCGTGAGATCCGGCGACGCGTTCGAGCTCATCGCGCGCTATCCCGAACACATCTCCGTAGCCGCAGTCAACGACATCGTCTTCGGGCGGGCCGAGGACGAACGCCTGACCCAACGTCTCGCGAATCTCCCCGAGCTTGGTGCCGACGGCCGCGCCCTCTTCACGGAGCGTCTAGGAAGAGGGGAGAAGGTCACCCCATGAGCTTGAAGGTCCGCATCATCCCTTGCCTCGACGTGGACGCCGGCCGCGTCGTGAAGGGAACGAACTTTACCAACTTGAGGGATGCCGGGGATCCCGTGGAGCTTGCCGCCCTCTACGACAGGGAGGGGGCGGATGAGATCGTGTTCTACGACATCATGGCCTCCCACGAGCAAAGGGATACCGCGGCGACGCTGGCCCGCCGCGCCGCCGAGGAGGTCTTTATCCCCTGCACCATCGGCGGCGGCGTCAGGACGGCCGACGACATGCGCGCCATGCTGCGCGCCGGCGCCGACAAGGTCTCCGTAAACAGCGCCGCCGTCAGGAATCCCGATCTCATCACGGAGGGGGCGGAACGCTTCGGGAGCCAGTGCGTCGTGTTGAGCGTCGACGTCAAGCGGCGTGGCCACGCCCCTGGTTGGGAGGTCTATCTGAACGGTGGGCGGGTCAACACGAGGATGGATGCCGTCGGGTGGCTCGTCGAGGGGGAGAAACGTGGGGCTGGGGAGTTCGTCTTGAACAGCATGGACGCAGACGGAACTGAGAGCGGCTACGACCTCGACTTGATCTCCACCGTCGCCGAGAAGACGACGCTGCCCATAGTCGCCTCCGGTGGAGCCGGTAGCCCAGAACACATGATCTCGGCCGTACAGGCTGGCGCGGGCGCCGTGCTCGCGGCGAGCATCTTCCATTTCGGCGAGTACACGATAGCCGAGGTCAAGGAGCACATGAACCGAGCCGGCATCCCGGTCCGGCTGTCAGAACCCGAGCGGGAGGTCGAACGTGGCAGGTAGGTTCGAGGAGCCGGCGGCGCGATGACCCGGGCCGCCGAGAGGGTACGGTTCGACCGGAGTGGTCTAGTCCCCGTCGTCGCCCAGGACGTGGCGACGGGTGACGTGCTGACGCTCGCGTACGCGAACCGCGAGGCCGTCGAGAAGACGCTAGCGAGCGGCGAGGCCCACTACTACTCACGGTCTCGCTCCGAGCTCTGGCGCAAGGGTGCTACGAGCGGCAACACGCAGAGGGTGGTCGAGGTCAAACTGGACTGCGACGGTGACACGCTCCTCTACGTGGTCGAGCCCCGCGGCCCCGCCTGCCACACCGGCGAGAATAGTTGTTTTTTCACCAACCTGGCCGGAGATGGGGTTGGGGTGGTGAGTGCCGGCGAGCAGGATCTCCTTTTCGGAACGATGGTCGAGCGGCTCGCGGGGACGATAGCGCAGCGCCACAGGGAGATGCCCGAGGGGTCTTACACGGTTTCCCTGATTCAGGGCGGGCCCGAGCGCCTGGCCCAGAAGGTGGGGGAGGAGGCCGTCGAGGTCGTCGTGGCCGCGCTCTCAGGCGAGAGATTGCCCGAAGAGGCCGCCGACCTCGTCTATCATCTGCTGGTGCTTCTGGAAGAACGTGGCGTCGGAACGGAGCAGATGGCGAGGGTATTGCATGACCGCCACGCCTAGGACGAACCTGCTCCCATCGCTCGACGAGGCGCGCACGCTCGCTCGCACGCACGAGGTCGTGCCGCTCTACGCGGAGTTCATAGGAGATCTGGAAACTCCGATCTCGGCCGTCCTCAGGTTCGCCGGGGAGGACACGGTCTTCCTGCTCGAGAGCGCCGAGTCGGCAGAGAGGTTCGGCCGCTACTCCTTCCTCGGCTTCGACCCCAAGCGCACGCTCTCCTACAGGAACGGGATCTACACGGTCGTCGACGCCGACGGCGTGCGGGAGGTCCCCGCGAAGGATCCATTCCGCGGACTGGCCGAGATCGTCGGCAAGAAAACCGTGGCCCCGCTACCGAACCTACCGGCCTTCGTCGGGGGCGCCGTGGGGTATTTCTCCTACGATGCCGTGCGTTACCTCGAACGCCTCCCCGACGCTCCCGAAGACGACCTCGACGTTCCCGAGGCCTACTTTGCCGTTACGGACACCCTGATCGTGTTCGACCACCTCAGGCACAAGGTTCTCGTGGTCTCGCTCGTCGACGCGGCGGGCCTGCGCGACGTGGAGGGCGAGGGGTTCTCCGCCGCCTACAGGCGGGCCGCCGACGACATACGCAGGATCTCGGAGCATCTCTCGGCCCCGCTCGTGCGCCGGGCGCCGGATCTCGGCACGGGGTTCGAGATCTCCTCGAACTTCACCAGGGAACGCTACGAGGAGGCTGTCGAAGGGGCGAAGGAGTACATCAGGGCGGGGGACGCCTTCCAGATCGTCCCCTCCCAGAGGTTCGCCGCGGAGATAGGTGAGCTAGACCCCCTCCTCCTCTACCGCGGCCTGCGCACGGTGAACCCGTCCCCCTACATGACCTACCTGAAGCTTGGCGGCCTCTCCCTCGTCGGCGCTTCCCCGGAACCCCTCGTGCGGGTCGAAGGGCGGCGGGTGATGACCCGACCCGTCGCGGGAACCCGCGGGCGCGGCGCCACGCCGACGGAAGACGGCGCTTTGGCCGAAGAGCTTCTCGCCGACGAGAAAGAGCGTGCCGAGCACGTTATGCTCGTCGATCTCGGTCGCAACGACCTCGGGCGTGTCAGCGAGGTCGGATCTGTCGCCCTCGAAAGTTTCATGGACATAGAGCGCTACTCGCACGTCATGCACATCGTCTCGACGGTCGAGGGAGATCTGCGCGAGGACCTGACGGCCCTCGACGCGCTCGCCGCCGCCTTTCCTGCGGGGACCGTCTCCGGTGCCCCGAAGGTGAGGGCGATGGAGATCATCGACGAGCTAGAGAGCACCCGCCGCGGCCCTTACGCCGGCGCCACGGGCTACTACGGTATCGACGGCCGCCTCGACACCTGCATAACGCTCCGCACGGCCCTCCTCAAAGACGGCGTGGCCTATTTCCAGGCGGGAGGAGGCGTCGTCGCCGACTCCATACCCTCGCTCGAGTACGAGGAGACCCGCAACAAGGCGCGTGCCATGGAGCGCGCTTTAGAGGTCGCCCGCACCCGGGAGATGTGGCTGTAAGGGCGGTGCGCGAAACGCCCTATAACGTATTACGGCAACAGACACGACAAAACCTTCTGGAATCCTCTCTCCGCCTTGACCTTACCCCAAGGGGAGTGTTTATGATCGGCTCGTGATTGACGGTAGATAACGGGGCGTAATGTTCACATTTGGGGACTTGTCCAGGTTGGCGCGGGTATCAGTCGAGGCGCTGCGCCACTACGATCGGGTCGGCCTGCTCGAACCGGCCCGCACGGACCAGTTGAACGGTTACAGATACCACGCGAGCGAACAGCTTCCCAGGCTCAACCGAATCCTCGTCCTGAAGGACCTGGGCTTCTCGTTTGAGCAAGTCTCGCTGCTGCTCGACGGGACCTGTCAATGGTGCAGATACGGAAGATGTTAGAGATGAAGCGCGATGAGGTCGGCCTGAGGGTGGTGGCCGAACAGCGATGCCTTGCGCTTCTACAAACGCGGCTGGAACAGGTTGAACGGGACGATAGTTTGCTGGCCTACGAGGTCACGTTGAAGCGGGTAGACGCACAAAGGGTAGCGTCGGTGCGCGAGGTTTTGCCCCGCTACAGCGACGTTGGGCGCCTGTTCGGTGAGCTGGGCGCCTACCGGCAGCGTCACGGCATAGTCGCGACGGCCTGGACTGCAGTGTGGTACGATCCTGAGCACAGGGAGAACGGGGTGGACGGTGAGGCGACGTTCACGACGGAAGACCGCCTGCCTGAAGACGGGGAGGAGGTCCTTGGAGACAAGAGCGCCTGGAAGTGGACGCTTATGATCCTGCAGCCGGAATGGGTGACCGAAGAACGCTTCGGGGGGTGCTCGACTCCGTCCGACAGAAGAAGGCCCTATCCGCGCTCCCCGGGGTGAGGTTCGAGTGCTTCCGCGAGGGGCGGGCGGCCCAGGTCATGCACGTCGGTCCTCTCGCCGATGAGGGACCAACCATCGAGCGGATCGACCGCTTCATCGGACAGCGCGGCGGTGAGATGCGCGGAAAGCACCATGAGATCTACCTGAGCGACTTCCGCAGGACCGCGCCGGAGAGGCTAAAACCATCATCGCCATCCGTTCGGGCGATGACCTTCGCGGGGTCCGGAATCACAAGAACGGGCCGCTGGGCAGGTAAGGCGTGAGCACTCCGAGCGCGCCGCGCACGCAGATGGGGCCGGCGGGCGAGAGCGAGAGCCCGGCCCCTAGCACCACCGGCCGCGCCCAGTTCTGGGAACTCGTGATCCAATGCACCTCGACATCCGCGTCCTTGCTCTCTGCGAGGCAGGACCACAGGAGGTCGATGGCTACCTCGGGTGTTGTGGCGGCGAGGAGGGCCGGCGATCCCTCCCAGACGACGGCGTAGCCTTGCCCTGACGAACCCTCGCTCACAAGCAGACGTGAGCCCGTACGCAGCATGAACTCTAGGTCCGGCCCGTGCGCGGCGCCACGGACAAGGCGGTCAACCTCGGC
>Ga0126314_10000909_pt1 | contig 14012 bp, 9 predicted proteins | sample Plot105B_FD_92535 | JGI IMG/M metagenome (GOLD analysis project Ga0126314, IMG submission 92535) | Serpentine soil microbial communities from UC McLaughlin Reserve, CA, USA - Plot105B | ecosystem: Environmental > Terrestrial > Soil > Grasslands | place: USA: UC McLaughlin Reserve, Lake County...
AACTCGTTCGTCGCGCCGCGCGACGAGGTCATGCTCGACGGGCGCCGGCTCGAGCGGCATGCGCGGGCCTACGTCCTCCTCCACAAGCCGGCGGGAGTGGTGACGACCGCGCGCGACCCGCAGGGTCGGCGCACCGTCGTCGACCTCGTCGACCACCCGGCGCGAGTCGTCCCGGTCGGCCGCCTCGACGCCGACACGACCGGTGCGCTCCTGCTCACGAACGACGGCGGGCTCGCGCACCGCCTCGCGCACCCGCGCTACGAGGTCGAGAAGGTCTACGAAGCCGCGGTCGAGGGCGACCCGACCGACGAGGCGCTGCGACGGCTCGAGGAGGGCGTCGAGCTGGAGGACGGTCGGACTGCAGCGGCCGCCGCGCGCCGCCTAGGTCCCGGCCGTGTCGAGCTGGCCATCCATGAAGGGCGCAAACACCAGGTCAAGCGGATGCTCGCCGCCGTGGGCCATCCAGTCAGGCGTCTCCACCGCAGCCGGTACGCTGGCCTCGACCTCGACGGCTTGGAGCCGGGCGCCTGGCGCGAGCTCGGGCGGAGCGAGGTCGAGACCCTGAGAGAACGGACGCGATGAAACGGACACTCCTGCTCGTCGCGCTGATCACGCTCGCCGCGCCGGCCGCCGGAGCGGCGCACGGCGGCAGCGTTCTGACCGGCTACGTCTCGACCGTTTCGGCGGTCGAGCCCCCCGTGCTGGGCGTGAACGCGCTCGTGCTCGGTGGTGACGACCGGCTGCGGATCAGCAATTACAGCGGCAAGACGATCGTCGTGCTCGGCTACGAAGGCGAGTCGTACCTGCGCTTCGACGGCCGCGGCGTCTGGGCGAACACCCGCTCTCCGGCGGCGCACCTGAACCGGTTCCGCCGGCCGCGGCCCCTGAGGCCGGGCGTCGCCGACGCGGGCGCGCCGCCGCGCTGGCGCAGGGTCGCCGCCGGGGTCATGTACGAATGGCACGACCACCGGATCCACTGGACCGCAACGGAGCCGCCGGAGGGCGTGCAAGAGCACCCCGAACGGATCCAGCGCATCTTCAGCTGGCGCGTTCCCGGCCTCGCCGATCGAAAGCGCTTCGTCATCAGCGGCTTCCTGGGCTACGCACCCGACCGCCGCACGAGGACCGACGAGGAAACGCCTGGTTGGGTGCTCGCGCTCGCGGGAGTCGGCGGCGCCGCCGCGCTCGCCGCGGCGGTGGTCGTGGGAGTGGGAGCCCGCCGCGCGCGGCGGGCTCCCGTGGCTCCGTAGTGCCGGCCTACGTCGAGCCGACGACGCAGTTCGGCGCGGCCGCCGGGTTCGGGTCGAAGCACTTGACCCGTCCCTGGATCGCGGGCGAGACCGTGCCGCCCTGCGCCGCGATGTAGTCCGCGACGTCCTGGTCGAGCAGGTCCTGCGTGGCGGCGCTCGTCCGCACGTTCGGGTACCCGTCGCCGCCCGTCATCATGAAGTCGTTGATGGTGACCGTGTAATGGTCGCTCGCCGTGAGGCCGACCGCCGTGCCCGTTAAGAAGTCGCACGTGCCGTCAGCGGCCTGGCGGACGACGTTCACGACGCGGTTGCCCGTGCCGAGGAGCCCGTTGCCGCTCGCGTCGAACTGCTTGGCGGCCGCCTCGACGTTGTAGCGGACGCACAGGCCCGAGTACTGGCCGAAGCGCCCGATGTTGGCCGCCGGGGGCGGAGCGACGGCGGTTTCGAGCATCTCCTTCAGCGTCACGCCGTCCACGTTCGCGGTCGCCGACTGGTTCCCGAACGGCAGCACCGCGAGCACCTGGCCGCGGGTGATCGGGATGTGGCCGGCCGCGAACGGGTACAGGCTCGCCGGACAGAAGTCCGTCGCGCTGTCGGTCGCCGGGCAGGTCAGGTTGTCGCGGAGCCCGCCGGAGTTCGTGATGGCGAAGTCCGTGCCGTACTGCTGCCGCATCGCGTCGGTGACGATGTCGCCGACGAGCGACTCGCAGGCGCGGCCGTCCGTGCGGTTCGTCGCCGCGGCGCACGAGTCGCTGCGGGGGACCGTCACCGTCGATTCGCCGACCTTCGTGCCCAGGATCGGCAGCAGCTGCGTGGTCAGGTCGTCGATCTTGGCCTGGATCTGCGCGTCGGGCGTGACACCGATGTCCCACGGCCTGTGGAAGTCGGCGGTCTTGTAGACGACGCCCTGGTCGGGGTCGATCACGAGCCTGACACGCGTGAAGCGGAGGCCCTTGCTGCGGTTCTCCGTCACGAGCACGCCGTTCGACCTCGTCCCGAGGACCTGGAAGTCGGTGTGGTCACCGATCACCGCGTCGACGTTCGAGACGCCGTCCGCGAGGTCCGCGAGCGGCCCCGTCGGATCCGTCAGCGTCCCGCCCGTCGCTCCGTAGTGACCCATCGCGACGACCGCGTGCGTCTGCGCGGCGATCCGCGCCGCCTCCGCGTTGACGGTGTCGATCGGGTTCGGCAGCGGGACGACGAACGGGTCGAACGCACCCGGCTTGGTCAGCGTCGGTGCGTCCTCGTTCGTGAAGCCGACGAAGCCGATCTTGATCCCGCGGGCGAGCTCGAAGACGTGCGACTTCGACCACTCCGCCGGCGTCTTTCCGTTGGCATCGACCACGTTCGACGAGACGAACGGGAAGTTCGCGATCGGGATCAGCGTGTTGCGCAGGTAGTCGGCGCCACGGTCGAAGTTGTGGTTGCCGAGGCCGTCGATGTCGATGCCCATCATGTTCATCACTTCGATGGTGGGCGTGTCGCCGAACGAGTTCGAGATCGGCGGCGTCGCTCCGACGGAGTCGCCCGCGGCCATCTCGATCACCGGGCCGGCAGCGTTCTTGCCCGAGCGGGCAGCCTCGGCCTCGTAGGTCTGGAACCACTTCTTCAGGAATGCCGACCCGCCGATGGCAAAGGACGAGTTCACGCCGGGCGAGGCGAGGTTGTCGGAGGCCTCCGAAAGCGGGGGCAGCTGCCCGTGGTAGTCGCTGATGTCGAGGATCGTGACCTCGCGAAACGCGCCCGCGCCGGCGACCGCTTCGTACAGGATCCGCCCGCGCGCGTTCTGCGGGCCGGGGATCCCCATCAGGAACGAGAGCGTCGGGGCGATGTCGATCGCCCTGATGCCGGCCATCGCCTCCTTCTCCTCGACCCCCGGGCCGCCGAGCACGAACGTGGCGTGCATGTTGATGTTGTTCGCCAGGTCGACGTAGTCCGGCAGGTACCCGTGCTGGCCGAAGAAGTGCGAGAGCGAGATCTTCTGTCCGTTTGCGCCGGCGTCCGACTGGTACGGCGGCCTGAGGACGACGACGACGTCACCGCTGCGGTTCGGGTGCAGCGAGTCGGCGCCGTCGACGTTGCGCAGGTCCTCCTTCATCCGGAGCGCCGCCACGATCTGGTCGCCCGGGTGGGCCGGGTCGGAGAGGCTCTGGAACGCGTTCCGGACCGCCGTCCGGACCTCCGCGTACGTCGGGAAGCTCGCCGAGGACGGTTGAGCGGCGTTGCGGAGCCTGTTGGGGTTGACGTAGACCTGGATCGTCCCGCCGGCCCAGCACGCCTTCGTGATGTCCTCGGCCGGGTTCGGCGCCGTCGGCGGGGCCACCGGAGCGACGCCCACCGCACCGCAGTTCGAGGCGTTGCCGTTGCTCGCGTGGAGCGAGACGCCGCCGACGGTGGCCTGGTTCAGGACCGCGTTGGCGTTGACCGCGTAGGCCTGCGGGGCGAAGCCGTGGTCGGAGCCCGCGAACGTGGTCGGGTCGCCTCCCATCAGCTCGCGCGTGATGCCGAGCTTCTCGTCCGCGTCCGCGTACGCGCTGCGGATGAAGCCCTCGCGAATCGCGACCCGATGCGCGGTGCCGCGTCCGGTGCACTGAACGTCGTCGAACCTCGGCGTGACGTCGTAGCACGGGTTGGGCGAGCCGTCGGGCTCGGTAGGCGAGACGAGGCCCATGAACTGGTGCGAGACCTCGTCTGTGAACGGGTAGCCGACCATCGCCAAGTCGGTGTCGGGCTGCAGCTCGTCGAGGATGAAGCGGATCACCTGGAGGCTGTAGGCCCGCTCGAGGTCGCGCCCCTGCTCCACGTACGTCTCCTCGTCGACGACTCCGGCTTCCTGGGGCGCGAAGTCGGCCGCGGCCCACGGCAGCAGGTTGTCGGCGATGTACTTCTCGAGCCGGTCCTCGCCGGCCCCGCCCGCCGGCAGGCCGTTGCAGACGGTGCCGCACTTCGCGATCGCGCGGGCCAGCGAGGTGTCGTAGAGCTTGAAGTTGGTCAGATCCGGCGCGAGCGAGATCAGCTTGATGTAGTGGCCGACCGTCTGTCCGGCGCGGGTGCCGACGAGGCCGTTCGCGCCCGTCAGCTTCACCGGCACGAAATCGCCCACCGCGAGGTCGACCGAGGGTGACGCCCCCGTCTTGCCGACCGGGCTGACGATCGCGTGGTCGTACGCCGCCGTGCCGTTGACGTTGCCGTCGTAGAAGTAGACGTTGTAGGTGCGGTTCGGGTTCTGCGCGCCGAACGTGGTCGGGATCGTCCACGTCGTCTCCTTCGCGGGAGCCGCGGGATCGCCGCTCGGCACGTCCGTCCAGGCCGAAGCCGGCGCCGGCGCCGCGGAGACCTGGTAGGTGACGCCGAAGAAGGCGGAGCCCGCCTGCTCGGTGGCGTTCGCCTGGCCCACGAGCACGCCGCGGTTGGAGAAGAAGCTCGTGAAGTCGACGGTCGGGCCGTCGATGTTGGCGGCCGCGCCGCCGACCCAGTCGATCTGAGCCACCTTCTTGCCGGCCCGCTCGGCGGCGTTCGCAATCGTGTCCGCCTGCATCGTGTTCGCGGCGGAGAACGACGTGCGCGCCGAGAAGGCGTCACCCGCGCGGAAGTACGTGTTGTTCGTCGAGCCATGCTCGGACGGGTACGTCCCGGTCGCCATCGTGTACCAGCCCACGCCGGTGTTCGGCGGGAAGGTCTGGACCATGCCGTTCTTGCCGGTGACGCCGCCGTTCATCAGCGTTTTGTAGGTGGGCATCAACCCGGCCTGGGCGTACTTCTGCATCAGATCCGGCCGCATGCCGTCGGAGGCGAACATCACGACGCGGTCGACGGGCGTTCCCTCAACGTTTGCAGTTGCGGTTCCAGCCGTGATCGTGAACAGGAGCGCTGAGGCGCCCACGAGTGCCGGCGCAAGCCAGCGGACCGACCGTCTCATCTGTACAGCTCCTCTCCCCGGTTACTGAGCAGCGTCCGAACCTATACCTGGAGGCGGTTGAAGGCAAATGCGGGCCTCGGGCCGACGACAGACTGGCGCAAAACGCGATGCCGAGGGCGAAATTACGGGCTCTAGGGCTGGACGAAGCCCATGCGGTCGTACATCTGCTCGAGCGTCGGAGCGGAGATCTCGCGTGCCTTTTCGGCGCCGCGCGCGAGCAGCGCACGGAGCTGCGTTTCGTCGGAGCGCAATGCCTCGTAGCGCGTGCGGATCGGGTCGAGCACGGCGACGACCGCCTCGGCAACTTCCTCCTTGAAGGCGCCGTAGCCGCCGCTGTCGTGGCGCGCCTCGATCTCCGGGATCTCTTGGCCGCTCGTGATCGCGAGGATCTCGATCAGGTTCGAGATGCCTGCCTTCTGCTCCGGGTCGTAGCGGACGTCCGTCCCCGAGTCTGTGACGGCGCTCTTGAACTTCTTCCGGATCGCGTCCGGCGGGTCGAGGACGCCGATCGTGCCCTGCACGGTCCCGCCGGTGGTGGACATCTTCTTCGTCGGCTCCTGCAGGTCCATGATCCGGCCGCCGACCGCGGGGATCATCGCGTCGGGAAGCCGGAACGTCTCGCCGTAGCGAGCGTTGAAGCGTTCCGCGGCGTTCCGCGTCAGCTCGACGTGCTGGCGCTGGTCATCGCCGATCGGGACGAGGTCGGTCTGGTAGAGGAGGATGTCCGCCGCCTGCAGGACGGGATAGGTGAAGAGCCCGGCCGACACGAAATCCTGCTGCTCGGCCTTCTCCTTGAACTGCGTCATTCGCCGTAACTCGCCGAAGCTCGTAACCGACCCGAGCAGCCACGCCGCCTCCGGATGTGCGGCGACGTGGCTCTGGGCGAAGAGCGTGCAGCGGTCGGGGTCGAGCCCGGCCGCGAAGAGGAGGGCCGCGAGCGAGAGGGTCGACTCGCGCAGCTCGACCGGGTCGTACTCGGTCGTGATCGAGTGGAGATCGACGACGCAGAAGAAGGCCTCGCCCGTTTCCTGCGTCGCGACGTAGTTCCTGATCGCGCCGATGTAGTTGCCGAGGTGCTTCGCGCCGGTCGGCTGGATTCCGCTGAAAATCCGCATGGCTCTCAGTATGGCAACTACCTTTACCGCAACTTATGGCGACGAACGGATCCCCGGAGCTGCTGATCGTGATGGGCGCCGCCGCGACGCCGGATCAGACCGAGCACGTCCTCGCGCGGCTGCAGGAGGCAGGCGTAGACGCACGCGTCACGCGCGGGCGTGAATCGACCGTGATCGGAGCGATCGGCGAGCGCGAGCTGCTCGCGACGCTACCGCTCGAGGGCTACCCCGGCGTCGAGCAGGTGCTGCCGATCCTGAAGCCGTACAAGCTCGTCTCGCGTGAGGTCTCGCCCGATCCGACGGTGATCGAGCTCGACGGGAGGAAGGTCGGCGACGAGTTCTTCGGTCTGATCGCCGGGCCGTGCACGGTCGAGTATCGCGAGCAGACTCTCGAGACCGCACGCGCCGTGGCGGATGCGGGCGCGACCTGGCTGCGCGGCGGAGCGTTCAAGCCGCGCACGTCGCCGTACACGTTCCAGGGTCTTGGCGAGGACGCGCTGACGATCCTGCGCGAGGCGCGCGAGGAAACTGGCTTGCCGGTGGTCACGGAGCTGATGGACCCGCGACACGTGGAGGCGGTGCTCGACGCTGCCGACGTGATCCAGATCGGCGCGCGCAACATGCAGAACTTCATGCTGCTCGCCGAGGTCGGTCGCGCAGACAAGCCGGTGCTGCTGAAGCGCGGGCCGTCGGCGTCCGTCGAGGAGCTGCTGATGGCGGCCGAGTACGTCGCGCGCGAGGGCAACGAGCGCATCGTGCTCTGCGAGCGCGGGATCAAGACGTTCGAGCGCACGACGCGCTACACGCTCGACCTCGGTTCCGTGGCGGTGCTGAAGCACGAAACGCACCTGCCGGTGATCGTCGACCCCTCGCACGCCGCGGGCCGGCGCGACCTCGTCCTGCCGCTGGCTCGCGCCGCGGCCGCCGTCGGGGCGGACGGGATCATCGTCGAGTCGCACCCGTCGCCCGAGGAGGCGCTCTGCGACGGCCCGCAGCAGATCCCGACGGCCGAGTTCGGCGACTTCGCCCGGGAGGTTCGCTCCGTCGTCGAGCTGCTCGGCAAGCGCATCGGCTGAGCGCCGGCGCGATCCAGCGCCGCCGCGTGCTGTGGACGAAGCGCGGCACCTTCGGCACACCGACGTTACGCACACGTCACACCTTCTGCCGTAGCTTGGAGGCACCCCGGTGGGTGGGGGTTAGGGATGGGACCCGCCTGTGCGGTGCTGCCCGCGCGCCCCACGGTTAGCCTGGCCCGTATGGAGCTGCGGCGGCTTGCGATCGTTGGGACGGGCCTGATCGGGGCGTCTGTCGCGCTCGCCGCGAAACGGGCGGGCGCGGCCGCTCGCGTGGCTGCTTACGACCCGGAGCCAGCGGCACTCGAGGCGGCGGTCGCCCGCGGCGCCGTCGACGACCCGGCGGAGTCACTCCAGGCCGCCGTCGCCGGTTCCGAGCTGGCGGTCGTCGCGGCGCCGGTCGCGCAGTTGGCGGCCCAGGTTCAGGCGGCGCTCGCGGCCGGCGGCGAGGGGACGACGGTCACCGACGTCGGCTCGACGAAGTCGGGCGTCTGCGCCGCCGCGCGCGGGTCGTCGCGCTTCGTGGGCGGCCACCCCGTCTGCGGCTCGGAGGCGCGCGGTGCCGAGCATGCGACGGCGGAGCTGTTCGAGGGCGCGACGTGGTTCCTCACACCGCTGACCGAGACCGAGCCGGCGCGCCACCGGCTCGTGCACGGCTTCGTCTCGGCTCTCGGCGCCACGCCGGTCGCCGTCGACCCCGAGGCGCACGACCGCCTCGTCGCGCTGACGAGTCATCTCCCGCACGCGCTCGCGAACCTGCTCGTCAATCAGGCGGGAGCCACTCGTGTCGAGGGCCACGAGCCGCTCGATGCCGCTGGCGGGTCGTTGCGCGACATGACCCGCGTCGCCGGTGCGAACCCGCGCATCTGGGTCGACATCTTCGTCGAGAATGCGGCGCCGCTGCGCGAGTCGCTCGCGGAGCACCGCCGCCGCGTCGAGCAGCTGGAGGCGGCGCTCGAGACGGGCGACGCCGGCTTTCTCGCGCGCTGGATCGGCGAGGCGTCAGGGAATCGCCGACGCATGCTCGCGGACGCCTATCCCGATCCCGGCGAGTTGCAGCAGCTGCGCGTCCACGTGCCTGACCGGCCCGGCGTGCTGGCGGGGATCACGCAGGCGCTCGGCGCGCAGCGGATCAACATCGAGGACTTCGAACTGCACCACGTCTCGCCGGAGCGCGGCGGCACACTCACGCTGCTCGTCACGGGCGAACGCGAAGCGCAACGCGCCGCAGCACTGCTCGAGTCGCAGGGCTACGGCGTCGTCGTGTCGCCGGTCCTGCACTCGTGAGGATCCAACCGGCCAGCGCGGTGGGTGGGCACATCGCGGTTCCGGGCGATAAATCCGTCTCACACCGCGCCGTCCTGCTCGGTGCGATCGCCACGGGGGAGACGGCGGTCCGCGGCTTCGGCCGCTCCGCCGATACCGAGGCGAGCGTCGCTGCGGTCCGCGCGCTCGGGGTCACGGTCCACGACGAGGACGTCGACCTGCTGCGGATCGAGGGGGCGGGGCTGCGCGGCTTACGCCCGCCCGACGCGGCGATCGACTGCGGCAACTCCGGCACGACGCTGCGCCTGCTCGGAGGGATCCTCGCCGGCCAGGACGGCCGCTTCGAGCTGACCGGCGACGACTCGCTGCGGCGACGCCCGGTCGACCGCATCGCCGGTCCGCTCGCGCAGATGGGCGCGCAGGTCGGCAGCGACGACGGCCGGCCTCCGCTCACGCTCGACGGCGGCGAGCTGCGCGGCATCCGCTACGAGCTGCCGGTGGCGAGCGCGCAGGTCAAGTCGTGCGTGCTGCTGGCCGGCCTCTACGCCGCCGGCCGAACGACCGTCGTCGAGCCGTTGCCGACCCGCGATCACACCGAGCTGATGCTGAGCGCCGCAGGCGTACGCGTGACACGGCAGCAGCGGCGGATCTCCGTCGGGCCCGCCGCGGAGCTGAGGCTCGGAGAGGTGGTCGTGCCGGGCGATTTCTCCGCCGCGGCGCCCTTCGTCGTCGCCGCCACGCTGCTGCCGGGCTCCGAGCTGACGATCCACGACGTCGGCCTCAACCAGCGCCGTACCGGCCTGCTCGACGTGCTTGCGCGCATGGGCGCCCGCATCACGAGCTTCCACCGGCGCAGGAGCGGCGGCGAGCCGGTCGGCGACCTCGAGATCCGCTCCGCCGAGCTGACCGCGACGACAATCCGCGCCGAGGAGGTGCCGCTGCTCGTCGACGAGCTGCCACTGTTCGCGCTTGCCGCTGCCTGCGCTCGCGGCGAGAGCAGGGTCGAAGGCGCACGAGAGTTGCGCGTCAAAGAGACGGACCGCATCGAAACGGTGACGAATTCGCTTCGTGCCCTTGGCATTCGAATCACTGCAAGCGACGATGGCTTCGGGGTGAGAGGGGTACCTTCCCGCCCCAGGGGTGGGGGTATGGCCTCTCGGGGAGACCATCGGATCGCGATGCTCGGGGCGGTCGCGGGGCTCGTCTCCCGGAGCGGCGTCGAGGTCGAGGACGCGGAGGCGGTCGCTGTAAGCTTCCCCGGGTTTTTCGAGCTGCTCGATTCGGTCACACAACGATGATCGTCGCCATCGACGGACCGGCGGGTGCCGGCAAGAGCACGGTCGCCCGGCGCCTCGCCGAGCGGCTCGGCTTCCGCTATCTCGACACCGGCGCGATGTACCGCGCGCTCACCTGGCTCGCGCGCCAGCGGGCGATTCCGCTTGCGAACGGCGAGCAGCTCGGCGAGCTCGCGGCCGACAACCCGGTCAGCTTCGACGAGCGCGGTCGAGTCGCGATCGCCGAGACCGATGTCACGGCTTCGATCCGCAAGGCGGCGATCGACAGCCTCGTGCCCGTCGTCGCGCGCCATCGCGCGGTCCGGGAGGTGATGCGGCAACGCCAGCGCGACCTGGCGCACGATGGTGACGTCGTGATCGAGGGTCGCGACATCGGCACGGTGGTCGCTCCGCAGGCCGAGGTGAAGGTCTACCTCAACGCCGATCGCTCGATCCGCGCCGGGCGCCGGCTCGCCGAGCGGCCCGAGATCGGCGCGGACGTGCTCGCGACCGATCTGCGCCTGCGCGACGAGAGTGACGCAGCGCGCATGCGCCCCGCCGAGGACGCCGTGCAGATCGACACCACAGACCTCGATGTGGAAGACGTGGTCGCGCAGATCGAACAGCTGGTCCGCGCGCGTCAGCCGGCGTGACGCTGCCGTTCGAACCTGCGCAATCAGCAAGCGGAACGAGACGACCAGAGCAATCGCCGGCGCGCCAAGCAGCGCCCTAGCTGCTCCGCCGACCGCGCCACGACGTCGATCCCGGCGTGCCTCGCGCGGCCTGGCGCGAGGCCGCAGAGCAAGCGGCCAAACCGGTACGTGCGAGTAACATCGGCCCGCGGTCAGGGATAGCCGAGGTCGATCGGCGGAACCGGGCTTTGCCCGGCGGGAGCCTCGCGATGAAATCGTCAGAAAGAGCGAAGCAGGAGGGGGCTCGTGGGGGAACTCCGGATGCCCCCACGCCTCTGGCAGGCACGGTCGCCGTCGTCGGCTTCCCAAACGTCGGCAAGTCGACGCTCGTCAACCGGCTGACGGAATCGCGGGCAGCGGTCGTGCACGAGACGCCGGGCGTGACGCGCGACCGCAAGGAGGTGGTCGCCGACTGGAACGGCCAACGCTTCCGCCTGATCGACACCGGCGGGGTGGACGTCGCCGACCCGAGCCCGATCACGCGCTCGATCGGCGAGCAGGCGCAGGCGGCGATCGCTGAGGCCGACCTGATCCTGTTCGTCGTCGACGCGCGCGCCGGGATCACGCCGGGCGACGAGGAGCTTGTGGCGATCCTGCGCCGCGCGCGCAAGCCCGTGCTGCTGCTCGCGAACAAGATCGACGACCCGCAGCAGGACTCGCTCGCGCTCGAGTTCCACCGCCTCGGGCTCGGCGACCCGGTGCCGCTCTCGGCGCAGCACGGCCACGGGACCGGCGACCTGCTCGACGCGGTCGTGACGATGCTGCCCGGGAGCGGCGCACAGGAGGTTGGGGAGGAGGCGATCCGTGTTGCCATCGTAGGCCGGCCGAACGTCGGCAAGTCGAGCCTTGTCAATGCGCTGCTCGGAGAGGAGCGCGTGATCGTCTCCGAGGTCCCGGGCACGACCCGCGACGCGATCGACACCGTGCTCCGGCGCGGCGAGCGGACGTTTGTGCTCGTCGACACCGCGGGCATCCGGCGCAAGCGCAAGCAGCGGCAGGGGATCGAGTACTACTCGGAGCTGCGGGCGCTCGCGGCGGCCGACCGGGCGGACGTTGCGCTCGTGCTGGTCGACGCGAGCGAGGGGCTGGTCGACCAGGACCTGACGGTGGCCGACATCGCGCGCAAGGCGCAGAGCTCAACGATCGTCGTTCTCTCCAAGTGGGACATCACCGAGACGAAGCTCGAGGACGTGCGCCCGCGGATCGGATCGCGCCTGCGCCAGCGGCCGCCGGTCGTGACCGTCTCCGCGAAAACCGGCCGCGGTATCTCGCGCCTGCTCGACCGGATCGAGGCGCTCTTCGAGAAGCACGCCGCGCGCATCGGCACCGGCGAGCTGAATCGCTTCCTGGCAGAGCTCCGCGAGGCTCGCGAGGCGCCGTCGCGGAACGGCCGGCGGCTGAACCTGCTCTACGGCACGCAGGTGCAGACGCGGCCGCCCCGCTTTCGCTTCTTCGTCAACGACCCGGGCCTGATCACGCGCGACTACGGCTACTGGGTCGAGAACCAGCTGCGTGAGCGCTTCGAGCTCCAGGGCGTGCCCGTTTCGATCGACTTCGTGAGGCGCTCGTGAGGGCTGCCGTCGTCGGCGCGGGCGCGTGGGGGACGGCCTTCGCGTGCGTGCTCGCCGCTCGTGGTCACGACGTGACGCTCGCCACGCGCGATCACGAGCAGGCGCGCGCGATCGCAGAGACAGGCCGCAACCCGCGCTACCTGCCGACGCTGGAGCTCGGCACCGTCTCGGCGACGACCGTCGACGACCCGGCGCTCGCGGGTAGCGACCTCCACGTGATCGCGGTGCCGAGCCGTTCGTTCGCCGAAGTCGTCCGCTCGCTGCCGGGAGCCGCGCCGGTGCTGAGCCTCACGAAGGGCCTCGACCCGGAGAGCGGCGGGCGGCTCTCCCAACTCGTCGAACGGCGCGGGTTCGCGATCCTCTCCGGCCCGAACTTCGCGGAGGAGATCGCCGAGGGGCTGCCGGCCGCCGCGGTGATCGCGAGCGGGAACGCGCGCCTCGCCGAGGAGCTTCAGGAGGCCGTGAACTCGATGGCCTTTCGCGTGTACGTGAACGACGATCTCGTCGGCGTCGAGCTCTGCGCCGCCGCCAAGAACGTGATCGCTCTCGCCGCGGGAGGCGTCGACGGCCTCCGCCTCGGCGACAATGCCAAGGCCGCGCTGATCGCCAGAGGCCTCGCCGAGATGGCGCGCCTCGGCGAGGCGTGCGGGGCTCGGGCCGAGACCTTCTTCGGCCTGGCAGGGATGGGCGACCTGATCGTCACCTGCTGGAGCCGGCTCGGCCGGAACCGTCAGGCCGGCGAGCTCATCGCCCAGGGATCTTCACCCGACGACGCGGCGGCGCAGATCGGCACCGTGGAGGGCCTGACGACGGCCCCGGTCCTGCGCGATCTCTCGCGCCGGGTGGGAATCGAGCTGCCGATCACCGAGGGTGTCTGTACGGTTCTTGACGGGCAGGATCTGACCGACTTAGCTGAAAGGTTGATGGGCCGCCAGCCAACCCGCGAGTAACCATGCGCCGCCGCTTCCTGCCAGCTCTCCTGCTCGTTCTCTTCGGACTCGTCGTCGCCGCCTGCGGCAGCAAGGCCACGACGGGTTCGGCGGGCGGCTCCACTCCCGAGGGCGCCGAGCTCGTTCGAGCCGGGATCGTCGCGTTCGTCACGGTCGACAGTGACACGGGCTCGAGTCAATGGCAGCAGCTCGACGAGCTCGCGCAGAAGTTCCCCGGCCGGGATCGAGCGCTGGAACAGATCGAAGAGGCCTTCACGAAGGAGGGCGTCGACTGGGAGAGCGACGTGCAGCCGGCGCTCGGGCCCGAGCTCGACATCGCGGTCGCGGCGGCTGGAGTCTCGCCCCCGTCCCACGCGGTAGCGCTGACCAAGCCGGACGATCCCACGAAGCTCAAGGCGCTCGTGACGAAGCTCAACACGAGCGATCGCTCCTCCGGCAGCGCCGTCTACCGCGAGATCGACGGCTGGTACGCCGTCTCCGACAGTCAGGCCGCGATCACCGACGTGCTCAAGGGCGACCGGCCGGCGCTGTCGGGCGACGACGCGTTCAAGCAGGCGCTGGACAAGCTGCCGGGCGAGGCGCTCGTGAAGGCGTACGTCGACGGGCAGCGGGTCGACGAGCTCTTCACCGAGGCGGCCTCGGCGAGGGGCGGTGGGTTCGACGCCCCGTCGCTCGGTCTGGACACGCTGAAGTACATCGCCGCCGCAGTGAGTGCCGAGGAGTCCGGCTTACGGATCCGCGGTGCGTCGAGCGGCGGACCCGGCGGCGGCGGCGACTTTGCCTCCAAACTGCTCGGCGGCGTGCCCGGCGACGCCCTGGCGCTCCTGGACTTCCAGGGCTCCGGCACCACCGACCAGCTCGGCAGGCTCAAGTCGAACCCGCAAATCGCGGCCGCGATCGCG
>Ga0126314_10000911_pt1 | contig 14011 bp, 7 predicted proteins | sample Plot105B_FD_92535 | JGI IMG/M metagenome (GOLD analysis project Ga0126314, IMG submission 92535) | Serpentine soil microbial communities from UC McLaughlin Reserve, CA, USA - Plot105B | ecosystem: Environmental > Terrestrial > Soil > Grasslands | place: USA: UC McLaughlin Reserve, Lake County...
ATGTTAGTCCTGATTGATCTTGTGGTCACCATCGGGATGATTTATTGTATTGTTCATTTTAGCAGGTTATAATGTTAGATCAAATCATTCGATTTTCGATAAATAATAAACTCGTTGTCGGCATAATGGTATTGGCTTTGGTGGTTTGGGGTGTTTACTCCGTCAATCAATTGCCGATAGATGCTGTGCCCGACATTACCAACAATCAGGTACAGGTCATTTCCCAGGCACCGAGCCTGGGCGCGCAGGAGGTGGAGCAGTTTATTACTGCCCCGATTGAGCTGGCCATGGCCAATATTCCTAAAGTAATTGAGAGGCGCTCGATATCCCGCTCGGGGATTTCTGTGATCACGATCGTTTTTGAGGATGATGCCGATATTTACTGGGCCAGGCAGCAGGTGGCTGCGCAACTGAAGGAGGCTGAGGCCGATATTCCGAAGGGGATTGTGGAGCCTTCGCTTGCTCCGATCACGACCGGTCTGGGCGAAATATACCAGTATGTTTTGCATTCCAAAAAGGGTTATGAAGGCAAGTACAGTGCAACGGATTTGCGGACATTGCAGGACTGGGTGGTACGGACACAACTGGCCGGTACAAAGGGTGTAGCGGAAGTGAGTGGCTGGGGCGGTTATGTGAAGCAGTATGAGATTGCGCTGGACAATGAAAAGCTAAATGCCAATAACGTGACCATCGCTCAGATCTATGAGGCGCTGGAGCGCAACAATGAAAACACGGGCGGCTCTTATATTGAGCAGCAGAGTAATGCGTATGCGATAAGGGGTATAGGGCAGGTGAAATCGCTGGATGATATTGAAAAGATTGTGGTGCGTTCTGCGGGTACGGTGCCCTTGCTGATCAGGGATGTGGGGACGGTTCAGTTTGGCAGTGCCACCAGGTATGGTGCGGTTACCCGAAACGGAACAGGGGAGGTGGTGGCCGGGATTACTTTGATGCTGAAGGGTGAAAACTTTAACCAGGTGATTGCCAATGTAAAGGAGCGGATTGTGCAGATCCAGAAGTCGCTGCCTGAAGGGGTGGTGATTGAGCCATTTATTGACCGTACGGAGCTGGTTGGCAGGTCGATCAGTACGGTGCAGAAGAACCTGATTGAGGGGGCGCTGATCGTGATTTTTGTATTGCTCTTGCTGCTGGGCAACTGGCGTGCGGGGCTTATTGTGGCTTCGGTGATTCCGCTGGCCATGCTCTTCGCCTTTGCTATGATGAAGTTGTTTGGTGTGTCGGGCAACCTGATGAGCCTCGGGGCTATCGATTTTGGTTTGATTGTGGATGGTGCGGTGATCATTGTAGAGGCGATTATCTTCAGGCTGACGGAGAGTAAGCTTTTTAAGGAACAGCCTTTGCTGAGCCAGGAACAAATGGATGAGGAGGTGTTTACTGCTGCTTCCAAAATAAGGTCCAGTGCTGCTTTTGGTGAGATCATTATTTTGATTGTATACCTGCCGCTGTTGTCTTTGGTGGGTATTGAGGGTAAAATGTTTAAGCCGATGGCGCAGACGGTAGTTTTTGCCATTGTGGGGGCTTTTATTCTGTCCCTTACTTATGTGCCGATGATCAGCGCTTTGTGCGTGAGCAAGCATACTATGCACAAAAGGAATTTTTCTGACCGCATCATGGATGGTCTGAGGTCTGTTTACCGGCCTGTTCTTGAATGGGTGCTCAGGTTTAAGCGATTGGTTATTGTGTCGGCGCTGTTGCTTTTTGCAGGTACGATATGGGTATTCAGCAATATGGGCGGTGAGTTTTTACCTCAGCTGGAGGAGGGGGACCTGACGGTAGAGATTTCTATGGCGCAGGGTACTTCGCTTTCGCAGGTGGTAGAGACCTTCGGCAAGGCTGAACTGATTTTGAAGTCTAAGTTTCCTGAGGTAAAGCAGGTGGTGACCCGGATTGGGAGTGCGGAAATTCCGACAGATCCGATGCCGATGGAGCGTGGCGATATGATGGTGGCCATGCTGCCTAAGGAGGACTGGACATCGGCCCATACCAAGGAGGAAATGTCTGAGCTGATGGAGCAGGCTTTGTCTGTATTGCCGGGTGTGAATATCGAGATTACGCAGCCGATGCAGATGCGTTTCAATGAACTGATGACGGGTGTGCGGCAGGATGTGGCAGTGAAGATCTATGGTGAGGATCTGGATGTACTGACCTTGCAGGCTGGAAAGGTTGCGCAGTTGATTGCGCCTGTGGAGGGTGTTAACGAGCCTTTTGTTGAACAGGTGACGGGTTTGCCTCAGGTGGTGGTAGATTACGACCGGGATAAGATTGCGCAGTATGGCCTTACGATCGGCGATATCAATAGCATTCTGAAGACGGCTTTTGCGGGAAATGTAGCGGGTGTGGTGTTTGAGGGAGAAAAGCGCTTCGATATGGTGGTTCGGCTGCAGCGAAGCCTGCGGGAGAACATTTCCAGCATTGAGAATTTATACATTCCCCTGCCTTCGGGCAATAAGGTGCCCCTGAACCAGGTGGCAAAGGTTGAACTGAGGGAGGCGCCTGCGCAGATATCAAGGGAGGATGGCAAGCGAAGGATTTATGTGGGTTTCAATGTGAAGGGAAGGGATGTGGAACGGACTGTTGCAGAGATCGCACAAATTCTGGATGCTAAACTGAAGCTTCCTCCGGGGTATTATATGACTTATGGCGGACAGTTTCAAAACCTGAAGGAGGCGAAGAGCCGGCTGGCTGTTGCGGTACCGCTGGCGCTGATCCTGATTATGGGTTTGTTGTATTTTACCTTCAGGTCTGTAGTGCAGACGGTGCTTGTCTTTACGGCTGTGCCTTTATCGGCTATTGGGGGCGTGTTTGCACTCTTGTTGAGGGATATGCCTTTCAGCATTTCAGCGGGTGTGGGGTTCATTGCCTTGTTTGGTGTTGCGGTGCTGAACGGTATTGTGCTGATCTCGTATTTCAATCAACTGAAGTCGGAAGGTGTGGTTAATGTTTATGAACGCGTGATTCTGGGTACGGGGGTACGGCTGCGGCCGGTTATCATGACTGCGGCTGTGGCTTCGCTGGGTTTCCTGCCCATGGCACTTTCGGGTGGGGCTGGCGCGGAGGTTCAGAAGCCTTTGGCTACTGTTGTAATCGGTGGTTTGCTTTCGGCTACTTTACTGACCCTGTTCGTATTGCCTTGTTTATATGTAATGGTTACTGAAAAAAAGAAAATAACGATGAGTGCAAAACCATTAGTGGTCTTGTTGTTGATGGCGTGCTTGTTTGCTGCCGGGGGCAATACTGCCCGGGCACAGGTGCAGACGCTTTCGGCAGAGGATGTGGTGCGTAAAGCACTCGAGCGTAACCTGCAGCTAAAGTCATCGGGTCTTTCGGTAGATCAGGCCCGCGTAATGGAGCGTTCTGCCTTTGATCCGGATAAGACTTCCATTGTTTTTTCGCAGGATCCAAGCAGTGGCGGGGGTAACGACAATTCTGTGAATGTGTCGCAGAGTTTTGCCTGGCCGGGGTTGTATACGCGCAATCGTAAGCTGCTAGCGCAGCAGACGGGCCTGATGCAGAAGTCTGTTGAGTATGCGCGGGCAGAGATCACCAGGGATACCCGGCTGGCTTATTATGCGTATGTTTTTAGCCTGGACCTGAGTAAGCTGATGGCTGAGCAGGATAGCATTTACCGGAAATTTATTGAGAAGGCCAAATTGCGTTTTGAGTTGGGTGAGAGTTCTAAACTGGAACTGATTACTGCGGAAAATAAGTACCAGGAGCTGAAGTCGATGAAACAGGCGGTAGAGATGGAGACGGGTTCGCGTTTACTGGCATTGAGGCAATTGGTAAATGTGGAGGAGGATTTTTATCCCAAGGATGGGGTTCTGCCTGTACTCAGCTTACCGGCTGAACCCGGTGGTGCCGGTAGTCCTGGCGGCCCTGGTACTTTATTAACGGATGTGTACGCGCATCAGGTAGAACTGGCCAAAACCAGGGTAGGTGTGGAGCGGGCCAAATCTATGCCCGATTTTACGATTGGTTATGGACAGCAGCTGGTGATTCGTTCTTTTGATCCGGCAAATATCAACCGGGATTATACGCCGGGCACCAGGATAGCTGGTGTGCAGTTTGGCGTCGGAATTCCTTTGTTCAACAATGCCGGGCGGGCGAGGGTGAACCAGGAAAAGATTGCTGTGCAGGTTGCTGAAACGGATTATTTGCGGATGAAGGGGCAGTTCAGGCTTCAGTATGATCAGGAGATGGGCAATTATATGAAGCACAAGAGCCGGGTAGATTATTATGTGGCTACGGGTTTAAAACAGGCCGATGAGCAGATCAGGATTGCGCAGGTTTCTTATGATCTGGGTGAGATCGGCTATATTGAGTTTATTCAGAACATGGCGCTGGCGATGCAGGGAAAGGTTAGTTATCTGGAGGAACTGCAGCAATTCAACGCGTCTGTTATTCAATTACAATTTTTAAAAGGAAATTAATCGATGAAAAGTATAGTATATGGTGCAGGCCGCATGGTCGCTTTTGCGGGGTTGTTTATGCTGGGATCAATGGTTAGTGGTTGCAGCGGTACGGAGCAGCCCAAGGCAGATGCAGCGGTTTCAGAGGAAGCACATGAGGAACATGAGGAGCATGGGGAGGGCTTGGAACTGAGCCGGGAGCAGATTGACGCGGTGGGTATTGTGATTGCTGGCATAGAAAAGAAAAATCTTACCGAGGTGGTGAAATCGAGCGGGCAGCTGGCTGTTCCGCCGCAGAATGCTGCGCAGGTGAATGTGCTGTCGGGCGGTATTATCCGAAAGATTGATGTGATTGAGGGTCAGCGGGTCAGTAAAGGACAGATTTTGATCACGGTAGAAAATCAGGATTTGATCCGGCTGCAGCAGGAGTACCTGACGGCCAAGGGCGGCTTTAGTTATGTGGAGGCAGAATTCAGCAGGCAACAGCAGCTGAAGGCTGCAAATGCGGGTACTGGCAAGGCACAACAACTGGCAGAGGCTACTTACAATGCAGAGAAATCGAGGCTGAAGGCTTTGGAAAGTCAGCTGCTGCAATACGGGCTCGCGCCCGCGAAAATCACCACGGGGCACATTATTACCCAGGTGCCTGTTCGGGCGCCTATCAACGGTACAATTGGTAAGATCATCGCGCAAACGGGTTCTTATGCGCAGCCGGGGGTTTCGATCATGGATATTGTAGACAATTCCAAGATCCATGCCGACCTGATCGTGTTTGAAAAGGATCTGTCGAGAATCCGGATAGGGCAGAAAGTAGATTTCCAGTTGACCAATCAGAAGAATGAACAGATCGAGGGCGAGATCCATGGCATCAATAAATCTTTTGAGAACGACAGCAAGGGTGTGGTGGTTCATGCGGTGATCAAAAAACCGGGGGCCAACCTGATCCCCGGCATGTATGTGACCGGGTTGATTGCTGTAGGCACTGCTGCTTCTGATGCGGTTCCGGTTGATGCTGTGATGCGGGCCGAAGGCAAATCGTATATCTTTGTCGTAGCTGATGAACCAGGGGAAGCTCATAAGGATGAAGGGGTGCATTTTAAAAAGGTGGAGGTGGTGACCGGAGTTGCCGAACTGGGCTATATCCAAATAAAACCGCTGGAAAAATTACCTCCAGATGTTCGGATAATTACTAAAGGGGCCTTTTATTTGCAGTCTAAATCGTCGGCTCCTTCCGCGCATGACCATTAATTTTGAAGCATATGCAACCCTCACATCAACATAAAGACTGCTGTGGCGCAGAAGATCAACCACAGAAGGGACGCCATGTACATGAACACAGTGACGACGATGGGCACAATCATGGCGCAGAAGAACCGCAGGGCTGGTTAAGCCACTGGCCATTGCTCACAGCGCTGCTGATTGTTGTGGTGATGATGGTGTTGGAGTATGGGTTTGACATCAGGCCCGGTAACCTGCTGCAGCTGTGTATTTACATTCCCGCTTATTTACTTGCAGGATACAATGTATTGGAGCTTGCCTTTAGAAAGGCCATGAGGTTTGATTTCTTCAATGAGTTTTTCTTAATGAGTGTGGCTACGATTGGTGCTTTTGCCATTGGTTCTTACAGCGAGGGTGTGGCAGTGATGGTCTTTTATTCGATAGGTGAATGGTTTCAGGATGCGGCTGTGAGCAATGCGAAAAGGAGTATAAAGGCTTTGCTCGACATCAGACCGGATAGTGTAGATATTTTAAGGGACGGTAAGGTTGTGCGCATAAACCCATCGGAGGTACAGATAGATGATGTGATCCAGGTGAAGCCGGGTGAGAAGGTGGCACTGGACGGGGAACTGATCTCGGACAACGCTACATTTAATACTGCCGCGCTAACGGGAGAAAGCAGGCCGGATAATAGAGCCAAGGGTGAGGTTGTCCTTGCGGGGATGATCAATCTGAACCAACTTGCAGAAATCAGGGTGAAGGCTTTATTTAAAGACAGTAAACTAAGCCGCATACTGGAAATGGTGCAGGATGCTACCGCCAGAAAGTCGCAGACGCAGTTGTTCATTTCCAGGTTTGCCAAAGTGTACACCCCGATCGTTTTCCTGCTTGCGGTATTGGTTGTCGGTTTGCCTTACTTATTCGTAGCCGATTATGTATTTGAAGACTGGCTGTACAGGGCTTTAGTCTTTTTAGTGATCAGTTGCCCTTGCGCCCTGGTCGTGTCGATTCCGCTGGGTTATTTCGGAGGAATAGGGCTGGCATCGAGAAACGGAATCTTGTTTAAAGGTTCTAACTTTCTGGATGTGATGACCAAAGTGGATACGGTGGTCATGGACAAAACAGGTACGCTTACTAAGGGTGTATTTGATGTTCAGAAAGTTGTTGCACATGATTTTGACGAGCAGGATTTGCTGAGGCTGGCTGCCGTTTTGGAAAGTAAATCGACCCACCCGATTGCATTGGCTATAGTACGCTATGCCGGGGATCTGAAGCCTGCGGCTGTTGCTGAAGTGGAAGAAATACCGGGCCATGGCCTGAAGGGAATGGTGGATGGGCGAATGGTGCTGGCGGGAAATGCCAAACTACTGGATAAGTTTAACATCGGCCACGAGCCAATGCCTGATGATGATGCGGATACCCTGGTTGTACTTGCTGTTGACAACCGGTATGCCGGATACATCAGCATTGCTGATGAGATTAAAGACGATGCCAAACAGGCGATAGCGGAGCTGCATGCCCTGAATATCCAGACGGTAATGCTGAGCGGCGACAGGCAAAATGTTGTTGATAAAGTTGCGCGGCTATTGGGAATAGATAAGGCCTTCGGTGGTCTCCTTCCCGAGGATAAGGTTGCGCAGGTAGAGGCACTAAAGAAGGCGGGGAGGTACCTGGCTTTCGCAGGCGATGGTGTAAATGATGCTCCTGTGGTGGCATTAGCTGATGCGGGGATCGGAATGGGTGGCCTTGGTAGTGATGTAACCATTGAGACGGCTGATGTTGTGATCCAAAATGATCAGCCTTCAAAGATTGTTACCGCCATTAGGATTGGTAAGACTACCAGGAATGTGGTATGGCAGAACATCATTCTGGCCATGACGATCAAGGTTGTCGTGCTGGTGCTGGGTGCCGGTGGCGTGGCTACACTCTGGGAAGCTGTGATTGCTGATGTGGGTGTGGCACTGCTTGCCATTCTGAATGCGGTGCGGATCCAAAAGATGAGATTGTAGGCTCTTGTTTTGTTTTTCCAAATATTGCGGGCTGGGAAAATAAAATTCACACAAAGGTTTGATATGTTCTTTAAAGGGCCTTTTTGGCTTCTTCGGATTACCGGTGTTAAAAAATTTTGGCTTGATCCTTAGGTTTTTACGGGAAACTTTTAGTAAGTTACATTAACACTGAAGCCGAATATAGTAATGTCCTTATGAAGTTTTTCCGCAACAAGAAGCTAATTGTTTTGCTTGTCCTGTTCTTAATTGCCGCTTTGTGCTGGCGATTGATGCCATATGATAAAACGGTTGATTTCAATACAGAAGTTAAACCGATTATCAATAAAAAATGCATCTCCTGCCATGGCGGGGTTAAAAAGCAGGCCGGATTTAGTTTGCTCTTTCATGAAGAAGCTCTTGCTGCGACTAAAAGTGGCAGGCCTGCTATTATTCCGGGCGATCCGGAGGGTAGTGAGCTGATCAAACGCCTGGAAACCACCGATCCTGAAGAGCGGATGCCTTATAAGCATGATGCTCTGAGCAGTGAGGAGATAGATATTTTTAAACGCTGGATAAAACAGGGTGCCAAATGGGGAGATCACTGGGCTTACCTGCCGGTGAAAAAGGTGCCCCAGCCGGATGCTGATGATGATTGGGTGCGGAATGATGTGGATCGTTTTATCTATCAGAAATTGGAGGAGCACGATCTGAAACCTTCTGCGGAGGCCGACAGGCCCACATTGCTGAGGAGGCTGAGCCTTGATCTGATCGGCACGCTGCCTCCGGAACGTCTGGCTAAGCAATATCTTTCCAATCCTGATGCCGATAAGGCTTATGTGCAATTGGCGGATTCGCTGCTTGCTTCTCCCCTATATGGCGAGAAATGGGCGTCTATGTGGCTGGACATTGCCAGGTATGCGGATACCAGGGGTTATGAAGCCGATGCGGGCAGAAATATCTGGCAGTACCGCGACTGGGTAATCAAAGCCTTCAATTCGGATAAGCCTTACGATAAGTTCATTACTGAACAGATTGCCGGTGATCTATTGCCGGGTGCAACGGATGACCAGTACATTGCTACTGCTTTTCACCGGAATACCATGACCAATGATGAGGGTGGTACAAACAACGAAGAATTTAGGGTTGCTGCGGTGCTGGACAGGGTGAATACCACCTGGGAAGGGCTGTTGAGTACCACCTTTGCTTGTGTGCAATGTCACAGCCATCCTTATGATCCTTTTAAGCATGATGAGTTTTACAAGTTCATGGCTTATTTTAACAATACGATGGATGAGGATGTACCAACCGAGTATCCGTTGCTGAGGCAATATGATGAGCCTTTGACCCGGAAGCTCGATTCATTGACGGGATGGTTAAAGCAGGAAGTGTCAGCTGAAAAAGCAAAGGAGATTCGTCTTTTCTTAAAAACCGGCGAGCCGATCATCAATTCTACTACTGTGGATAGTATGGTCAATGCGGTGATTTCCAATAAAAATATTGCCTTAAACTTCAAGAACAATGCAGTTGCCAGATTTGCTGCAGTTGACCTTAACCAGGTGGACCAGATGATCTTCAGGTTTTATTCTGATCAGCCGGGAGGTACCATGCAGTTGCGGATGGATAGTCCTAAGGGGCCGCTGATCACCAGCTGGAAGGTGAAGGAATTAGGGGGATACCAGAATACCCCTATAGATTTTAAGCCGCAAAGCGGTGTGCATGATGTTTACCTGTGTTACGAGAATTCGATCTCGACCAATAAAGACCAGGTGCTGGTCTATTTCGACTGGTTTCATTTTGGCCGGCAGTTTCCCGGATCGGGGAAGCCTGGCTATCAGGAAAATAAAGATCGCTTTTGGGCGCTGCTGAATGCGAATCCGCAGTCTTTGCCGGTAATGGTAGAGAATCCGGCGAACCGTTCGCGAAAAACCTTTGTGTTCAACCGGGGCGCATGGATCACTCCGGGAAAGCAGGTGCAGGCCGGGATTCCCAAAACGCTGATGTATGCGATGCCTGCTGCTGCGCCCGGTAACAGGCTGGGGCTGTCGATGTGGCTTACAGATCGTAAAAATCCGTTGTTGTCCAGAACCATCACCAACAGGCTCTGGGAGCAACTTTTCGGTGCCGGTATTGTCGAGACGCTGGAAGATATGGGCACTCAGGGAATGAACCCTACCCATAAGGAGTTGCTGGATCATTTGTCCTGGCAACTGATGAACGATCATCAGTGGAGTTTGAAGAAGCTGATCAGGGAGATGGTGATGAGTGCGACCTACAGACAGGATTCTAAAGTTTCTGAGGACTTGAAAAAGAATGATCTGTTCAATAAATTTTATGCCCGTGGCTCGAGGATCAGACTCAGTGCGGAACAGTTGCGCGATCAGCATCTTGCGATCTGCGGTATGCTGAGCCCTAAGATGTATGGTTCGGGTGTGATGCCATGGCAGCCTGACGGCATTTGGAACTCTCCATATAATGGTGCCCGCTGGAGCAATGCGCAGGGCGAGGATCAGTACCGGAGGGCAATATATACGTATTGGAAAAGGACGGCCCCTTATCCCTCTATGATTGCTTTTGATGGTGCGCAGCGAGTGGCCTGCAGCGCCAGGCGGATCCGTACCAATACTCCTTTGCAGGCATTGGTAACGCTTAACGACGAGGTTTACATGGATATGGCGAGGCATTTTGCCAATCGCATGCAGAAGGTCGGCGGCAAGTTGGCTTCAGCTCAGATTGCTAAGGGATATGAGCTGATCATGTATAAGCCGATTTCTAATGCCAAGCTGACCATTTTGAATAACCTCTATACAGCTGCACTAAAAGATTATAAGGCTAATCCTAAGAAAATAGGCGAGCTATTGCCCGGAAATACGGAGGGAAGGCCGGAGATGGCTGCGATGGTAGTGGTGGCGAATGCTTTGCTGAACCTGGATGAGGTAGTAACTAAAAACTGATTAACATGACCAGAGACGAATTGAATGCACATCGTTTAGTGAAGGAAGCCAATGAGACACAGCTAAGGTCTACTACCAGGCGACATTTTTTGAAGGAGAGTGCCATGGGCCTTGGTGCGCTGGCTATGGGAACGTTATTGGGGGGCTGTAACTTCGGGGCGGGTGCCAATAATCCGATACTTTATGATCCCGCGCATCCGCTTTTGCCAAAGTCGCCGCCTTTTTTAGGAAAGGCAAAAAGTGTCATCTATCTGCACATGGCTGGTGCTCCATCTCAGCTTGAGCTGTTCGACTACAAGCCCGAGCTGATGAAAATGGATGGTCAGGATTGTCCGCAGTCTTTGCTGGCGGGTAAGAAGTTCGCTTTCATTACGGGTGTGCCCAAAATGTTGGGACCGCAGGCAAGTTTTGCGCAGTATGGTGACAGCAGGGCCTGGATCAGCGAGAATTTACCGCATTTCTCTGGTATGGCAGATGAGGTGAGCTTTTTGAAAGCAGTATCTACCGACCAGTTTAACCATGCGCCCGCGCAGCTGCTGATCCATACAGGTAGCGCCCGCCTCGGGAGACCAAGCATGGGTAGCTGGGCAACCTACGGGCTGGGTACCGAAAATCAAAATCTGCCTGGTTTTGTGGTACTTACCAGTGGCGGCAGCTTCCCTGATGCGGGAAAGAGCATCTGGGGTAGCGGCTTTCTGCCTTCGGTTTATCAGGGGGTACAGTGCAGGAGTGAAGGTGATCCGGTATTGTTCATTAAAGATCCGAATGGCATGAGCCGGGATCTTCGCAAGGCTTCCATCGATGCAATCAATGCGGCTAATGAACAGGAGTACGCTGCTTACAATGATCCTGAGATTTTATCTCGCGTGGCACAGTATGAGATGGCCTACCGCATGCAGATTTCTGCACCGGAGGTGATGAACATCAATGATGAGCCGCAGTATATCCACGAGATGTATGGTACTGAACCCGGAAAGGCGTGTTTTGCCAATAATGTTTTGCTTGCGCGCAAGCTGGTAGAGAAGGGCGTGCGTTATGTTCAGTTGTTCGATTGGGGCTGGGACGCACATGGCGACGGACCCGCCAATTCGTTGAACATCGGCCTGAAGGACAAGTGCAAGAGTATCGACAGGCCTGTAACTGCATTGCTACTGGATCTTAAACAAAGAGGTTTACTAGATGAAACACTGGTTGTTTGGGGTGGCGAGTTTGGCCGCACACCCATGATGGAAAACAGAAATGGTGTGCAGAATCCATACAATGGCCGGGATCATCATACCGATGCGTTTACCATATGGATGGCCGGTGGCGGCATCAAAAAAGGTCATACCTACGGCGAAACTGATGAGATTGGTTACAGTCCCGTGAGTGGTAAGGTCGATGCCTTCGATATACAGGCTACTATTTTGAACCAGCTTGGTTTTAATCATGAGCAGTTTACCTATCCTTTTCAGGGGCGCCCGTTCAGATTGACCGATGTGGCGGGCAAGGTGATCCATGATGTTATAGCTTAATCCTTAAGAAGATTTGATGACGCTATTATCTATATCCATATTTGCAGGCAGGCTGCATCCGGTACTTGTACATTTACCAATAGGTATACTGGTGCTTGGCTGTCTTTTTCAGCTGATGACGATCAGCAAAAGGTTCGATTTCCTGAAGCCAGTGATAGCCATAATCTACCTGTTTGGTGCCCTGGCTGCCGTGGTCTCATGTATTACCGGTTATGTTTTGTCGCAGGGCGGAGATTACCTGGGAAATACCGTTATGGTCCATCAATGGCTGGGAATAAGCCTGGCCATACTGACCATTGGAATGTACCTGATTTGCAGGAGACCTGTTAAGCCTGTTTTATTGCACCTCATGGCAGGCGGGTTATTGATCTTGCTGAGCCTGACAGGTCACTATGGAGGCACGCTGACCCATGGTGCAGACTATCTGACCGCTGGTCTGGAAGGAGATGGTCAGGTTACACAGGCGGTGCCTCCTGTTGGCAATGTACAGGAAGCTGTTGCCTATGCGCATATGATTGAGCCATTGCTCAAGAACCGGTGTTACAGCTGTCATGGGGCCGATAAACAAAAGGGCAAGTTGCGGCTGGACACCAGAGATTTTATATTAAAGGGTGGGGAGGACGGTAAGGCAATCGTCCCGGGCAGTGCTGAGGAGAGTGAACTGATTAAAAGATTGCTCCTGCCTGAATCTGATGAAAACCATATGCCACCAAAGGAAAAACCGCAATTGACAAAGGAAGAGATTGAATTGCTGAGCTGGTGGGTGCTGCAGGGTGCAGATTTCAGTAAAAAGGTAAAGGAGCTGAAACAACCAGATCATATAAGCAATGTGTTGCTGGGCTTTCAGAAGGGCGTTGCGGAAAAAGGTAAGCCTTCTGCGGAGCTTCCAATCGCTGAGGTGAGCAAGGCAGATGCAGCGGTAATCGCCAGCTTAAAAGCGACCGGGATAGTGGTGATCCCTGTAACCAGTAAAAGTAATTATCTGTCGGCCAGTTTTGTAACAGCAAAAGCGACGCCAGAGGCTTTAAGTATGCTCAAGGGCTTGAAAAAGCAACTGATCTGGCTTAATCTGAGCAATACCGGCTTTAATGATGAAGGGATTAAAACGATTTCAACCTTTACCGGCCTGATAAAGCTTAACCTCAGCAATACTGGAGTTACAGACAAGGGAATGGATATGATTCGAGAACTGAAGCACCTGCAATATATCAACCTGGTCGGTACTCAAATTACCGCTACCGGAGTATCACAGCTAAAAATGTTAAAGGGCTTACATAACATTTACTTATATCGTTCGGCAGTAAATAAAAAAGATACTGCTCGTTTAAAAAAGATGTTCAGTAATGCTAATGTGGACTTTGGTGGCTATATTGTCCCGCAATAGATTCATCAATTCATCAGATGCGGTTAAAGACATGTATAAATATCAGTTATTTATTACCAGGTCTCCTGCTAATGGTGTCCGGTGCCTTTGCTCAGTTGAAGGATGAGGTGATTCGTTTCAGTGAAGGACTGCCTTCTGACTTTGTTAAAGAGCTGGTTTTAAATGATGAAGGGTATCTGATATTGGCCACCAGGCGTGGTTTGTCTCAATACGACGGATATCGTTTCTTAGCGCATTCCTCCGCATCTGTTAACATTACCAGTCTCGCCATTAAAGACGATGTTATGTATTACCACGACGTTTATGTGGGCTTATGCAAAACAAGGAGTTTTTATGAGCTGCCCAAAGTAATTGCGCCAAACATGTACCATGACGCCGACCCCAATAACGATCATTTCGATAATATCTTTATAGATTCTGGCGGCAGGGTATGGTGTAGCGATTTCAACAATATCAAATACTTTTTTACAAACGGGGGAAGAAAAAAAACATTTCTCATCAGGGAGAAAGTAGATCATGAAAATTC